>Ga0076929_100024_pt1 | contig 346743 bp, 336 predicted proteins | sample HotLakConUCCSL28_FD_87104 | JGI IMG/M metagenome (GOLD analysis project Ga0076929, IMG submission 87104) | Hypersaline microbial mat communities from Hot Lake, Washington, USA - Hot Lake Consortium UCC-SL28 (version 3) (version 3) | ecosystem: Environmental > Aquatic > Thermal springs > Hot...
GGGTTGAGTTCCGCGACGGGATCCGCCAACTTCAAAACGCCGCCTGATCAAGCGTCACCAACTTTTGCCCATATCTCGTCAGACGTGACTGACGGGCAATATCACTGCGCTGCCATGCCATTGCAGCAGCCTGCTATCAGATAGCGGCACCTCAACAGGTTGATATAAATATACTTTCCGGCCAGTTTACCTAGCCGCCAGCCTTCACCGCCAGATCGCGCGCAATGGCGAAAGCCCCTCGCACCCGCTCTTTCTCGGTGGACCAGTCGCGCTTTACCACGATCTTGTTGTCGCGGATATGCGCCAGCCCCTTTTGGTCCTGCATGAATTCCACCAATCCAGCGGGATTCGGGAACTTGTCATTGTGGAATTGGATGGTCGCGCCCTTCGGCCCACAATCGAATTTGGCTATGCCCGCGCGCTTGCATTCCGCTTTGATGCGCATGACCGCAAGCAGCGTGTTCACCTCGCGCGGCAGTTTGCCGAACCGGTCGATCAGCTCGGCGGCGAAACCTTCCAATTCGACCTTGCTGGTCAGGTTAGAGAGGCGACGGTAAAGACCAAGACGCACGTCCAGATCAGGCACATAGGGTTCGGGGATCAGCACCGGCACGCCCAGATTGATCTGCGGCGCCCATTGCCCTTCCAGATCATCGACAGAGGCAATCTCTCCCGAGCGGATCTTGGCGATCGTTTCTTCCAGCATCTGCTGATACAGTTCGTAGCCAACTTCCTTGATATGGCCCGACTGTTCCTCGCCCAATATATTCCCCGCGCCGCGCTGGTCCATATCATGGCTGGCCAGGTTGAACCCGGCCCCAAGGCTATCCAGACTGGCCAACAGCTTTAGCCGCCGCTCGGCCTGCGGCGTCAGCGGCAGGCGCGGCTTGGTGGTCAGGAAACAATAGGCGCGGGTTTTCGACCGGCCCACACGACCGCGTATCTGGTAAAGCTGCGCCAGCCCGAACATGTCGGCGCGGTAGACAATCATGGTATTCGCGCGCGGAATATCCAGACCGGACTCGACAATGCTGGTGGCCAGAAGCGCGTCGTATTTGCCGTCATAAAACGCATTCATCCGTTCATCCAGATCGCCCGCCGCCATCTGGCCATTGGCGGTCACGAAACTGACCTCGGGGACATGATTGCGCAGGAATTCTTCCAGATCTGGCAGGTCAGAGATGCGCGGCGCGACAAAGAAGCTCTGCCCGCCACGGTAATGTTCGCGCAGCAGCGCTTCCCGCAATGTCAGCGTGTCGAATTCGCTGACATAGGTGCGGATTGCCAACCGATCCACAGGCGGGGTCTGGATGATGGACAGATCGCGCACACCCGTCAGCGACAGTTGCAAGGTGCGCGGAATGGGCGTGGCGGTCAGCGTCAGCACATGGATGTCGCTGCGCAATTCCTTCAGTCGTTCTTTGTGGCTGACGCCGAAATGCTGTTCCTCATCAATCACCAACAGGCCCAGATTGGCGAATTTCACCGATTTTGCCAGCAGCGCATGAGTGCCGATGACAATATCGACCGTGCCCTTGCTGATCCCGTCGCGCGTGGCAGTCGCCTCTTTGGCGGACACAAACCGCGACAAGGGCCGCACATTGATCGGGAATCCCCGGAACCGTTCTGCGAAGGTCTTGTAGTGCTGCCGTGCCAGCAGCGTAGTCGGCGCGATGACCGCGACCTGCACGCCCGACATGGCCGCGATGAAGGCCGCGCGCATGGCGACTTCGGTCTTGCCGAAGCCAACATCACCCACGACAAGCCGATCCATCGGGCGACCGCTCTCGAAATCGGCCACCACATCGGCGATGGCGTTCAACTGGTCGTCGGTTTCGGCATAGGGGAAACGGGCAAGAAATTCGTCCCAAAGCCCATCCGGCGCGGTGAATTCGGGGGCGCGGCGCAACTGGCGCTCGGCGGCAATGCGGATCAGCTTGTCGGCAATCTCGCGGATACGCTGCTTCAGCCGCGCTTTCTTGGCCTGCCACGCGCCGCCGCCCAGCTTGTCGAGCAAACCTTCTTCATGCCCGTAGCGCGATAGCAGCTCTATGTTTTCTACCGGCAGAAACAGACGGTCGCCGCCCGCATATTCCAGCGCAATGCATTCATGCGGTGCGCCCATGGCGGTGATTGTTTCCAGCCCTTTGTAGCGGCCCACGCCATGGTCAACATGCACGATCAGATCGCCGGGGCTAAGCGTCTGCGCTTCGGTCAGGAAATTCTCGGGGCGTTTGCGGCGTGACTTGCGGCTGACAAGCCGGTCGCCCAGCACATCCTGCTCGGAAATCACCGTCAGGTCAGGAGCTTCAAACCCGGCTTCCAGCGGCCAGATGGTCAGGAACAGCCCATCTTTGCCCGCGCCCATGTCACGCGCTGTGGCAATGTCTTGCGCCGCACCCGCGCCGTGATCCTCCAGCAGGCCGCGCAAACGCTCGCGCGCGCCTTCGGAATGGCTGGCGACGATCACCCGCCCGGTTTTGCGACGCGCGGTGATATGGGCGGCCAGCGCGTCGAACACATTCGCCCCCGACTGGCGTTCCGGCGCAAAGCTGCGCCCCATGCGCCCACCCGCATCCAACACACCCGGCCCCGGTGCTGCCGGTGCGACTTGCAGCCGGATCACGCGGCGTGGGGCAAGGGCTGCGTCCCAGGCCGACATGTCGAGATACAGCAATTCCGGCGGGCAAGGCTTGTAGACAGTATCCATCCGCCCCTTTGCGCTCATAGCCTCGCGGCGGGCATCATACTGGTCCGCAATACTGTCCCAGCGCGCGGCACAAAGGCCATCAAGCCCGTCATCCAACACCAAAGACGCCTTGGGCAGATAATCAAACAGGGTCGCCATCTGCGTGTGGAAGAACGGCAACCAATGTTCCATGCCCTGATGCTTGCGCCCGGCGCTGACGGCTTCATACAGAGGATCATCATTGCCCGCTGCGCCGAATTCCACACGGTAATTCTGCCGGAACCGGGTGATCGCGGCCTGATCGAGGATAATCTCGGAGACCGGCGCGAACTCTACCCTTTGCAGCTTTTCAAGACTGCGCTGCGTGGCCGGGTCAAAGCGCCGCGCGCCGTCCAGAACATCGCCGAACAGGTCCAGCCGCACCGGGCCGGATTCGCCAGGTGGGTAGATGTCGAAAATACCGCCGCGAATGGCGTAATCGCCCGGCTCTGATACGGTAGGCGCTTGCGAGAAACCCATCCGCACAAGCCAGTCGCGCAAGGCGCTCTCATTCAGCCTGTGGCCAACCGTGGCCTGAAACGACGCGCCTGCCAAGACCTCTGGAGTGGGCACATATTGCATGGCCGCCGAAAGCGTTGTCAGCACGACGAACTGCCCCGGAACCCCATGCGCCAAGGCCGCCAGCGTGGCCATGCGTGCGGCCGATATATCGGGATTGGGAGAGACCCGATCGAAGGGCAGGCAATCCCACGCCGGAAAGCGCAGCACCGTGACCTCCGGCGCGGCAAAGGCAAGCGCTTGCGCCATGGCCTCGGCGCGCTTGTCATCGCGTGCAACATGGACCAGCGCTTCATCGCCTCGCGCCAGTTCGCGTTGCAACAAGGTTGCATCATAACCTTCGGGCGCGCCGCCCATGATGATCCGGGAAGTGGCATTCGTCATTGGTCTGGAAGATGTCCTTGGTAGAAGGTCAGGGCGAGCGCAGCAGTCGGGGCCCGAAGTCGGAGCGCCGTCACACCCCTAGAACCGAGCTGGTTATGACATGTAACATGCCCCAGACTGCAGTCACGAAAATCGCAAGGACGCCGATAAGCTGCAACCAAAGCCTGTGGCGCAACAAGGCCCGCTGCAAAAGGGCGTCCCGCATGTTGTCATGCTCTATCCGAAAGGCAAGCCGCACGTTCAGGAACTGCGTCAGCGTCAGTGGCAGGAACAGCAGGAAAAGCGCTTGGGCGAATTCCATCCCATGCCAGAAGGCCGTGATGAAGACAGCCGTCAGCAACATAGCCTGAAAGCCAAGCACCCAATGCCCGGCCCGCCGGACCACCGTCAGGCGACGCCGCACAAAGATACTGACCAGAATGTTCAGATCCTCGGTCGCTTGCCCGCCCTTGCGACGGGCCTTGACGATCAGATCATAGGGCGCCCCCATGACGTTCTGCGACACCGAGGACCACGCCAGCGCCAGCACGATCCAGAACCAGACCGATGAGAACGATCTCATATCGATCAGTTCGAATATGTTTTCCAGAATAGGCAAGGCGCGATACTCTCACAGCTTTCTGCCAATCCGGTTAGCGGCTGTCAGGGTGTTTTGCAATGCCGCCTCTGGTTGCGGCTTTATTCTGGCGTCCAGCGTGGTCTGGCCGAATGATTGCGCTATCACCCCAAGATTGCGCTAACGCCTGACAAACACACGGTTTTCGCCCTTTTTTCGCCTTTACCCCCTAGCTATACCAGCCGCAACCAGATTGCGGAGAGATGACCATGACCATCACCATCGGGATTAACGGCTTCGGACGCATTGGGCGTTGCACCTTGGCGCATATCGCAGAAAGCGCGCGCAACGATGTCGAGGTCGTCAAGATCAACGCCACCGGCCCGATTGAGACAAACGCGCATCTGCTGAAATATGACAGCGTGCATGGCCGCTTCCCCGGCAATATACGGGTCGAGGGCGACACGCTGGACCTGGGCCGTGGCCCGATCAAGGTCATGTCCACCTACGACCCGCAGGAATTGGACTGGGGCGGCGTCGATGTGGTGCTGGAATGCACCGGCCAATTCAACGACCGTGACCGCGCTGCCGTGCATCTGGGCCGTGGCGCCAGTCGCGTGCTGGTGTCGGCCCCCGCCAAGAACGCCGACGCGACCATCGTTTACGGCGTGAACCACCGCAGCTTGCTTAGCGAGCATTTGGTCGTGTCGAACGGGTCATGCACCACGAACTGTCTGGCCCCGCTGGCGAAGGTGCTGAACGACGCGATCGGCATTGAAGCGGGCATCATGACCACGGTTCACAGCTATACCGGCGACCAGCCAACTTTGGACCGCCGCCACAAGGACCTGTATCGCGCCCGTGCCGCTGCAATGGCTATGATCCCCACCTCGACCGGCGCGGCCAAAGCCTTGGGCGAAGTGCTGCCCGAACTGGCGGGTAAGCTGGATGGCACAGCTTTGCGCGTGCCCACCCCGAATGTCAGCGCCGTGGACCTGACCTTTCAGGCAGGCCGCGACGTGACCGTGGCAGAGGTGAATGAAATCGTGCGCAAAGCAGCCGAAGGCTCGATGGGTGCTGTGCTGTCTTATGACCCGGAACCCAAAGTCTCGATCGACTTCAACCACACCCCGCATTCGTCCATCTTCGCGCCTGACCAGACCAAGGTCGTGGGCGGCCGCACCGTGCGCGTGCTGGCATGGTATGACAACGAATGGGGCTTTTCGTGCCGCATGGCCGATGTCGCCGCCGCGATGGGTCGTCTGATCCACTGATCTGATTGGTTGCTTTAGGCGTGGAACAAGGGCGTAGCCCGCCGCGCAATCAGCGGGCCATCCCGCGGCCTGCCGATTGCGCTACCCTTTCGCCAAAGCCCGCGCCCCTTCTATCGTCAGCCCCGGCGACAGCGCGTCCGGGTCCAGCACCAGCTCGATCACCGCAGGCACCCTCGCTTTCAACGCGCGGTCCAACGCAGGCGCAAAATCCTTGGTCGCGGTCACAGTTTCGCCATGCCCGCCATAGGCGCGCACCAGCGCTGCGTAATCCGGGTTGAACAACTGGGTGCCACTCACACGCCCCGGATAAGTCTTTTCCTGATGCATCCGGATCGTACCGTATTGCCCGTTATTGCAAACCAGCACGACCACATTGGCCCCATATTGGCGCGCGGTGGACATCTCATTCAGCGTCATCTGGAAATCCCCGTCCCCGGCCACGCAGACCACAGCGCGGTCAGGGTGCTCCAGCTTCGCGGCAATTGCCGCCGGAAAGCCGTAGCCCATCGACCCCGATGTTGGCGCCAGATGGCCGGGGAAGGCGCGCGCACGGAAATAGCGGTGCAGGAAGGCCGCGAAGTTTCCGGCCCCGTTGGTGACAATGGCATTGTCGGGCAACATATCCGACAGGCCACACAGCACCTGTTCCAGCTTCACCGCCCCCGGCGTTTCGCGCGGAGTGATCCAATCAAGGTAATCAGCGCGGGCAGCCTTCGTCCAGTCCGACCAGTCGGGCCGCAATGGCGGGTCGCGCCGCGCAAGCCGCGCAAGCACATCCACCGCAGGCGCTGCCAAACCCAGATCGGGGCGGAACACGCGGCCCAATTCGTCGGGGTCGGGATGGACATGGATGATGGTTTTGCCGGGGCTGGCGGGGTCAACATGTTCGTAACTGCCCGTCGCGATATCGCCAAGGCGCGCGCCGATGACCAACAAGCAATCTGCTTCTCGCAACCGCTGGCCCAGCTTGGGGTTCATCCCCACCGACAGATCGCCCGCATAGTTGGGGTGGCGATTGTCAATCCGGTCCATCCGCCGAAACGTGGCGCAAACCGGCAGGCCGAAGCTTTCGGCAAAACGCGCCAAGTCCTGCGCGGCGTCTGTGGACCAGACCGACCCGCCTGCGATGACCAAGGGGCGTTCAGCACGGCAGAGCATCTCCAGCACCGCGTCAATCTGCTCACCACAGACAGAGGGCAGCATGGGCGCGACCGGGGCGATATCGGCCACATCGGCGCGCGCCGACAGCATGTTTTCCGGCAAGGCCAGCACCACGGGTCCGGGGCGACCCGACTGCGCCACATGGAAGGCGCGGCTGATATATTCCGGCAGGCGGTCGGTCTGGTCCACCTCTGCCGCCCATTTCGCCAGAGGGCCGAACACGGCGCGGTAATCCACTTCCTGAAATGCTTCGCGGTCTCGGTGGCGCGTGTCAATCTGGCCCACGAACAGGATAAGCGGAGTTGAATCCTGCTTGGCCACATGGATACCGCTTGATCCGTTGGTGGCCCCCGGCCCGCGCGTGACAAAGGCGACACCGGGCCGCCCCGTCAGCTTGGCATGCGCTTCGGCCATCATCACCGCGCCGCCTTCGTGGCGGCAGACGATGTTCTCTATGCCGGACTCGTGTAGCCCGTCCAGCGCAGCCAGAAAACTCTCGCCCGGCACGGAAAACACCCGCCGCACGCCCTGCGCTTTCAACTGGTCTACCAGAATTTGCCCACCATGGCGCATTGTCATCTCCCGTATGTTGCGTGGCAAACCTGCGTCAAACCCCGCGCGGGCGCAAGCCGGTTGCCTTTGGTGCATGACCTCTTAGCTAAGGGGAAATGAGGAAAGGAAAACCATGAGAGATTTGACCCTTCTGGGCCTGTGCGGCTCGCTTCGCACCGAGAGCTTCAATCGCAAACTGATGCACGCCGCCGCCAAATCCTTCGGGCCAGCGCAATTTACCGAGGGCGACCTGAACCTGCCGCTGTTCAACGAGGACGTGGAGGCGCAGGGCATGCCGCAGGCCGTGACGCGCCTGAAAGAGCAGGTCAAAGCCGCCGATGCCGTGGTCATCGCCTGCCCCGAATACAACAAGGCGCCACCGGGTGTGCTGAAGAATGCGCTCGACTGGCTTAGCCGGGGCGGTCAGCCTTGGGCAGACAAGCCGGTGGCACTGGTGACGGCTGCTGCGGGTCGCGCGGGTGGTGAACGCACGCAATTCGCCTTGCGGCTGATGATGGTGACATTCCGCCCTTATTTGCTGCAAGGGCCAGAGGTTCTGGTCTCTGGCCCCAAAGATCATTTTGACGAGCATGGCGCGCTTATAACCGAAAGCTACCAAGCCCTGTTGACCGATCTGATGGCCGCACTGCGCAGCGCCGCAGAGGCCCGCAGTTAACCCGCGTCGAACCCGCTTCGCACCGCCGCCTCTGCCGAGGCGGCGAGCGCCTTGCGGGTCTGCCCCTTTGCGCATGAAATCGGGGCATGGCAAATTACTGACACCCCCCCTTGCCGCGCTTGCCCAAGCACACGCAGGAAATGACTTGCAAACTCCATCCCGCCCCACCAGCCATAGAAACGTGGGTCGGTGCCTTCGGGTGCCGTATATCGCAAACTGACCGGTTGCACTGACATGTCACGTGGCATGTCCGGGGCCAGGAACGCCTGAAACAGGGTTGGCTTAAACGGCAAGACCAATGTGCTGTCCGTGCTTGTTCCTTCGGGGAAAAACACAAGTTTGTGCCCACGCCGGAATTCTGCGGCCAGAAGATGTGTCTGCGCCGAAGCATCGCGGCGGTCGCGCCGGATAAAGACGGTGCCCGCCATCCGGGCCAAAATTCCGACAGCGGGCCAGCCCGCAACCTCTGCCTTGGCCACGAACTGCACCGGCGCGGTGGCCCCCAGAACAAAGATATCCAGCCAAGAGGCATGATTGGCCACAAGTGCGCCTTGGCCATCCATGACCGCACCACGAAAATTGGGGCGCAGCCCGATCACCCACAGCAGAAAACGGCAATAAACCTGCACAACACGGGGCGAAACCCGCCGCGCCCCGGCATGGGTGATAATTTCCAGCCCACGCGCCAGAACAAGGGCAAATAGAGCAAGCGCCAGCCCGAATACCAGCAGACATAAACGCCAAACGGCACGACGCCGCTGCGCGGGGGCAAGTGCCGTGTCAGGTGGCGCTACAGTCGAATCCCATGTTGTCATAGCGCCCGCCGAACCAAAGTATGGGCTTGGTCGCTCAAGCGCGCGGCATCAAGGATGATGCAGACATCGGTCGTGTTGAAAGCCCGGTCAACAAAAGCACCTTCGCCAACAGAGGCCCCAAGCCGCAAATAGCTGCGGATCAATGGCGGAATGACGCGCTTTGCCGCGCGCACATCCACATCCTGCGGCGCAACAAGATGGTCCAGCCTGCAAGGCTTTGCCCGGACCCGCAATTCCTGCGGGGCTAGATGATTATAGTGCAGCCAACTGAGCGGTTGCGCCAAGCGCGACAAGTCTGTGCCGGGAAAACTGGCCGCCCCGAACAGGATCTGGGCGTCGCGGTCCAGCGCGTAATTGGCAAGTGCCTGCCACATCAGCATCATCGCCAGACCGCCGCGATAGGCCGGGTCCACGCAGGACCGCCCCAGTTCCAGCAAACGCCGTCCAGAGCGGCGCAGCGGCGTCAGGTCGAACTCCGCATCGCCATAGAATTGCCCATCCGGCCCCAGCCGATCCCCCGGCAGCAGACGATAGACTCCGACCACCTGCCCGCCGCGATCATTGTCGATCAGTAGCAAATGGTCGAAATATGAGTCGAAGGAATCCTGCTCCAGCCCGGCATCATGGTCCACGCATGGACCATCGCCACCCAGCTCACTCACGAAAACCCGGTAGCGCAACGCTTGCGCGGCGCGCAAATCGGACGGGCTAACGGCAAGGCGCGTCGACAGGCTACCCGACCTTGGCTGAGAATGTGACGCTGGCCCCATGACGCCGGTTTCCTGTTCTGACCAATTCGGCTGCGCTTACTGCAAAGCGCCCGACAGCTTCAAGCGAAACAGTTTGTTTCGCATCGCGCGCTTGAGAACACGCATGGGTTGTTTATTGTTCATTATCAATATCCCACACGACATCCAAGGGAACTGCTGTTGCGTTAATGACCTGTTTTCCGGTCTCTGCAAAATTGACCGTGACCATATCACCCACCCGTGACTGCACTTGCCCAACGCCCCATGCGGGATGGGCAGGGCATCTTACAAACATGCCGGGCTCTAAAATATGATGCGACATGTCTATCCGTCTCCAAGCGGCAAAGATGCTGGGCTTTCGCCCGCCAAACCCGATTTGTCCGCGCTTATCGCGGCCCGAATCTGCCACGACCTTATCAGCCCGCTGGGGGCCATAGGCAATGGGGTGGAACTGCTGGAATTGTCCAAAACTGCGGCCGGGCCGGAACTTGCCCTGGTGCATGACAGCGTGCAACAGGCACAGGCGCGGATTAGACTGTTCCGAATTGCCTTTGGCTCGGTGAGCGCGGATCAGGCAATCGGGGCAGAAGAACTGCGCGGCATCCTGCGCGACTACAGTGCGCAACTTCGCTTCGATCTGGACTGGACCCCTCTCCAAAGCCAGCCCAAGCCCATGGTGAAACTGGGACTGCTGGCGCTGCTTTGCTTGGAAACCGTATTGCCCCATGGCGGTGTCGCGCAATGCAGCCTGTCACAGGACGGGCTGCATTTCATCGCACGCACCGAGCGCCCCAAGCTGTATGATGCGCTTTGGCAAGCGCTGGATGGGGGCGCGCCATGGCCGGACGATCTGCGCGCGGCGCATGTGCAATTTCCGGCGCTGGCAAAGGCGGTTACGGCAGAGGGCATGGCACTTCGGGTCAGGATCGGGACAGACGGCGTCGACTTGCAAATAACCGCCGATTGAGCGTGCTTTGAACCCATACAAGCCTGTAACCGGATGACAGACGCACAAAAACTGATAGGCTGGCGCGACCAGGAATTCGGGTAACTCCCGGAAAGGAGAGCAGATGACGAAATTCGCAAGCATAGCTATTCTTGCAGCCGGCATTGCCTTGGCAGGATGCCAGATGACCTCGAACGAACGCACTGTGGCGGGCGGTTTGGTGGGCGCAGCCGGCGGTTTGACGGTGGCCAACCTATTGGGCGCGAACACCAACTGGGCCATTATCGGCACCGTTGCCGGCGCGGCAGCCGGCACACTTCTGGCACGCAACACCCAGACCGGCAGCTGTGCCTACGCGCGCGGCGACGGCACCTATTACGAGGCGCCCTGCCCATAAGGCTTAGCCGCTGATGCCCAATGCAAAAGGCCCCGCCAAAGCGGGGCCTTTTTGTTTTGAGTATTCGGCAAGCGTTACTCTGCCGGGATCGCCGCCTGATCGTGGCTGATCGGGTGCGGCAGGTGAACCAGCATTTCTTTCGGACAGACCTGCACGAAATTGGCCTTCTCACGGTCCCAGTTGCGCAAGATATCCTCGGACCGCGACGACCCGGTTTCCTCGGCATGGCGCGCGATCAGGCCCCGCAATTCGGTTTCCCAATGCTCGACCGTCACCGGGCAGGTCACAAGCGATTCCATGTTGATGAGATCGGCCACTTCGCCCGCCGGATCGTAAAGGTAGGCCATGCCCCCTGTCATCCCCGCGCCGAAATTGGCACCGATGCTGCCAAGGATGACCGCAACACCGCCGGTCATGTATTCGCAGCCATTCGACCCACAGCCCTCGATCACGACCTTCGCGCCGGAATTGCGCACCGCGAACCGCTCCCCCGCGCGGCCTGCCGCGAACAAATAGCCATCTGTTGCGCCATACAGAACCGTGTTGCCGATGATCGTGTTCTCATGCGTCACCAGCGGCGAGGACATGCGCGGGCGCACCACGATCAGACCACCGGACAGACCTTTACCAACATAGTCATTGGCATCGCCGAACACTTCGATCTTCAGGCCCGGCGCGGCAAATGCCCCCAGGGACTGCCCCGCGCTGCCGGTCAGCTTGACCGTCAGGTGGTCAGGTTGCAGGCTGTTGCGCATCCCGAACCGCTTCACGATGTGGCTAGAGGCGCGCGTGCCCACGGTGCGATGCGTATTCTCCACTGCATAGGACAGTTGCATCTTCTCGCCTTCCTCAAAGAAGCGCGCGGCGTCGCGGATGATCTCGGCATCCAGCGTATCCGGCACCGCATTGCGCGGCTTCTCGCGGTCGTAGCGGATCTGGTCCGCGCCATCCACGGTCAGCAGCAGCGGGTTCAGGTCCAGATCATCCAGATGTGCGGCCCCCCGGCTGACCTGCGTCAGCAAGTCGGCGCGGCCGATGACCTCATCCAAGGACCGCGCACCGATTTCGGCCAGAATTTCCCGCACTTCCTGCGCATAGAAGGTAATCAGGTTCACCACCTTGTCGGCATTGCCAGTGAACTTCGCGCGCAAGCTTTCGTCCTGCGTGCAAACTCCCACCGGGCAGGTGTTCGACTGGCACTGACGCACCATGATGCAGCCCATAGCGATTAGCGCGGCGGTGCCGATGCCGTATTCCTCGGCCCCCATCATCGCAGCCATGACAATGTCACGCCCGGTGCGCAAACCGCCATCTGTGCGCAGCGTCACCCGTTCGCGCAGCTTGTTCATGGCCAGCACTTGGTGCGCTTCGGTCAGCCCCATTTCCCACGGCAGGCCCGCATATTTGATGGACGTGCCCGGACTTGCCCCGGTGCCGCCATTGTGGCCCGAAATCAGGATCACATCGGCCTTGGCCTTGGCCACACCGGCCGCAATCGTGCCCACGCCCGATTGCGCCACCAGCTTGACCGTGACCTTCACGCGCGGGTTGATCTGCTTCAGATCGTAGATCAACTGCGCCAAGTCTTCGATTGAGTAGATGTCATGGTGCGGCGGCGGTGAAATGAGCGTCACACCCGGCGTCGAATGCCGCAGACGCGCAATTAGTTTCGTCACCTTCATACCCGGAAGCTGGCCACCTTCGCCGGGCTTGGCACCTTGGGCGACCTTGATTTCCAGCTCTTCGCAGGCGTTCAGGTATTCCGCGGTCACACCAAAGCGGCCAGACGCGACCTGCTTGATCTTGGCACAGGGGTTGTCGCCATTGGGCAGCGGATGCGCATGTGCCGGATCCTCGCCCCCCTCGCCACTGTCGGATTTCGCGCCGATGCGGTTCATGGCGATGTTCAGCGTCATATGCGCTTCGGGCGACAGCGCGCCCAAGCTCATACCCGGCGTCACGAAACGCTTGCGGATAGAGGTGATGCTCTCCACCTCTTCCAACGGAATCGCACGGCCCAAAGGTTTGATGTCCAGCAGATCGCGCAGATGGATTGGATCACGCGAGCTTGTGGCCTTGGAATACTGCTTCCACAGCGCATAGCTGGAATTGTTGCAGGCCTGTTGCAGCAAGTGCATGTTCGTGGCTTCCCACGCATGCTTTTCGCCCGAGCGGCGCAGTTTGTAAAAACCGCCAATTGGCAGCACATCCTGCCCGCCGCGCCAGCCCTTGGCGTGGACCTCTTCCAGCTTCATCTGAATGCCGTGCAGACCGATGCCGGAAATACGGCTGGGCATACCGGGGAAATATTCGGCAACCATGGCGCGGCTTAGCCCGACGGCTTCGAAATTCAGCCCGCCGCGATAGGACGAGATGACCGAAATCCCCATTTTCGACATGATCTTGAGCAGGCCCAAGTCGATAGCGGCGCGGTAGCGGCGCATGGCCTCTATCAGCGGGCCGTCGATCAGCCCACGGTCAATGCGGTCGGCAATGGTTTCCTGCGCCAGATAGGCGTTTACCGTCGTAGCCCCCGACCCAATCAGCACCGCGAAATAATGCGGATCAATGCATTCCGCCGCACGCACATTGATGGAACAGAAGGTTCGCAAACCCTTGCGCGTCAGCCAGCTATGGACCGCGCTGGTCGCAAGGATCATCGGCATGGCGACCTTATCGGCGCTTTGGTGTTCATCCGTCAGCACCAGATGGCCCGCGCCCGAACGCACAGCGTCCTCTGCCTCTGCCCGGATACGCTCCAGCCCAGCGCGCAAAGCATCCTCGCCACCGCCTGCCGGGAAGCTGCAATCAATGAATGACACCTGATCGCCGAATTCGCGCACCATCTCGGCAAATTCACCATTGGCGACAAACGGGCTGTCCAGCACCAGAATCTCTGTCTGGCTGCTTTCTTCGTCCAGCACGTTTTTCAGATTGCCGAAGCGGGTTTTCAGGCTCATCACCCGGTATTCGCGCAAACTGTCGATGGCCGGGTTCGTCACCTGGCTGAAATTCTGGCGGAAAAAATGCGACAGCGGGCGATATATCTTGGACAGCACCGCAGACGGCGTATCATCGCCCATCGAGGCGATCATTTCCTTGCCGTCCTCGGCCATGGGAGCCAGAACCTGCTCGATTTCCTCAATAGAATACCCAGCAGCGACCTGACGGCGGCGCAGATCTGCGCCATCCATCGCACGCGATTCGGGCACGTCATGCAGCTTTTCGTTCAGCTCGACGATCTTGTCATTCCAATCGCCAAAGGGCTGAGCCGCTGCCAGCTTATCCTTCAATTCGACATCGTGATACAATTTGCCCTCGGTCATATCGACCGCGATCATCTGGCCCGGCCCAAGCGCGCCTTTTTCGCGCACGTTCAATTCATCGACCACGACCATGCCAATCTCGGACCCGGCAATCAGCATATTGTCGCCGGTCACGACATAGCGCATGGGGCGCAGACCGTTGCGGTCCAGACCGGCGCAGACCCAGCGACCATCGGTCATGGCAAGGGCAGCAGGGCCGTCCCACGGTTCCATCACAGAATTGCAATAGGAATACATATCGCGCCAAGCTTCGGGCATCTCGACCGCAGTTTTGGACCACGCTTCGGGCACCAGCATGGTTTTTGCCATGGGCGCGTTGCGGCCCGCGCGCACCAACACTTCAAACACCGAATCCAGTGCAGCAGAGTCCGAGGCGCCAGAGGCGACGATGGGCTTGATGTCTTCGGCCATCTCGCCAAAGGCACCCGACGCCATGCGAATCTCATGGCTTCTCAACCAGTTCAGGTTGCCTTTCAGCGTGTTGATCTCGCCGTTATGGGCCAGCATGCGGAAGGGCTGCGCCAGCCACCATTGCGGGAAGGTGTTGGTCGAATAGCGCTGGTGGTAGATCGCGAAGGCGGATTCGAACTTTTCATCCGCCAGATCGGGGTAGAATTCGGCCACCTGCTCGGCCAGCATCATCCCTTTGTAGATGATCGACCGGCAGGACAGCGAACACATGTAGAAACCTGCGATCCCAGCGGCGGTGACCGCTTTCTCAATCCGGCGGCGAATGACATACAATTCGCGTTCGAAGGTTTCCTCGTCCGTGCCCTTGGTGTTGCGGATCAGGATTTGCTCAATCTCGGGGCGGGTCGCATTCGCCTTCTCGCCCAGACAGGACACGCTGACGGGCACATGGCGCCAACCGTAGATCGTGTAGCCCATGCGCAACACTTCGGTTTCCACGATGGTCCGTGAACGTTCTTGCGCATTGAAATCAGTGCGCGGCAAGAACACCTGCCCCACAGCCATAAGTTGGTCCATGGCCGGTTCGTGGCCGGTGCGGCGGATTGCGTCATAAAAGAACGACACCGGGATTTGCACATGAATGCCAGCCCCGTCACCGGTCTTGCCATCGGCATCGACCGCGCCACGGTGCCAAATGGCTTTCAGCGCCTCGATCCCGTTCTCGACAACCTTTCGCGACGGCTTGCCGTCCAGCGATACCACAAGCCCCACACCGCAGGACGAATGCTCGTCCTCATTGCGATACAGGCTGTGCTCGGACATGTAGGCGCGGTTTGCTTCCTCGCGGGCGGCCCATGCGTCATCATACTTGGTCATGTCTTTTCCTTTTCCGGCAGGAAATTCGGTTATTCGGCCGCAACCTGTGCGGGGGCCGAAAGATATGTCAGGATCGAGTCCGCGGCTTCGCGCCCGTCACGGATAGCCCAGACCACCAAGGAGGCCCCGCGCACAATGTCACCCACTGCCCAGACACCGGGCATCTCGGTTTCATGCGTGTTGAACTTGGCCTTGATCGTGCCCCAGCGCGTGACGGTCAACTCAGGCTGGTCGAACAGCGCGGGCAGGTCTTCAGGCTCAAACCCAAGCGCCATGATCGCCATGTCTGCGTCTTCGGTGTAGTCAGCGCCTTCGATGACTTCGGGCGCGCGGCGACCGCTGGCATCGGGCTTGCCCAAACGCATTTTTTGCACACGCACGCCAGACAGGTCGCCCGCATCGTCGGTCAGAAAACCAAGCGGCGCAGTCAGCCAGACAAACTCGACGCCCTCTTCTTCGGCATTGGCGGTTTCACGGCGCGAACCGGGCATGTTCTCGCGGTCACGACGATACAGGCATTTGACCGAAGTCGCGCCCTGCCGCACCGCCGTGCGCACGCAATCCATGGCCGTGTCGCCACCGCCGATGACGACGACGCGCTTGCCCTTGGCATCAAGCGTGCCATCATCGAATTCCGGCACCTCGTCGCCAAAGCTTTTGCGGTTGCTGGCGGTCAGAAAATCGAGCGCCGGCAACACGCCCGGCGCGGCTGCATTCGGCGCATTCAGGTCGCGCGCCTTGTAGACGCCCGTCGCGATCAGCACAGCGTCATGCTTGCCGCGAATGGCGTCAAAGCTGATATCTTCGCCAACATTGCAGTTGAGCACAAATTCGACGCCCGCTTTCTCAAGCTGTTCGATCCGCCGCATGACAACAGGTTTTTCCAGCTTGAAGCCGGGGATACCATAAGTCATCAACCCGCCCGCGCGGTCATAGCGATCATACACCGTGACCTGAACACCGGCGCGGCGCAGCACATCGGCGGCGGCCAGCCCACCGGGGCCAGAACCGATGATGGCGACCGATTCGGGGCGGTCTGCCGCCGGCACGATCGCTTGCACCCAACCTTCTTCCCATGCGGTATCGGTGATGTATTTCTCTACCGCGCCAATGGTCACGGTGCCGTGGCCCGACTGTTCGATCACGCAATTGCCTTCACACAGGCGGTCCTGCGGGCAGATCCGACCACAAATTTCCGGGAAGGTGTTGGTCGCTTGGCTAAGCTCATAGGCTTCCCGCAACCGCCCCTCGGCCGTCAGCTTCAACCAATCGGGGATGTTGTTGTGCAGCGGGCAATGCGACTGGCAATAGGGCACGCCGCACTGGCTGCACCGTCCTGCCTGCTCGGCGGCCTTTTCGGTCGCGTATTCACGATAAATCTCTCCGAAATCCTCGGTCCGCAAGTTGGGCGGGCGCTTGTCCGGCATTTCCTTGCTAACAGATACGAAACGCAGCATCGGTTGCTTGGCCATTGTCATTCCTCCAAGGTTCGGAACGGCCTTTTACAAAGCCAAGAAAGAAATGAAAAGTCAGCAATGCTGCCATTTTTGGAGAAATTTTCTGTTGGGGGGCGAGAAAAAGCCGATAGGTTGGCATTTTTATGGCAGTATGACTGACATACTTATGGTATTCGATAAATCTTGGAACCTGATTCCGAGCAGAGTATAGGCAAGACATGACATTGCTTTACCTAGCTATCCTTGCGCTCGTTCAGGGCGTTACAGAGTTCTTGCCGGTATCCTCCTCTGGCCACCTTATTCTGTTGCCCAAGCTGTTAAGCACACAGGACCAGGGCCTTGCGCTGGATGTCGCGGTGCATGTCGGCACATTGGTCGCAGTCTGCCTGTATTTCCGCACCGATGTGGCACGCGCGGCGCGGGGGACTGTCCAGCTTGTGCGCGGCCAACTTGCCACCGCCGAGGCCTTTCTGGCGCTTTGCCTTATCGTCGCGACCATCCCCGTGATGGCGGTGGGACTGGTTCTGAAGCTGACCGGCTGGATCGACCTGATGCGCAGCATCGCGGTCATTGGTTGGGCGATGATCGTTTTCGGGATTGTCCTGTATGTGGCCGACAAGCGCGGCACCCAGACCCGAACCGCCCCCGCGTGGACCCTGCGCCACGCGATCATCCTTGGCCTGTGGCAAGTGATAGCCCTTATCCCCGGCACCTCGCGCTCTGGCATTGTCATTACCGGCGCGCGAGCCTTGGGTTATGCCCGCCATGATGCGGCGAAACTGTCCATGCTTATGTCCATACCGACCATTCTGGCGTCGGGCGCGCTTTTGTCGCTGGATGTGATTGGGCAGGCCGATTGGGCACTTGCGCGCGATGCCGCCATTGCCGCAGTAATCGCCTTTGCCGCAGCGCTGGCCACGCTGGCTCTTATGATGCGCTTGCTTCAATCCGTAAGTTTCACACCTTATGTAATCTACCGTATCGCGCTTGGGGTTGTGCTTTTGGGTATCGCTTACGGCTGATACCCTCTTGACCAACGGCGCGGCGACATGTGTTAAGCCCTCATGCCACGCAGCAAACCCGCCCCTAAAAAGCCCCCCTATCGCACTAGTGCCCCGCACCGGGCGTTCATGGGCATTGCAGATGGCCTGCGCTGGATGCGGCGCTGGGTCTTGCGCCTGTCGGCCCTAGTCTTTGTGCTGTTGCTGGTGTGGGTGCTGCTTTACCGTTTCATAGCACCGCCCGGTGGCCTGTTCATGTTGCAAGAATATCGGCGCCTTGGGGCCATCAAGCAAGACTGGATGGCGTTGTCGCAAATTGCCCCGGTCATGGCGCGCTCCGTCGTGGCCGCAGAGGATGCCAATTTCTGCCGCCACTGGGGCTTTGACATGTCGGCCATCCGGCAGGTCATCGAAGCAGGCGGCGCGCGCGGCGCATCCACCATCAGCCAACAGACGGTCAAGAACGTGTTCCTGTGGCATGGCCGCGACTGGACCCGCAAAGCGCTCGAATCGGGGATCACACTGCTGGTCGAAGCAACCTGGCCAAAACCTCGCATCATCGAGGTTTATCTGAACGTGGCCGAATTCGACGAAGGCGTTTTCGGCGTTCAGGCCGCAGCCGCGCATTATTTTGGCACTACCGCAGCGGAGCTGTCCCCGGCACAGGCCGCGCGGCTTGCCGCGATCCTGCCAGCCCCGAAAACCCGCAACGCCGCCGACCCGTCAGATTTCGTGCGCCGTCGCGCATCGTCCATTATGGACGGGGCGGCAACAATCGCGCGCGACGGACGCGCCGATTGCCTGAGTGGTTGAACTTGCCCGGCGCGCGAGGCAAGACAGAGCAATCCAAAACGTCACGAAAGCACCTGTTTGCCCATGGCCCGTTTGTATCACGTCCCGCTCTCCCCCTTCTGTCGCAAAGTTCGCCTTACCCTGGGCGAAAAACGCGTCGAGGTTGAACTTGTCGAAGAACGCTACTGGGACCCAAGCCAAGATTTCATGCGCCGCAATCCTGCGGGCAAGGTGCCGATCCTGCGCTATAAGGGGACACATCTGTCAGAAAGTCAGGCGATCTGCGAATATCTGGACGATGTAATCCCCTCTCCTCCGCTGGTGCCGAAATCGGCAGATGCCCGGTATGAAATGCGCCGCCTGTGCACATGGTTCGATGACAAGTTCCACCGTGAAGTGACAGCCAACCTTGTCTATGAACGCGTGAACAAAAAGATCAGCGGGCAGGGCTACCCGGATTCGGCGCGTATCAAGGCGGGGTCTGCACGGATCAAGTTTCATCTGGATTACATGGACTGGCTGCTTGGCCAGCGACGTTGGCTTGCGGGCAACGACATGACGCTGGCGGATTTCACCGCCGCCGCCCATTTGTCCAGCCTTGATTACATCAACGATGTGGACTGGAAACGCTCTGCCACCGTGCATGAGTGGTATTCCAAGATAAAATCGCGGCCAGCCTTTCGCACGCTGCTGGCGGACCAGATACCCGGCTTTCAACCGCCCGCGCATTACGCCGATCTGGATTTCTAGCACGTTTTGCGTCATGCCGGGCACATGTCCGAAGACCTGAAATCAGAATTGCGCGCGAAAGCACTGGATGTCGGCTTTACGGCCTGCGCTGTGACGCATCCGGGCGCGATCCCGCTTGCGCCCGAACGATTGGCCGAATTTATAAAAGCTGGGCATCATGGGCAGATGGGCTGGATGGCAGACCGCATGGCGTGGCGGGGTAACCCATCCGCATTGTGGCCAGAGGCGCGCAGCATCATCATGCTGGCCGAAAGCTACACGCCCGACCACAACCCGCTGGACCTGCTGGCGCTGCGGGAGCATGGCGTGATTTCGGTCTATGCGCAGGGGCGCGATTATCACGATGTGGTCAAGAAACGGCTGAAACGGTTGGGGCGCTGGCTGATCGAGCGCGCAGGCGGGGAAATCAAGGTATTCGTTGACACAGCGCCGGTCATGGAAAAACCCTTGGCAGAAGCGGCGGGATTGGGCTGGCAGGGCAAGCACACAAACCTTTTGTCGCGCGACTTGGGAAACTGGTTCTTTCTGGGGGCGATTTTCACCACCCATGCGCTGCCCACCGACACACCCGCCGAAGGGCATTGCGGGTCATGCCGCGCTTGTCTGGATATCTGTCCGACCAATGCCTTCCCCGCACCCTACAAGTTGGACGCCCGGCGCTGCATTTCCTACCTGACGATTGAACATCATGGCCCGGTGCCAGAAGAGTTGCGCGCGAAAATGGGCAACCGGATTTATGGCTGCGACGATTGCCTTGCCGTCTGCCCGTGGAACAAGTTTGCCGCCGAGGCGTCCGAGGTAAAATATGCCGCCCGTGACGGTATAATCGCGCCGGACCTTGCTGAATTGGCTGGGCTTGATGATGCCGGGTTTCGCGCGCGGTTTTCCGGCTCGCCCATAAAGCGGATCGGGCGGGGACGTTTTGTGCGCAACGTGCTCTATGCAATTGGCAATTCAGGCAGCCCCCGGCTGCGACCCGTGGCGCAAGGCTTATGCGACGATGCCGACGCGGTGGTTGCCGATGCGGCGCAATGGGCCGTGGCGCGCTTGGCATAGCCATGGGGGCTGCCGCCCCCAGACCCCAGCGAGTATTTTCGGCAAGATGAAATGGGATCACCCCTGCCAATCAGCGCTTTGCATTTCGCGCAGGCGGCTGGCGGTGCGTTCGAATTCGAACGATCCGGCGCCTTCTGTATAGAGCTTTTCAGGTTCTGCCGCCGCCGACGCAATCAGCCGCACGCGGCCTTCGTAGAGCGCATCGATCAGTGTGACGAAGCGTTTCGCCTGATTGTAATTGCCCGATGACAGTTGTGGAATGTCGTCAAGGATCAAGACACGCAGCGCATCGGCAATGGCAAGGTAGTCGGCGGCGCCCAAGGGCTGGCCACACAGCTCCCAAAAGGACGCGCGGCCCACGCCGTTATGTGCCTTTGGGATGATGACGTCCCGGCCATTGACGCGCAAACGCAATTCCTGCCCCGCATCATGGCCGGTCAGATCGTCCCACAACTGACCAAGCGTTTCACGCGCCTGTGCGCCGCCGGGGGTGAAATAGACTTGCGCGCCCGCCAAGCGGTGCTGGCGGTAATCGGTTTCCGCTTCCAGATGGTGGACGACCATGCGCGCCTTCAACATATCGATGAAGGGCAGGAACAGAGCGCGGTTCAACCCATCTTTATACAGATCATCCGGCGGACGGTTCGATGTGGTGACGATCGCGACACCCGCAGCCATCAACCGCTCGAACAGACGCCCCACAACCATGGCGTCGGTGATGTCGGTGATCTGCATTTCGTCAAATGCCAGCAAGCGGACCTGCGCGGCCACGGAATCGGCTACGGGCGCCAGCGCGTCTTGCGTGTTTGCTTGCCGTGCCTTGTGCATCCCGGCATGGATTTCCTGCATGAACGCATGGAAATGCACCCGCCGTTTGGGCACATCGCCCGCATGAGCCACGAACAGATCCATCAACATGGATTTGCCGCGCCCCACGCCGCCCCAGAGATACAATCCCGGCGCGGGCGCGGGCTGCGCGCGCCCAAACAAGCCGCGCAAACCGCCCAATTTGGGCGCGGGCTGGGCCAAATGGCCAAGGATCGGCTGGAACAAGGGCAAAGCCGCGCGCTGCGCCGGGTCGGGGCGCAACGAGCCATCTTCCACCATGCGATCATAAAGCGCGGTCAGGTCATTGCTCATGCCCGCCTGAATACGCCAAGCCGCGGACCGCGAAAAGCCCTGCTTGCCAGCCTGCGCGGGCCTCGGTAGGTGTTAGGGGTTAGTTGCTACGGGGGTAGATATGGACGATCCGAAAACGCTGGTTTCCACAGAATGGCTGGCCGCGCATCTGTCAGACCCCGATTTGCGCGTGCTGGATGCAAGCTGGCATATGCCCGCCACCGGGCGCGACGCGCGGGCAGAGTATGAGGCGGCTCATATTCCGGGTGCGCGTTTCTTTGATATTGACGATGTCAGCGACCATCGCTCGGCGCTGCCCCACATGGCCCCCCCGGTTGAGAAATTCATGTCACGCATGCGCGCCATTGGCGTGGGCGACGGGCATCAGGTTGTTGTATATGACAGCACTGGGCTGTTTTCCGCCGCGCGTGTCTGGTGGTTGTTCCGGCTGATGGGCAAGACGGATGTCGCCGTGCTGGATGGCGGTTTTCCCAAATGGCAAGCCGAAGGGCGTGCGGTCGAAGACCTGCCGCCGGTCTTGCGCGAACGGCACATGACAGCGCAACGCCAGCCCCATCTGGTCAAGGATGTGAGCCAAGTCGCCGCTGCGATCAAACTGCGGGATTGGCAAATACTGGACGCACGCAGCCCGGCGCGGTTTCGCGGTGACGAACCCGAACCACGCGAGGGGCTGCGCGCGGGCCACATGCCCGGCGCGATAAACCTGCATTACGCGGAATTGCTGAACCCGGATGGCACCCTGAAGCGCGGCGATGCCTTGTGCGCGGCCTTCGAGGGCGCAGGCGTGGATTTGCAGCGACAGGTTATCACCACCTGCGGGTCGGGCGTAACGGCTGCGATCCTGTCATTAGGGCTGGAAATTCTGGGCCACCGCGACCATGCGCTTTATGATGGGTCTTGGTCGGAATGGGGCCTGTTTCCTGATCTGAAGGTGGAACAGGGATGACAACGCACCATGCCGGGGACAACATTCCCTACACCGTCACATTCTTGGAAATGACCGAGCGGCCAGCCTATGATTGGCCGCATACGCCCAGCGCAATGACCGGCGCGTTACTGAAAGCAGATGCGCCGCCCGTGTGGTATTTCCGCGCTTTGTATGACGCGGTTGGCCGTGACTACGCTTGGACCGACCTGCATGACAGCGAGGATACAGAGATTGGCGATTGGCTGGCAGACTCGAAGGTCGCGCTCTATTCGCTGATCGACAAAGGTTGGCCGCATGGGTTCTTCCTTCTGGACTGGCGCGCGGGTGCCACCTGCGAGCTGTGTTATTTCGGGCTGGTTCCGGGCGTGGTGGGCCGCGGCTTTGGGTCTTGGATGCTGCGCACCGCGATCTTGACGGGTTGGGCGCAAGAAGGGGTTGAGAAGATGATCGTCAACACCTGCACGCTCGACCACCCGCGCGCGCTGATCCAATATCAGCGCCACGGGTTCGAGGTTGTCCGCCGCGAAGATCGCACCCGCACCCTGACCCGCGATTGGACCCCGACAAAGGACTGAACGATGTTCGAAGCCCTGCCCGCCCCCAAACTGGACGGAATCATCGGTCTGATGCAGGCCTTTGCCAAGGATCCGCGCACCGACAAGATCGACCTTGGTGTGGGCGTCTACCGCGACGCGCAGGGGCGCACGCCGGTGATGCGGGCGGTCAAACAGGCCGAGGCGCGGATTTTGGAAGAACAGGACAGCAAAAGCTATCTGTCACTGGCAGGCGATGCAGCATTTCTGGACGCAATGGAAACATTGCTGCTGGGTGGCGCGGTGCCAAATGCTCGTGTGGCCGCCGTTGGTACGCCGGGCGGCACCTCTGCCGTGCGCCAGATCTGCGAGTTGATCGCCAAAGTGCGCCCCGGCGCGACCGTTTGGGTCAGCGCGCAAACATGGCCGAACCATGGGCCACTTATTGCCGCCGCTGGTCTGACCGCGCGCCCTTATCGCTATCTGGATACAGAGGCGGGCGCGCTTGACCGCAACGGCATGTTTGCCGATCTGGCCGAGGTGCAGGCGGGCGAAGTGGTGCTGCTGCACGGATGCTGCCACAACCCAACCGGCGTGGACCCGACACCGCAAGACTGGGCCGAGATTGCGGCCCTTCTGGAGCGCACCGGCGCCACACCTTTTGTGGACATGGCCTATCAGGGCTTTGGCGAAGGTTTGGACACCGACGCAGGCGGCTTGCGCCATTTGGCGGCACGCCTGCCCGAAGTGTTGATCGCGGCGAGTTGTTCCAAGAATTTCGGCCTCTATCGGGACCGGGTGGGCATTGCCATGGCGGTGGTGCCAGAAGGTCAGCGCGACGCGATGGCGGCAACTTTGGCCGGGCTGAACCGGCAAAGCTTTGCCTTTCCGCCCGATCATGGGGGGCGCGTGGTCAGCACCATTCTGGGTGATCCCATGTTGAGCGCCGTATGGCTGGAAGAGTTGGACGACATGCGCGCCCGTGTCCGGGACAACCGCCGCGCGCTGGCAGAGGCGTTGCGCGACGCCACCGGGTCCGACCGCATGGGCAGCGTGGCCGCGCAACAGGGGATGTTTTCCATCCTGCCGCTGACAGAGGCGCAGGTCACGAAGTTACGCGAGGATCACGGTATTTACATGCTGTGGGACGGGCGCGTGAACATGGCGGGTATGGACCCATCCCGCGCGGGTGACGTAGCGCGGGCAGTTGCCGGGGTGATGCGCGGGTAATGCACCTCGCGCCCCGGGCTTGACCCGGGGCCTTTCGGTCAACTGGCCTACGCCCCTGCCCCCGGCTTCACCGACGCCGTCACATAATTCACCGACAGATCGCGCTCTGACAGCGACCAGCTCCACCGCAGCTTGTCGAACACAAAGCCTGTGCGGTCCACCGGCTCCAACCCGGCGCGGCGGATCAGGTCATACAGCTCGTCCGGGGTGATGAATTTCGACCATTCATGCGTGCCCTTGGGCAGCCAGCGCATGACATATTCCGCCCCGATTATCGCCATAAGGTAGCTTTTCGGATTGCGGTTCAGGGTCGAGCAGATCATCAGCCCACCGGGCCGCAACAACTGCTGACATGCCGTCAAATAGGCCAGCGGGTCGGCCACATGCTCGACCACTTCCATGTTCAGCACCACGTCGAATTGCTCGCCCGCTTCCGCCATATCCTCGGCTGTCGTGTGGCGGTAGTCGATCTGCAAGCCTTCCTGCTCGGCATGGATCTGCGCCACGGGAATATTTCGGGGCGCGGCATCCGCGCCCACCACATCGGCCCCCAGCCGCGCCATGGGTTCCGAGAGCAACCCGCCCCCGCAGCCGATATCCAGCAAGCGCAATCCCTTGAAGGGCAAAGGCGCGGTCAGATCACGGTCGAATTCGGCGGCAATCTGCCGTGTGATGTAGTCCAACCGGCAAGGGTTGAGCATGTGCAGTGGCTTGAACTTGCCGTTCGGGTTCCACCATTCGGCGGCCATTGCCTCGAATTTCGCCACTTCTGCCGGGTCAATCGTGGTTGTGGTCATGGTCCCCTCGGTTTTTCCAATCTGCCCCATGGCGGGCACGCCTTGTCACCTATATAGTCCGATATATGGACAAGCCAGTCGGACACGATAACGCACATAAGGGGCTTTACCCTTACATCGAACCTTACGACCAGCGGTTGCTGGACGTGGGCGATGGCCATCGGGTGTATGTCGAACAATGCGGCAATCCCGACGGAATGCCCGTTGTCGTGCTGCATGGCGGCCCCGGCGGCGGGTGCAGCCCAACCATGCGACGTTTTTTCGACCCGGCACATTACCGCGTTATCCTGTTCGATCAACGCGGTTGCGGGCGGTCCAAGCCCTCTGCCTCGACCCATGAAAACACCACCGCGCATTTGCTGGCGGATATAGAGCTGATCCGCAACACGCTGGAGATTTCGCGCTGGGTTGTGTTCGGCGGGTCTTGGGGGGCAACGCTTGCGCTTGCCTATACACAGGCGCAGCCACAAGCAGTCGCGCATGTGGTTTTACGCGGCGTGTTCATGGGCACACGCGCCGAACTGGACTGGTTTTATGGTGGCGGTGCTGCGCGGTTTTTCCCCGAACTCTGGGCGCAATTCACACGGGCCATACCAGAAGACGAGCACGGCGACCTGATCGCGGCCTATTCCAAACGTCTGTTCAGCGGCGACATCCATGAGGAAAACCGGTTCGCCCGCGCATGGACCCGGTGGGAAAACGCGCTGGCCTCAATTGAAACACGCGGCTTGCTAGGGGCCGACGCCCCAAGTGACTACGCCCGCGCCTTTGCCCGGTTGGAAAACCACTATTTCTCGAACGGTTGTTTCCTTGGCGAGGATGGCGCGCTGATGAATGGGCTTTGGAAGATGACCAATGTCCCCGGCACCATCGTGCAGGGCAGGTATGACATGATCTGTCCCCCTACAACGGCATGGGAGCTGCACCGCAATTGGGGCCGCTCGCGCCTGGAAATGGTGGGCATGTCCGGCCACGCGCTGTCGGAACCCGCCATCGCCCGCGAATTGGTGCGGGTGATGAACCAGATGCGCCATGTCGAAATGTGAAGAGAAATAAGTTTATCTTATGGAACGCATCAGAATAAAGAACTATTCCTGATTGAATTTGCATGTTAGACCCATTCCAGATGTAATTCTTGGAGGGAAACATGGACGGATCCGACAACGCAGGTAAATGCCCGGTTATGCATGGCGCAATGACCACCACCGGCACTCAGGTGATGGATTGGTGGCCAAAGGCGCTGAATCTGGACATTTTGCACCAGCATGACACCAAAACCAACCCGATGGGCGATTTCAACTATCGTGAAGCCGTCAAGGAACTGGATTACGACGCGCTGAAAGCCGATATGAAGGCGCTGTTGAAAGATAGTCAGGACTGGTGGCCAGCGGACTGGGGCCACTATGGCGGTCTGATGATTCGTCTGGCATGGCACGCCGCAGGCAGCTACCGCGTGGCCGATGGCCGTGGCGGCGCTGGCACCGGCAACATGCGGTTCGCCCCGCTGAACAGCTGGCCGGACAACGCCAACCTGGACAAAGCCCGCCGGCTGCTGTGGCCGCTGAAAAAGAAATACGGCAACAAGATCAGCTGGGCCGACCTGATTATCCTGTCGGGCACTGTCGCCTACGAGGATATGGGCCTGAAAACCTTCGGCTTCTCGCTTGGCCGTGAAGATATCTGGGGCCCGGAGAAGGATGTCTACTGGGGTTCCGAAAAGGAATGGCTGGCACCGTCGGACGAACGGTATGAGAATGTCGACGACGCCTCGACCATGGAAAACCCGCTGGCCGCCGTGCAGATGGGCCTGATCTACGTCAATCCCGAAGGCGTGAACGGCCAACCCGACCCGATGAAAACCGCAGGTCAGGTGCGCGAAACCTTCGCCCGCATGGCTATGAATGACGAAGAAACCGTCGCCCTGACCGCTGGTGGCCACACCGTCGGCAAGTGCCACGGCAATGGCCGCGCGGAAAACCTTGGCCCGGCACCCGAAGGGGCTGCGCTGGAAGAAGGCGGGCTTGGCTGGATGAACCACAAGACCCGTGGTATTGGCCGTGACACCGTGACCTCGGGTATTGAGGGTGCATGGACGACGCATCCGACCAAATGGGACATGGGCTATTTCAAGCTGCTGTTCGGCTATGAGTGGGAATTGAAAAAGTCCCCCGCCGGCGCATGGCAGTGGGAACCCATCGACATTGCCGAAGAAGACAAGCCTGTCGATGTCGAAGACCCCTCGATCCGCTACAACCCGATCATGACCGACGCCGACATGGCTATGAAGGTCGACCCGGTCTATCGCGCAATCTGCGAAAAGTTCATGGCCGATCCGGCATCGTTCGATGATGCCTTCGCCCGCGCTTGGTTCAAGCTGACCCATCGCGACATGGGCCCGCAGGAGCGTTATATCGGCAAGGAAGCCCCGACCGAGATTCTGGTATGGCAAGACCCGGTTCCGGCTGGCAACAAAGACTATGACGTGGCCGCTGTGAAAGCCAAGATCGCCGCAAGCGGTTTGCCCCTTGGTGACATGGTCGCCACCGCATGGGACAGCGCCCGCACCTTCCGCAAGTCGGACTATCGCGGCGGCGCCAATGGTGCGCGCATCCGTCTGGCCCCGCAGAAGGATTGGGAGGGCAACGAGCCCGAGCGTCTGGCCCGCGTGCTGGCGATGCTGGAACCCATCGCGGATGAGTTCGGCGCATCGGTTGCCGATGTGATCGTGCTGGCGGGCAATGTCGGTGTGGAACAGGCCGCGAAAGCTGCCGGGTTCGACATTGAAGTGCCGTTTGCACCGGGCCGGGGCGATGCCACGGACGAGATGACCGATGCCGACAGCTTCAAGTGGCTGGAACCCGTCGCCGATGGTTTCCGCAACTGGATGAAGAAGGACTACGTTGTCTCGGCAGAGGAAATGATGCTCGACCGCGCGCAACTCATGGGCCTGACGGCGCATGAAATGACCTGCCTTGTCGGCGGTCTGCGCGTGATGGGCACCAACCATGCCGGAACGGCGCATGGCGTGTTTACCGACCGTGTTGGCGCGCTGACGAATGATTTCTTCGTCAACCTGACCGACATGAACTGGAAATGGGAACCGAAAGGCCGCAATTCCTACGAATTGCAGGACCGTGCAACGGGCGCTGCGAAATTCACCGCAACGCGGGCGGACCTTGTCTTCGGCTCCAGCTCTATCCTGCGCGCCTATGCAGAGGTCTATGCCCAGGACGACAATGCCGAGAAATTCGTGAAGGATTTCGTGGCAGCCTGGACCAAGGTGATGAACGCGGATCGCTACGATCTGGCGTGATCGCTCGCATCACTGAAAGGAAAAGGGGCGCCGCGTGCGCCCCTTTTTCATGTCACACGCCCAGAAGGGTGGGCAGGTCATCCATCCTGCGGAACAGTTGCGCGCCCTCTGCCGCCAGTTTCGTGCCGTCCCCCTCGGGCGCATAACCGAAACAGCGCATCCCGGCGGCCCTCGCGGCCCGCGCGCCGGTGGGGCTGTCTTCAATCACGACGCAAGCGTCGGGCGTATGGCCCATGGTCTTGGCCGCGTGCAGGAACAGATCGGGCGCGGGTTTGGGGCGGGCAACATCGGTTGCCGCAAAGACGTTGGACGTGAAGCGCGCCGCAAGTTCCGGGTGCTGGCCCAGAGTCGCGCGCATTTTCACATGCCGCCCGTTCGACCCGATGCAATAGGGGATGGTGGCCGCCTCCAACTGCTCCAGAACACCGACAATACCGGGGATCATCGGGGTGCCCTCTGCCAGCTTGTCGCAGATGCGCGGGTAGAAATTCTCAACCCAATCCTCTGGCAAGGTCGCTCCCAATTCGCGCGCCCGCACCGCGACACCGGCGATGGTGCCGCCCACGAAAAGCCCCATGATCTGGTCCAAAGGCAGGTCCAGCCCATGCGCCGCCATCTCATCGCGTAGGAAGCTGTTGGTGATGATCTCTGAATCCACCACGACGCCGTCGCAGTCGAAAATCACAAGCTGCGGGGTCATGGGGTATATTCCAACATAGTGACATGGGTGTCGCCGTAACGGCGCTGGTCGATCAGGGCGAAGCCTTGGGGCGCAAGCTGCGGAGTGCTTTCTTCCCAGACAATGCGCGCGCCGGGGGCCAGCCAGCCGCCTGTAACGGCCGATGCCAAAGCCTGCGCGCCCAAACCCTTGCCATAGGGCGGGTCCATGAACACAAGGCCAAAGGCTGCGCCATGGTTTGCGCCCAAGGTGGTGGCGTTGCGGCGGAACACCTTGGTGCGGCCCATGGCGCGCATCTTCTCGATATTCTCGCGCAACAATGCGCGGGCGGCGGCCCCGTCATCTATGAAGCAGGCGAAGGACGCGCCGCGCGACAGCGCTTCCAGCCCCAACGCCCCCGTGCCCGCGAACAGGTCGAGCACGCGAATACCGTCCAGCGGGATCGCGTCCGCACCGTTTATCAACAGGTTGAACATCGCCTCGCGCACGCGGTCGGATGTGGGGCGCAGATGCGCCTGCGCATCGCCCGCGCCGACATCCGCCAGTTTCAGGCCACGCGCGCTTCCGCCAACGATCCTCATGCGCGCAAAAGCGCCTTGAGGTCGGTCGCGGGATCCACCAGCGCCGCCGGGTCAGGGGTGATCCCCTGCTCGATCATTCGTTTGCCGACCATGTAGGCACGCGGATCGCCCAAAGCATCGACCGAGATCAGCCGCGCACTTTTGAAATACCAATGGCTGCGCGCACCCGCATCGCGAACGATCACTTGGTCATATCCAGCATTCAGCCCCGCGATTTGCAGCTTCATGTCGTATTGGTCCGACCAGAACCACGGCATGGGCACATAATCGCGCCCAGCGCCCAGCATGTTATCGGCCACGCATTCGGCTTGGTCGATGGCGTTCTGCACGCTTTCCAACCGCAACCGCCCGCCCTGCCACGGGAAAGACGCGCAATCGCCCGCCGCCCAAATGGCCGGATCGCTGGTTCGGCCCTGCGCGTCGGTGGCAATGCCGTTGTCCAGCGTCAGCCCGGCGGCTTCGGCCAGATCGGTCGCAGGTGCGATCCCAATGCCGACAATCACGAAATCGGCGGGCAACTGCGTGCCATCCGCCAGCGTCACGCCTGTTGCGCGATCATCGCCGTCGATCCGGGCCAAAGCGGTATCCGTCAAGATACGCACGCCATGGCGTTCGTGCAGCGCGTGGACGGCTTCGGCGGTTTCAACCGCAGCAACACGCGCCAGAATACGCGGGGCCATTTCAAGCACTGTCACGTCCAGCCCGCGCTTGGCGGCAACCGCCGCCGCTTCCAGCCCGATATAACCGCCACCCACGATGACCACGCGCGCGCCTTGGCGGAATTCAGACGCCATAGCATCGACATCGGCCAGCCCGCGCACGGTATAAACACCGGGCAAGTCGCCGCCTATCGCGGCAGGCAAGCGGCGCGGGATGGACCCGGTGGTCAGCACCAGCGCATCATAGGGCAGTGTTTCGCCCGCCAGATGGACAAGCCGCGCGCTTCGGTCCAGCCCGGCCACGCGCGCACCGACTCGCAAGTTAACCCCCTGATCGGCATAGAAACTTTCGGGGCGCAGGAACAGGCGTTCCATGTCCATCTCGCCCAGCAGGTAGGCCTTGGACAAGGGCGGGCGCTGGTAGGGGGGCACGGGTTCCTCGCCCAGCAGCGTGATCGCGCCGTCGAACCCCTTGGCCCGCAGCCGCGCCACCAAAGATGCGCCGGCCTGACCAGCCCCCACAACGACGATATTCTTCATCCTGCCCCCACTGGCCATGTTGCGCCTGCATCCTATATGCCGGGTCAGAGGAAAGACAACCAACAGAAGGGACAGGACCATGACAATCAAACCCGGCGACACGCTGCCAGATGCCACGTTTTCACGCATGGGCGCGGACGGGCCGGAACAGGTCGCACTTGGCGATCTGACAAAGGGCCGCAAAGTGGTGCTGTTCGCCGTGCCCGGCGCATTCACCCCGACCTGCCATTCGGCGCATGTGCCCAGCTTTATCCGCACCAAGGACGAATTCGCGGCAAAGGGCGTGGATGAGATTATCTGCCTGTCGGTCAACGACCCGTTCGTGATGAAAGCCTGGGGTGACGCAACGGGGGCGGCAGAGGCTGGGCTTACCCTATTGTCCGATGGCACCGGCGCCTTCACCGCTGAAATCGGCATGAATTTCGACGCGCCGCCCGTTGGCCTGATGCGGCGTTCCAAGCGCTATGCAATGCTGGTCGAGGATGGGGTGGTCAAGCTGCTTCATGCCGAAGAAAGCCCCGGCACCTGCGACGTCTCGGGTGGCGAGGCGCTGCTGGCGGCGATGTAATGGCGGATGGCGGGGCGCTTTCGGTCACGCTTGTCGCGTCGCTGAACGAGATCGCAGCGCAGGATTGGGATGCCTGCGCCTGCCCGGAAGCTGCGACAGGCCGCCCCGCCGATCCGTTTACCACCTATCGCTTCCTGCACGCGTTGGAAGCGTCCGGGTCCGTCGGCACCGGCACGGGGTGGGAGCCGCGTTACATCACCGTCGAACAGGACGGGGCGTTGATTGCGGTCGCGCCCCATTATGTGAAATCGCATTCTCAGGGCGAATACATTTTTGACCATGCCTTTGCCCAAGCCTACACGCGGGCAGGCGGGCAATATTACCCCAAGCTGCAACTGGCTGTGCCATTTACCCCTGCCACTGGCAAACGGTTTCTGTGCAAACCGGGGTATGAGGAACCGGGCACCGCTGCCATTTTGCAAGCCGTGGCGCAGGTTGCGCGCGACAATCGGCTGTCCTCGGCGCATGTGACCTTTTGCACCGCAGAGGAAGCCGCGCGCGGGGCCGAACACGGGTTCCTGCACCGGGTAACGGAACAGTTCCACTGGGAGAACCAAGGCTATTCCAGCTTTGACAGTTTCCTTGCCGCGCTGTCCTCGCGCAAGCGCAAGACCATCCGCAAGGAACGCGCCACTGCCCAAGCCTTTGGCGGCGTGATCCGCGCCTATACCGGCGACGATCTGCGCCCAGAGCATTGGGACGCGTTCTGGCAGTTTTACCAAGACACCGGCGCGCGCAAATGGGGCACGCCCTACCTGACGCGGGCCTTTTTCGACACCGTCCAAGACACGATGCGCGACGACGTGCTGCTGGTGATGGCCGAGCGCGACGGCACCCCGATTGCAGGCGCGCTGAACTTTATCGGGCGCGACTGCCTTTATGGCCGCTATTGGGGCTGCCTAGACGATCATTCCTGCCTGCATTTCGAGTTGTGCTATTATCAGGCCATGGATTTTGCCATTGAACACGGTCTGGCACGGGTCGAAGCCGGGGCGCAAGGCACGCATAAACTGGCGCGCGGCTATATGCCAAGCGAGGTGCATTCGTTGCACCATTTCCCCGAACCGGGCTTTCAGCAAGCCGTCGCGCGCTACCTGCGCGAAGAACGCGCAGCGATTGACTACGAAATGTCGGCGCTGGCAAACTTCGCACCCTTCCGAAGAAGCTAGGAGGATATCATGGCACAGAAACTGACCGACCGCGCCGCGCTGGACCCGCTTTTGGCCAATGGCTGGGCGCTGGTTGACGGGCGCGACGCGTTGGAAAAAACCTACACCTTCGCCAATTTCATCGACGCCTTCAGCTGGATGACCCGCGCGGCCATCGTGGCCGAGAAGATGAACCATCACCCGGAATGGTTCAACGTGTACAAGACCGTGCGCGTTACGCTGACCACGCATGACGTGGGCGGGCTGAGCGATCTGGATGTGACGTTGGCGCAGAAAATGGACAAGCTGGCGGGGTAACATTCCCCCTCGCCAATCCGGGTTTTTGGCCCTAGTGCGGGGGCCATGAGCGATCACACAATATTCATGGCCTGCCTGCCGGGGTTTGAACCGCTGCTTCTGGCAGAGGCGCAAGGCTTGGGGCTACCCGGTGCAACGGCGCTGCCCGGCGGGGTGGAATTTACCGGCGGGCTGGCGGAAGTTGCCCGCGCCAACCGCGAAAGCCGCTTGGCCAGCCGGGTTATGCTGCGCATCGGTGAATTCCGCGCAATGCATCTGGCGCAATTGGACAAACGGTTGCACAAGCTGCCTTGGGCCGAGTGGCTGCGCCCCGATGTGCCTGTGCGGGTCGAGGCAAGCTGCACGCGCTCGCGCATCTACCACCAGAAAGCGGCGGCAGAGCGTTTGGAGCGCGCGATTGCCGACAGCGTGGGCGCGCCCATTGCGGCGGATGGGCTGCGCGTGATGCTGCGAATCGACGATGATCTGGCGACCATCTCTGTCGATACCTCGGGCGAGGGGCTGCATAAACGCGGCTTCAAGCAATTCACCGGCAAAGCCCCCTTGCGCGAAACCATGGCCGCCGGGTTCCTGCGGCAGATGGGCTATGACGGAACCCAGCCGGTGCTGGACCCGATGTGCGGGTCGGGCACGTTTCTGCTAGAAGCCGCCGAAATCGCCGCCGGGCTGCCCCCCGGTCGCGCGCGTAGCTTTGCCTTTGAGCAATTCGCCGGGGTGCGCAGCCTAACTGCTGCGCCGGACATCTCTCATCCGCCGGTGCTGCGGTATTACGGGTATGATCGCGACCAAGGCGCGATTCAGGGTGCCCGCGCGAATGCCGAGCGCGCAGGTGTGGCGGATTGGACCAGCTTTGCTTGCCAGCCCATCAGCGCGCTGACCCGGCCCGATGGCCCGCCCGGTCTGGTCATGGTCAACCCGCCCTATGGTGGCCGGATCGGCAATATCGGCCAGCTTTACGGGCTGTATGCCAGCTTGGGCAAAGTGTTGACGGAACAGTTTCAAGGCTGGCGCGTCGGGCTGGTGACGACGGATGCCAAGCTGGCCCATACCACCGGCCTAAAACTGGACGGCGGCCCGCCGATTCCGCATGGCGGGCTAAGGGTGCGGCTATTTCAATCCGGGCCGCTCTGACCGTTGCGATTGCACTGGTCAAAGCCCATATTCCAGAGTATAACGCTCGGGAATGGGATGATCCGATGCAAACACTTCGCCAGTTCGACACGAATCCACAACCGCAGCGCAGTGATGCCGCCCTGACATTGTTGCGGGTTCTGATGCGCACCTGTCGCGCCAAAGCCCGTATGCCGGTGCTTGAAGCCTGCGCATTGTTGCACCATAGCCCGGCGCAATCGGCGCAGGTCTATGCAGACGCCTTGCTGCGTGCGCTGGTGCAGGCGCTGCCCAAGCCACCAGTCATTCACACCGTCGCCGCCGCAGAACGCTCTTTCGATGAAGATTGGTTGCTGGCGCTTCTGTCCGCCATCACCCGCGAGGACCACACAAGCGCGACTTTCCTGCTGCGTGCCCGCCTACCCTTGCATTACCGGCGCTCTGTCGGCTGGCTGGCTGCCCAGCTTGCCGCGCGTTTGGACGAGGATGAGACCTACAAATTCTCTCGGATTTAGAATATTTCTAAAAACCTCTTGAATGCGTGCGCGGTTCCGCCTACCTTGTTGGAAGCGGGCCGCCAGCTATGCGCCAGCCAGTCCCGCGCCCAATTCCAATTTATGACAGGAGGGTTGCGCATGACCCAGACAGCCGCTCAATTGACCACATCCGCCCAAGAGGCGATTTGCGACGCGCTGACGCAAAGCGTGGCCGAAACCGCCGTAACAACCATGTTGGCACAGAATTTTCACTGGAATGTCAAAGGTATGGCTTTCGGCCCCCTGCATGACCTTTTCCAGAAAATCTACGAAGACCACTTTGAAGCGCAAGATGATCTGGCCGAGCGGGTCAAAATTCTGGGTGGCCATGCCGAAGGTCGCCTGTCAGAAATGCTGAAGCGCTCCAAGGTTGCAGAGCATGACGGGCACGCCTCTGCCGAGGATATGATCCGCATCTTGGCCGACGCACAGGAAACCCTGGCCTCTACCTTGGCAGGCACCGCTGCCGTTGCCGAAGAAAACGGCGATATGCTGACGCAGGATCTGGCCATTTCGCGCGGTCAGGTGCACGAAAAATTCGCTTGGCTGCTGCGCGCGCATCTGGGTTAAATCAAACCAGCGCCTTGACACCCTTCTTGTCGCAGCGCTTGCGATAGGCGACAGGCCAGTGCGAATACTTGCCCAGATCGCTTTGTTGATGCACCAGCATGTCCAGAAAGGCATGCTGGTGTTTTTCTTTCTTCAACTTCTTGAACAGCGATTTCTGATCCTTGGTCATCGAACAGCCAATGCAATGGCCTTCGCGCTTGAACTTGCACACACCGATACAGGGAGAGGGGATTTTGCTCATTTCAGGTCCGGGCTTGGCGTTGCGATAACGCGGGCTGGGGTTACTTGGTCAGGATCAATTTGCGACCGCGCGTGATGCGCAGGGTATAGATTTGCCCGTCCAGCAGGATTGTCGCGGTGCTGCCCTTCGCGGTCAGGTCTTCGGCCTGATGCACAGGCAAGGGTGCTTCAGTCCCTGCGGCAGATTTTTCATCGTTTACCATACCGCACCATGGGCGGCAGGGATTTGCGTTTGGCTGGTCATGGTGGCACGGCTGACTGATCTGAATGTGCGCCGGGCTATCTTGGTTGGCTAGGCAAGCTCTTATCTGACAAGTTCTGTCGGAATAGTCAAGCCTAGCCTTGGATGGGGTGGAAGGCCAGCAACAGCGCCATGGCCAAACCCAGCAGCACCAGCGTTTCGACCACGACAATCGCCATATGCCCCGGCCCAACCGCAGCAAGTGCTTTCAGCGAGGTTTTGACGCCCAATGCCGCAATCGCGGTTACAAGGCAGACACGGGACAGGGTGTTGACCTGCTCGACCAAGATCACAGGTAATTCCACCACGCTGCCCAAACCAACAAGCGCCAGAAACAGCACCATGAACCATGGCAAAAGCGCCACGCGCCCGGTGCCCTGCCCTGCCCCGCTGGCGCGCAGCACCAGCCCGATCACGATCAGCACCACAGGCAGCATGGCCACCCGAAACAGCTTGGTGATGGTCGCGGTTTCGCCTGCCGTATCGGACACCGTAAAGCCCGCGCCAACGACCTGCGCCACGTCATGGATGGTGGCCCCGATCAGGAAACCCTGTTCCACCTCGGTAAAGCCCAAGCCGCCGAACAGCAGTGGGTAAAGGACCATGGCGATGGTCGACAGCGCGGTCACGGCCATGACCGTAAACAGCGTATTGCGTTCGGTCTTGTCATTATGCGGGATGACGGCGGCAATGGCCAAAGCGGCAGAGGCCCCGCAAATCGCCACCGCCCCACCCGTCAGCAACGCAAAGCGCCATTGCCGCTTGAACAAAGGGGCCGCAATGAACCCGGTGGCAATGGTGGCCGCGATCAGCCCGACCAAAAGCGCCGCGCCGGACAGCCCGATCTGCGCCATATCGTCCAGCGCAATTCGGATCCCCAGCAACCCCACCCCCAGCCGCAACACGAATTTCGCGGCAAAATCAACGCCCGGACCACAAGGGCCGTCCGTGTGCATGAAGTTGAACGCCATCCCCAGCAGCAGCGCGAACAGCATGACCGGCGCACCGTAATGCGCGCCAAGGAAACTGGCCGCCGCGGCGATGGTGGCGCTTAGCATCAGCCCCGGCAGAAGCGGCTTTGCACGGGCGGTCAGGTCGGTCAGCTTGGGCATGGTGGTCTTTCGCATAAAAAAGGGGCGCACGAATCTGCGCGCCCCCATTTGGTTTTGCCCCGATCAGGCCGAGCGGTAAAGCTTGGTCATCGAGAATTCGCGGTGGCCCAGCGCCTCGGCGCAGGTCAGGCGGCCATTGGCGGTGCGCTTTATCATCTCGATCAGGCTGTCACCCGCCTGGTCGATGGTCATGTCGCGCCGCAACACACCGGTCACATCCACGTCAATATGTTCGGACATGGTGCGCAGGGTGCGCGGGTTGCCCGATATCTTGATAACCGGCACAATCGGGTTGCCAACCACGTTGCCCTGCCCCGTGGGGAAGGTGTGGATGACATAGCCCGCCGCCGCCATCAGCGTCACGCATTCCGCCGCGGCCGATGACGTGTCCATGAAATACAGCCCCGCGCCCTTGGCCGGTGCCTCTGCCGGTTCCAGCACGTCAATATAGGTGCTGGTGCGGCCAATTTTCTCAAGGTTGCCCAGCGCCTTTTCCTCAATAGTCGAAAGGCCGCCCAGAATATTGCCCTTGGTCGGCTGGCTGTCGGACAGATCAGAGGTCTTGAACTGTTCGATCACGTCATCGGTATAGGCCTGCCATGTTTTCATGAACTTGGCCGCCGCTTCCGGATTCGCTGCGCGCTTCTCGCAGATATGTTCCGCCCCGGTGATTTCCGAGGTTTCGCCGAACACGCCATACAACCCATGCGGCAGCAGCTTGTCATACATGTTGCCAACCGTGGGGCAGGAGGACAGGCCGGTGGTGGTGTCGGATTCGCCGCATTTGGTGGACACCCACAGATCGGTCACGGGGCAGTCTTCTTTCTGAAGCTCTGTCGCCCATTGAACGTATTCCTTGGCCTTCCAGCTTGCCCGGCGGATGGTCTCGAAATCGCCGTTCTGTTCAATCCAGAACCCTTCGACCGGCTTGCCGGTCTTGGCAATGCCATCAACGATGATCTTGGTCCATTCCGGTTCAATCCCGATGACGACCACAGCCGCCACATTGGGGTTGGCCCCGGTGCCGATGATGGTGCGGAAATGCAGGTCCAGATCCTCTCCGAACTGCAAGCGCCCATAAGCGTGCGGAATGGCCATGGTGCCCTTGACGTTATTGGCCACAGCTTCACAGGCCGCGTTGGAAATGTCATCCACCGGCAGGATCAGGACGTGGTTGCGCACACCCACACGGCCGTTTTCACGGCGCCATGCCTTGACCGTATCTTGAGAAAAATCGAATGCCATGGTCGGTCCCCCTTACCAGCGCTTGGTTTTCATGTTGTGGGTGTGGACATGGCCGCCAATCTCGGCGCTGCCCACCATGCGGCCAATATCTTCACCGTATTTGATAACGGTGTCGCCCTCGGCCAGATCCTTCAGCGCAACCTTGTGACCGATGGGAATATCGGCCTTGGCGGTCAGGCGGAAATCAGAGTTATCCTCGGTGCAGACGCATAGCATGTCGGTGCCGGCGGTCAGCCCCTCGACCACGACAACGCCGACATTGTCGACCTTGTCATGGACAAGCAATTGGGGGTGGGTGTTTGCGGTCATGTCCTCTCTCCCTTTTAGATGAGGTGTCTAGCCACGGGCGAGGCCCGTGAGCGTGTCGTAAAGCTGTTGCGAAATCTCGATCTGCGCGGCGCGGGCGGCGCGGTCCGCCATGCGGCGGGCACCGGGCAGGCGCGCGCTGTCCTGTGCCTCTATCGCGGTGAACATGGCTTCGGCCCGGTCCGTGAAACCGGGGCCAAAGCGCGCAGGGTCCAGCACCAGCATGAAATGCGCAAGATTCGGGGCTGGCCCTTTGTCATCGAAGAGCGAGCTGGCCTGATAGGCGAAATGCGCACCCGCAAGCCCTGCGGTCAGCAATTCCACCATCAGCGCGAGCGCCGCGCCCTTGGCCCCACCCGACGGCACCATCGTGCCCGCCATAGCGGCATCGGCATCTGTGGTCGGGTTGCCATCCACATCCAGCGCCCAGCCTTCGGGAATGGGTTGGCCCGCCTTTTGCGCCAGCATCACCTTGCCGCGCGCGACATGGCTTAGCGACAGGTCAATCAGCAGCGGATCGCCCTGCGCGCGGGGCGCGGCAAAGGCGATGGGATTCGTGCCATAAAGCGGTTTGTTGCCGCCCCAAGGGGCCATGGCAGCGGGTGCATTGGCGAAGGCCAGCGCGATCAACCCTTCGCGGGCGAAAGGTTCCACCGCCTGCCCGGCCACCCCGAAATGGTGCGACCGCGTCACGCTGACCACGGCCACGCCCAACTCGCGCACCACATCGCGCGCGGCCAGGGCAGCAGCGTCGATCGCGGCAAAGGCCAGCCCGAACCCTGCATCCACCCGGATGACCGCGCCGTCGCGTGTGACGGTCGGGGCCGCATCCGCCACCACCTTCCCCGTCACCATTTGCGCAGCATAAAACGGCGCGCGGGCCAACCCATGCGAGGGCAACCCCTCTTGCTCTGCCATGACCAGGGCGCGCGCTGCGTGCTCGGCCAGAGGCGCGGGCATTCCTGCTTTGCCGAACACGTCAACCACCAACTGGCGCGCATCTACAAGGCTGATCGTGGTGGTTGCCATGGAGGATCGGTCCGATTCTGGTGCTGTCATTCTCTCGCTTCACTTCTATATAGTTTATATGATAAAGTAAGGTCAATGCCCTTACCGCTTTCCCGTTGGGTTTTCCGATTTTTACGGGTAAATACATGAAATCGTTTTATTCGGAGGTGTCCATGTCCCTGCGCCCAGTATCCCAGCCGCTTCACCAGCAGTTGCGCGATCTTATGCTGGCACGCATCGAATCCGGCGAATGGTCGCCGGGCACTTTTCTGCCGTCCGAAACACGGCTGGCAGAGGAATACGGCGTCGCGGTTGGCACCCTGCGCAAGGCGCTCTTGGACATGGCTGCCGAAGGGCTGGTGCAACGCAGGCAGGGCAAAGGCACGGTTGTGTCCAGCCACGACAGCGACGCAGTGCTGTTTCGCTTCTTCAACCTGCGCCGCGTCGATGGCACCACCTTTCACCCCGAAAGCCGGGTGCTGGACCGCGCGCGCCGCACGGCCACCCCAGAGGAAGCCGCCGCTCTGGGTCTGGCCACGGGGGCCGACATCCTCTGCATCACCCGCGTGCGCGATGGCGACGGGGTGCCGCTGATTTATGAACAGATCGTGCTGGATGCCGCGCGCTTCGGCAGCTTGCTGGCAACGCCCGACCCTCTGCCAAACACGTTGTATCAGCTATACCAGACCGAATTCGGCGCAAGCGTGTTTCGCGCCTTGGAACAGGTCACGGCTTGTGCGGTAGATGCCGATTGCGCGCGTGAATTGGGGCTGGCGGCAGGCACCCCCATTCTGCGCGTGCACCGGGTTGCGGTAGATTATAACGGTGCACCGCTGGAATTGCGTGTGTCCTACATCAACACCGGCGCTGTGCATTACCATGCCGAAGTCTGATCCGATCATCTATGTCGATGCAGACGCCTGCCCGGTCAAATCAGAGGTCGAGCGCGTCGGCACAAGGCACCGGGCGCGCATGGTGATCGTCTCGAACGGCGGGATACGCCCGTCGCAAAACCCGCTGGTGGACACTGTGATCGTCAGCGCAGGTGCCGATGAGGCCGACAAATGGATCGCGGATCGCGCCGGGCCGGGGGACATCGTGGTCACGTCCGACATTCCGCTGGCCGCCAAATGCGTGGCGGCGGGCGCGCAGGTTTTGCGCCATGACGGGTCGGAATTGTCAGAAGCCAATATCGGCAGCGTGTTGGCCACGCGCGACCTGATGGCTGATGTGCGCGCCGCCGACCCGTTCCACCAAGGGCGCGGGCGCAGCTTTTCCAAGGCCGACCGCGCGCGGTTTCTGGACGGTCTGGAGCGGGCCATGCAACGGGCCAAACGTGCCTGAGCCACCTCAGACAACTTGCAATACGATCTTGGCCGCATTCACGCGGCCTGCGTCCAGATCGGCAAAGGCTTGCGCGCCCTCATCCAGCGCGCGAGTTTCGACCCAGCCCAACGCGCCCAAGGCCCCTGCCCCAAGGGCTGCCAAGGCATCGGCAAAGTCTTGCGGCGTGTAGCAATAAGACCCTGTCACGCAGATCTCCTGTAGCGTGATGCGGCGAATGTCATAGCCCTCTTGCCCCGGCAGCAGGCCCACATGCACGATCACCCCGCCGGGCCGTACTAGGCGCGATGCATCGGCGCGGGTGGCCGCAGCGCCCACCGCGTCAATCACCAGATCGAAGGCATCTGCGCCGGGGTCATGGCTGGTGGGGTCGAACGTCTTGATCCCCGCTTCCGGCGCAAGGGTCGCGCGGCGGCCTGCATGGGGTTCGGCCACATGAATGCTGGCCGCACCCATATGCCGCGCAACCAAAGCCGCGGCCACGCCAATTGCACCCGCGCCTTGCACCAGCACGCGCGGCTCCGTTTGCCCCAGCCGTTCCAACCCGATCCGCATGGCGTGCCACGACACGGCGACGGGTTCGGCCAGCGCAGCGTCACGCATCGACAGGCCATCGGGAATGGGCAGCAGGTTGCGTTCGGGGATGGTGACATAATCCGCGAAAGCGCCGGGGCGCGGCGGCATGGAGATGATCGCGCGGCTGGGCGACAGATGCGGGCGGCCCGCTTTCACCGCCGGGCAATCGGGGTCCACCACCAGCGGGTTTATCGCCACCGCCTGCCCCTTGCGGGGGCCGTCTGCGACGATCCCTGCCGCCTCATGCCCCAGCACCAAGGGCGCGGGGCGGCGGTCGTCATGCCCGTGATACGCGTGCATGTCGGACCCGCAAATGCCCACGGCATGAACCGCGACCAGAACCTCGCCCGCCGCAGGCACCGGCGCGGGCAGGTCGGTCAATTCCATCTGGTTCGGCCCGGTATAGAGTAACGCGCGCATGGTCTGTCCTTATTTCGCAGTAAAGCCGCCATCGACGAAAAGCGTCTGCCCGGTAATGTATCCCGACGCGTCCGAGCATAGGAACACAGTCGCCCCGTGCAGGTCTTCCAGCGTGCCATTGCGCCCGATCGCCGTGCGCGCGGCATTTGCGGCAGCCAGATCCGGGTTGCCAAAGACAGGTGCTGTCAGCGGTGTGGGGAAAAACCCCGGCGCGATCGCGTTGCAGGTGATGCCTTGGCCCGAGAATTCCTCTGCCATGGCGCGGGTCAGTTGCACAACGCCCCCTTTGGCCGCCCCATAGGGCGCGGAATTGGCGAAGGCACGCACCGATTGCAGGGACGCGATGTTCAGCACCCGCCCCCAACCGCGCGCAGCCATACCCGGCGCCAAATGCTGCACCAGCAAGAACGGCGCGCGCAGGTGCAGCGCCATGTGCAAATCGAACGCCTCTGCCGTGACCTGCGCGTAAGGTTCGCGCAGGTTGACCCCGGCGGCATTCACCAGAATGTCCACCTCGCCCGCCGCGTCGGCCAGCCCCGCCAGCGCGGCAGGGTCGGCCAGATCGGTTGGGTGGGCGCTGGCCGCGATACCGTCAGCGGCCAGTTCCGCCACCGCCGCATCCAGCTTATCGGGCGCGCGGGCAGCAAGGACGACCGATGCCCCGGCCAACCCCAATGCGCGCGCCATAGCCAGACCGATGCCGGAATTTCCGCCCGTCACCAACGCGCGCCGACCACTCAGGTCGAACAAATGCGCCAGACGCATCAGACAGACTCGACCGGCGCGCCAAGGTCGAAATTATGACCGGGGTAGTATTTGGCCAAGCGCACATCGGCGGTGCGGGCATGCGCCTCCATCCCCTCCAACCGCGAAATACGGGCGGTGCGGATGCCCAATTCCTTGCTGGCCGCGCGGTCGGCTTGCTGCCATGTCAGGGGTTTCAGGAATTTATGCACCGACAGACCGGCCGAATATTTGGCGGCGTATTTCGTGGGCAGAATGTGGTTCGGGCCGGAACACTTGTCGCCATAGGCGACAGTGGTTTCCTCGCCCACGAACAGACTGCCGTAATTGGTCAGGTTCGCCATCCACCAGTCCAGATCGGTGCAATGCAGTTCCAGATGCTCGGACGCGTAGACATCCGACACCTCGACCAATTCCTCGCGGGTATCGCACAAGATCACCTCGCCATAGTCGCGCCATGAGGCATCTGCCGCTTCGCGGGCGGGTTCGGGCAGGGTGGCGATCAATTCGGGCACGCGCGCCATGACGGATTCAGCCAAAGCCTTGTCATCGGTGAACAGCCATGCGGGGGATTCGTGGCCATGTTCGGCCTGCCCCACCAGATCAACCGCGACGATTTCGGGGTCAGCCGCCCCATCCGCGATGATCCCAATTTCGGACGGGCCGGCAAACACATCAATCCCCACTTTGCCGAACAGGGTGCGTTTGGCTTCGGCCACGAATTTGTTGCCCGGCCCAACGATCACATCGGCGGGCTTGCCGGTGAACAGCCCATAGGCCATGGCGGCAATCGCCTGCACGCCGCCCAAGGTCAGAACAATATCCGCACCCGCTTCGCGCATGGCGTATAGCACATAGGGGTGCATGCCCCCCCCGCGGTAAGGGGTAGAGCAGGCGATTACGGTTTTCACGCCCGCAGCTTTGGCAGTCGCCACCGACATGCAGGCCGACGCGATATGCGCATACCGCCCCGTCGGCACATAGCAGCCCGCCACGTTGCAGGGCACCCATTTTTGCCCGGCAGTCAGGCCTGACGGCATGGTCATTTCAAAATCCTTGACCGAGTCGCGTTGCGCCACAGCGAAGGTGCGGACCTGTTCGACCGCGAAAGCGATGTCTTCTTTCACCTGATCGGGCACTTCGGCGGCGCGGGCGTCCATCTCCTCTCGGGTGACAAGGATCGCGCCATCCCATTTGTCCAGCACTTTGGCGTAATGCTTGACCGCCGCTTCGCCCTCGGCCTCTATCCGGGCCAACATTTCGTTCACCACGCGCTGCGCTTCGGCAGAATTGGTTTCCGGCGTCTTCTCGGCTTTTTTCAGATAGGTCGTCGCCATCTGTCTTTCCTTTGTCTTGGGTTGGGCAGCCGCGCTCAGCGCAAGAGCGGCGGCAAGAAGGTTGTTGAAATCGCAGGGATGAAGGCGATCATCAGCACGACCACCAGCATCAGAACCATGAAGGGAATGGCGCGATAGGCAATTTTCAGGATTGATTCGCCCGTCAGCCCGGACACCACGAACAGGTTCAGCCCCAAAGGCGGGGTAATGAACCCGACCCCCAGCGTGGTGATCATCATGATGCAGAATTGCACATCGTTCATGCCGATTTCCTGCGTCAGCGGGAACATCAGCGGCGCAAGGATCACGATATTCGGCGTCGTTTCCATCACGCAGCCCGCGATGATCAGGATCGAGATCATCAGCAAGATGATGATGACCGGGTTTTCCGACACCGTGGTCATGGCGTAAACAAAGCCCTGCGGCACACCGATGACGGCCATGGCCTGCGACAACGGCAGCGAAAACGCCACGATGGGCAGGATCACACCGTTGACCTTCGCAGAAGAGATCATCATCGACGGGAAATCCGAAATCTTCAGCGTGCCCAGCAGGAACCCCATGGCGATGGTCACGCTGACGGCGGCAGCACCGGCTTCGGTTGGCGTAAGACGACCAGAGAAGATGCCGTAAAAAATGATGCCGGGGATCATGAAGGCATACCAGCCCTTGCCCAGCACACGGCCCAAGTTCGCGGCCCATTCGCCAAAGCTCATCAACTGCCCTTCGGCCTTGGCCATCTTGCGGCTGACGATGATGTTGGTGACAAGGATCGACAGCAGGATCAGCAGGCCCGGAATGATCGCCGCCTTGAACAGCGTGCTGGCCGATATGCCCAGCACAAGGCCGATAACGATATAGGCAATCGAGGGCGGGATCAGGATGCCGGTGCAGGCACCCGACGCGACCAGCGCGCAGGCATAGGGGCGGGAATAGCCTGCCTCCACCAGCCGGTCGATTGTCATGCGGCCCACGGCAGCAGCACCCGCCGCATCCGATCCCGAGATGGCAGAGAACATGCCGCACACGAGCACCGTCGCAGAGCCGAAGCCACCGCGCGCCCAGCAGGTCAGCGCATCGGCCACGTCCAGAAACTTGCGCGACAGGCCGGTGCGCACCAAAACGTCACCCGTCAGGATGAACAAGGGCACCGCCGTCAGCGCGAAATGGTCAATACCGCCGAACAGCGTTTCGCCCACGACGCCAAGGGGCAAGGCCTGCGACATATACAGAATGCCGATAGACGCCACACCGATACAGGCCCAGATCGGCACGCCCAGCGCGATCAGCACGAAAAAGACGATCAGCGGCAGGTAGAAATCCCAGCCCAGTTCGACCGTAAATTGTTCCAGTGTCCACTGCATAGCGGCCCCCTCAGTCGAACAGTTTTTCGCCGGTGAATGGCGGCTCATCGCGGCGCAGCGTGCCGATGTCGCGCCAGATGGATTGCAGCAATCGCGCCGTGACCATGCTGAAGCCTATCGGTACCGCCAGCAGGAAATAGACCTTCGACACGCGCAGCCCGTCAGTAACGGACCCAAACCGCATAGAGGTGTCGACCGCGTGCCACGACCAGATGACGACGGCCACCGCCACCGCCAGCATGATCAGGTCGCCCAACAGATACAGCAGCGTCTGCGCGCGGTGCGGCAGCGCGTGAAAAATCACGTCAATGCGGATATGTGCGCGGTCCTTGATCGCTGCCGAAGCCCCGATCCAGACAAGGTAGATAAAGGAATACCGCACCAGTTCTTCGCCCCAGATAGACGAATAGGACAGAACTTCGCGGCGGATCACCTCGACCACCATGGTGGTGACAAGCAGGATGTAGAAGAAAAGCAATGCCCAGCGTTCAGCATTGCGGTCCAATGCGCGCAGCATGGCCGGTCCCTTTCGGTCGGTATCTGGTCAGATAAGGCGCACCGCCGGGCCAGATGGCCCGGCGGGCAACAGGCCTTTAGGCGTCATCCACCGGAATACCGGCATAGGTCTCGGCCGCTTCGGCCAGCCCGTTGAACGTGTCCATGTCGCCTGCGAGTTCCATTTTGAAACTGTCCCACTCGCTGCGCTGGTAGCCCACGGTTTCGCGCCATTCGTTCAGCTGGTCTTCGCTCAGGCTGTGGAATTGCACGCCCGCCTTGCGCATTTCGGCCATGGCGTAGTTGCGCGCCGAAGGCACCTTGGCAAGGTTCTGCATCATGGTGATGCGGCCTGCTTCCTCGATTCCGTCTTGGACATCGGAGGGCATGGAATTGAACCATTCAAGGTTCATCGAATAAACTTGGCTGTCCGGCACCGGCTGGTTGAAAGTGACATGGCTGAGGAGGTCGCGGAAGCCAAACACGTTCAACGCGCCCACGGACGGGTCAAGCGCATCGGCTACACCCTGTGTGATCGCCGACGGCGTTTCGCCCCAAGCAACCGGCGTCGGGTTCGCACCCGCCATCGAGTAATATTGCTGCAACATCAGCGAACCGGGGACGCGGAATTTCACGCCACGCAGGTCGGACGGCACCAAAGCAGGGTTTTCGATTCCCTTGCGCAGGGCAACCACACGCGGGTCGATGACAATGTAGAACAGGGGCTTGAAGCCGCGCTCTTCGACCTTGGGGTGAACGTTATTGATCCAGGCTTCCGAATTCACAAGGTTCACGAAACGCTGGTTCGACCCGCACAGATAGGGAAGGTTGATCAGGTCCGTGACAGGCGCAAAAGGCGCAAAGTTGGCAAGCGAGTGCTGCGCGCATTGAATTGCGCCATTCTGCACGCCGCTGACCAGTTCACCCTCCGACCCAAGCTGACCGCCCGGCGCCAGCCGGACATAGACCTTGCCGTTGGTGGCGTTCTGGATGTTTTCCTTTAGATCCAACTGCATGATCGGATAGCTGCGGGTCGCGCCAAGCACATAGGCGGTGGCAATGGTCATGACATGCTCTGCTGCAGCCTGACGCTCGCGTTCTTCAGCGGCGGTTTGCGCTGCCGCCTCGGACGACCACAGCGTGCCCGCGGCCCCCGCAACCACGGCGGCGGTAAAGCTGCCCGTGGTGGCAAGCTTCAGGAAATTGCGCCGCTCTGCGCTTTGCAGTTCTGTCCGTGTTGTCTTATCCGTCATGACCTGTCTCCTCCCTAGATGTTGGTCAGTTCTTCTTGCGCTTGCGCGCTTCACGCCCAAGGCTGCCAGCGGCAAAGCAAAGCACCGAAATGGCTAGCAAAATTGCTTCCATGCGAACATTCAGGATCGGGCTGCGCGTGCTGGCGGCATAGATCACATGCCCGAAATACCCCGAAAACAGCACCAAGGATGCCAGCAAAGCCAGATTTTCCCATCGTGACATGACGCCTCTCCCCATGCGTTTCATGCAAGCCTCAGGGCTTTTGTAAACGCTTACATAGGCAACGGCGCGAGTCAAATCATTTCTGTATAGTTTATATAAAATAATTGAACGCGCAGAGGCGAACGTGCTATGTAAAATTTACATTCCACACAGAACACATGACAAAACGCACCAAACCCACGCTGATCGACATTGCCGCCGCTTGCGATACATCCATCGCCACTGTTTCGCGTGCCTTGTCGAAACCGGGCCTTGTGCAGCCCGAAACGCTGGAGCGCGTGCGCAGGGTTGCCGCCAGCATGGGCTATGTGCCCAACCGCCGCGCACGCGCGCTTGTGTCGGGGCGGTCGAACACGGTGGGTGTGGCGGTGCCAACCCTTGCCAGCCCGGTCTTTTCGGCGACATTACAAGAAATGCAGAAAACGCTGTCGGCCAATGGCTACCAGTTGCTGATCGCTTCGCATGAATACGACCCTGCGGCAGAGGCGGCCGCCTTGTCGCAACTTATCTCGCACGGGGTGGATGCGCTTGTGGTGGTGGGGGGCGCGCGCCCGCAAACCACATGGGCTTTGATCGACAGCGCCGAATTGCCCTTGGTGCAGCTTTGGGAAGGGCGCGAGGGCTTTGACCGCGTGTTAGTGGACAATCATCACGCCGGGGAATTGGCCGCGCAGCACCTACTGGACCTTGGGCATTGCCGCCTTGGCGTGATTTGTGGCGACATGGCGATCAACGACCGGCAAGCGGCGCGGGTGGCGGGCATTCGTGCTGCACTGGCACGCGCGGGGCTGGATTTGCCGGATGCGCTGGTTTCAGAACAGCCCCCCAATGTCATGGCCGGGCGCAGCGGTTGCGCCGCAATTCTTGAGCAGGCCGCGCGCCCCACTGCCATCATCGGCACCATGGACCTGCTGGCCATGGGCGCGATGTTGGAAGCGCAGGCGCGCGGCATTGCGGTGCCGAGGGCCTTGTCTTTCATCGGGATCGACAATATCGACGTCAGCGCACATCTGTCCCCGGCCCTGACCACGGTGGACATACCCGCAACCCGGATCGGTGCCGAAGCCGCCGCCATGGTGTTGCGGCGGCTAAGCGGACAGGTCACGGAATGTGAACGGCTGGTGTTGCCGGTCATCCCGGTCATCCGCGCCTCTACGGCCGCCTACCCCATACGTTCAGACGCATAAGACCCCGGAGAGGCCGGGAACACCACCGTTTTATTCCCGTTCAGGAACACCCGGCGGTGAATATGCGCATGGATGGCGCGGGCCAGAACCTGGCTTTCGACATCGCGCCCAAGGCTGACATAATCGCTGGGTGACTGGGCATGTGTCACGCGCACGATGTCTTGTTCGATGATCGGGCCTTCGTCCAGATCGGCGGTCACATAGTGAGAGGTCGCGCCAATCAGCTTCACCCCGCGCTCAAAGGCCTGCTTGTAAGGATTCGCGCCCTTGAAGCTGGGCAAAAAACTGTGGTGGATATTAATGATCCGGCCCGACATTTTCTGGCACATCTCGTCCGACAGAACCTGCATGTAGCGCGCCAGCACGATCAGCTCTGCGCCGGTCTGTTCGACCACTTCCATGATGCGGGCCTCTGCCTGCGGCTTGTTGGCCTTGGTCACGGGGATGCAATGGAAGGGTATGTCGTGGTTCACGACGACCTTCTGGTAATCCATGTGGTTCGAGATGACCGCCACGATGTCGATGGGCAGCGCGCCGATGCGCCAGCGATAGAGCAAATCATTCAGGCAATGCCCAAAACGCGACACCATGATGATGACCTTCATGCGCGCGGCTTCGTCATGAAAGGCATAATCCATCCCGAACGGCTCTGCGATCGGGCCAAACGCGGCTTGCAGATCGTCCAGACCCGAACCGGTTTCACTGTCAAAACTGACACGCATGAAGAATTTGCCGGTTTGCATGTCATCGAATTGCGACGCATCGGTAATGTTGCACCCCTGCTCGGCCAGAAAGCCTGCAATGGCGGCAACAATCCCGCGCGCGCGGGTGCAGGTGACGGTCAGGGCGAATTTGGGCATGGGGTCTGTCCTTCAAAAATGCCCCCGGCGATGGCCGCCGGGGATCTGTCGCGGGTTAGATATCAAGCGTGTGGTCTTTTTCCCAGCGGCTGAAATGCGACACGAAGGAATTCCATTCCTTGTGCTTCAATTTCAGGTAAGAGCGCGAGAAATCCTCGCCCATGGCCGCCATCAAGCCGGCATCGTCTTCATAGGCGCGCAAGGCATCCAGCATGTTCAGGGGCAGCTTGGGCGCGTCGGTAATCTTGTGCCCTTCGGCATACATGTCGATATCGCGGCGGGGGCCGGGATCGGCCTTGCTGCGGATGCCGCTCAGGCCAGCTGCGATGATGACCGCCTGCAACAAATAGGGGTTTGCGGCCCCATCAGGCAGGCGCAATTCGAACCGCCCCGGCCCCGGCACGCGTACCATATGGGTACGGTTATTGCCGGTCCATGTTACCGAATTGGGCGCCCATGTCGCCCCCGACATGGTGCGCGGCGCGTTGATCCGCTTGTAGCTGTTGACCGTGGGGTTGGTGATCGCAGCAAGGGCGCTTGCGTGTTTCATGATCCCGCCAAGGAAATGCTTGCCACGCTCGGACAGGCCGACCTCGCCCGTCTGGCCAGAGCCGTCACCGGCGAAAACATTGGCCTTGGCATCCTTGCCCGGCGCATCCCAGACGGAAATATGCACATGGCAGCCATTCCCTGTCAGCCCTTCGATCGGCTTGGGCATGAAGGTCGCGCGCAGCCCGTGCTTTTCGGCCACCGATTTGACCATGAACTTGAAGAAACTGTGCTTGTCGGCGGTTTTCAGAATGTCGTCGAATTCCCAGTTCATCTCGAACTGGCCGTTGGCGTCCTCGTGGTCGTTCTGATACGGGCCCCAGCCCATATCCAGCATGTAATCGCAGACCTCGCGCACCACATCGTAGCGGCGCATCACGGCCTGCTGGTCGTAGCAGGGTTTCTCTGCGGTATCGAACGGGTCGGAAATGGCGTCGCCTTCGGGGGTCAGCAGGAAATATTCGGCCTCTACCCCGGTTTTGACATGCAGGCCTTCGTCGGCGGCCTCAGAAATCAGGCGGCGCAGCACGTTGCGCGGGGCTTGGGCCACATCCTGCCCTTCCATCACGCAATTGCCCGCGACCCATGCGACCTCTGGCTTCCACGGTAATTGGATGACGGAATCGGGGTCCGGGACCGCCAGCATGTCCGGGTCGGCGGGTGTCATGTCCAGCCATGTTGCAAAGCCCGCGAAGCCCGCGCCATCGGCCTGCATATCGGCAATGGCCTGCGCGGGCACCAGTTTGGCGCGCTGACCGCCGAACAGGTCGGTAAAGGAAATCATGAAATATTTCACGCCGCGGTCGGCTGCAAATTGGGCTAGGTCGAGTGTCATGCGGTGTCCCCTGTTGATCTTGTTCTTGAACGAAAAACGCGGGCCAGCATCTGCCAGCCCGCGCCCTGAATCAGTAGCCTGTGCCCGGCTTGCCCGGATACCAATCCGTCCCGGCTAGCGGAATTTGCGCCATGGCGGCGGCTTCCATGGTCAGGGCGCACAGATCCTCTGGTTCCAGATTGTGCAGGTGGTTGTGGCCACACGCCCGCGCGATGGTCTGGGCTTCCAGCGTCATGACCTTCAGGTAATTGCGCAGGCGGCGGCCCGCTTCCACCGGGTCCAGCCGCGCGGCCAGCTCGGGGTCTTGCGTGGTAATGCCTGCCGGGTCACGCCCCTCGTGCCAGTCGTCATAGGCGCCCGCCGTTGTGCCCAGCGCATTATACTCTGCTTCGTATTTCGGGTCGTTGTCGCCCAGCGCGATCATGGCCGCCGTGCCAATGCTCACCGCATCCGCGCCCAGCGCCAGTGCCTTGGCCACATCGGCCCCGGTGCGAATACCGCCAGAGACGATCAGCTGCACTTCGCGGTGCACACCCAGATCCTGAAGCGCCCGCACGGCGGGGCGAATACAGGCCAGCGTCGGCAGGCCCACATGCTCAATGAACACATCCTGCGTCGCCGCCGTGCCGCCTTGCATCCCGTCCAGCACCACGACATCTGCCCCGGCCTTGACCGCAAGCGCCACGTCATAATACGGTCGCGTGCCGCCGACCTTCACATAGATCGGCACTTGCCAGCCGGTAATTTCGCGCAGTTCCAGTATCTTGATTTCCAGATCATCCGGGCCAGTCCAATCCGGGTGACGGCAGGCGGACCGCTGGTCGATCCCCTTGGGCAAGGTGCGCATTTCAGCCACGCGGTCAGAAATCTTCTGCCCCAACAACATGCCGCCCCCGCCGGGCTTCGCGCCTTGGCCGACGACAATCTCGATCGCATCGGCGCGGCGCAAATCGTCCGGGTTCATGCCGTAGCGCGAGGGAAGATACTGGTAGACCAGCGTCTTGGAATGCCCGCGCTCTTCCGGGGTCATGCCGCCATCGCCCGTGGTGGTCGACGTGCCCGCCTCTGACGCGCCGCGCCCCAAGGCTTCTTTGGCTTGGGCCGACAAGGCGCCAAAGCTCATGCCCGCAATCGTGATCGGAATATCCAACTTGATCGGCTTTTTCGCAAAGCGCGTGCCCAGCGTGACACTGGTGTCGCATTTCTCGCGGTAGCCTTCCAACGGGTAGCGGCTGACCGATGCGCCCAGAAACAGCAAATCGTCAAAATGCGGAACCCGGCGTTTTGCGCCACCGCCGCGGATATCGTAAATCCCGGTCGCGGCTGCGCGCCGGATCTCGGCATTGATCGGGTTGGAGAATGTCGCCGACTGAATCGGCAAGGTGCGCGGAATGCGGCGATCGTCGTCTTTCATGGTCATCCCCTCAATAGGCCGCAGCGTTGTCGATGTCGAAATTGTAAAGCTTGCGGGCAGAGCCGTAGCGCCGAAACTCTTCCGGTTTGGCGTCCACACCTGCGCGCGCCAAAAGATCGCGCAGAATCTCCAGATGTTCCGGGCGCATCTCTTTCTCTATGCAGTCGGCACCCAGGCTTTTGACCGACCCGCGCACGAATAACCGCGCTTCATAGAGCGAATCGCCCAGCGCATCGCCCGCATCGCCGCAGACAACCAGATTGCCCGCCTGCCCCATGAAGGCGGACATGTGGCCGATATTGCCCTGCACCACGATGTCGATCCCCTTCATCGAAATGCCGCAGCGGCTGGACGCGTTGCCCTTGATAACCAGCAAGCCGCCGCGCCCGGTCGCGCCCGCGTATTGGCTGGCGTCCCCGTCGATGATGACGGTGCCCGACATCATGTTTTCGGCAACACCCGGCCCGGCAGAGCCAGTGACATGGATCGTCGCCTGCTTGTTCATGCCGCCGCAATAATAGCCGGTGGAGCCGCGCACGGTCACGTCAATGGGCGCGTCCAGCCCTACGGCGATGGCATGCGCGCCGCGCGGGTTCAGCACTTCCCATTGGGTGGCATTGGTCTGTTCCGCCTGCGCCTGAAGCGTTGCGTTCAACTCGCGCAGCGGCTGGGTGGCAAGGTCTATGGTCTGCATGGCTCAGTGGCTCCAGAAATAAACGGTGGCGGGTTCGGGTTCCCAGACGCGGGCTGTATCTATGCCCGGCAGGTTGACCAACGCGCGGTATTCGGACCCGAAGGCGACATATTGGTCGGTTTCCGCCATCACAGCGGGCTTGCAGGCAATGGGGTCACGCACCACGCCAAAGCCGTTCTTGGTGCCAACGACAAAGGTGAAAAAACCGTCCAGATCATCGATCGAGGATTCGAGCGCTTCGCCCAAGCTGGCGCCCTGCTGCATCCGCCAGCTTAGATAGGCCGCGCCCACTTCGGTGTCGTTTTCGCTTTCAATACGCATACCCGCCGCGCGCAGCTTGCGGCGCAGGCTGTTATGGTTCGACAGCGACCCGTTATGAACAAGGCACTGGTCTGCCCCGGTTGAAAACGGGTGCGCGCCTTGCGTCGTGACAGCCGATTCGGTCGCCATGCGGGTATGGCCAATGCCATGGCTGCCCGACATGGCCGACAGGTTGAAGCGCGCGGCCACGTCTTTTGGAAGCCCGACTTCCTTGAAGATCTCTATCCGCTCGCCATCGCTCATAACCCGCAATCCGGGGCGCAATTCGGCCAAAGCCGCGCGCGCTGCGTCGGCCTTGGCGGCAGGCAGGTCAATTACGGCATGCGTATCGACCACGCGCGCCACCACTTGCGCGCCCAGCGCCGCCGAGAGGTCATCGGCAAGCATGGCGAAATCGGTGTCGGGCTGCGCGGATTGCACCGCCATCTTGGCGCGGCCACCTTGCCCCGCACCATAGATCGCGATCCCGGCGCTGTCCGGCCCGCGATCCGTCATTGTAATCAGCATATCGGTCAGCAGCGCCCCCAACTGGGGTTCAAGCGCCCTGTCTTTCAGAAATAATCCGACAATCCCGCACATGGCTTGTGTCCTTTTGGTCTTGAGGTTGACACGACGCTAGCAGCAAACAAAACGCCTATCAACTGTTAAGAATTATTTTTTCCTAAGCGGAAATATCTTGGGCAGGAACTGCCTATGCAATGGGCAAACCGCGATTCGGGCAATCGGCCGACCAGCTCAGGCCAGTTAGAACCAATTGCAGCCAAGAGTGCACGCCTCATACCCAGTCACGGCAAAATTTTTGCCTGACGGGAAAAATATTTTCTTTTTATGTTGATTTTTTGGCTCAATGTGGTCTGCTTTCCATAGAAAGGCGTGGAATCGGTCACATGGTCGCAGGCCACAGGGACCAATTCATACCAAAACGCGCCACTTGTTGATGGGAGAGACAGACATGACGCAATCCTGGCGCTTTTCAGCACTTGCAGACCGGCACCGCGCGATGGGGTCGGCACTTGAAGACTGGTCCGGCATGGGCACGGCCTGGAGCTATGACAAGGATCAGGAAGAGGAATACCTGGCCATCCGCACCAAGGCCGGGTTCATGGATGTGTCGGGCCTGAAAAAGGTGCATGTGGTCGGACCGCACGCCTTTCATGTCATCGACCGCGCCACCACGCGCAATGCCGACAAGATCAAGCCGGGCCGCAGTTCTTACGCGACCATGCTGAACGATGACGGCAAATTCATCGACGATTGCGTAATCTACCGCACCGGGCCGAATGCCTACATGGTCGTGCATGGGTCCGGCCAAGGGCATGAACAACTGACCATGGCCGCGACGGGCCGCGACGTGGATATCCGCTTTGACGACAACCTGCACGACATATCGCTACAGGGGCCGCTGGCGGTGGATTTCCTTGAAAAGCAGGGCGTTCCGGGCATCCGCGATCTGGCCTATTTCTCGCACACGCAAACAATGCTCTGGGACAAGCCGGTGATGATTTCGCGCACAGGCTATACCGGCGAGCGCGGATACGAGATTTTCTGCCGCGCGCAAGATGCCGTGGCCATCTGGGATGCGCTGGTTGAACACGGCGCGCCGATGGGCATTATCCCCACGCGCTTTACCACGCTTGATTGGCTGCGCGCCGAAAGCTACCTGCTATTCTACCCCTATGACAATTCCGAGATGTATCCGTTCGCGGATGAGAAAGCGGGCGATACGCTGTGGGAATTAGGGCTGGATTTCACGGTATCCAAAGGCAAGACCGGCTTTCGCGGGGCAGAGGAACACTACCGCCTGAAGGGTAAGGAACGTTTCAAGATCTACGGTGTCAAGCTAGAGGGCACCACCCCCGCCGAAGAGGGCGCGGCACTGATGAAGGACGGCAAGCAGGTGGGCGTCGTGACCATCGGCATGTATTCGTCCCTGAACAAGCACAATGTGGGCATTGCCCGGATGCCAGTGGACTGCGCCGTTGATGGCACACCGATGATGGTGCGCAACACCGATGGCGACATCCCGTGTGTTGCGCAGTCCATGCCCTTTTATGACCCGGACAAGAAGCGCCGCACCGCCAAGGGCTAAGCCGCCAACAGGGCGCGCGGCCCCACGCGCGCCCCTGCCAGACAGGAGATGCACGCCGGATGAGCACGTTCGACTTCCCCCCCTCCATTGCCAGCCGCCCGACCTATGGCAAACTCGCGCCGCGCGCGGGTGCCGCGCAGATCATGCTTGCCGATGCCGAAGGGGCAGAGGCGCTTTTATCCTTGGCAAAGGCCAATCCGGACCTGATGCGCCGCGCCCATGTCATCTATATTCCGAAAGACACGGGCACAGGGTTTAGCGACCAGCTTCGCGCCGCCGCACCCGATATTTTGCACATCGCGCCCAGCTACGCGGCCTGCACCCAGCGTTTGCAGCGCGTGTTCAGTGCGGCCCCCATGGGCGCGCAGTTCTACCTTGCGGGCACCGAAGGGCTGATCGGACAAGCCATAGCGCTGGCCTTGCAGATCGGCATCCCGAAATCTGCGATTCAGACCGAACATCGCGGTTCGGTCGCGCGGCGCGTGCAATGCGTGCATTGCAAAGGCATCACGGAAGAAGTGATGACCGACCCGTTCCAATGCGGCCATTGCGGGCTGAACCTGTTCGTGCGCGACCATTACTCGCGCCGACTGGCCGCGTTTCAGGGCGTCTGCATAGATGCCGAAGACCCCGGCAATGTGCCCCCGTCGGTGGAGCTGTATTCATGAGCGCCGGTCTGGAAAAACTGCCCGTGGTGGTGACCGCCAAGGTCAAGCTGAATGATCTGGTCACCCGGTTCGAATTCGCCCATGCCGACGGCAAGCCGTTGCCACCCTTTTCCGGTGGGGCGCATACGGTCGTTGAAATGCGCGACGGCGGCGTGACCCGTTTGAACCCCTATTCGCTGATGTCCGACCCGATGGACCCCACGCAATATGCCATATCCGTGCGGCGCGACGATGCCGGGCGCGGCGGGTCGGTCTTCCTGCATGACAAGGTGCGGGTGGGTGACAGGTTGGTGCTGGGATACCCGGTCAACCTGTTCGCGCTGGACCTGACCGCGCGCAAACACCTGATGATCGCGGGCGGCATCGGGATCACGCCCTTCGTGGCGCAGATCAAGCAGTTGCAAACAACCGGCGGCGCGTTCGAATTGCATTATTCGGCCCGGTCGCACGCCTTGGCCAGCTACGCCGATGAGTTGCGCGCAGCCCATCCGGCGCGGATAAACCTGTATCTGGACGATCAGAACCAGAAAATCCCGCTGGAGCGGCTGCTGTCGGGCCAGCCACCGGGCACGCATGTCTATGTTTGCGGCCCGCGCGGGATGATCGACTGGGTTCTGTCCACCGCCGAACGCCTTGGCTGGCCGCCCGAGGCCGTCCATTCCGAAGAATTCCTTGCCCCGCAATCGGGCAAACCCTTCATGGTGGAACTGGCGCAATCGGGCAAGACCATCACCGTGGGCGAACATGAAAGCCTGTTGGAAGCGATGGAGCGCGCGGGCGTCGATGCGCCCTATCTATGCCGGGGCGGGGCTTGCGGGCAATGCGAAACCCGCGTGCTGGCGCATGACGGCACATTCCAGCACCACGATCACTGGTTGGAAGATGATGAACGCGACGGCAGCAAGATCATGCCCTGCGTCAGCCGGTTCGAAGGCACCCGGCTGGTGCTGGACAGGTAAAGGAGACGGGACCATGACGATCCAGTTCAACGACGAAACTTTCCGCGACGACTACACCTTCCGCAACTCGGAATGGGCGATCCGGCGTTTTCCCTTCCCGTTCCACGAAGACAGCTACATGTATTCGGTCAACATGGAACGCCACCGGGGCGGGCCGGAGGGGTCGGTCTATGCAAAGCGGTTTGACGTGGACGAGCACTATATCTCGGAAATGCGCGACCGCGCGCTTGTGCTGGCGGATGACCCGCTGCGCTGCCAATCGCTGCCGCATATGACGTTGGCAGGATGGGATCTGCTGGAACTTATCATGGTCAGCAAATCCGAAGATTACCCCGACCTGTTCGAGTTGCACCGCGACGGCAGTACATGGCGCTGGGTCAACAAGCCTTTGGGCATTGACGACACATTCACCTTTATGGACGAAGCCAGCCTGCCCTATGGCCCCATGGAATACATCACCCGCCAGACGCAAGGCGATTTCGCGGTGCTGGACCAGCGCGAGAACAATCTGTGGATGGATGCGGGCATGGTCACCACGCAGGCCGACTGGTCGCTGGATTTCGACATCGGGATGAATTTCTTCGAATGGCACGCCCCGGTGCCGCTGGCGCATGAAATGGGCGTGTTCAAACGGGCGCTGAAATTCCTGCTGAACGTGCAGCAAGGCAGCCCAGCGCGGCGCCTGAACTGGACCATGACAGTCAACCCGCTGCTAGATACCAGCCCGGAAAACTACCATAAATGGGGCATTCAAAAGACCACGCTGACGCCCGAGAATATCGGCCGCAAACAACACTTGCGTGTCGAATTGCAGACCTTCTTCCGCCTGCCCCGGTCAAACGCGCTGGTGTTTCCGATCCGCTGCTACCTGATTGCGCTGCAAGACCTTGTGACGGTGCCCAAATGGGGCCGCCGCCTGCACCGCGTTATCCGCGACCTGCCGGAGGAACTGGCGACCTATAAGGGCTTTATCGACAACCGCCCACTTATCGTGGATTACTTGTCGCGCTTTGATGATGGCTTGCCCACCTCGCCCGGCATCTGGCCCGATCTGGACAGCGAACCGCCGCTGAAAACGTGATGTCAGGCGCTTTGCGGGTAGGAGATGATCGACAAGTATCGGGCCGGCAGCTTTTCCAGCACTTCCGGCCCATGCGGCGCATCTGCGTCGAAGAACAGCGTGTCGCCCGGCTTCAGCGGGTAAAGCGTGTCGCTGTGCCGATACTGCAATTCCCCTTCCAGCATATAGATCGTTTCAATCCCGCCATGCTGAAAGGTCGGGAAAATGTCGGATTCTTGGGTCAGGGTAATAAGATAGGGTTCCACCATGACCCCGCTGGCATTGGACCCGATATGCCCCAGCAGATTGTATTGATGCCCCGCCCGCGTGCCGGCGCGCTCAATCTCTACGCCGGTGCCAGCCGGGGTGTGAACCGCCTCGCGGTGTTCCTCGAAACCACGAAAAAACGCGGTCAACGGCACGCTCAGCGCGTGCGACAGCGCCTGCAACGTGGTCAGGGATGGCGATGTATTGCCATTCTCGATCTTCGACAGCATCCCGATGGACAGTCCGGTCAACTCTGCCAAATCCGCCACCGTGATACCCCTTTGCCGCCGGTATGCGCGCACTTCGCGCCCAATGGCCACTTCAAGCACTTTCTCGCGTTCATCGCGGGTGCTGTGAGGGTCTTGCCGCAATGGCGCGGCGCGCCCGGCAATCTCTGTTGGTTTGACGAATGTTGTCATAGGTCACCTATCGGCGTGAGTGCGGCAATTGACTTCGGAAATCAGGGCATCAAGGAGCCTGCGAAATGTTTAACCGCAGTATACAGAGTATGACTGAAAATGAAAATATCCAGCTTGGCTTCCTGATTTTCCCGGGTTTTCCCATGGCCTGCCTGACGTCGATGATAGAACCTTTGCGGGCCGCCAATGAGATCGCAGATACACGGTCATTCGCATGGACGCTGATTTCCGAAGATGGCGGGCCGGTGGAAAGCAGCGCCGCGGTGGCGTTCCACCCGAACTGCACGCTCGTCGGTGCGGGGCACCTTGATTACCTGTTCCTGCTATCGCCGCCCAATGGTCGCTTCACCGACCCGCGCAAAGGCAACGGCGCGCTGCGCAACCGCGCGCGCCACGGCGCCACTTTGGGCGGCGTCAGCGGCGGTGTGTTTCCGCTGGCGCGCGCGGGCTTGCTGGATGGGCATGTGACATCGGTGCATTGGTGCTACGCGGCGGCCTTTGGCGACGAATTCCCCGACCATCGCACCACCGACGATGTCATCATGGTGGACCGTCGCCGCGTGACGATTTCGGGCGCGGCCGCCGGGTTCGATCTGGCCTTGCGGCTGATCCAGCAACGTCTGGGCGACGAAGTGACAACCGAAGTCGCCTGCTGGTTCCAGCATCCCTTCGTGCGCGGCGACGGGGTGCGCCAGCGCATCCCCGCGCTACGCTCGACCGCCGCGTCGGACATGCTGCCCGAACCGGTCGCACACGCGCTGCGGATCATGGACGACCATCTGGAAGACCCGATCGCAGTGGGGGATATCTGCGAGCAGATCGGGATTTCACCGCGCCATTTGGAACGCCTGTTCAAGCTGCAACTGGGCAAAAGCCCGAAGCTGTATTACCGCGCGAAACGGCTGGATGCGGCGCGGCAACTGGTGATGTATTCCAACCGCCCGCTGCGTGACATCGCGCTCTCTTCTGGTTTCTCCAGCCCTGCCGCGCTGCGCAAGCGCTATGCCGAAGCCTATGGCCTGACCCCGGAAGAGGACCGCGACCGCATCAACATGTTCCGGGTGCAGCAAAACGCGCCGGTGCCATCCAGCTAGGCATGGGCCGATTCGCTTGGCCGAATCACTCGGCCCGCGAACCGGCCTTGGGACCGGAAGCCACACCAATAAGACCGCATCAGATGCTCAGGACCAATTTTCGGGCCTGTTTCGGACCAATTTCGTATCTTTAGGAAATATTTTTTCGCTTAAGGCAATTTTTCCTTTGTAAAATGCACATCTAGCGTCATCCTTTTCAAGTCGCAGCAACCGGTTGTAAAATTGGTTCAAAGCGCTGTCGACGGACAACAGGGATCAAGACCCATCGCGCGAGGCAGGCCCGACCTGGACCAAAGCGTCGCCACCGGTCATGGATAATGCTATGTCACTAAATCTGGAAACCGTCTTTGCCGAGCAGGTTACGCTGAACTCGCTTGTGCAAAACCTTGTCTATGCGTCGGGAACTGTCGGCGCGATCATGGTCGTTGCCGGCCTGCTGATGATCGACGCGGGCACCACGCGCAGCAACAACCTTCTGAACTCGACCCTTGAAAAGCTCTTGGGATTTTTCATCGGGTTTGCGACCTATTTCCTGATCGGCTTCGGGTTCTGGGCCGCGCAATATTACATCATGGAAGGGGCCACGCTGACCGATTCCATCAAGGATTGGTGGCTGGCGGGCGGCATGGCCAATGCCCGCGCGCATGAGGTCGATCCGGGTGTATTTCCGGGGCTAAATACGTTCCAGATATTCATCTTCTTCCTTGCCTGCTTCGCCGGCATCATCAACGTTCTGTTCCATTTCGCCGTGGCCGAACGGATGAAGGCAGCGGCCTATTTCATCTTTTGCGCCGTGGCGACGGTGGTCTCTTCGGCGCTGAGCTGGGCGACATGGGGCTCTGTCGGGCCGCTGACCAACCCCGGCTTTCACGACTTTTTCGGGGTGGGCTTCGTCTATCTGTTCCCGGCGGGCATGGCCTTGGTCATGGTGCCGAAACTTGGCGCCCGTCCCGGCATGTTCAACCCGCACCCCAAGGTGGCCAGCTATGACGCGCCCAGCATCGGGTTGGCGGCCACCGGGCTTGTGACCATCTTCGCATCGCTGCCCATGGTGATCCTGTCATGCCTGTTCTTCTTCGACCCCGAAGCACTGGCGGTCAGCGTGACCATGGCCAATACCAGCGTTGGGATCGCCTTCAACAATTACGGGTTGGCTTGGGCCGGTGGGGCCATTTCTGGCCTGCTGATCGCTTATAAAACCCGCAACTATGCCTACACGCTTCTGGGGCCGCTTGCAGGCTATGTCGCGGGGGCGTCGGGATTTGACGTGTATTTGCCGTGGCAGATGTTCCTTGTCGCCCTTGGCGCGCCTTTCGTGGCCTATGCTGTCTATGAATTCACGCTGAAACGCGGGATCGACGAACACAAGCTGTTCCCGCTGTTTCTGGGCGCGGGCAGCTACGGGTTGATTATGCTGGGCATTTTCAAGGCCGGCACCCCGCGCGGCGGCTATCTTGGCTTCGAGGAAGGGGCCTATGCGTTCCAGCACGGTGAAATCGGCATCGTCATGCAAGTGGTCGGCATTTTGGCCTGCATTGGCGCCGGTGTTGTCACGGCCTTGGTGCTTGGGTTCATCTTGGAAAAGACCATCGGCCTGAAAGTGACAGAGGACGAGCAAGCGGACGGTCTGGACCAAAAGAACTGGGACATTGCGCCCGCACCGAATGGGACACCGGCGGAATGATCCGTCAGCGCGCGCTGCGGCGATTGGCCCGCGGCGCGCGCGTGGGCACCGCGACAATTCTGGCCATTTCCCATTGCAGACACTATGTAAGCCTTGAACTGGTCGCCCCATGGGCAGACCCAAAGGATTGGCGAAATGGGACTTGCGATGAATTCACGGCTGGAAGCGGGGCTTGTGTTGGATCAGGCCGTGGGCGGCACCGTGCAGATCGTGATCGACACGCTGTTCGCCAAGATCCAGTCAGAGGAATACCCCGCCGATTCGCGCCTGCCCAGCGAACGCGCCTTGGCCGCAGAACTGGGTGTCTCTCGCAACACGGTGCGCGAGGCGCTGGATGTGCTGGCCACGCATGACATCATTCGGCGGCGTGCAGGGAGCGGCAGCTTCGTGACCTATCGCGCCCGCAAGGTCGAGCAAAGCAGCAGCGGGTCAATTGCCGAACGCACCAGCCCGCTGGACCATTTGGTTGTGCGCAGCATTATCGAGCCGGAAATGGTGCGTCTTGCCACCATCAACATGAGCCCGCGCGAGTTGGAAGAGCTGGACGATATCGTGTCGCGCATTGAACGGGTGCGCAGCGATGTGAGCGAGTTCATCAAATGCGAGGAAGAGCTTTACCGCAAGATCGCCCAAGGCACCCGCAACCCGTTGCTGGAAGCCTGCTACGAGCTGACGATCGAAGTCTGCCGCCAGAGCTTTCGCACCGCGCTGATGCGGCGCCATCTGACGCCGGACCGGATTCAAAGTTACCAGACCCGCTATAACACGCTGTTCAACGCCATTGCGGCGCGCGACGTGGAAGCGGCGGTGGAATTTGTGAAGCTGCATTTGGTGGATGAACAGAAGCTGCTGCTGCACGAAAGCTGAAGCGGCGGTCAATCGGCCCCGCCCGGCACGCGCGGATGCAGGCTATGCGGCACACCAGAGGCCACCAATTTCTGGTGCCATAGCTGGCCAAGATCGCGCATTTCAGAATGCAGAAGCGTTTCGTGCCGGTCCAGCCAGCCGCGCACCGATCCGAATTCGACGATGCGGGCTTTGCCCTTCTCGATCCGCACGACCGGCCAATCGCCCACAAGCGCGTGGCTGATCCCGAAAATATCCTCGCCCCACCATTCGGCAGGGCCAAAGGCATGGTTGACCTGCCCCATCTGCTTCATCGCGGCCAGAACCGCCGCCGCGTTCAGCGCGCCGACCTTTTCCACCGCCGCATGCCAGATATCCAGAATAGCGACATATTCCCAGCTGACCGCGCTCCAGCTATTGGGGAATCTTTCCTGATATTCGGCATAGAACCCGTGCGGCTGGTTAAAGAAGAACGCCTTTTCCGCCAGCGCCGGATCATCGAAATCGGGAAACTGGAAAATCGCGCCTTCCATGAACTGGGCCGATGTGCGCGCAACCAGTCGGTCATATTGGTCCAGCGTGCAAGACAGGATCATGCCGCGAAATCCCTGCGCATGGGCATATTCGGTCATGGCGTGCACCATGGGCGTGTAACTGGTGCACCAGCACAGCAGGTCAGGGGATTCGTCGAGCATTGGCTGCACAATGCTGGCCACGTCGGTTGCGTCGGGCGCGTATTGAACATCCTTGCAGATCTGGTGACCTGCCGCCTTGAACGCCGCCCGATAGGTTGCAAGCGACGGCAGGCCAAACCCGTCGCGCTGGCTGCACAAGGCCACGCGCCGAACCTGCGGGCAGTTGCGCCCGATCCAGTCCACACCGGTCACATTATAGACCGGGTGCACTTCTGACGGGGCAATCAGGTAACGGGTGTCGGGCGACAAGTCGCTGGGCAGCAGGGTCGAAGCAAGCACCCGGCTATCATTCAGCAACTCGCGCAGATGCGCGACATAATCGCCCCCCAGCAGCATCAGCAGCGACACCTGTTCTTGCCAGACAAGGTCGCGCGCCAAGGCCAGCGCCTGCGCGGGATCGTCCCCGCAATCGCGCGCGATCACGCGCACCGGGTAGCGACGGCCTTGGATCAGCAGCCCCCCGGCGCGGTTCAGCCAATCCTCCCAGATCTGGCAGCCCTGATACCCCGGCAAGCCCCAAGATTGCACCGACCCGCTCAGCGGCACCAGCATACCGATCTTGACCTCTTGCGTCATGCCCACGCCAAAGCTGGGCAAAAGACTGCGCATAGCCATGCGATGGGCGAAACTCGTGTCAATCATGACGAAAGATTAACAGGTCTGCGACCATACGCGACGGGAAAATCGCCCTATGGCAGAAAACATTTATTACTGTGGTGAAATTTTATTGACAGATTGGACCCAACTGGCGCAGCATTGGTTCAGACCAATTTCAACATTGGTTCCCTTCCCTCGCTGACGGAGACATCACCATGCCCCAGAAGAAAGTCGCAATCATCGGCGCTGGCCCCTCGGGTCTGGCTCAACTGCGCGCGTTCCAATCCGCCGCAGCCAAGGGCGAAGCGATCCCCGAGATCGTCTGTTTCGAAAAGCAGGACAACTGGGGCGGGCTGTGGAACTACACTTGGCGCACCGGGCTGGATGAAAATGGCGAACCAGTGCATTGCTCTATGTATCGCTACCTGTGGTCCAACGGGCCAAAGGAAGGTCTGGAATTTGCGGATTATTCCTTTGAAGAGCATTTCGGCAAACAGATCGCGTCCTACCCGCCCCGCGCCGTGCTGTTCGACTATATCGAGGGCCGCGTGCTGAAAGCCGGTGTGCGCGACATGATCCGCTTCAACACCGTGGTGCGCTGGATCAGCTATGATGACACCACCGGCAAATTCACCGTCACCGTGCATGACCATTCCCAAGACCACGTCTATTCCGAAGAGTTTGACAATGTGATCGTGGCGTCCGGGCATTTCTCTGTGCCCAATGTGCCGCATTATCCCGGGTTCGAATCCTTCAATGGTCGCCTGCTGCACGCGCATGATTTCCGCGATGCGCGCGAATTCACCGACAAGGACATTCTGGTCATGGGGTCGTCCTATTCCGCAGAGGATATCGGCTCGCAATGCTGGAAATACGGCGCAAAATCGGTCACATCTTGCTACCGTTCGGCGCCGATGGGCTTTGACTGGCCCGACAACTGGGAAGAAAAGCCTGCGCTGGAACGGGTGGACGGTAATACCGCCTATTTCAAAGATGGCACGTCCAAACATGTCGATGCCATTATCCTGTGCACCGGTTACAAGCACAGTTTCAACTTTCTGCCCGATGACCTGCGCCTGAAAACCGCCAACCGGCTGGCCACGGCGGACCTGTATAAAGGCGTGGTCTGGGTACATAACCCCAAGCTGTTCTACCTTGGTATGCAGGACCAGTGGTTCACCTTCAATATGTTCGACGCGCAGGCCTGGTGGGTGCGTGACGCGATCATGGGCAAGCTGGATATTCCGTCCGACACCGCAACCTTGCTGGCCGACGTGGCCGAGCGCGAGGCCCGTGAAGAGGCCAGCGACGACACCAAATATGCCATCAAGTATCAGGGCGACTACATCAAGGAATTGGTCGCTGAAACCGATTACCCGTCTTTCGACGTGGATGGCGCGTGCGAAGCTTTCTACCAGTGGAAGAAGCACAAGGCGCAAGACATCATGGCGTTCCGCAACAACAGCTACCGCTCTGTCATCACCGGCACCATGGCACCCGTGCACCACACGCCGTGGAAAGACGCGTTGGATGACAGCATGGAAAGCTACCTTCAGAACGAGGCAGAGACCACGCCCGCCGAATAACCCCCGGCGACTCGTGGCAGCCTTGTGCGCCCGGCCCTTTCCACGGGGGCCGGGCGTGTCGCTTTTGGGCTGGGCTGTCGCATATGCGCCGCCTGTATTCTTGGCGTTTTATGCGCCCCGAGTCGCATCTGAGCGGGTCCATGTCCGATTCACTCGTGACCTGCCCGACCCATCGGCGCTATGCCGAAAGGACCACCAAGGAGAGGTCCGATGCGCTATTCCGGCTTTCGCGTTCTGCAACAGGCCCTGACCGGCCACAAAGGCTGGAAACCCGCATGGCGCGACCCGGACCCGAAACCGCATTATGACATCGTCATCATCGGCGGCGGCGGGCATGGGCTGGCCACGGCCTATTACCTTGCGCGCCAATTCGGGCAAGCGAATATCGCGGTGCTGGAAAAGGGCTGGATCGGCGGCGGCAATGTGGGTCGCAACACCACGATCATCCGCTCCAACTACATGCTGGATGGAAACGAGCCGTTCTACGAATTCTCGCTCAAACTATGGGAAGGGCTGGAGCAGGATTTCAACTATAACGCCATGGTCAGCCAGCGCGGTATCCTGAACCTTATCCACTCTGACGCGCAGCGCGACGCCTTCACCCGGCGCGGCAACGCCATGATCCTGCACGGTGCGGATGCCGAATTGCTCAGCGCCGAACAGGTGCGCCGCGAATACCCGTTTCTGAATTTCAACAATGCGCGCTTTCCCATCAAGGGCGGCCTGGCACAGCGCCGGGGCGGCACCGTCCGGCATGATGCCGTCGCATGGGGCTATGCGCGCGGGGCCGATAGCCGCGGCGTCGACATCATCCAGAATTGCGAGGTGACAGGCTTTCGCATTGAAAACGGCACCTGTCTGGGGGTCGAAACCTCGCGCGGTTATATCGGCGCGGGCAAGGTCGGCGTGGCGGTTGCCGGCAATTCCAGCCGCATGATGGCCAAGGCGGGCATGCGCCTGCCCATCGAATCCCACGTACTGCAAGCCTTTGTCAGCGAAGGGCTGAAACCTGTGCTGCCCGGTGTCATCACTTTCGGCGCGGGGCATTTCTATTGCAGCCAATCCGACAAGGGCGGTCTGGTCTTTGGCGGCGATATCGACGGCTACAATTCCTACGCCCAGCGCGGCAACCTGCCGGTGGTCGAAGATGTGGCCGAAGGCGGCATGGCGCTGTTCCCTGGCCTTGGCCGCGTGCGCCTGCTGCGCATGTGGGGTGGGATCATGGATATGAGCATGGACGGCTCTCCCATCATCGACCGCACGCATATCGACGGGCTCTATTTCAACGGCGGCTGGTGCTATGGCGGGTTCAAGGCCACCCCAGCCTCTGGCTGGTGCTTCGCCCATCTGCTGGCCACCGATACCCCGCACCCAACCGCGACCGCCTACCGGTTCGACCGGTTCGAACGCGGCCGGATGATCGACGAAAAAGGCATGGGCGCGCAGCCCAACCTGCATTGAGGGCGCAACCATGCCAGCTTCATCTTGCCATAAATACTCACAATCCGACACGCGCCCAATGGCGCCACGTCCGGGAGAGCGCGCATGATTATCAACCACCCCCTGCTTGGCCCCTGCGACGCGCAGGAATTCACTTACTTGGGTGATGCGTCGCTGATCGACCGCCCTGACGGCATGGCCGAAGGCGCAGACGCGGCCTTCTACGCCTACCAATACCTGCGCGACAACCCGGCAGGGCTGCACCGCGAATTGTGGTTCCACGAACAAGGCGACCGCTCTTGGCTGGTCGTCACGCGTGACACGGTTACGCATGAGATCACCTCGGTCGAATTGGCGCGCGATGTTGCGCAAGCACGGGGGCGCAGCGCATGAGACTTGCCAACGGCGGACAGATCGACCGCAGCCAGACGCTGCGTTTCACCTTCGACGGGCAGCGCTATAGCGGTCATCCGGGCGATACGCTGGCCTCGGCCCTGCTGGCCAATGGCGTGCGGCTGATGGGGCGGTCCTTCAAGTATCATCGCCCGCGAGGGCCAATCGCCGCGGGCAGCGAGGAACCCAACGCACTGGTCACACTGGGCTGCGGCGGGCGGCAGGACCCCAACACCCGCGCCACGGTTGCGGAACTGTTCGACGGGCTGGACGCGCGCTCGCAAAACGCATGGCCCAGCCTGCGCTTTGACGCGATGGCGGTCAATGACCGCCTGTCGCCCTTCCTGACCGCCGGGTTTTACTACAAAACCTTCATGTGGCCAGCGGCCTTCTGGGAAAAGCTGTATGAGCCGATGATCCGCCGCGCGGCGGGTCTGGGGGCAATCAGCACCGACCCGGACCCCGACAGCTATGACAAAGGTTTTCTGCATTGCGATCTGTTGGTGATCGGTGCGGGGCCGTCCGGGTTGATGGCCGCTTTGGCCTCTGCACGGGCCGGGGCGCGCGTGATCCTCGCGGATGAGGATTTCACGCCCGGTGGCCGCCTGAACGCATCGGCAGAGCAGATCGACGGGCAGCCCGCCTGCGACTGGGTCGCGGCATCCATGGCCGAATTAAGCGCCCTGCCCAATGCCCGCATTCTGCCGCGCACCACCGTGTTCGGCGCTTTCGACCATGGCATCTACGGTGCGGTGGAGCGGGTGTCCGACCACCTGCCCCACCCGGCAGCAGGCAAGCCACGCCAGACCCTGTGGCGCATTTATTCCAAGCGCGCGGTGCTGTGCGCCGGGGCTTTGGAACGCCCCATCGCCTTTGCCGACAATGACCGTCCCGGCATCATGCTGGCGGGCGCGCTGGCCGCTTATGCCCATCGCTGGGCCGTCAGCCCGGCAAGCCGCGTGGCAATTTTCACCAATAATGACAGCGGCCACAGCACTGCGCGCGACCTGATGGCATTGGGGGTCGATGTGCACGCCGTGATCGACACCCGCGCCGATGCTCCCAAGCTGGACGGGACCGAGGTCATCGCAGGGGGCCAGATCACCGCCACACGCGGGCGGCTGGGACTGAGCGCGGTGCAGATCACCCGCGCGAATGGGCGCAGCCATTGGCTGGAGGTCGGCGCGCTGGGTGTGTCGGGCGGCTGGAACCCGAATGTTGCCTTGTCCTGCCACCAGCGCGGGCGGCCTATCTGGCAGGAAGACATCGCAGCCTTCGTGCCCGGACCCGGTTTGCCCGTGGGTATGTCCATCGCAGGGGCGGCGGCGGGGCGCTTTGGCACCCATGCGGCGCTGTCGGATGGCGCGGCGCAAGCGGTCGCCGCGCTTGGCGATCTGGGTATCTCTGCCAGCGCGCCCGACCTGCCGCACGCCGAGGACGCACCCTATAGAATTACCCCCTTCTGGCATGTCGGCGGCACCAAGCGCGCATGGCTGGATTTCCAGAACGATGTGACCGTGAAGGACGTGAAACTCGCGCATCAGGAAGGGTTCCGCTCTGTCGAGCATCTGAAGCGCTACACCACGTTGGGCATGGCCACAGATCAGGGCAAGACCTCTAACCTTGGCGGCTTGGCGGTCATGGCAGAGTTGACCGGCCAGAGCATAGAGGCCACCGGCACCACCATCTTCCGCCCGCCTTACACACCCGTGGCAATGGGGGCGCTTGCAGGGCGTGCCACCGGCCCCGATTTCAAACCCACCCGCAAGACCCCCAGCCATGTCTGGGCCACAGAGCAAGGCGCGGCATTCGTCGAGGTCGGGCAATGGCTGCGCGCGCAGTATTTTCCGCAGCCCGGCGAAACCCATTGGCGGCAAACCGTGGACCGCGAAGTGACCGCCACGCGCAACGGCGTTGGCATTTGCGACGTGACGACCTTGGGCAAGATTGACGTGCAGGGCGCAGATGCGGCGGCCTTCCTGAACCGCATCTATTGCAATGGTTTCGCCAAGCTGGCCGTGGGGCGCGTGCGCTATGGGCTTATGCTGCGCGAGGACGGCATTGCCATGGATGACGGCACCGCCGCACGGCTGGCCGAGGATCATTTCGTTGTCACCACCACCACGGCCAATGCCGTGCCGGTCTATCGCCATATGGAATTCGCGCGCCAATGCTTGTGGCCGGATATGGATGTGCAGCTTGTCTCGACCACCGAGGCGTGGGCGCAGGTCGCGGTCGCGGGGCCGCAGTCGCGCGCCCTGCTAGAGCGCATTGTCGACCCGGCGCATGATCTATCGAATAACAGCTTCCCCTTCATGGCCTGCGCCGAGATCACGGTCTGCGGGGGCTTGCGGGCGCGGTTGTTCCGCATCTCTTTCTCGGGCGAGTTGGCCTATGAACTGGCCGTGCCCACCCGCTATGGCGACGCGCTGATGCGCCGATTGATGGAGAAAGGCGCCGATCTGGGCGTCACGCCCTATGGCACCGAAGCCCTTGGCGTTATGCGTATTGAAAAGGGCCACGCGGCGGGCAATGAGCTGAACGGCACCACCACCGCACGCAATCTGGGCTTGGGCCGCATGGTCAGCACCAAGAAAGACAGCATCGGCGCAGTGCTGTCACGCCGCGAAGGGCTGACCGAAGCGGGCGGTCTGGAACTGGTCGGGCTGCGCGCGACCAGCCCGCAAAGCCAGATCCCGGCGGGGGCGCATATATTGGAACCCGGCGCGGCAGCGGTGGCCGCGAATGATCTGGGCTATGCGACATCGGCCTGCTATTCGCCCACCTTGGGCGGCTATATCGCGCTGGCCTTCGTAAAGGCAGGCAGCGCGCGGATGGGTCAGACACTACGCGCCGCCTCGCCCCTGACAGGCGTGGATGTGCCTGTGCAAATCGTGTCGCCGCATTTCGTGGACCCGGAAGGAGAGAAGCTTCGTGCATGACCTAGCCCCCCTGACCGCGCTTGGCGCGACAACACCCCGGTGCGACACGATCGGCACGATCACGATTGCGGAAAATCCGGATGTGGCGCTGGCCTCTGTCGCCGCACGACGCGGCCAATCCGCGCCCTGTGCCGCAGCCTTGGCCGCGTGGCTAGACGCGCCCGCGCCCGGCATCGCAGAGCATAGCGGCACGCATATGGCCGCCTTCTGGCTTGGCCCCGACATGTGGATGCTGGAAGCCCCCTTCGCCACGCGTGAGGGCATGGCACAAGATCTTGCCCAGCGCCTGAAAGGCATGGCCAGCGTGACCGAACAAACCGACGCTTGGGCGCGGTTCGACCTGTCGGGCGACGGGCTGGCGGACATGCTGGCGCGGCTGACCAATCTGGACCTTGCCACCTTGCCCCAACGCTTTGCGCGGCGCACCGTGATGGAACATGTGGGCTGCTACCTGCTGCGGCGCGATGCGGGCTACAGCATCTATGGCCCAAGGTCATCGGCGGGCAGCTTGCACCACGCGCTGCGCCTTGCGGCGGGTGCGTTATAGCTCTCGTAGCTCGCTCACGAAATCATAGCGGTCGCCGCGATAGGCCGAACGGGTGAATTCCACCATCGTGCCATCGCGCAGGTAGCCGCGCCGTTCGATCCGCAGAATTGCAGCACCGGGCGGCACGCAAAGATGCCCCGCCTCGGCTTCTGTCGCCAAAGAAGCGGTGATCCGCTGCAAACCCGTGACAGGCTTGTTGCCAAGCCGGTCAAGCGCATCATAAAGCGATGTGGTCACTTGGCCCAGATCGGGCAGGAACCGCGCCGGCACCGTAGCCTGTTCCAAGGCAAGCGGTTCATCATTCGCGGTGCGAATGCGCAAAAAGCGCGCGACCTGCGACGCGACCGGCAGGCCAAAGACAAGCACATCCTCTGGTGATGCCGGGACGATGGTCTTTTCCAACCAGACAGAGCCGGGCGCCATGCCGCGGCGCGCCAGATCGGCAGAAAAACCCGCCAACAGCGCCGAAGGCTGCTCTATCCGCGGCGCGACATAGGTGCCGGACCCCTGTTTGCGCGACAGCACACCTTCGCGCATCAGCAGTTCCAGCGCCTTGCGCACCGTCACGCGTGATACGTCCAACTGCTCGGACAACTGGCGCTCCGAGGGCAGGGCCTCTCCGACCGCGAAAGCGCCATGCCGGACCTGTTCGCGCAAGAGCGATGCCAACCGCACATAAAGCGGGGTCGAATCCGCCTTGCCCGACAAGAGTTCGGGCCGCAGTGTCATGCCCGCGCCCCGGCCACGTTGCGCAGAACGCCTTGGGCTTGCCGCAAAGCGGCGTCTGCGGCTGCGATGTCAAATCCTTGTGCGACCAATACGGCAGGTTTGATCTTCCAGCCCGCGGCCTCCAAGGCTGCTTGCGCCGCCGCCTCGTCGACCTGCGCCAAGCGGGCAACCATACCCGTCGCACGCGCGCGCAGCTTGATGTTCTGGGGACGCATATCGACCATCAAGCCGCGATGCACATGGCCCAGCCGCAGCATGATCTGCGTGGACAGCAGGTTCAGGATGGCCTTTTGTGCCGTGCCTGCCTTCATCCGGGTGGATCCGGCAATGGCTTCGGCCCCGGTTTCGGCCACAACGCCATGATCCGCCACTGCACAAAGCGGCGCGTCAGGGTTGCAGGCGATGCCCACGGTCAGCGCCCCGGCGGCGCGCGCGGCTTCTAGCACCGCCACGGTAAACGGGGTGCGCCCGCTCGCGGCCAAGCCGATCACGACATCATTGGGGCCGATCTGGCTTGCGGCCACTTGGGCGCGGCCATCTTCTGCATTGTCCTCCGCACCTTCTATGCCCAGCATCAAGGCGCGTTCGCCCCCGGCGATCAGGTAAAGGGTGCGGGTCTCGGGCCAGTCATAGGTTGGCCCTAGTTCTATCCCGTCCTGCACCGCGACACGAATAGAGGTGCCAGCCCCAGCATAGGCCAGCCGCCCGCCAGCGCGCAGACGCGGCACCGCAGCAGCCACCACATTGGCCAGCGCCGGCACAGCGGGGGCAATCGCGGCAATTGCGGCCATCTGCCCTTCCAGCATGGCGCGCAAGGCGGTCGCATCATCCCATATGTCAATGTCGCGGTAACGTGGGTCGGCAAGTTCGGTCATGTCTGGTCCTTCAGGCAGGGGCCGGGTGCAGGCGTTGGCCAGTATCGTCGAAATGAAAGGCGCGCGCCATATCGGGGCGCATGACGACCTGATCGCTGACGGCATAGCTATGCTCACCAAACAGCCGCACCGTGACCAGCCCGTGCGGGTCGGCATTGACATAGACCAAGGTCTCGCCGCCCAGATGCTCGACATGGCTGACGCGACCCTCAATCCCCTCGCCATTTGTGGAAAGCGATATGTGTTCGGGCCGAACACCCACGGATTTGCCCGGCGCGCCCAGCGCGCTTGCGTTCAGAAAGTTCATCTTGGGGCTGCCGATAAAGCCTGCGACAAATTCGTTGGCAGGGTTGTTATACAGTTCCATCGGGGCCCCGACCTGTTCAATACGCCCGTCGCGCAACACCACGATCCGGTCGGCCAGCGTCATCGCCTCGACTTGGTCGTGGGTGACATACACCATGGTTGCGCCCAATTCGCGGTGCAGATTGGCAATTTCAATGCGGGTTTGCACACGCAGAGCGGCATCCAGGTTCGACAGCGGCTCATCGAACAAGAACAGCTTGGGTTTGCGCACGATGGCGCGGCCAATCGCGACACGCTGGCGCTGGCCGCCCGACAATTCGCCGGGGCGGCGGTCCAGATATTTGGCAAGGTCCAGCATGTCGCCCGCGCGCTTGACCGCTTCGGCAATCTGCGCCTTGGGGTGGCCCGCCTGTTTCAGCCCCAGCCCCATATTGTCGCGCACATTCAGATGCGGGTAAAGCGCGTAGGATTGAAACACCATCGCGATTTCGCGCTGCGAGGGCGGCACGGCATTCACCACCTGCCCATCGATCAGAATGTCGCCCGAGCTGATATCCTCCAGCCCCGCGATCATGCGCAAAAGCGTGGATTTGCCGCATCCCGACGGGCCGACAAAGACGCAGAATTCGCCGTCCTGCACGTCCAGATTCACATCGCGGATCACATCGACAGTGCCGAAGGATTTGCAGGCGTTTTCAAGTTTTAGCTGTCCCATTCCATCCTCATGGCTTCAGGCGCACGGGGGAACCGCTGCGCACGCTTTCATCTGCGGCAAGGCATATTGCGACCGCGCGAACGGCATCGGCGATATGGCGGCTTAGATCGTGATCGTCCGCAATCGCGCCCGCCATTGCGGCGGCCTGCCGCGCGCATAGGTCTTGGTGGCCGGGGCTGTCGGGGAAATTATACCGCGTTTCCCGCTGCCCGGTGGGTGCCACGATCAACTGGTCGGCGGCGGTGTGCCCTTCGACATCGGCCGACGCCACCCCGTGCGGGGCGCGCAAGCTGACCGCGCCACCGGGGCTGACCACGTCTTTCACGAAATGCGCGGTATCCGACATCATGGGCCCCCAGCCCGCTTCATACCAGCCGCAGGAACCATCCTCGAACAGAACCTGAAAATGCCCGTAGTTATACATCTCGGGCGCAATCTCATCCGACAGGCGCAGGCCCATGCCGCGCACTTCCACGGGTGCTGCATCGGTGATCTGGCACATCACATCGACATAATGCACCCCGCAATCCACGATGGGCGGCGTCGATTGCATCAGCGCCTTGTGAATTTCCCAAGCAGGCCCGGTGGAGCGTTGGTTCAGGTTCAGGCGGAACACATAGGGGCCGCGCAGCGCGCGCGCTTCGGCAATCAGCGCCTGCCATGTCGGATGATGGCGCAGGATATGGCCGACCATCAGCTTGCGGCCCGTATCTGCCGCCACCTGTGCCACGCGTGCGCAATCGGCCACATTGCTTGCCAAGGGCTTTTCCACGAACACATGCGCGCCAGCCTGCATTGCCTTGATCGCCAGATCGGCGTGGCTGTCGGAATAGGTGGCAATCGCAACCATATCAGGGGCCAGCCGCGCAAGGGCCGCGTCGAAATCGCGCTCTATGGTTAGATGGGCCAGCGCAGCGGGCGGGATTACATCACTGCGGTTGACCAGCCCGACCACCTGATAGGCAGGGCTTGCAGCATAGGCCAAAGCATGGCTTTGCCCCATCTGCCCAAGGCCCACGACAAGCACCCGGATCATTTGACTGCCCCTTTCGTGATGCCCCGGATCAGCTGGCGCGAAAAGATCAGATACAGCACCACCACTGGGATGATGGCCAAGGACAGCGCCGCCAGCACCGCATTCCAGTCGGTCACATATTGGCCAAGAAAAATCTGGCTGCCCAAGGTCAGGGTTTTTGTAGCCTCGCCCGGTGCCAAGATCAGCGGAAACCACAGGTCGTTCCAGATGGGGATCATGGTGAACACCGCAACCGTGGCCATGGCAGGGCGCACCAGTGGCAGCGCGATCGTGAAGAAAATGCGGTATTCGCTTAGGCCGTCAATGCGCGCGGCGTTCTTCAGGTCATCCGACACTTGGCGCATGAATTCTTGCAAGATGAACACAGCCAAGGGCAGCCCCTGCGCGGTATAGACCAAGATCAGCGCCATCAGCGTGTTCACCAGCCCCGCCGCGACCATGATTTCCAGAATGGCGACCGTGCCCAAGCGAATGGGGATCATGATGCCCAGCGCCAGGTAAAGCGCCATCAACAGGTTGCCCCGGAAGCGGTATTCCGCCAGCGCGAAGGCCGCCATAGCCCCGAACAGCAGCACGAAAAACAGCGATGCCACGGTCACGATCAGACTGTTCTGGAAGTATAATAGGAAATTGCCCTGCTCCAAAACCGTCTGAAAGCCGATCGGGTCCAAGGTCTCTGCCGTGGGCAGCGCCAGCGGGTCATTGAAGATCGCCCGACGCTGCTTGACAGAGTTTATCAGGATCAGAAAGACCGGATACAGCGCAAGGATCGTATAGGCGATCAGGATGACATGCGCGGCAGCCGTTCGGCCCAGATTGCCGCGGGCGGATATGATCGGATTGCTCATGTCAGCCCCCTTAGAACTGGTAGCGCCGCAGGCGCGTCTGCACCCCGAACAGGTAGATCGACACGCCGACAAGGATGATGGCGAACATCACCGTCGCCACGGTTGCGCCCATATGCGGGTCGCCCAGTTGCAGCTGGAACCCGAAGAAGGTGCGGAACAGGAACGACCCCAGAATGTCGGTTGTAAAATTCGGCCCCGCCAGCGCACCTTGGGTCACATAGATCAGGTCGAACGCGTTGAAATTGCCCACGAATGTCAGGATGGAAATGATCCCGATGGTGGGCAGGATCAGCGGCAGCTTGATCTTCCAGAACTGGCTGGTGCCGGTGATGCCATCCATCTCGGCGGCTTCCAGCACTTCGTCCGGGATCGACAGCAACGCGGCGTAGATCAGCATCATCGGGATGCCCACAAACTGCCAGACAGAGATCAGCGCCAGCGTGGTCAGTGCTGACCGCTCCAGCCCCAGCCATGGTGCGAACCAGTCGCCCAAGCCCAGCGCATCCATGAAAGTGGGGGCCACGCCCCATAGCGGCGACAGGATCAGCTTCCAGACGAACCCCACGATCACGAAGCTCAGGATAGCCGGGATAAATATGGCCGTGCGGTAAAACGCGGCAAAGCGCAGTTTCGGCGCGGACAAGATGGCCGCCAGCGCAATTCCGATGGGGTTTTGCACCAGCATATGGATGACGAAGAACCACAGGTTGTTGCTCGTCGCGTTCCAGAAACTGTCAGACCAGCGGGGGTCGCCAAACAGCGTCTGGAAATTCGCCAACCCCACGAACACGCGGCTGCCATCCTCCGCGCGCGCAAACAGCGACAGGTTCAGCGTGCCGAAGAGCGGGATAATCATTATCGCGGTGTAGATCAGCACGGCAGGTGCCAGAAACACCACGATATGCCAACGAAACGGCCTTTTGCGGGCACGGTCGGACATGGAACACCCTATGGTTTGGGGGGAGATAGCGGGCGGCCCCGATCAGGGCCGCCCCGACGCCAACTTATTGCTGCGGCGCATACCAGGATGCCAGCCCCTCTTGCATCTGCGCCGCCGCATCCTCAGGCGACTGGCCGCCGCGGATCACATTGGCCGAGGTGCCCCAGCTTTCATTCGACAGGTTCGGCGTGCCGCGCGACAGGATCTGGTCGAAGGGCCGGATAGAGCTTTCGCAATCGCCACGCCAGCTGATGAATTCCTGCGCCAGCGGATCTTCCAGCGACACCTCGGCATTCGACAGCGGGAAGAACCCCGGCACCGCGTTGGCAAACAGGTTGGCGAATTCGCTGCTACCCAGCCAATTCAGAAAGACGCGCCCGGCCTCCGCATTGGGAGACGCTGCGTTCAGACCCATACCCATATCGGTATGGTCAGAGATGTAGCAGGTATCGCCCGCGTTCTGCACCGGCGGCGGGAAGGCGCCCATCTCGAAATCGGCAAGCGACCGGAAGCCCGCGATCTCCCACGACCCCGACGGGTAAATCGCGGCACGCCCCAGCGTGAACAGGTTCTGGCTGTCCGGGTAGCTTTGCGATTCAAACCCACGGCCCAGATAGTCGGACCAGCGCGCCAATTGCTCGAACGGGGCGACGAATTCGGCGTCGGTCAGCTTCGCCTCACCCGCGATCAGAGCGTTGCGACCCTGTTCGCCCATCCAATAATTCGGCCCGATATTGGCATAGCCCATCGTCGCCGCTTCCCATTGGTCGTTCACGCCCATCGCCATGGGAATATAGCTGCCATCCTCTGCAATCGCGTCCAGCACGGCGAAGAATTCGTCAACCGTGGTGGGCTCTTCCAGGCCAAGCTCCTCGAACGCATCGGCGTTATAGATGAACCCATGGATGACCGAGGCCATTGGCACACAGAATTGCTGGCTGCCATCATCCGTGGACCAAGCCGATTTCGCCACATCCGAATAATTCGCCATGCCGTCCAGATCGGTCAGGTCAGCAAGCTGGCCCTTCTGGAACAGCGCGAGCGAGGCATCAAACGCGCGGCAGGTCACGATATCGCCCGCCGTGCCCGCATCCAGCTTGGAATTGAGCGCCGAATTATACTGCGCCGGTGCGGTCGGCTGGAAATCCAGCTTGATGCCGGGATGCGCCGCCTCGAACGCCGGGATGATCTGGTTGCGCCAGATGGAAATGTCGTCATTACGCCAGCTTTCGATGGTCAGCGTCACATCCTGCGCCATAAGCGCGGTGCTGCTGAGCAAAAAAGCCGTTGCGGCGAGTGTTGTCTTGCGTGCCGTCATTGATTGAACCCTCCCTGTTCACAAGGACACCGCCTAGCCCGCCTAAACTGGCGGAAAACCGACAGCATCCCCTGCCCGATATGTAATGCCAAATTAATACCAATTGTCCAGTCTTTTCTTTTCCGCGCCATCACGACAAAGCCGCCAGCGCGCTAGGCGTTCACCATAATTTCCATTATTTATTTGAATTAACCCAGAAAAATCGTTGCCGCAAGCCAAGCACCCAATCAAGAGGCCACCCAACCCCTCGGCGCATACCCTCTTCCATTTTGGTATTACTATGGTATTACCTCTCACAGAGAGGGAAATGATGACTCTATTGATCGGCCTTGATGGTGGCGGCACTGGAAGCCGCGCGCGCGCCCTGCGCAACGGGCGCGCTGCGGGCGATGTGATGGAAGGCGGCAGCGCCAATATCCATTCCGACCCGGCGGGCGCCACACAGCGAATCGCCGATCTGCTGGCCCGCGTGCGCAAGGCCGCAGGGCATGACGACCCGACCGACCCCGACCTGCATATCGTGCTGGGCTTGGCAGGGGCATCGGAATCGGGTGCTGCCGCGCGCCTGACCGCCGCGCTGCCTTATCGCAATGTCACCGTGTTGGGCGATGTCGATATATCGCTATCGGGTGCTTTTCAGGATGACGACGGGATCGTGATGGCGGTTGGCACCGGCTCTGTTCTGGCCCGGCAGGCCAATGGGCAGATGCAACGCGTGGGCGGGTATGGCTTTGCATTGGGGGACGAAGCTGGCGGCGCGTGGCTTGGGCGGCGCGCGCTGGCAATGGCCCTGCATGTGCGCGACGGGTTGGTAGACGATGCCCCCTTGGCCCGCACCATCTGGGCGCGGTTTGAAACCCTTGCGGCATTGCTGGATTTCATAAGCACCGCGCGCCCCTCTGATTACGCAGCGATTGCGCCACAGGTCGTGGCGCAGGATAGCTCTGGTTGCCCCTTGGCGCAGGCAATCCTAGACGAAGGCTGTGACTACCTGCTGCGTGCAATCCGGCATTTGCAGGCGGGCGATTCTGCCGTGCCGGTCGCGGCCACGGGCGGGCTGGGGCCACTGTTGCTGGAACGGATCGCCCGCAAAGCCAGCCCGGCGCTGACCGTCACCACCCCAAAAGGAACCGCGTTGGACGGGGCGCTGTGGCGCGCGCGCCAGCTAGCCGCAACCAAAGGACCGAAAGCATGACCCAAACCCACATGGCGCGCGAAATCTCCGAAATCCCCGTTTTGGTCGATGGTTTGCTGACCCGCAATGCCGACACTCTTGCGGAAATCGGGCAAGCGATGCGTGTTCTTGATCCGCAGCTTCTGACCACGGTCGCGCGCGGCTCATCTGACCATGCGGCAAGCTATCTGAAATATGCCTGCGAGATCCTGACAGGGGTGCCGGTCGGGTCTGTCGGCCCATCGGTCGCCTCGGTCTATGGCGCGAAGCTGCGCTTGCCGCGCACTGTCAGCGTCGGGATATCGCAATCCGGTCGCAGCCCCGATATCGTGACCATGACGCGCGCAAGCGCTGCCGCCGGGGCGATAACCCTTGCCATCACCAACCACCCAGAGGCCCCGCTGGGCGCAGATGCCGATTACTGCCTGCCGCTTGGCTGCGGCCCAGAGCAGAGCGTGGCCGCGACGAAAACTTTCGTCACGTCTGTTGTTGCAGCCTTGGCAATGCTGGCGCATTGGACCGAGGATGAATCGCTGAAAGCTGCGCTGGACCGCTTGCCAGAGGCTTGCGCCGCGGCGCTGCTACAGGATTGGACACCCTTGGCCGAACGCTTGGTGCGCGCGCCTGCGCTTTATGTGCTGGGGCGCGGCCCCGGCTATGCGATTGCATCGGAAATCGCGCTGAAGTTCAAGGAAACCAGCGCCATCCATGCCGAAGCCTATTCGGCGGCCGAGGTGCTGCACGGCCCCTCTGCGCTGGTCGAACGTGGCTTTCCGGTGCTGGGACTGATTTTTGACGACCGCGCCCGCGACGGCTTCCGCGATACCGCCGCGCGCTTGGCCGGACAAGGGGCTGATGTGTTCGTCACCGACAGCGTGCCCGACACCACCGCCCTGCCCCGCACCGCGCCGCTGCACCCGTTGCTGGATCCTTTGCTCAGCGTGGTCAGCTTTTATGTCTTCATCGAAGCGCTGGCACGGCGGCGCGGCTTGCAGCCCGACACCCCGCGCCACTTGCGTAAAGTGACAGAGACGGTCTGATGCAGCGGGCAGTTCGGGCAGAGCGGATTTTCGACGGCTGGCGCATCTGGCATGGCGGCGCGCTGCTGCTGGAGGGCGCGCGCATTGTTGGAATGGTGGACAAGCTTCCCCATGGCCTACCCGTGACCGACTTGGGCGAGGGGCTTCTGGTGCCCGGCTTTGTAGATGTGCAGGTCAATGGCGGCGGCGGCGAGATGGTCGGCCCCCAGACCGACGCCCCGCAGCTTGCCCGCATCTGCGCCGCGCATCGTGCGCTTGGGGCGACCAGCATCCTGCCCACGCTTATCACCGACCGGCCAGAGGTCACAGCGCGTGTTCTGGACACCGCGCGCCATGCGGTGGCCGAGGAGGTGACAGGCTTCGCCGGGCTGCATTTGGAAGGCCCGCATCTGGACCCGGCCCGCCATGGCGCGCATGACCCGGCGCTGATCCGACCCATGGAGGCGCGCGATCTTGAGCTGATGGAGCAGGCCGCCCGCGACCTGCCCGCGCTGATGGTCACACTCGCGCCCAATGCGGCCAGCCCAGCGCAGATTGCCCGGTTGCGCGCCGCCGGGGCCGTGGTCAGCCTTGGGCACAGCGATTGCACTGCCGAACAGGCGCGCGCCGCCTTTGCCGCCGGGGCTGGCTGTGTCACGCATCTGTTCAACGCCATGAGCCAACTTGGCAACCGCGCCCCGGGGCTGGTGGGGGCGGCCCTGTGCAGCGATGTGCGCGCGGGCATTATCGCCGATGGCATCCATGTGGCCGAAGAGCCGCTGCGCATTGCGTTGCAGATGATGGCCCCGGATCGGCTGTTTTTGGTCAGCGACGCCATGGCCGCCGCCGGAACCGACGCGACCGCCTTCACTCTGAATGGGCGGCAGGTCTTCCGGCAGAACGGGCGGCTGACACTGGCCGATGGCACCCTTGCGGGCGCGGACATCTCTTTGCCGCAATCCGTGGCGCATCTGGTCGGGCTGGGCGTGCCGGTTGAGCGCGCGCTGGCCATGGCCAGCCGCATCCCCGCCGATGTGATCGGAGCACCGCATCTGGGCCGGTTCAGCCCGGGCGCTAGGGCCGATCTGGTGCTTCTGAACGACAGCATGCAGCCGCAACAGGTTTGGACCGCCGGGCAAGATCAGCTGTAGAGGCGCAAGCCTGACGGGTCAGTCCGGCGGCGGCAGGCTGATCTGACGGGCACGGCATGCACGCTCCAGAACGTCGGTGCCGCAGCTGCGTGGGCGCAGATCTTCGGTCAGGCAAAGCCGCAACTCGCGCAAATCGCCGTCACGGCATGTGGTGATGACCATATCCGCCGAAAACTGCGGGTTCGCATCGCGGAACGCGGCTTCGACCGCATCGGGCGACAGACGGGTCGTGCGGGTAATCCGGGTCAGCGTTTCGGGCCAGTCAAGCCCTTCGAACGCCGCACGCGTTTGCGCAAAATAAGCATCGGCGCTCAGCCCGCTGCACCGCCCATGCTTTTTCCACTGATGCCACGCCAACCCGTCATCGCCCATGATATCAGCCATGGCGCGGGTTTGGCTGCGGCTGGGGTCGCGGGCATCTGTGTCGCAATATTCCGGCCAGCCGCCCGCGGCATGTTGCGGCCAAAGACCATGCACCTGCCAGCCGGTGCCATCGTCGCATTGCGGCGCACCGCGCGCATCGCCTTCGGCATCGCACCAACTGGGGGTCCAGCTTAGTGCCAGCAGGTAATAATCCCCCTGTTCGGACCCGTCGGCCTGCTGGTTCAGGATATAGATAACAACCATGGCCAGAAGCGCCAATCCGCTCAGACCCTTGCGCAGCAGCTTTTGCATTTGCCCTTCCCCTTGCAGCCTTACTTGGCTATAACCCCACCATCCCCCGAAAACGAGGAGAGGCAGGGTCCCCTGCAGCCGGTTCCCGGCACGTGATAACCCATGCGCACGCGCCACGCGCGCTGCCGACAGCAGATACAGGAGCGCCGCTCATGTCGAAACCACTTATGGCCAAAGCCACTGCCGTGTGGCTGGTGGACAACACCACGCTCAGCTTCAAGCAGATCGCAGATTTCTGCGGCCTGCACGAATTGGAAGTGCAGGGCATTGCCGATGGCGATGTTGCGGGCGGCGTCAAGGGTTTCGACCCGGTGGCGAACAACCAGCTTGACCCGATCGAAATAGAACGCGCCGAGAAAGACCCGCGCTACGCACTGAAGCTGAAATACAACCCCGCCGCCGAAGGCGAGGAAAAGCGCCGCGGGCCGCGCTACACGCCGCTATCCAAACGGCAGGACCGCCCGGCTTCCATTTTGTGGCTGGTCAAGTTCCACCCGGAATTGGCCGATGCGCAGATTCGCCGCCTTGTCGGCACCACGAATTCCACGATTGCCGCAATCCGCGAGCGCACGCATTGGAACATTTCCAATTTGCAACCCATCGACCCGGTGGCGCTGGGCTTGTGCAAACAGTCGGAACTGGATGCAGAAGTGCGCAAAGCCGCTGACAAGGCCGCCAAAGAAGGCCGCGTCATGTCTGACGAAGAACGCCGCAAGCTGGTGTCCACCGAGCAATCGCTGGAGATGGATGCAGACCCGAAAATGCGCGCCGGTATCGCAGGGCTAGAGAATTTCTCTGTCAGCGACATGAAAGCGGAAGAAGAAGAGCGGAAATCTTCGGCCGATTACTCGGATGCCGACAGCTTCTTCAACCTGCCTGATGACGACGAGGATGACGAAGACGACCGCATGTCGCGTTGAGCGGCTTTTCCCCGCCGGCAAATCGCGCTAGGCGGGGGCGGACACAGACAAACAGGCCGGGAACAGACCCATGAAATGCACCATGTCATGGTTGCACGACCATCTGGAGACATCCGCCTCGCTGAAAGAGGTGCTGGATGCCCTGACTGATCTGGGGCTGGAAGTGGAAGGCGTGACCGACCCGGCCGCAACGCTTGGCGCGTTCACCATTGCGCGGGTGATCGAAGCGGTGCAGCACCCCGATGCCGACCGCCTGCGCCTGTGCCGGGTCGAAGCCTGGCCCAATGGCCCAGATGCCCCTTCGGAAGAGGTGCAGGTGGTCTGCGGCGCGCCCAATGCCCGCACCGGGTTGGTGGGTGTGTTTGCGCCCGTGGGCACGCATGTGCCGGGCACGGGTGTGGACCTGAAACCGGGTGTCATTCGCGGCCAAGCCAGCAATGGTATGCTGTGTTCGGAACGCGAGTTGGAACTGTCCGAAGACCATGACGGCATCATCGACCTGCCCGAAGATGCGCCGTTGGGCGCGCGCTATATCGACTATGCCGGGCTGAATGACCCGGTGATCGAGATTGCCATCACCCCCAACCGCCCCGACGCCTTGGGCGTGCGCGGCATTGCGCGCGATCTGGCGGCACGGGGGCTCGGTAAACTGAAACCTTTGACCGTGGACCCGGTGGCAGGCAGCTACCCCTGCCCGATCGGCGTGCAGATCGCACCCGAGCTGAAGGATAAGGGCTGCCCGCTCTTTGCCGGGCGCCTTGTGCGCGGTGTGAAAAATGGCCCCTCGCCCGATTGGCTGCAAAAGCGGCTGCGCGCGATTGGGCTGCGCCCGATTTCGGCACTGGTGGACATAACCAATTTCTTCACCTTCAACCTGAACCGCCCGCTGCATGTGTTCGACGCCACCAAGGTAAACGGCGGTTTGCGGATTCATCCGGCCTTGGGCGGCGAAGAATTTCTGGCGCTTGATGACAAGACTTACACGCTGGGCGCGGGCCAGATGGTCATTTCCGACGATCAGGGTGTTGAAAGCCTGGCCGGGATCATGGGCGGCGCGGCCTCGGGCTGTTCCGACGACACGGTCGATGTGTTCATCGAATCCGCCTATTGGGACCCGATCACCATCGCCGCCACGGGCCGCGCGCTGAAAATCAACTCTGACGCACGGTACCGCTTCGAACGCGGTGTGGACCCGGCTTTCACGCTGGACGGGTTGGAACTGGCCACGCGCATGGTGATGGACCTGTGCGGCGGCGCGCCGTCCGAGGTCGTCGTTGACGGGGCCATCCCCGACACCGCACGCAGCTATACGTTCGACGCAGGCCGCGTGGCGTCGCTTGTTGGCATGGACATTCCCGAAGCAGAGCAGCGCGCAACCTTGGAAGCTTTGGGCTTCACCTTGACCGGCGATCAGGCCAGCCCGCCAAGCTGGCGGCCAGACGTGTTGGGCGCGGCCGATCTGGTCGAGGAAATCGCCCGTGTCGCATCTTTGACCAAGCTGGAAGGCCAGCCCCTTCCGCGCCCGCAAGCAGGTGTGCCCCGCGCGATCCTGACGCCTCTGCAAACCCGCGAACGGGCAGCGCGGCGGATGCTGGCGGGCCTTGGCTACAACGAATGCGTGACCTACAGCTTCATCGACGCGGAAAGTGCCGCACTGTTCGGCGGCGGCTCTGATGCGACGCGGCTGCAAAACCCGATCAGTTCGGAAATGACGCATATGCGCCCCGACCTGCTGCCGGGGCTGTTGCAGGCCGCGGCGCGCAATCAGGCACGCGGCGCGATGGACATGGCTTTGTTCGAAGTTGGCCCAGCATTTTCCGGCGGCGAACCCGGTGAGCAAGCCGTGCAGGCCACGGCCATTCTGGTGGGGGCCAATGCAGGGCGCGACCCGTATGGCAGTCGCCGCGCGGTGGACCTGTATGACGCCAAGGCAGATGCCGAAGCGGTACTGTCCGCCATCGGCGCACCCGCAAAAATGCAGATTAACCGCAACTTGCCCGGCTGGTTCCATCCGGGGCGCGCGGGCGTATTGTCGCTTGGGCCGAAATTGCCACTGGCGATCTTTGGCGAAGTGCACCCGCGCATTATCCGCCATTACGGGCTGAAAGGGGCCGTTATGGCCTTGACCGTTCTGGTCGAAAACCCGCCGCAGCCCAAGGCCCGCAAGACCGCCCGCGCGCCGCTGTCCGGCAATCGCCTGCAAGCGGTGGAACGCGATTTTGCCTTCGTGCTGGATGCAAGTGTCGAGGCTGCACAAGTCGTCAACGCCGCGATGGGGGCCGACAAGGCGCTGATCGCCGATGTGCAGGTGTTCGACGAATTCACCGGCGACAAGGCCGCAGCGCAACTGGGCGCGGGCCGCAAGTCGCTGGCCATTGCCGTGCGTCTGCAACCGGGCGACAAAACCCTGACCGATGAGGAGATTGACGCCGTTGGCGCCAAGATCGTGGCCAAGGTCGCAAAAGCAACCGGCGGCAGCTTGCGCGGATAACGACAAACACTCGACATATGCCGCAAGGCGCTTTAGCCCGGATTTGCAACCAAGCCGGAGCCGAAGATGGTCGAAATTTCGTCAACCACCTTGCCAGAGGTCAAGCTTATCACCCCGCGCCGCTTTGGCGATACGCGGGGCTGGTTCAGCGAAAGCTGGAACAAGAACACCCTATCAGATGCCGGGTTAGACCTGCCGGAATTCGTGCAGGACAATCATTCCATGTCGGCGCAAATGGGCACGCTGCGGGGCTTGCATTTTCAAAGCCCACCCCATGCCCAAGGCAAGCTGGTGCGCTGCGCGCGCGGCGCGCTTCTGGATGTCGCGGTCGATGCGCGGCGCGGCTCACCCCGCTACGGGCAATGGATGGCAGAGGAACTGACAGAGGAAAACGGGCGTCAGCTATGGATTCCGCCCGGTTTTTTGCATGGCTTCGTCACGCTTTTGCCCAATACCGAGATTAACTACAAATGCACGGATCATTACGCGCCTGAATGCGACGGATCGGTCTTGTGGAGCAGTCTGGGCATTGAATGGGGCGTCAATGCCCCCATTCTGTCCGATAAGGACGCTGTCGCAACCCCGTTCGACGTATTCGAGACGCCTTTTCTATACGAAGGGTAGTTTAGGGTTATGAAGTTGTTGGTAACGGGTGGGGCAGGGTTCATCGGCTCTGCCGTGGTGCGGCTGGCCGTGGCGCGCGGGCATGAGGTCGTCAATCTGGATGCGCTGACCTATGCTGCCTGCCTTGAAAACGTGGCCCCGGTCGCGGATAGCCCGCTTTACACTTTTGAACAGGCCGATATCCGCGACCGCGCGGCGCTGGACCGAATCCTGTCGCAGCACCAGCCCGACGCGATCATGCATCTGGCTGCCGAAAGCCATGTCGACCGCTCCATCGACGGGCCGGGGACGTTTATTGAAACAAATATCACCGGCACATATCAGCTTTTGGAAGCCGCACGCGCCTATTGGCTGGCGCAGGGCCGCCCCGACAGTTTCCGCTTTCACCACATCAGCACGGATGAGGTGTTCGGATCGCTTGGCCCGGAAGGCCAATTCACCGAGGAAACGCCCTATGACCCGCGCAGCCCCTATTCGGCAAGCAAGGCGGCAAGCGACCATCTGGTGCAGGCGTGGCACCACACTTACGGGTTGCCAGTGGTGCTGACGAATTGTTCCAACAATTACGGCCCCTACCATTTCCCCGAAAAGCTGATCCCGGTCATCATCCTGAACGCACTGGCAGGCAAGCCCTTGCCGATTTATGGCGACGGGTCGAACGTGCGCGACTGGCTGTTTGTCGAAGATCACGCCGATGCGCTTTTGTTGGTGGTGCAACAGGGCGCGGTTGGACGCAGCTACAACATTGGCGGCGAGAACGAGCGCAGCAATCTGGACCTTGTGCGCACGCTTTGCGGTATTCTGGACGATCTGCGCCCCAAGCCGCAGGGCAGCTATGCCGACCAGATCACCTTTGTGCCCGACCGCCCCGGCCATGACGCGCGCTATGCCATCGACCCCACGCGCATTCGCACCGAACTGGGCTGGCGGCCGTCGGTGACGGTGGAAGAAGGGCTGCGGCGCACAGTGGAATGGTATCTGGCGAACGAGGACTGGTGGCGTGCCTTGCAAAACCGCGCGGGCGTAGGCCAGCGGCTGGGGGTCAGGGCATGATCCTTGTCTTTGGCCAGACCGGGCAGGTTGCCACGGAACTTGCACGCCTTGCCCCCGATGCGCTTTGCGTGGGCCGCGACCGGGCCGATCTGGCCGATCCCGACACGTGCCACGACCTGATCCTTGACCTTGCGCCAAGCGGCATCATCAACGCCGCCGCTTACACGGTTGTCGACCGGGCCGAGGAGGAAGAGGCGCTGGCCACCCGCATCAACGGCGCGGCCCCCACCGCCATGGCACTGGCGGCTGCAAGGCTGGCCGTGCCCTTCGTCCATATCTCGACCGACTATGTCTTTGACGGCGCGGGCGACCAGCCTTTCCCGCCGGACCACCCGACTGCGCCCCTTGGCGCCTATGGCCGGTCAAAGCTGGTGGGCGAGCAGGGTGTGACAGCGGCTGGCGGCACGACCGCGATCCTGCGCACTTCCTGGGTGTTCTCGGCGCATGGCGGCAATTTCGTGAAAACCATGCTGCGGCTGGGCGCGACGCGCGATACGCTGACCGTGGTGGCCGACCAGATCGGCGGGCCAACGCCCGCGCGCGACATCGCCCGCGCCTGCCTGACCATGCTGGACGGATTGCGCGCCAGCCCAGAGCGCGCCGGGATATATCATTTCGCGGGCAGCCCCGACATAAGCTGGGCCGGTTTCGCGCGCGAGATCATGGCGCAGGCCGGGTTGCCCTGCGCGGTCAAGGACATTCCGACCATCGATTATCCGACCCCGGCGCGCCGTCCGCTGAATTCAAGAATGGATTGCACGACATTGGACCGCTTTGGCCTGACGCGCCCAAATTGGCGCGAGGGGCTGGCAGATGTCCTGACCGAATTAGGAGCAAGATCATGACAGTGCGCAAAGGAATTATTCTGGCAGGCGGCACCGGGTCGCGGCTATGGCCCATCACGCAGGGCGTGTCGAAACAGCTTATGCCTGTCTATGACAAGCCGATGATCTATTATCCGCTGTCCGTGCTAATGCTGGCAGGGATTCGAGAGATCGCGATGATTACCACCCCAGAGGACCAGGCGCAGTTCCAACGCCTGCTGGGCGATGGCAGCCAATGGGGTATCACGCTGGAGTGGGTCGTGCAGCCAAAGCCCGAAGGGCTGGCGCAAGCCTATATCCTGACAGAGCAGTTTCTGGCCGGAAGCCCGTCCGCGATGGTGCTGGGCGACAACATCTTTTTCGGCCATGGGCTGCCCGAGCGCATGGCGCGCGCAGATGAGCGCGCTGGCGGCACCGTGTTTGGCTACCGGGTCAGCGACCCGGAACGCTACGGGGTTGTCAGCTTTGCCCCCGACGGCACCGTGAAAGAGATTGTTGAGAAACCCAGCAATCCGCCCTCTAGCTACGCCGTGACGGGCCTGTATTTTCTGGACGAAACCGCGCCGGAACGGGCGCGCGCGGTGCAGCCTTCGGCCCGAGGCGAGCTGGAAATCGCGGACCTGCTGGAATCTTACCGTCATGACGGCGCCTTGAATGTCGAACTGATCGGGCGCGGCTATGCATGGTTGGATACCGGCACACATGCCAGCCTGCTGGATGCCGGGAATTTCGTGCGCACGCTTCAAGACCGTCAAGGCACGCAGGTCGGCTGCCCCGAAGAAATCGCGTTCGACCATGGTTGGCTGAGCGTTGAGGGGCTGAAAGCCCGTGCCGATCTTTATGCAAAGACGGGATATGGCGCTTATTTGCAGAGTTTGTTGCCAACATAGCGGCGCGATCACCAATCGGGTTGGGCAAAATGCTCGATCAGAAAATCGAGGAATGCCCTAAGCCTTGGCTGCATATTGCGCCCCGGATGGTAGACCGCGTGAAAGGCCGCGTTGTCCGCCAATGCGAAATCTTCCAAAAGCGCGACCAGTTCGCCGCGCGCGATGGCGGGCTTGGCCAGATGCTCGGCGCAGCGCATGACACCCACACCGTCGCGGCACAGTTGGAACATGGCCATGCCAGCATTGCAGCGCATACGCCCCGCCGCCTCGAACAGGTAGGGGCCGCTTGGCGTGGTGAACTGCCATTGGTTCAGATGCGCACGCGCGCTGTCCCAGCACAGGCAGGGAACGCGCGACAGGTCTTGCGGATGTGCGGGCACCCCGTGCCGGGCCAAAAGCGAGGGCGCCGCCACCACGATACGCCGCAAGCCGCAAAGCCGTCGCGCCCGCAGGGACGAATCCGCCAGATGGCCCATCCGGATCGCAAGGTCGATGCGGTCCTCGATCAGGTTGACGCTGTCATCGGTCAGCACAAGGTCCACCGCCACTTTGGGGTGGCGCGTCAGGAACTGCGGCAAGATCGGGGTGATCCGGTCCAGCCCGAAGGCCAGAGGTGCAGAAACACGCAACAGCCCGGCGACCTGTTCGGCGCTGGTCTGAAGCGCGGCCTCGGCCTGTTCAACACCGTCTATGGCACGGCGGCACCCGTCCAGATACACCGCGCCTTCGGGCGTCAGCGTATGGCCGCGGGTACTGCGATGCAGCAGAACCACGCCCAGCCGTTCCTCTAGCCGCGCAATGGTCTGGCTGACAAAGGGCTGGCTTACCCCCAGCGCCTGCGCCGCCGCCGTAAAGCCGCCGCTTTCCGCAACCGCCGCAAAGACGCGCATGGCCAGCAACCTGTCATCTTTCATCTGTGCCCCTTGGTGGCCGCGATAAGTGTCATTGCAAGTGTATCATTGACCGGCCCGCACGTCGCGCCCGATGCTGGAACACCTGCTCTTGCTTGAAAGGATGCACCATGCTGGACCTTGGAAACCGGATTTCGATCTACCAACCGGAACAGGAAGGACTGATTTTTCCCGAATTGCCCGAATTCGCCAATGTCGAGGATGAACGCCGGCACCGCAAGGAACGGCTGGTGGCAAGCTGCCGCGCCTTTGCGCAGGCCGGGTTCGATTATGGCTTTGCAGGCCACCTGACGGTGCGCGACCCCGAGCATCCGGAACTCTATTGGACCAACCCGATGTGCGTGCATTTCGCCAAGGTGAAAATGTCGAACCTGATCTTGGTGGACCATGACGGCAATGTGGTCGAGGGCAAATATGCCGTGAACCGCGCAGGCTTCGTGCTGCATGCCAATGTGCATGAAGAACACCCCGACATTATCGCGATGTGCCACGCGCATACCGTTTACGGCACCGCCTGGTGCGCCACGGGCCGCCCCATTGAACCCATCACCCAAGACGCCTGCGCGTTTTTCGAGGATCATGTCATCATCGGGGACGAGGCCGGTGCCGTCGCGGTCGAAAACCACGCAGGCAGCAATGTGGCCAAGGCGTTCAAAGGCGTGAAAGCCGCCTTGCACCAGAATCACGGCTTGCTGACCGCCAGCCGCCACAGCATCGAATCCGCCGCGTTCTGGTTCATCGCGCTGGAACGCTGCTGCCAGCAACAACTGGACATCGCAGCATCGGGCATTCAGCCGACCTACATTCCTGCCGACCGCGCACGCTATTCACGCGAACATGTGGGCAGCGATTACATTGGATGGTTGCACTTCCAGACCATCTGGAACCAGTTGGTCGAAGATCAGCCAGACATGTTCGACTGACCGACTGCCGCTTCACAACACTGCGCCCCGTGCCATTGGCTGCGGGGCGTCTGGATGCGCCCCGCTACCGTCTAGGCTCAGGACCCATTGATTTCACCTTTGCGGCGTGATTCACGCTCCGCAAGGAGACTGATCAATGAGCAATCTTTTCTGGCTGACCGACGCCCAGATGGAGCGTCTAAAACCCTTCTTCCCCAAGAGCCATGGCAAGCCTCGCGTTGACGACAGACGCGTTCTCAGCGGGATAATCTTCATCAATCGCAATGGGTTGCGGTGGTGCGACGCGCCCAAGGAATATGGTCCGCACAAGACCTTATACAACCGCTGGAAGCGCTGGAGCGATATGGGCGTGTTCGCCCGGATCATGGCGGGTCTGGCGGCGGAGGGGACTGAGACCAAGACGGTCATGATCGACGCCACATATCTGAAAGCACATCGCACGGCTTCGAGCCTGCGGGTCAAAAAGGGGGGCCTGGCCGCCTGATCGGTCGCACGAAAGGCGGCATGAATACCAAACTGCATGCTGTCACAGATGCTATCGGTCGCCCCATTACCTTCTTCATGTCGGCCGGACAGGTCAGCGACTACACCGGTGCGGCGGCTTTGCTGCGGGAGTTGCCAGAAGCTGATTGGCTGCTTGCAGATCGCGGCTATGATGCGGACTGGTTCAGAGATGCGTTGAAAGACAAAGAGATAAAGCCCTGCATCCCTGGTCGAAAGAAGCGCAAGACCCCTGTGAAATACGACAAGCGACGCTACAAACGGCGCAACCGGATCGAGATCATGTTCGGTCGGCTAAAGGATTGGCGCAGGATCGCCACTCGCTACGACAGATGCCCAAAGGTGTTCCTTTCCGCAGTCGCGCTCGCAGCAACCGTCCTCTTCTGGCTGTGAATATCAATGAGTCTGGAGCCTAGCCTCTCATTGCGTCGCAAATCCTATTTGGCAAAGGGTTGCGCTCACCTATCCTTTTTTGACAGCCATTCTGAACTGCGTTGCGTGCAGGTCAGCCTGCGGGGATTGATAAATGCGAGAGCGCCAAGGGCTTGATCCGACGGATATTCGTATCCTGAGTGCGGTGCAACGCCATGGGCAATTGAGCAAGACCAAGCTGGCCGAGATCGTCAACCTGTCTGCCACCCCGTGCTGGGCGCGTCTGGCGCGGTTGCGCGCGGCGGGCTATATTCGCGGGTATCACGCCGATATCGCGCTTGACCGGGTTCTGGATGCGACCCGCGTTGTGGTGACCGTGTCCTTGAACTCGCATCGCAAGGCCGATTTCGACCGGTTCGAGACCTATATCAAATCAGTGGATGAGATCATCAACTGCGTGGCAACAGGCGGCGGTCTGGATTACATCATGACCGTCGTAACCCCCAGTCTCGCGACCTTTCAGGACGTGATGGAAGACCTGCTGGCGGCGGAGCTGGCGATTGACCGTTACATGACGTATTTCGCCACGCGCCTGATAAAGGCAGAGCAGCCCAACCTTGCGAAATTGGCGGCCTATCGCAAGCGATAGGCTTGTCAGCCCAAACGGGCTGTTTTCACAAAAAACCAAGCCCAACCAGTCCGTGAAATGGGCCAAATTCGGTCCAGTCCTCTGCAGCATTGGCGTTATGTCCAGTGTCAGGAGGAACCGCGGCCTTCTGGCATGGCCAAAGCCGCAACAAAGGGTGGAGCACATGACAACGATGGACGATTTCGGCTTCGGAACACAGATCCGCAAATCCCCCTATTTCGATGCGACGGTGCGTTGGGGGGCACAGGGCTTTTCGGTCTATAATCATATGTATATCCCGCGCGACTTCGGCGATCCCGAACAGAATTTCTGGAACCTCGTCAACACGGCCATCCTGTGCGATGTGGGTGTCGAGCGTCAGGTCGAAATCAAGGGCCCGGATGCGGCGCGTTTCGTGCAAATGCTGACCCCGCGCGATCTGTCGAAAATGGCGGTGGGGCAATGCAAATACGTTCTGATAACCAATGCCGACGGTGGCATCCTGAACGACCCGATCCTGCTGAAACTGGCAGAGGACCAGTTCTGGCTGTCGCTGGCCGATAGCGATATCCTGCTCTGGGCGCAGGGAGTGGCCGTGCATTCGGGTCTGGACGTGTCCATTTCCGAGCCGGATGTTTCGCCCTTGCAGTTGCAAGGCCCGAAATCGGGCGAGATCATGCAGGCGCTGTTCGGTGACGCGATTCTGGACCTGCGCTACTATTGGTTCCGCGAGATGGAATTGGACGGCATCCCGCTGATCGTGTCGCGCACCGGCTGGTCCAGCGAGTTGGGCTATGAGATTTACCTGCGCGATTCAGCTTATGGCGATGCTTTGTGGGAGCGCATCATGGCCGTTGGCATGGCCTATGGGTTGAAGCCCGGCCACACATCAAGCATTCGTCGTATAGAGGGCGGGATGCTCTCCTACCATGCCGATTCCGATATCCACACCAACCCGTTCGAACTGGGGCTGGACCGCCTTGTGAACTTGGATATGGACGCTGATTTCATCGGCAAATTCGCGTTGCAGCGCATCCGCGACAACGGCATCACGCGCAAGCAGGTGGGGCTGGTCCTAGAGGGGGATCCCTTGCCGGGGCCGAACACGACCTTCTGGCAAATTCATCTTGAAGGCGCGCCAGTCGGCAAGGTGACATCGGCTGTCTATTCGCCGCGCCTGAACAAGAACATCGCGCTGGCCATGGTTGCCGTTGAAGCGGCAGACCTTGGCACGCAGGTGCAGGTCTTCACGCAGATGGGCGAGACGACCGCGACTGTTGTCGAACGACCGTTCTTCGACCCGCGCAAAAGCCTAGCGGCGGCTGGCGCGGTCGAGCCGGCGCAGGTTTCGGCGTAAGCGGGGCCAGCATGTCAGCCCTTGCGATAGAGTTGCACTGGCAACGCGCCGAACCTGCCTTGGAAACGGGCAAATTCTCGAACGCGCATCATGTGCAGTATAACCGCAGCCACGAGCTGCAAGTGGACGCCGCCCCGGATTGGGGCGGCGATCCCGACCACACCAACCCTGAACAGGCGCTTGCAGCGGCCCTGTCCAGTTGTCACATGATGACCTTTCTTGCGCTTTGCGCCAAGGCGGGATGGCCGGTCGCCAGCTATCACGACCACGCCGAAGCCCATCTGGGCAAGAACGCCAAGGGGCAAATGTCGGTCACGCGGATCGACCTGAACCCGGTCGTGCGCTTCGATACGGGCTTTTGCGTAACCGATGCGCAACTGGCCGAGATGCAGGAACGGGCGCATCGCTACTGCTTTATCGCCAATACGCTGGCAGAGAGTGTGGAAATCCATGTCAACTGACCACAGCCGGAGGCGCGAGTAATGTCTGACCCCAACATCCTGCTGCGCGCGTTATCCGCAGATGGCATTCTGCGCCTGACCTTGAATGATGTCGCACGCCGCAATGCCTTGTCCGAGGCGATGCTGGCACAACTGGGCGCGGCTTTTGCCGAGGCTGGCGCGGCGCGCGCGGTGCGCGTGATCGTCCTTGCGGCGAATGGCCCGGCATTTTGCGCCGGACATGACCTGAAGGAACTGACCGCCGGGCGCAAGGCGCCAGACCGTGGTCGCGCCTATTTCGCCCAAGTTATGGCGCAGTGTTCGGGCGTGATGCAGGGCATTGTCAATTGCCCCAAACCCGTGATTGCCGAAGTGACGGGTGTCGCGACCGCCGCGGGCTGCCAATTGGTGGCAAGCTGCGATCTGGCGATAGCGGCAGAGAGCGCACGGTTCAGCACACCCGGCGTGCATATCGGGCTGTTCTGTTCGACCCCGATGGTGGCCTTGTCGCGCAATGTCACCAACAAACACGCCATGGAAATGCTATTGACCGGCGACATGATCCCGGCCCCCCGCGCGGCGGACATGGGCCTTGTGAATTCCGCGGTCCCCGAGGCCGACCTGACCTGCACGGTCATGGAGATGGCCCGCAAGATCGCGTCGAAATCCAGCATGACGCTGGCCACCGGGAAACGCGCATATTACGCGCAGCGCCAGATGCCGCTGGCAGATGCCTATGATTATGCCAGCCATGTAATGGTTGAAAACATGCTTGCGCATGACGCCGAAGAAGGCATCGACGCTTTCATCGCAAAACGCGCAGCGCAGTGGCAGGACAAGTGACCATGCCCGACAACCGCTACAATATTGGGCTGGACCGAAACCCTGCCAATTACCAGCCCCTGACCCCGCTGGGGTTTCTGGAACGCGCAGCCAGTGTTTTCCCCGATCACACCGCCATCGTGCATGGGGCCTTGCGGCGCAGCTATGCCACGTTTTACCGCCGCGGGCGGCAATTGGCGTCCTCTTTGGCGGGGCAGGGCGTGGGGCGCGGTGATACGGTCTCAGTTCTGCTGGCCAACACACCCGCCATGCTGGAATGTCATTACGGTGTGCCGATGTGCGGCGCGGTGCTGCATTCAATCAATACCCGGTTGGATGCCGCGATCATCGCCTTTCAACTTGACCATGCAATGGCGAAACTGGTCATCGTGGACCGTGAATTCGCCCCCCTGATGGCCGAGGCGCTTGCGCTGGCCAAGGTCGCACCGCCGGTGCTTTTGTATGACGACCCCGAATATACCGGCCCCGGCGCGCTGGACGGAAGCGCGGATTACGAGCGCTTCCTTGACGCTGGTGATCCGGATTTCGCATGGCTGATGCCAGAGGATGAGTGGGACGCGATTTCCATCAACTACACCTCTGGCACCACGGGCGACCCGAAAGGCGTGGTGTCGCATCATCGCGGCGCTTACTTGTTGGCGCAGGGCAATGCGCTGACCACATCCATGGCCAAGCACAGCGTTTACCTGTGGACGCTTCCGATGTTTCACTGCAATGGCTGGTGTTTTCCGTGGACCTTGTCGGCAATCATCGGCACGCATGTCTGCTTGCGCCAAGTGCGGTCAGAACCGATCTGGCGGGCCTTGGCAGAGGAAGGGGTCACGCATCTGTGCGGCGCGCCCATCGTGATGTCGCTGATCGAGAACGCCCCAGAGGCCGAGAAGCGCAATCTTGACCGGCGTGTGCAGTTCTTCACCGCCGCCGCGCCCCCGCCGGAAAAGCTGCTGGCCAGCATGACAGCCGCAGGGTTCGATGTGACGCATCTGTATGGCCTGACCGAAACCTATGGCCCGGCGGTCGTCAATGAATGGCATGGGGACTGGTCGTCCCTGCCAAGCGCCGAACAGGCGCGTCTGAAGGCACGGCAGGGCGTGCGTTACCTGCCCTTGGAAGGTCTGAGCGTGCGCGACCCCGACACGATGCAGCATGTTCCGCAGGATGGCCAAACCATTGGCGAAGTCATGTTTCGCGGCAATGTTGTGATGAAAGGGTATTTTCGCAATCCACAGGCCACCCGGAAAGCGTTTGCCGGGGGATGGTTCCGTTCCGGCGATCTGGGGGTGGTCTATCCTGATGGCTACATTCAGCTGAAGGACCGTTCGAAAGATATCATCATTTCGGGCGGCGAGAATATCTCGTCGATCGAGGTGGAAGAGGCACTGTATCGGCACCCCGCGGTGGCCGTGGCCGCAGTGGTCGCGATGCCACATGAGAAATGGGGCGAGACACCATGCGCGTTTGTCGAACTGGCCGCCAATGCGGCGGTCGATGCGACCGCCTTGCGCGATTGGTGCCGTGCGCATTTGGCCGCCTATAAGGTGCCGGGCAAGTTCATGTTCGAGACTATTCCTCGGACCTCTACCGGCAAAATCCAGAAATTTGTTCTACGGCAGCGGGCGTCAGAGCTTTTGCCCTGACCGCGCCTTTGCGGTGTTATGGAAGCAGGGCGCCGCGCGTGGCGATTGCCAGTTGGGACAAGCGTTGACCTTCTGCAACCGCCTGTTGCGGTGTCTGGCCGTTCAGCCGTGCCGAAAGGTATCCGGCATTGAACGCATCGCCCGCGCCTGTTGTATCAACCGGCGCGGCGCCCTGTTGGAACGCGATCACGGATTGCCCGTCCTCGGTGCACAGGGTGACTGGTCCCGGCCCGTCGGTGACAATGACTTCCCGCGCACCTGCTGCACGCAAGGTCTGCCCGGCGTCTTCGGCGGTGACGGGGCCAAGCAACAGGACACAATCCTCTAGGCTGGGCAAAAGGATGTCTGCACGCGCTGCAACCCGCAGCAGCCAGTCCCGCGCCAGCGCGGCGCTGGGCCAAAGGCCTGCGCGGTAATTCGGATCGAAGACCAGAAGGCCCTCATAGGCTTCAAGTGCTGTGACCAGCGCATCGCGGCGGTCTTGTGACAGGATGGCAAGGCTAATTCCCGACAGGAAGACAGCCTGCGCGCCCGACAGAACCTGCGGCAGCCAGCCTGCGTTATCGACCATTTTCCGCGCCGCGGATTGCCCGCGCCAATAGGAAAAGCTGCGCTCGCCCCCGGTCAGCCGTATCAGATAAAGCCCGCAGGTTTCGCCTGGCAGGATCTGTATGTCACGCGTGCAGATGCCGGCATCCAGCATGAAGCGCAGCATGTCGCCAGACATCGGATCATCGCCCAAGGCGGTTGCATAGCCGATTTGCCAGCTTTCGGGGCAGGTTTTGCGCAGCGCCCAAGCCGTGTTGAACGTGTCGCCCGCAAAGCCAAGGGTGAACCTGTTATCCCCGGTCGGTGCCATTTCGACCATGCATTCGCCAAGACACAGAATTCGCATCATAGCCCCTCTGTCACGCCAAACCATTTGGCTGCATTGCGCAGGCAGATGTCGCGCACCAAGTTTTCCAATAGCTCCGGGTCGTCCGGCAGATGCCCTGTTTCGGCCCAATTGCCGATCATCTTGCACAGAAGGCGGCGGAAATATTCATGTCGGGGGAAGGACAGGAACGACCGGCTGTCCGTCAGCATCCCCAAAAAGGTCGAGATCAAACCCATCTGCGCAAGCGTGCGCATTTGTGCTTCCATCCCGTCAAGCTGATCGTTGAACCACCACGCGGTTCCGGGCTGAACCTTTCCCGCAAGGCTGCCATCCTGAAAGTTTCCGGCTGTTGTTACGATGACCGGGGTCTTGGACGGGTCAAGCGCATAGAGGATCGTGCGCGGCAAGGCATTGTCCCGGTCCAGCAGGTCCAGAAACGCGTTGAGCGCTTCGGCCAAGGGCGCGTCGCGCAGGCTGTCGGCCCCGGCGTCGCGCCCTGCGCTGTGCAACAGACGACTGCGCGTGTTGCGCAGCGGGCCGATGTGAAGTTGCATCACCATGTCGCGCGCGGCATAGGCGCGGCCCAGTTCAACCAGCAGGGCATTGCGAAATGCGCTGGCCTCCGCTAGGGTGGCAGTGCCCCCCAGACGTGCCTTGATCAGTATCTCATCCAAGCGCGCCGACGGGGCGGGGGCCGCTAGGTCAAGCCCGTTCAACCCATGGTCGGCGGCAACCGCGCCACAGGCGCAGAAATGATCCAGCCGGGCGATAAGGGCCGCAAGCAGATCATCCCACCCGTGTATGGACATGCCGCTGGCATCTTCCAGCCGCTCCAGCCACGGCCCGAACGCGTCAGACTCTGGGTAAAGCGCCGGGTCTGGGCGGAATGTCGGAACCATGCGCAGCCCGCTTACCCTTTCGGCGGCGAAGGCGATATGATGTTCCAGCGTATCGCAAGGGTCATCGGTGGTTGCGACATAGGCAACATTCATCTGCCGCAACAATCCTCTGGCACTGCAAGCAGGTGACTGCAACTGTTCTGCAGTCGTGTCCCAGACCTGCGCGGCAGTGCCCTGGTCCAAGACGATGCCGTCCAACCCAAAATGACGCCAGAGTTCCAGATGCGACCAATGATGCACCGGATTACCGACCAGACGGGGCATGACACCGGCAAACGCGTCGTATTTTGCACGGAAATCCGCCGAGCCGGTCACATGGCTTTCAGGCACGCCGGCCCAGCGCATCAACCGCCATTTGTAGTGGTCATGCGCCAGCCACAATTCGCCCAGATTGTCCCACTTGCGATCCTGCGCGATATCTTGCGGTGACAGGTGGTTGTGAAAATCGACAATCGGCAGCGGCTTTGCCACATCATGGAACAATCGCCGCGCGGTGGGGGTGTCCAGCAGAAAATCGGGGCCAAGAAAGCGGGTCATGGATAGGGCTCTGACAGAAGGGATTGCAAGGTGTCGCGCACGCCTGCCGAAGTCAGGCGATGCAGGGCGGAACGCAGCGCATCTGCCACGCGGGTATCTTGTGCCAGATCGTGGCCAAACCCCTGATAATGCACCAGATAGGCCAGTACCGGGTCTGCTTCGGGGGGCAGGCTGGTCAGTATATTGCGCAAATCTTCGGCCCTTGGGTCGGTTATGGGGCGGTCCGCGCCGCCATGCCCCTTGCCTTGCAACCACAACAGCCAGCTTGCAAGCACCAGCGCGCAAAGCGGCGGGACAGTGCCGCGCTGCGCCAAATGCCAGCGCAAGGGGGCCAAAATGCGCTGCGGCAGTTTCTGGCTGGTATCGCTGGCAATTTGGGCCGTGCGGTGCTGCAAGGCCGGGTTTGCAAAACGGTCGCGCAACTGTGCTGCGTAGTCGCCAAGGTCAATGCCGGGCAAGGCTGGCAGGGTTGGAATAGCCTCTTGCAGATGAAAACGTTCAAGCGTCGCGGCAAAAACCGGGTCGGCCATGCAGGCATCGACCGTTTCAAGCCCGGCCTGTCCGCCCAGAAGCGCCAACAGGCTATGCGCGCCGTTAAGCATGCGCAGTTTCATCTCCTCAAAGGGTTCGACATCTTGAACCAGAAGCGCGCCGCCCTCTGCCAGCGGTGGGCGGTCCGTGGCGAAATCATCCTCGATCACCCATTGCAGGAAGGGTTCGCAGATTACGGCCGCGCTATCCTCTTGCCCCAGATGCGCGGCAACCTTGGCGCGGCCGTCATCCGTCATTGCGGGCACGATCCGGTCAACCATTGAACAGGGAAAGCGGCAGGTGGCCGAAATCCAGCCGGCCAGATCAGGGTCGCGGGTGGTGGCATAATCGCGCACCGCGCGGGCCAGCTTGCGACCGTTGCCCGATAGGTTGTCACAGGCCAAAAGGGTGATGCCGCCCAGCCCCGCGGCGCGCCGCTGCGACAGCCCGTCCACGATCACACCGATGGCGCTGCGCGGGGGCTGGTTGCCCTCAAGCTCTGCGCGGATGGCCGGGTTGGTGAAATCCAGACCATCGGGCCCGGAACAATACCCTTTTTCCGTAATCGTCAGCGAGATGACGGCCAAATCTGCGCTGGCAATGATCCGCGCCAGTGCTCCATCCCCATCACGCGCGGGGTGGCAGGTGTCGATGACACAGTCCACGCGCGTGGCATGCAGTCCCTGCGCATCGGCGGCCAGCACATGGTAACGCCCGCCTGCGGCCTGCAACTGGTCAAGTTCCGCCTGACCGGAATTCAGCCGGGCAACCACCGCCCCCCATTGGCCCGAAGCATCGGCCTGCAACCCTTGGTGAAGCACAAAGAGCGGATGCGCGCGGGCGAAGGCCCCGAAGCCGATATGCAGCCAGCGGCGGCGCAGCGAAGCGCGATCGTAGCTCATGCGCCTGCACCCAACGTGATCTTGTCGCCATGGTTCAGGGCGTGCCCTTGCCACAACACCTGTTCCGCCAGTTCGGGCGGCAATGCGACTGTGACATGTGCAAACGGGAAGGGCTGATTGCCCTGATGCGTGATCGACAGGGCAAGCCCGTGTTGCCCCTTTGCAAGTGACACGCGGGTCAGACAGTGATTGCCGCTGAGCGCATCGGCATTGTCGCCATCATCGTCATATATGAAAGAATGTTGCGTGCCCTCCACGCGTGCGGGGAACAGTGCCAGAACGCGCGCGGTTTCGGCCTTTGGGGTGGCGCGCATGGCGCTGCTGGCCAAAGGCAGCACAGCACCGGCGCGCACGAATAGCGGAATGCTGTCCAGCGTGACGGGAAGATCCAGCCATTGCCCACCCGCATACCAGTGACCAAGCTGAAAATCCCACCACCCGGTTGCGTTGCGCGGCAGGTAGACGCGGCGTTGGCTGGCGCCTTGTTCGACCACATTGGCCACCAGAAGATCCCTGCCCAGCATGAAATCATCCGTGTCCTTGTGGCAGACAGGATCATCTTCATGGTCCAGAAATGTCGGGCGCAACATGGGTTCGCCTTCGGACACGGCGCGCCACAAGCAGGTATAAAGATAGGGCAATAGCCGGTAGCGCAGGGCCATGGCATCGCGGATCTGCGGCAGAACATGCGGGTGCGTCCAAGGCTCTGTTACAGAGCCATCGTCATTCCAGCTATGGATTACGAAACGCGGGTGGAAAATGCCGTTCTGCACCCAGCGCAGCAGCAATTCGCCATCGGGTTGCGGGCCTGCAAAGCCGCCCACATCATGCCCGATATTCGAGATACCCGACAGCGCCAGCCCCAGCCCCATGCGGATATTCCAGCGCAGGCTATCCCAACTGGTGCGGTTGTCGCCCGTCCATGTTTGGGCATGGCGCTGCACCCCCGCACAGCCCGCGCGGGTCACAAGAAAAGGGCGCTTGTCCGGCGCATGGGCTTTTTGCGCGGCCTCTGACGCTTGAACCATCAACAGCGCATGCAGCGGTCGGATCAGGCCCATATCTATCGGCGTGCCGAAACCGTCGCATTGGGCGTGATGGTCCCAGACTTCGAATTCGTTATTGTCATTCCATGTACTGCCCAAGCCTCGCTCCAGCAGCGCCGTGATGACATTCTGCTGCCACCAGCGCAGCGTTGCGGGCTTGGTGAAATCCAGATGCGATCCCTTGGCGTCCCAGAACACCGAAAGCTCTGGCGCGCCGGTGTCGCTGTCGCGGATGAATAGCCCGTTTTGCGCGGCTTCTTGGTAGCGGGGGTGGTCTTGCAGAAGGCAGGGCTTGATATTCGCAATCAACTGGACGCCGGCTTGTGCATAGGCAGCGGTAAAACCCTCGATGTCTGGAAATTTCTCTGTGTTCCAGTTGAAGACATATCGCTTGCCCTCGATCGAGGTGTAGCCCGAAGACAGGTGAAAACTGTCGCAGGGAATCTGGTGATGTTCGAGCGCGCCCAGAAACCCCAGCATCTGCGCCTGTGCATCCGGCGCGTCGGTATAGGCCATGGTAGAGCCGGAATAGCCAAGGCTCCAGCGCGGGGGAAAGGCCATGCCGCCGGTCAGCTTTTGCTGTGCCTTGACCAGCGTCAGAATGTCGGGCGCCCATGTGAAATAGTAGTCCAGATCGCCATCTTCGGCGCGAAAGCTGCGGTATGGCGCGTGGTAATTGTCCAGTTCATTGCCTAGATCGAACCAGCAGCCCGCCAGCGTATCGTAGAACAGGCTGAAACTGCCAGCGTCAGGCGTGCGGGTGATGGTGAAGGGGATATGTTTGTACAAAGGGTCTGTGGTTTGCGCATCATAGCCCATTGCGTCAAGATTGCGCATCTCGAAGCGCCGCCCAGAGCGGTCCAGCGCGCCCGCTTTCTCGCCCAAGCCATAGACCGCCTCTAGGGGATTGCGGCGCAGGAAATGGGCATTGGCATGGTCGCGCCGCCCCAGCATATAAGCGCCGGTCGGACGATCTTGGGCAATATCGCGCCATTGCCCGGCGATTAGCGCTTGCCAGCGGATCTGCAACGGTTTGTGAATGCTGGCGCGCAGCGTTGCGGTCGTCAGAACCATCGTATCGGCGGTTTCGGTAAGTTCCCATGCGGGGCAGGAGAACCCCGCCAGACCGTCACGACTGCGCCCCTCTGGCGGCAGGGCCCCTTGCGGTGCAACGCACCAACTGCGGTTTTGCCGCCATGCCCCGTCCTTCAACAGCCTGACACGAAATTGCGCATTTTCCAGCACTTCAATGCGCAGCATATGCCGCTCTTCGACCTGCAATGTGACGCCCTGTGCATCACGGGACGCGATGTCCCAAGTTTCTAGCGTTTTCATGGTGTCGTATCCCGGTAGCAGGCGTGGCAGGAACAAGCTGATTTCTGGCACGAAGCCACCCACACCACAACCTTGATCCGGGCCGTGTAGAACGGCAAACACGGCGACGGTGTACATTTGGCCAGCGGGCAAACTCGTGCCATTGTAGCGCTGTTGCGCAGAATTCCATCACGAAACCACTGGTTCGTTCCGCCAGTTGATTGCGCGGGGCAATTGGACGAGGATAGCAGCCAGGCCTGCGTATTCAGACAGCCCCCAAGGGCCTGTCACACCCCTGAACAAGACGGAAACCCAAAAAATGCACTACACTTGGCGCTGGTTCGGCCCCGAAGACCCGGTTTCACTGGCGGATGCGCGACAAGCTGGCGCGAAGGGGATTGTCTCTGCGCTGCATCATGTGCCGAACGGCACGGTCTGGGCACCTGACGCGATTGCCGAACGGAAATCTCTGATCGAAGCGGCGGGATTGCAATGGTCCGTTGTTGAAAGCATTGCCGTTCCCGAAGCCATCAAACTGGGCAGCGGCGGCTGGCAAGGCCTTGCAGATGCTTGGGCGCAGTCCGCGATCAACCTTGCGCAGCAGGAGATTACGACCATCTGCTACAACTTCATGCCGGTCCTTGACTGGACCCGCACAAGGCTGCGTCACCGGCTGGCTGATGGCGCAGAATGCCTGCGCTTCGATCTGGTCGATCTGGCGGCGTTCGATGTTCATATCCTGCAACGCAGGAATGCGCGCTTCGCCTATGGCGCGACGCTTCTGGACCTTGCGGAAACGCGCGCCCGAACCCTTGATGAGGCCGCACGGAGCGAATTGATCAATACGATTCTTGCGGGCCTGCCCGGATCGGAAGAAAGCTACTCGCTCGACAGTTTCCGCGATCAGATTGCCCGCTATGACGGGGTTGGGGCCGATGGCTTGCGGCGCAACCTGTCGCAATTCCTGTCGCGGGTAATCCCTCAGGTTGCGCCACATGGTGTGAAACTGGCCCTGCACCCGGATGATCCGCCGCGCCCGATTTTCGGCCTGCCGCGCGTGGTCTCGTCAGCGCAGGATCTTCGCACGATCTGCGCCATGCATGACAACCTGGCCAATGGTCTGACATTCTGCGTCGGGTCGCTTGGGGTCAGAGAGGATAACGACCTGCCCGCCATGTTGCAGGAATTCGGGGCGCGCGTGCATTTTCTGCATCTGCGCAACACGCGGCGCGACCGAGTGTCATCGGAAGGCGCGCTTCAAAGGGACGAGATCGCCGGTGAAAGCTTTGAAGAAGCCGCGCATCTGGAAGGTGACGCCGATATGGCGCAGTTGGTATCGCTCATCGTGCACATGGAGCGGAACAGCGGTCGCACGCTGCCTTTCCGCCCGGATCATGGGCATGCTATGCTAAGCGATCTGAAACAGGGCTACCGCCCCGGATATCCGGCAATTGGCAGGTTGCGCGGCATGGCGGAAATCCGCGGGCTCGAACATGCGCTGCGTGGGCGCGCTGCGTCTGGCGAAGCTGCGGGCTGACAAAAGGCGCGACCTGCACCCGGTCTTTCCCCTGTGGCCTAGGCTAGGGTGGCCGATTTCGGTTGTCTGAAAACCTATATCCTAGATACCGCCCCTTGCCGCACTGTTTTCCCTCATCGCTTCGATGCCCGTAAACAGTCGGTTTCGGGCAATCGGCTTTCTAAGCGTTGCGTCCCCAATCGCACGGCGATGATCTGAAAACTCGTCCTGCTGGACCGATCCCGAGAGCAGAAGGATGGGGATTTTGGGACAGGCTTTGCGAAACGCGACAAGTTCGTCAACGCACTGATCAAGATCATCCGTTAGGTCGAGATCGAATATCAGAAAATCCCACTCTGGCGCGCAGGCGAGAACCGCTTTCAACATCGCATCTGCATCTTGTGTCTGGTAGGCGGAATAGCCCTGTTGCGCCAGATCCACCGCGATTTGCCGAGACTGATTGCCCGCGCTTGCAATCAGGGCAACGCAGGGAGGTGGATGTCCATCCTCGTTATCGGTGCATGCGGGCCATATTTTGCAATCCGGCAAATTGACGTCTTGTGTCAGCGTCGCCGTCTCGTGCGTTTTTGCAACGCCGGGTGACCTGCATAACCCAATCCCCAGCACACCCAAAAAAACTGCGAATTGAACCAGAATTGTTATAGGCACCGATTGAACAAGCGTATACCCAGACAGTAAGAAAACGGGCAGCACAATCAGCGCAGTGGGCCCGGTTAAAAGCACTGCGATGAATGCGAAATTTGGCCGCTTTTTTCCAGCCTCATGGTTTTTTGAAAAACCAGAGGTTGTGGTAGGTGCCAGATAGATCCGTTGGCTGTGCGGCATATGTGCCATGCCTGACAACTAGGAAGGGAATGCAATCGTTCAACAGAGGCACCGTTCCATAGTTTTCTGGCGTTTTATAAGGCTATGAGAAATCCTAGATATTTCATTTTCACAAATTCTTGAGGCGATGGCTGAACATATGCGTTTTATTATCATCATGGCGGAGAAAGCGTTATTCTTCGTGCCCGCCTGCGACCTGTTGCGCCGGGTGCATGTTGTGTGAATACCGGCATCATAACGATCGATTTCGCGGACCGTTTTGCCGGGTTTAGCGTAAAATAGGGTTCGACCACGCTTGTCGACCCGCAGCATCGATCACCGTTACCCGAAACCAATCGTGACCGGCCAACCGGCCAAGGTTTATGCAGCTACGGGTCATGGAATGACCGTGCATGGCCAGCGCCGCTGATCCTTTGCCTTGCAGGATTACCGACACCACGGCAGAGCTTTCGACCGTGACCGTGTCGCCCTCTAGCACGATATCGTGCAATTCCGGCCCTTGGCTGGAATAGTAATCCCCCGCCTTTAACGCGGCCAAAAGCGCCTCTGGCGTGTTTTCCGGCGCACGCACCATGACCCAACCGCCGAAATGGTCCGGTTCGGTGAAATGCGCATCATCGGTCGCGCAAAGCGACAGGGCGCGCCCTTCGGCCAAAAGTAGATCGGCAATTGCAAATCCATCGGGGCGCGCTGCCCCCATGGCGCAACCATGGTTATAGACCTCGACCGCATGGGCGGCCTGAATGCTGCGCGCATCGGCCAGTGTCATACCCGACCATTGCGGGTGGGCAATGGCCACGAAGGCCCCGGCATCGCGCGCGCGGGCGGCAATCTCTGGCCCGGTTTCCTGCCCGTCCACCGGTTTGAAATCGGGCGCATGGGCGGGTGCAAAATCGGCGGGCAGACCCACGGCAAGGATGTGCCACAACTCGCCATTTTCCATCGCGCCCGAATGCAGCTCTGCACCAAGGATGGTGGTGAAACCCGCGTCATGATAGCTGGTTGTGTCGACAATCGGATAGCCGTAGCAGCCCACGAAATGATCGGTCAGGGCGATGAAATCATAGCCTTCGGCCTTGTAACGGCGGCAGACCTCTGCCGGGTCCAAAACCCCGTCCGAGCGCGTGGAATGCGTGTGCAGATTGCCGCGCCAGAAGCGGCCGGGCAGGGTGAAGATGTTACGCATGTGCAGTGTCCTTTTCCAACTGGTCGATCAGCGCAGGCAGGTCGGCGACCGTGTCGATAACGTAATCGGCCCCTGCTGCGCGCAGGGCTGCCGTCGCGCGGGCGCGCAGAATGGCGATTTCCGCATCTGGCAGGGCGGCCAAATCCTCGGGTGTCAGCCCGACATGGTTGCCCGACAGCGCCACCCCAACTGTCACGCAGCCCGCCGCGACGCCCTCGGCAATGCCCGGTTCGGTATCGTCCACCTTGATGACGGCCTGGGGCGGGTAGACGGCCAGATCAATAAATGTCTGATACATCTGCAACGGGCCGGGGCGACCTTCGGGCAGGTCATCGGCGCAGACGCAATTGTCGGGCGCGTAGCCTTGCGCTGCCGCCAGTGGAAAGACCCGTTCCATGATTGACCGCGTATAGCCGGTGGTGGACCCTATTTTCAGGCCGCGCGCGCGCAAGTCAGCGGCTATTACGGCAGCCCCCGGCACCAGCGTGGCATAATCGGCGACGACCTTTTCGTTCATCGGCACGAAAACGGCATAAATGCGGTCGATATCGGCTTCGGTCGGTGCGGTCCCATGCAGCTTTTCCCATTGCGCGGCCATGCGCGGGGCCATCAGCATGGCCTTGATGTGGTCGCGCTTGGGTGCCCCCATGGGCGCGCGGGCCTCGGCAATCGTGGCATCCAGCCCGAAGCGTTTGAACGCTTCGACAAACACACCCATTGGCGCGAAAGATCCGAAATCGATCATCGTGCCGGCCCAGTCGAACACAACGGCTTTGAACTTGGTCATGCGACTTCTCCGGCGGCAAGGGCTGCGGGGGCAGGGCGGCAATCGCCCACGCCAAGGGCGGCCATGCTATCGGCCACGGCGGCGACCACGCGCGCCATGACGGCGCTGTCCATCTGCCCGATATGGCCCAGCCGAAAGCTGTCGACCGCTGTCAGCTTGCCGGGATAGATGATGAAGCCGCGCGCCTTCATCGCGTCATAAAACGCGTCAAACTCGAAGGCAGGGTCGGCGGGTGCGTGAAAGGTGGTGATGATGGGCGAGAGCCATTCATCGGCCAGCAACGTCGCAAAGCCAAGCCCCCGCATCCCAGCCACCAGCGTATCGCGGTTGGCGCAGTAGCGTGCATGACGGGCGGGGATGCCGCCTTCAGCCTCGTGCAAGCGCAGCGCCTCGGCAAAGGCTGCGATGGTGTGGGTCGGCGGCGTGTAGCGCCATTGGCCCGACCGTTCCAGTTCCGCCCATTGGGCATGAATATCCAGCGCCAGCGAATGCGCGTTGCCCTTGGCGGCTTCCAGCACCTCGCGCCGCGCCAGCACAAAGCCGAAACCCGGCACCCCTTCGATGCATTTGTTGGCCGATGACACGAGCGCATCGCAGGGGATTTCGGTGGTATCAAACGGTACACCGCCAAAGGCCGACATGGAATCGACCAGCAGACGGCGTCCGGCCCCGTCAACAGCTTGGGCGATTTCGGGCAACGGGTTCAGAATACCGCTGGAGGTTTCGCAGTGAATGGCCACGACATGCGTGATTGCGGGGTCATCGGCCAGAATGGCCGCGACCTCTGCCCCGCGCGGGGGGGCGAAATCGCCCTTGTCCAGCACCCGCACGGCACGCCCCATGACCCGCAAAGCCGTCGCCGCGCGTTGCCCGTAGGCACCATTGGCCAACACCAAGGCCACCCCGCCGCGCGGAATGAAACTGCCGAGCATTGCTTCCACCGCAAACGACCCCGACCCTTGCAGCGGCACGCAATCGAAGGCTGGGTCGCCCAGCAGGGCCACCAGACGTGCGCGGATATCGGCGGTCATGGCGCGAAAGTCACTGTCCCATGACCCGTGATCGCGCAGCATGGCCGCTTTCACAGCATAAGATGTCGTCAGCGGACCGGGGGTCAGCAGGTAGGGCTCGCCCATGCGGGGCGGTTCAAGTGAGGGCATGGTTGTCTTCTTACGTTACAGCTTCGGACCGGGTGAAATCGAATTCTTCGGCGAAATGGCAGGCCACGAAATGCGTGGGCGCGATTTCGCGCCATGCCGGGGCCTCTGCCGAACAGCGTGGCTTGGCAAAGGGGCAGCGCGTATGGAACCGGCACCCCGATGGCGCATTCATCGGGTTGGGGATTTCGCCGTCCAGCCGCACCGGGTTGAAGGGCAGATCGGGGTCTGCCAAGGGCACAGCGGATAGCAGCGCATGCGTGTAAGGATGGCGCGGGGTGAAGAACAGCGACCGCGTGGGCGCATATTCCACGAATTGCCCGACATACATCACCGCGACCCGGTCGCTGATCTGCGCCACGACCGACAGGTCATGCGCGATGAACAGGAACGCGACGCCCATTTCATCCTGCAAGTCTTTCAGCAGGTTCACGATTTCGGCCTGAATGGACACATCAAGCGCCGAGACGCTTTCGTCGCAGACCACGAAATCGGGGCGCGACACCAGCGCGCGGGCAATGCAGATACGCTGGCGCTGCCCGCCCGAAAAGGCGTGCGGAAAGCGGCGCAGATGTTCCAAATTCAGCTTGCAGCGCGCCGCGATCTCGCGCACGCGGGCGTCGATTTGTGCGCGCTCCCGCATCAGCCCACCCGCAATCAGCGGCTCTGCGATAATATCGCGGACGGTCATGCGCGGGTTCAGGCTGGAATAGGGGTCTTGGAAGACAAGGCTCATCCGGGGGCGGAAACTGCGCAGCGCCTCGCCCGACAGGTTGTGCAGGCTGACGCGGCCTTCGGGAAAGACCATTTGCAGATTGGGGCGCAGCTTTTGCAGGGTTGCATCATCGGCATGGGCCAAATCTACATCGCCCGTATCGGTGTGATAGATCACCTCGCCCCCGGTCGGGTCGATGGCGCGCAATATGGCGCGGCCCACGGTGGTTTTGCCCGACCCGGATTCGCCCACAAGCCCCACGGTTTCGCCCCGGCGAATGTCGAAGCTGACACCATCCACCGCGCGCAGGGTCTGCGTGGTCGAGGTCAGGAATTTCCGCTTGGTGACCGGAAACCCCACTTCAAGGTTGCGCACTTCGATCAGCGTGTCCATCGCGCGCCCTTTCATGCCGTTTGCGCCAGAGCGGGCGCGGCCAGATGGCAACGCACCGAGCGGCTGGCGCCGAACAGGGTTTCGGGGGGCGCGGTCACGTCGCACAGGCCCGGTTTCATCTCGGCGCAGCGGGTGTGAAAAGGGCAGCCCTTGGGCCGAGCCGAGGGGCTGGGTATGTCACCCGGCACGGGGTGCAAACGCCGCGACAGCCGGTCGAGCGACGGGATCGCCTGCAACAGCCCGCGCGTATAGGGGTGCTGCGGGTCTTTCAGCACATCGCGCACCGGCCCGCGCTCGACAATGGTGCCCAGATACATGACCGCCACATCCTGCGCGATTTGGGCAATCACGCCCAGATCATGCGTGATGAAGATCATGCTCATGCCCAACTCGCGTTGCAGGCCGCGCATCAGGTCCAGAACCTGCGCCTGAATGGTCACATCCAGCGCGGTCGTCGGCTCATCTGCGATCAGCAAGCGCGGGCTGGCCGACAGCGCCATGGCGATGACCGCGCGTTGGCGCATCCCGCCCGACAGCTCGAACGCGTATTGGTCCACGCGGGTGGCAGGGTCGGACAGGCCGACCTTTGCCAGCATTTCAATGGCCAACTCGCGCGCGGCGCGGCCCTTCAGCCCTTTGTGCAGGCGGATCGCCTCGCACATCTGGTTGCCGATGGTGTAGACCGGGCTGAAGCTGGCCATCGGTTCTTGAAAGATCATCCCGATTTCGCCCCCGCGCAGGGCACGCAAAGCGCGCGCATTGGGGGCAAGGTTTTCCACCTCGACCACGGCACCAGTGCGGTCCTGAAAGCGAATGCGCGTGTCGGGCGACAGCGTGGCCGACCCGGGCAAAAGCCGCATCAGCGCCTTGGTGGTCACGGATTTGCCAGAGCCGGATTCGCCCACCAGCCCCAGCGTGCGGCCTTCGGCCAGTGACAGTGACACGTCTTGCACCGGGGTGATCGGCCCTTCATCGGTGCGAAAGCTGACCGACAGGTTTTGCACGTCCAGCAGCATCAGCGCGCCTCCGAATAGGGGTCGGCGGCATCGCGCAGCCCATCGCCAATGACGGTAAAGGCCAGCACCGCCACCACGACAAACGCTGCCGGAATGAACAGCCACGGCGCCTGTTCGATCACCCGCACCGATTGCGCCTGTTGCAGCATCACGCCCCAGCTAACGGCAGGCGGGCGCAGGCCAAGCCCGACAAAGCTGAGCGCGGTTTCCGACAGGATCATATAGGGAAAGCTGATGACCAGATCGACGATGATGAAACTGGTAAAGCTGGGCAGCATATGCGTGCCAATGATGCGCCGGGGCCGCGCACCCGCCAGCCGGGCTGCGGTGACGTAATCCTCGCCCCGGATGGACAAAAGCTGGCTGCGGATACGCCGCGCCAAGGTCGGCCAGCCGACCGCGCCAAGAATGATGGTCATGGCGAAATAGACCTGCGCGCCGGACCATTCGCGCGGCATGGCCGCTGCAAGCCCCATGTAAAGCGGAATAACCGGGATCACGCGCACCACCTCGGTCACGCGCTGGATGGCGCTGTCGGTGAAGCCGCCGGCATATCCGGCAATTCCCCCAATCAGCAGCGCCAAGCTGAAAGAGATCAGCACCCCCAGCACCCCGATGGAAAGCGAGGTGCGCGTGGCATAGAGCGTGCGCGAAAACACGTCGCGCCCCAGATCGTCGGTGCCCCAAAGGTGCAGGCGCTCGCCCCCTTCCAGCCCGAACAGCCGGGTCTGAATGGGGATAACCCCCAGAAGCTGCGTCGGCTGGCCTTCGACAAAGAAATGAACATAACGGCGCACCTCGGGGTCGGGCACCGTGATCGACCGCAGCGTGACCGGGTCACGCTCTGTCCGCGATCCGGGCACGAATGGGCGCAGGCTGCACCCATTCTTGTCGCAGAATTGCGGCACTTGCGGCGCGCCATACATGTAACTGCCGTTGCGTTCGGTCGGGCCATAGGGCGCGAAGAATTCCGCGAACAGACCCAGCAAGATCATCAGCCCCAGAATGGCGCTGGCGACCATGGCCGCGCGATGGCGGCGAAAGCGCCACCAGATCAGTGTCCACTGGCTGGCGGAATAGTATTTCTCGCGGCGTTCGCGCTCGCGGCGCTCGGTCCGGGTTTCTTGCGGCATGTCGGTCATGGTCTAGCCCTCCAGCCGGATGCGCGGGTCCAGCCATGCCAGCAGCAGGTCCGAGACGAAATTCATCACCACGATGACCACGGTCAGCATCAGCAGGATTGCACCGGCCACGTTCATGTCCAGATCAAGGAAGGATTTCAGCAGCAGATCGCCCAGTTCGGTCAGCCCCAGAACGGCGGCGACAATGGGCAATTCGGAAAAGATGCGGTTCACGTCGAAGCCTATGGTCGAGACCACCGGGTTGATCGCCAGCCGCGCGGGGTATTTCACCATCAGCCGGGTTTCGGGCAGCCCGCGCGCGCGCGCCGCCATGACCGACAGCTTGCCCAATTCGTCCGACATCGTGGCGCGCACGGTCTGCAACTGGTAGGCAATGGCCGACCAGCCCAGTACCAGCGCCGGAATCCATAAATGTTTGACCAAGTCCCATAGCTTGGCAAAGGACCAAGGCGCATCCTTGTATTCGTCCGAAAACAGCCCGCCGATAGACGCCCCAAACCAGCGGTTTGCGAAATACAATAGCACCAGCGCCAGCAAGAAATTCGGCAGCGCAAGGCCAAGGTAGGAAAAGATCGTCAGCCCGTAATCGGCCCCTGACCCACGCCGGACGGCGGCATATAGCCCGATGGGAATGGCGATCAGATAGGTCAGAAGCAGCGTGACCATCAACAGGCCCATGGTCAGCCAGACCTTGTCGCCAATCACGATATTGACCGAGGTCAGAAAGGAATAGGCCTGTCCGAAATCGCCGCGCAGCACGATGCCGCCGATCCAGTCGGCATAGCGCACCAGCATCGGCGCGTCCAAGCCCAGTTCCACCCGGATGGCCTGAATATCAGCCGGGGTGACGGCCACGCCTGTGCCGGAAAATTTGCGAAAGGCGTAGCGGTCGGCATAGTCGCCCGGTGGCAATTCCATGATGAGAAACACCATGAAGGACACCATCAACAGTGTCAGCGCCATGCCCAGAAGGCGACGGATCAGGAAAACGGCCATGGAAACAGCCCCGGTCAGACAGGAAAACAGGGGCGCGCGGCATGGCGCGCGCCCCCAAGGTGCGGGGCCTTAGTTGGCCAGGAACCACTGCTGCGGACGATACGGATAGGTCCAGTAATAGTCGTAGGTCTTGGCTTTCAGGACCGGCACGTTTTGCAACAGGTTCGAATGCATGTAGGGTTCGGGAATGTCCCCCACGGTGCCGATGCGGATCATCTGGTCCAGATGGATTTCGACAATCTCTGACCCGATGGCATCCGATTCCGGCGTGCCCAGCGGGATTTGCGTCAGGCGTTCGGCCAGGTCCCACAGGCGCAGCACGTCTTCGGGCGGCTCGACTCCGGACGCGCCGTCGGTTTTCTTCCACTCGTCCCAGGCAATGCCGGGGCCGGGGTTGAAGAAATCGCCAAAGGGCGGGAAGGCAGAGCGCGGGTCCTGGCTGAAGGCCGGGGCGGACACGCCGTCATTCTTCCAGCTTAGGATATCGGCGTCATTGGCGTTGGCCGTGGCGCGATATTCATCAGACGATACTTCGCGCAGGTCCACGCGCACACCCACGGCACCCCAGTAGTCGCGCACCAATTCGTGCATCTGCACCGGGCCGCCTTGGCTGGCATAGGTCAGGCGCAGCACGAAAGGGCGACCATCGGGCAGCAGGCGCACGCCATCGGCGCCCATTTCCAGACCCATTTCGTCCAGCAGCGCATTGGCGCGCTCGACGTCATAGGCGGTGTTGCGGGTGACTTGTTCTTCGGTCACGAAACCCACGGTCACGGGTTCCACTGGCAGCGCATTGGCCGGACGGCCTTGGCCAAGGAACACAATCTCGTTGATCTCGTCGCGGTTCATGGCGTGCGACATGGCGACCGAGAAACGCGGATCGCCGAACACGTCGCGCAGGACCGGGTCTTTGTGGCCGCGGTTGAACGAATAATAGGTCATCGACCCTGGCGCGGGTGCCAGACCGACGGTGATATTCGCGTTTGCCTCGTTTTCCTTCAGGACCGGAAAGTCATCCAGGAACACGGCCTGCTGTTTCCAATGCACCTGACCGTCCAGCATGCGCAGCATGTTGACTTCGCGCTCTGGCACATAGGTCTCGGAAATCTCGTTGATATAGGGCAGTTGGTTGCCCGCCGTGTCGACCATGTGGAAATAGGGGTTGGCGACCAGACGGCGGCCTTCCGAATTGTCCTCGACCACGATATGCGATTCGAGCGTCGGCACCACGGCGCGGCCGATGGCATCGAGCTTGGTGGCATCGCGCAGCAGCGGGGTCGGGATGTCTTTCCAGTCGGACGGGCCGTAGAAGAAATTGACGGCGTCGCCTTCGGATTCGAACCCAAGCTCGGCCCGGCGGGCGGCGGCATCGGGGTTGTGCTTGTCCATGAACTGGCCAAGGAAATGCTTGGGCTGGAACGGCTGGCCGTAATCCACAGCAAAGCGGTTCAGCAGGCCCGGAACTGGCACGGGGAAGGTGAACTTGACGGTGGTTGCGTCCACGGCTTCGACCTGTGCGGGTTCACCGGCGAACAGCCAGCGACCGGGGGTTTCGGTGTAGACATTGGTGTTCAGGATCAGGTCTTCATACCAGAAAACAATGTCTTCAGCGGTGAAGGGCGTGCCATCGGACCATTTGTGATCGGCGCGCAGGTGGAAGGTCAGTTCGGTGAAGCTGTCATTCCAAGCCCATTCGCGCGCAACGTTGGGAACCAGCGTTTGCAGGTCGTCAGAATAGCGCACAAGGTTCACATGGCGCACCGACAACAGGTCCGAGGTGCCCGATTCGGTGGCGCGCGACGTGCCCATCAGCGTGCCGCCGTAATTGCCGATGGCGGTGTAGGGGGCAACGACCAGCGGTTCGGACGGCAGGCGCTCGGCCAGCGGCGGCAGATCGCCATTTCCCATGATCCGCGCATTCAGCGCTGCAATTTCGGGGTTTTCCGCCAGTTCCAGCGTGCAATTCGCGGCTTGCTGGAACTCGGCCAGCTCGAATTGCTGCGGGTAGGCAGAGGTTAGACCGCCCATATTGGCGGCGGTGACGGGGGGGCAATCGGCGGCAGCGGCCGCGCCCAGCAACAGCGCGCTGGCGCTGCCCAGAAGGGTAATTTTGAGGGAACGTGTCATGGCAGACTCCTGTGTCATGTGACAGCGCGGAGCCTGACAGTGCGACTTGACAGTTATGTAACAGATTGCCTTATCATAGCCTTTGGCTATAGTTTGCCCCGCGTCACGGAAGCGTCGTGGAAACGGCCACCCGTTCGGTCAAATCAAACAGTGCTTTGATGGTCGCCAGATCGCGTGCTTCTGACACACAAACAAGGTAGTGACCAACCGTCAGCACCTTGCCGCGCCCCGTCTGGATACGGATCGACCGCATCTTGCGATCCTCGCAAATTTCGCCGGCCATCACCACGCCAACCCCAATGCCCGCAGCCACTGCATCGCGCATCGATTCCCAAGACCCAAGGTCCAGCACGGTATTGAGCGCAGCCCCTTCCCGCACAGCATTGGCTTCCAAGGTGCGGCGGGTGCCAGACGTGACCTCGCGCTGGATCAAGGGCCAAGCCGACAGATCGCGCAGCGATATGCTGTCTTTCCCCGCCAGCGGATGGTCCGGCCCGGTCATCAGAACAAGCTCTTCGCGGCGCAGTTCCAGCATGTGCAGATCGGCCTCTGCCCCCGGCATCGTCACGAAAGCGGCATCCAGATTCCCCGCGCGCAATTTGTCCAGCAGGTCGAAAGACGCCATGCAGCGCGCTTCTATCTTAATGCCGCGAAACGAATCCATGAATGCGCCAAGCACATGCATGACGAATTGATGGGTCGAATACCCAACGCGCAGCCGCCCTTCGCGCAACCCGCGCAACCCGTCCAGTTCCGCCCCCAATTCGTCGGCCAAGGCCAGCAGGGTGCGCAGACGCGGCAGCAGGCGCTCGCACAGCTCTGTCGGAACGAAAAACTGACCTTGCCGGTCGAACAAACGGTGCCCATACCGGCTTTCAAGCGTGGCCAAATGCTTGCTGACCGAAGGCTGGGTGATTGCAAGCTCTCGGGCGGTCATATTCACACGCCGGGTCGCAGCCAGTGTTGCGATCACCCGTATCTGCGCGATGGTCAGATTTTGTTGCATATCGTCCACATGATGATGGTTTCGAAATACTAGCAACCAGCAGAATACACCACAGATCATGTGCAAGCTGTGACCATGCTTTCCGGTGCAAGCCATCTGTTCTGCGTATGCTCACATTTCCGCATGTCGTCGCGGAGCGCAACGCAATCTGCCAACCGCTGTTTGGCCGGTGAGCGCGCCCTCCAGAGAATTCTTGACAAATTACTATTGTAACTTCCCTTTCAGCCTCCTACGCGGCGGCCGAGTATTTTTGTCGGAAATGGAATGACAATGCGCACCACCCCCACCTGTCTTGCGGCTCTGAGCGGCGTTGCCGCGGCCTTTCTGTCCACCGCCGCGCTGGCAGAGGCGACAACCTATCCTCTGACGATCGAAAACTGCGGTCAGCAGGTGACTTTCGCCAAAGCGCCCGAACGTGCCGTGGCACTTGGCCATAACAGCGCCGAGATTCTGTTCCTCCTCGGGCTTGAGGACAAGATGGTTGGAACCGCCTTCTGGCCGAACAAGGTTCTGCCAGAGCTTGAGGCCGCCAATGCCAAGGTTGAGGTGCTGACGGTCGAGTTCCCCACGCTGGAAGCGATCCTTGCCAAACAGCCCGATTTCGTCCCGGCGATGCTGGTGACGCTGCTTGGCCCGGATAGCAAGGTGGCCAAGCGCGAAGATTTCGAGAAGCTGGGCATTCCGACCTATCTGTCGCCCAGCGCCTGCACCACGGTGACCGATACCGACAATACGACCGGCAGCAAGTCCACCAGCATTTACGGCCTGCGTGAAAACCTGTGGAACATGGAGCTTATGTATCAGGAAATCGACGATCTGGCGCGCATCTATGACGTGCAGGACCGGGGTCAGGCGCTGATCGCTGATCTGAAGGCGCGCGAGGCCAAACTCCGCGAGGAGTTCGCCCAGCGCGACGATCTGACCTTCCTGTTCTGGTTCTCGTCGCCTTCGCCGTCGGATGATGCCTATCTGGCGGGCGGCAACGGCCCGTCGGGCTACATCGCTGATCTGTTGGGCGGGTCGAACGCGCTCAAGACAGAGGCCGAATGGCCCGCATTGGGGTGGGAAGGCATCATGGCCTCGAACCCCACGGTGATTGTGGCCGCTCAGGTGGACCGCAAGCGCTGGGGTCTGGACGCGTCGCAGACCAAGATCGAATTCCTGACGACTGATCCGGCGGTCAACCAAATGGAAGCTGTCAAGGCCGGCCGCATCGCGGTGATGAGCGGGGCGTCCATGAACCCGTCGGTCCACACGCTTTTTGGTGCAGAGCAGTTGGCCGAGCAGCTGCGGATATTTGATCTGCCGTGACCGAATCTGACATAAACCAAGGCGGGGCAAGCAGGCTTGCCCTGTTCCTTGGGCTGGTCCTGATCCTGCTTGCCATCGCGGTTGCCTTTGCTGCCGCGATTGGCGATTACAGCATTGGCGTCGGCACGGTGTTTCTGGCTGTGACCAATGGCTTGGGCCTGACCACCGCCGACATCCCGCCGATCGAGCAAAGCGTGGTCTGGGACCTGCGGCTGAGCCGGTCCTTGGTGGCGGCCCTTGCGGGCGCGGGGCTGGCGATCTGCGGCGCGATCTTGCAGGCGCTGTTGCGCAATGCGCTGGCAGAGCCCTTTGTGCTGGGGGTCTCCGCCGGGGCCTCGACCGGGGCGGTGGCGGTGATCGTGCTGGGAATCGGGGCAGGCAGCCTGTCGCTGTCGATGGGGGCCTTTGCCGGGGCCTTTGCGGCCTTTGCGCTGGTGGCGCTGTTGTCGAACGGGGCAACCAGCGGGCCGAACCATACAATTCTTGCGGGGGTCGCCGCCTCGCAACTGTTCAATGCGCTGACCTCTTACATCGTCACCACATCGGGCAATGCCCAGCAGGCGCGGGATGTGATGTTCTGGCTTCTGGGCAGCTTTGGCGGCGTGCGCTGGCCGGATTTTCAGCTTCTGGTCGTGGTGGTGACCATTGGCCTTGTCATTTGCCTTTTCATGGCGCGGTCGCTGGATGCGTTCACCTTTGGTGACGAAGACGCGGCTTCGCTTGGCGTGCCGGTAGTGCGTATCCGGCTGATCCTGTTTGCGGTGACAGCGCTGATGACCGCCACCATCGTGAGCATGGTGGGCACCATCGGTTTCGTCGGTCTCGTTGTGCCGCACGCAGCGCGCTATGTGGTTGGCCCTTTGCATTTGCACCTTTTGCCTGCCTGCGCGGCGGTGGGGGCGGTGTTTCTGGTGCTGGCTGATATCGCGTCACGCGTGGTGGCCGAACAGCAGACTATTCCCATCGGCGTGGTGACTGCGCTTGTCGGCGTGCCCTTCTTCGCCATCATCCTTTACCGCGCAAGGCCGCAGACATGACCGTGATCGCGCAGAATCTGGTTTGGGGTGTGCGGCGCAAGACGATCGTCAATGACGTGTCACTCGACGTTGCCGAAGGCGAGACCCTTGGCCTGATCGGCCCCAACGGATCGGGCAAGTCCTCGCTGCTCAGGCTGTTGTCCGGGTTGAAGGCCCCGCAATCCGGGCGCGTCGAAATCCTTGGACAGGACATCGCCGGCATGTCGCGCAAGGTCATGGCGCGGCAGGTGGCCTTTGTTCAGCAAAACGCCACCACCGATACCATTGTTTCCGTCCGCGATGTGGTGCGACTGGGGCGGACGCCACATCGCTCTGCGCTGGCGGGCTGGACTGCCGCGGACGAGGCCGCGGTGTCAACCGCGCTGGGACCTTGTGGACATGGCGGACCTCCGCGCGCAGGCATGGCAGACCTTGTCGGGCGGCGAACGCCAGCGCGTTCATATCGCCCGCGCCCTTGCCCAAAGCCCGCGCGTGATGTTTCTGGACGAGCCGACAAACCATCTCGACATCCACCACCAGATCGAGATTTTGCGCATGGTGCGCAGGCTGGACCTGACCAGCATCATCGCCCTGCACGATCTGAACTTGGCTGCCATGTTCTGCGACCGGATCGTGGTGCTGCAAGCCGGGACGGTGGCCGCCTGTGGAACGCCTGCCGAGGTGCTGACACAGACATTGTTGCGAAAGGTCTTCCGGGTGGAGGCCGAAGTGAGCTTCGGGCCAGAGCCGGGACAGCCGCATATCCGGTTCAGTGGCGTGTAAACCATGCGCTCGGCCGATCCGCGTCTTGCAATGCTACCCGGTGACGAGACGCTCGGCATTCTTTTGCGCATTGCTGCAACCCTTGCTTTTGCCGTCATGGGGGTCTGCATCAAGGCGCTGGGGCCCGCCGTGCCCTTGGGGCAGGTCGTGTTCTTCCGATCCGCCTTTGCACTGATCCCGCTGATCGCTTTCTTGTGGTGGTCGGGCATCTTTCCTTCTGGTCTGACCACCACGCGTCCGCTTGGGCATATTTTCCGCTGCCTGATGGGCGCGGCGGCGATGTTCACCTCTTTCGCCACGATCCGCCTGTTGCCGCTGGCAGAGGCGACGATGCTGTCCTATCTCGCGCCCGCGCTGATGGCGCTTATGGGATGGGCGCTGCTGGGCGAACGTTTGGGACTGCGGCGCTTGGGCGGCGTGGCCATGGGGTTGGCGGGTGGTGTGGTCTTTGGCCTGCCGGCCTTGTCGGGCAACTTGCCGCACGGGTCTTTGTTGGGCGTCGCGCTGGGCGTGCTGACTGCGGTCCTGACAGCCGGGGCGCTGATTCAGGTCAGGCGGCTGACGATACTGGGGGAAGGGGCAGGCGCCATTGCCTTTTGGTTCGCCGTCGTTTCGGCGCTGGCCGGGGCTGCCACACTGCCGTTGGGCTGGGTGCAGCCGGATGGCTTGCAACTTGCCCTGCTTTTGGGGGCAGGGCTTGCGGGCGGGGTTGCTCATATCCTTATGACCCTGTCTTTCCGCCATGCCGAGGCCGCAGCACTCGCGCCTTTCGAGTATCTCTCGGTCCTCTGGGCCGTGGTTCTTGGGGTGATGATCTTCGCAGAATTGCCGGGCTGGTCATTCGTGATGGCCGCCCCGCTGATCCTGGGCGGCGCATTCGTTGCGTCACCCGTCGGGAAAAAGCGAAAGCCAAGATCGTCGCACAATCACTGATGCTTGGGCGGGCCGGTCTGCGGGAATGGTGTAAGCGTCTGGGCAATGCGGCCTGACCGCGAAAGACCAAGCGACCGACTGGGCGGACTGGGCCAGCATCGGGCCGTGCGAGGCCGGTGCTTGTGGGCAGCTTTCGCTGAAAGATGCCTGCGCGGTTCAGGAACCTTTGTGCGTGACAGCCGCGATGGACGTTGGAACCTGCCGCAGATCGGCGCGCAGCCGGGTGGGCAGATCCCCGCCAAGCGCGCTGTCCAACGCGGCATGTGTCGCGCGCCATGTCGACAGCGCCTCGTCCAGCCGGGCCACGCCATCGGCCGTGATCTGGACCAGACGACTACGGCGGTCGGCCTGATCCGCCATAACACGCACAAGGCCGCGACGCTCCAGCGGCTTTAGCGCCGCCGTCAGCGATGTCCGGTCCATGGCAAGGAATTGCGCCAAGGTGCCGATTGACGGTGGGTCTGGCCGGTTCAGCGCCATCAACAAAGAGAATTGCCCGTTATTCAGGCCGTGCGGGCGCAAGGCCGTGTCAAACAGCCGCGCCAGCGCGCGGGCCGCGCGCTGCGTGTGCAGGCACAGGCAGGTGGTGGCCACATGCATGACAATGTCGCGGTCTAGTGTCTTTGGGGTGGACTCTGGCATGATATGTTGATATCAACTATATTCAGATCGCGCAATGCGGCGAGATATCGCAAGGCAGGTTCGGCGGTTAGTCCCGTGCCCTTTCGGACGGCAAAGAATGGAAAGACGGCTATGTTAACTCCGCAATTCTACCTGTTTTTCAAGGGCGACTGCCTGCAAGCCATGACGCATTATGCCCAAACCCTCGGCGGCACCATAGAGGGGGTTTTCCTGAACAAGGACGCGGCATCGCCCGAAGAACGGATGCCGGGGGGCGACGATCTGGTGATGAACCTTGCATTGCGCCTTGGCGACACGCTGATGATGGCCTCGGACAATTCGGATGAGATGTATGAGCGCCCACAGGGCTTCCGCATCCAGCTAGAGACACCATCGGCCGCCGAATTCGACCGGGTTTATGCCGCGCTGTCCGAAAACGCGCGCGAGATTCCCATGCCGCCCGGTGAAACCTTCTGGGCCGAACGCTTCGCCATGTTCACTGACAGGTTCGGCACGCCTTGGATGCTGAACTTCACCGGGGCCAGATTGCCGGATGCGGTGACATAGCCAGCAAAGCCAAGCAGGAGACGTGACATGCACGATCTGGTTGTGACAACATGGGACTGGGTTCCAGACGGTCCGCGTGGCTTTGTGCGCGACCTGCGCCTGTGCTGGGCCTTGGAAGAGGCAGGATTGCCCTATCGCGTCGCAACCGTGCCGTTTGATCGGCGTGATCCGTCCCACTATGCCTACCAGCCTTTTGGGCAGGTGCCTTGGCTGACCGATGGCGATGTGTCGATCTTCGAAAGCGGTGCCGGGCTGCTGCATATCTCTCGTAAAAGCGAGACTTTGATGCCGAATGACCCGGCGGGCGCGGCTGAAACGCTGCAATGGGTTTTTGCCGCGCTCAATTCGATCGAAATGGTATCGGTGCCATGGTGGTTTTTGGAAATCACCGGGGCAAAGGAAAATGGTTTGACCGGCTGGTTGCAGGGCCGCCTGACCCATCTGGAAACCGTTCTGGAAAATCGCGACTGGCTTGCCGCTGGCCGATTCACGGTTGCGGATCTGCTGATGGCCGATGTTCTGCGGGTTGAGAAGATTCGGGCTTTCGGCACTCGACCAGCGACAGAATCCTACATTGAACGGGTCACATCACGCCCGGCCTTTCGCAAGGCACATGCCGATCAATTGGCGCATTTCGCCGCTGCCGATGCGCAGCGGGCGACATTTTCCTGAAGGAACGGACGCGCGATGATGGCAGATATGGCTTGCGCACCGCGGGTAACTTCGAAGGACACACGGACCAAGTTGCGCGCAGGGCCACTGCCAGAAGAAACGGCGCCCGCCCGTGTGCAGAACCGCGCCACCGCCGGACGGGAACAGGCCGCGATGATGCAGATGGGTAAGTTCGAAATAGCGGCGCTTGACGCTGCTTTTAACGCAAGCTGAAGGATGACAACATGACCTATGTCGATGGTTTGGTGGCCGCCGTGCCAACTGCCAATAAAGCAGCCTACATAACCCATGCGCAGAACGCCGCCGCGCTGTTCAAGGAATATGGGGCGCTGAGCGTTGTTGAATGTTGGGGCGATGATGTGCCCGAAGGCAAGGTAAATTCGCTTCATACCGCCGTGTTGCGCAAAGAGGACGAGACGGTCGTGTTTTCTTGGGTCACATGGCCGGACAAGGCCACGCGTGACGCAGGCTGGCAACAGTTGATGACTGATCCACGGATGCAGCCAGCCGCAAACCCCATGCCCTTCGATGGCAGCAGGCTGATCTATGGCGGCTTCGAGATGATCGTGGGCCCATGACGGGCCGCGACCGCATCAATGCCATCTGCAAGACATTTCCCGGCGCGGAATGGTCCGATCCGTGGGGCGGCGGCCATGACGCGTGGAAGGTCGGCGGCAAGATGTTTGCCTGCATGGGCGCTGTCATGCCGGGCGTGTCGGTCAAAACCGACAGCATAGAAACCGCCGAGATGCTTATAGAGATGGGTATGGGCGTGAAAGCCCCCTATTTTCACCGGTCATGGATAAATCTGCCATTCGACGCACCAGAGGATGACCTCAGGCACCGCCTGACATCCTCTTACAGGTTGGTTCGTGCGACATTGCCAAAGAAGCTTCAGGCAACTCTCGCGCCGTTTGAATGATGCTGCGGACAGATGGCGGGTTTTGGTGAAGGCGGCTTCTGCACATTGCCGGTGCCGATCACCGACAGCCAAAAGACAGCCACATCTTAGATTTGCAGGTAAAGCGACAGCGCGCTTAAGCTAGGCCAGCGCCAGATCTGCGTTTCATGCTTGTGCAGCTATCCTCGGGTTGGGGGGGGGGCGAAGTGCCACGAGGCCAGACACCGCAGCGTTTAACCCACGGAAAACCCACAAGCACGAAGCGCCGCCGCGCTTTGTATCAGCGCGGCCTCGAAGGCCGCCACGGCATCTGGATCGCGCGGGTCTTGCCAGACCGCGAAATCGTAATGCTCTTCGGCTACGGGTAAAAATCCAAGCCCCTGCGTTTCGGCCACGGGTTGGATCGCCATGCCCCAATCAGCGCGCCCTTGCGCGACGGCTGCGGCCACCGCGTTATGCGAGGCGGGCTGGTTCCAATAGCCCGCAGGCCGCGCGCCATTCAGCAGCCTGTCTAGCAGCACCCGCGTGCCCGAGCCTTGGTTGCGCCCGACCATCAGCGCGTCGGGGTCGGCCAGAAGGGCGGCCAGAGCGCCTGCCGGATCGCGGCCCTCAAAGCGCGCGTCGCCGGGTCGGTAGACCAACCCCTGCATGCGCCGCCAGCCTTGGATCAGGCGCATGCCATCCAGCAGGAACGGGCGGTTATAGACCCCACTATCTGCCTGCATCAGGTGGATTGGCGCGATATCGCAATCGCGCCGCCGCAGTGCCGACAGCCCCCCTTGAGACCCTGTGGCAAGAATGCGTGCGCTGATCCCTTGATCTGCAAGACACCCCATTACCGCATCCAGCCCAATGCAATGGCTACCAATAATGGCCAGACGCGGCGGTGTGATTGTCGCGCCGAACAGCGTGACCTCTGCCGGGTTCCCCGGTGCCAGGCTTTCGGCCAAGGCAGGCACGGTCACAAAGCCATCGGCCTGCGCAAAGGCCGTAACTGCGCCAGAGCCTTTGGCGACCGGGTGCGCGACCAATCCCACTGGCCCCTTTGTCAGGGCCACCATTGCGAATTCCGTGCGCCCCAGTTCCGAGGTCAGGCGTTGCGGCACCGTGGCCGCCACCCGCGCGGCCCCTTTCGGCGGCAGGCCCGCCAGCACGCGGAGCGCCGGTGCGACCAGTTCGTGAAAGGTGAACATCGCAGAAGTTGGAAAGCCCGGCAGAACCACAACGGGTTTGCCCTCGCAGACCGCCAGACAAAGCGGCTTTCCGGGTTTCAGCGCCACGCCATGTGCCACGATTCCCGGCGCACCCAGTTCCGCAATCAGCGTTGTCGTCAGATCGCCCGCCCCTTTCGACGTGCCACCCGACAGGATCACGGCGTCATGGGCGCTATGTGCCGCGCGTATTGCGCAGCGCAGCGCCTCTGCGTCATCGGCGATTGCGCCCAGCCGCAGCGCTTCGCAGCCCGCTTCCGCGACGGCGGCGGCAATCACCGGCCCGTTCGAATCGTAAATGCCCGCAGGTCGCAAGGGTTGGCCCGGCTGCACCAATTCGTCGCCTGTGGACAGGACCGCGACGCGCGGTTTTCGCCAGACCGGCGCACGGTCTAGCCCCACTGCGGCCAGCATCGCGATTTCACGCGCCGAAATGACCATGCCCTTGCGCAAAAGCGTCTGCCCGCAGGCGATATCGGACCCGGCAAAGCCGATATGCGCGCCGGGTGCGACCGCGCGGGCGACCGCAATGCCGTTACCTTCCGGATCAGTATGCTCGATCATCACCACAGCATCGGCACCGCGCGGGATGGGACCGCCAGTCGCGATGGCTGTGGCCGTGCCGGGGGCCACTTGCAGCGAAGGAGCACTGCCGCAGGCAATGACCTCTGGATTCAGCCGCAGATGCACAGGGTTTGCGGCAGAAGAATCGAACAGGTCTGCGGCGCGCACCGCAAAGCCATCAACCGTGGCACGGTCGAAGGGTGGCGCATCGACCGTGGCGGCAATATCGCTGGCCAATACCCTGCCAACCAGCGCGTCAAGCGCGACATCCTCTACACCCAAGGGCGCGGGAGCGAGCGCCTTCCAAAACGCGGCTTCGGCGGCATCGCGTGACAAGACTGTCAAGAACTGGCTTTGCGGCGCGGGCGCGATCAACTCTGTCATGGGTATCCGATGGGTTGCTCAAGCGGGGTTGCGGAAAGTGCTGTGTTTGCCGCGCAACCTTCGCTTTCGGGGGGCAGGACGGTGAAGGCATAAGCCCTTGCAAGGCCCGTCAGTGTCAGCAGCCCTGCCGGGTAAGGGTGCCACGCGCCATTCTCCTCGCCAAGCAGAACCAGTTCGGACAACCCGACGGTGGAACTGATTTTGCGCGCCAAGGGCCGGGTTTCGGCGCGTAGTCGGGCCCCCGATAAACGCGCCAAGATTGGCAGGACCAGCGCCAAACACGCCGCGACCAGCCCGTCAAAGCGCGCGGGCAGGTCCACCACCAGCCCTGCATCCTTGCGCGAAAGCCACGCCGTTTCTGCTGGTGACAAAGCCAGCCGATGGGTGTGGTCCTTGGTCATGCGCAGGGTCATATCGGGGCGCGTATCGCATAGCTCCGCGCCCAAGCCTGTTAACCATGCGCGCAGGAATGCGCGCTGTGGCGCGGCATCCATCTTCAGTGCAACGCGCGGGCGTCTTATTGGTAGGCAATCCATGCCCGCCAGATGTGCCGCCATGATATGGCGTGGCGACACGCGCGTGCCTGCTTGCGCCAGCCTATCGCCTGCGCGCCCGTCATGCCCTGCAAGGCGCGCGCCTTCCCCGGGATTGATGGGGCGAATGGCGTCTACCATCGCCCCCCAGCGTTCCAACCCTTCCTCTGGCAAGATCGCATCCGCGCCTTGGGGCAGCACCTGCCCCGGCACAAATTGCGTCGTGCAGGTCAGCGGCACGGGCGCGCCGGGGCTTGCGCCAACAAGGTCCAGCGCGCTAACCGCGAAGCCTGCGCGCAACGCTTCTGACCGGGCTGGTATATCCTGCGGCAAGACCATGTCTTCGGCCAGAAAACACCCCATGGCAGCCTCTGGCGCCACCAGAACCGGCGACACCGGACCTAGCCCATCCAGCGCATCAGATAGGCAGCTTGCAAAGGGTATCAGACTATTCATGCCGTTGATTTAGTCGCGCCGAGGCACTTGACCATGGCCGCGCGCGCGTAAATGCGCGGCCATGGTCATGGCTACTTATTGCGCGTTGGGGAAGAACAACTGTTCCCCACCGACCTGAAAGCTGGCAATGGCGCTTTGGCCTGCTTCCGAAATGATCCAGTCGATGAAGGCTTGGCCAGCTTCTGCCTTCACATGCGGATGACGCTCGGGGTTCACAAGGATGATGCCATAAGGGTTGAACAGCACCGGGTCGCCCTCGAAGCTGATCGTCAACGGCCCACGGTTCTGGAAGGACAGCCATGTGCCGCGATCTGTCAGCGCATAGGCGGGTACTTGGGCCGCAGTGTTCAGCGTTGCGCCCATGCCCGATCCGGTGGAGAGGTACCACTCGCCCGCAGGTTCCACATCGGCCGCCGCCCAGAGGTTCTTCTCGGCCACATGCGTGCCGCTATCATCGCCGCGCGAGGCGAAGGGCGCTTCTGCCCCTGCAATCGCGGCCATGGCGGCGGTCGCATCTGCGGCATCTGCCAGCCCGGCCGGGTCTTCAGAGGGGCCGACAATGACGAAATCATTGTACATCACGTCAAAACGCTGCACGCCATAGCCCTCTGCCACGAACGCCTCTTCTTGCGCGCGGGCATGGACGAAGACCACATCAGCATCGCCGCGGCGGCCGGTTTCCAGCGCTTGGCCCGTGCCTTGCGAGATGACTCGGACTTCTATACCGGTTTCTTCCTGAAACATGGGCAGGATATGCCCGAACAGCCCCGAATTTTCGGTCGAGGTGGTCGAGGCCACGGTGATGAATTCTTGCGCGCTGGCGGGCAAGGCTGCGATCAGCGCAAGCCCGGATACGGCGGACAAGATGAAACGGCGGGTATGGGTCATGCTTCACTCCTTGGTGTGGCTACCAGATCAGATCCCCGGCCAGAAAGGCGCGGGCTTCGGGGGTCTGGGGCCCCGCGAAAAACTGTTGGGCAGGATGATGTTCCATCAACCGCCCGCGATGCAGAAAGGCCACGTCTTGCGCCAAGCGGCGCGCTTGGCCAAGGTTATGCGTGGTCATCACGATGGTGATGCCCTCGCCCGAGAACTGTTCGACCATATCTTCGATGATGCGGGTGGCCGAAGGGTCGAGCGCGGATGTGGGTTCGTCCAGAAACAGGATTTCGGGGCTCATCGCCCAAGCGCGGGCCAAGGCCAGCCGTTGTTGCTGGCCGCCCGACAAAAGGCGCGCGGGTTGATCTGCCATTGCGCCCAGCCCGAAGCGGTCCATCGTTTCGGCGACCTTCGTGGCACGGTGCTGTTGCGACAGCCCTGCCAGCCTCAACGGATAGTTGATATTCGCAGCCACCGACCGGCGCAGCAAAACCGGGCGCTGAAACACCATCGCTTGTGCCTTGGCGCGTTCGGCTCCGTCAGCCCAAATCCGCGCGCCCGATGTGGGGTTGATCAACCCGTGACACAGGCGCAGGAATAGGCTTTTGCCTGCACCGTTCGGCCCCATCACAACCAGCCGCCGCCCGGCGGGGATGTCGAGCGTCACATCGCACAGAAGTGGCATGCCGCCGACCGTATAGCCCATGCTGCGCAAAGACAGCGGTAGGATACTGCCCGCGCTCATCCCAACCGCTCCTTGGCCCATTGACCTGCGCCCCATGCCACAGCGTTCAGCGTTAGCGTCAGTGTCATCAGGATGATGCCGAGCGCGACCGCCAGCCCCAGATTGCCTCTGCTGGTTTCCAGCGTGATTGCCGTGGTCATGGTGCGGGTATGGCCTGCGATGTTGCCGCCCACGATCAGCACTGCGCCCACCTCTGCGCTGGCACGCCCAAAGCCCGCCAGAACGCCTGTCAAAAGCGACACGCGCCCGTCCCACAACAGTGTCGGCACCGCGCGCAAGCGGCTTGCGCCCAGCGAAGTCAGTTGTTCGCGGTACTCGGCCCACAGGTCTTCGACGACAGAACGCGTCAGCGACACAACGATGGGCAGGATAAGCACGGTCTGGGCGACAACCATGGCCGTCGGTGTGAACAGAAGCGTCAACGCCCCCAGCGGCCCGGAGCGCGATAACAACAGGTAGACCAGAAGCCCCGCAACCACGGGCGGAAAGCCCATTAACGCATTGAACAGCACGATCACCGCGCCCCGCCCGCGAAACCGCGCCAGCGCCAACGCCGCCCCCAAGGGCAGGCCAATCGCGCATGCGATGCCCACGGCGAAAAGTGTCACGCGCAGCGACAGCCCGATGATCTGCAACAGCGCTTCATCGGCTGTGGCGATCAGGGAAATCGCAGTTGCAAATGGGCTGTCCATGCAGAATCCTATCCAATGATGTAAATAAAGACCAGAAATGCAAAAAAACTGCAAACATGTAAATTATGCAGTCTATTGCTGTATTTTTCAGGTTTAACGCGAACTTACAAAGGCTAGCCAATGACCACCACCCAAACCCTGCGCCCCGGAGAGGTCGTTTCCGACACGCCATTGCCCGTGGATGCGACGCTGGCCTTTATCGGCCATATCGAAACCCCATGGCACCACCGCGCCGATTGCCCGCGCCAAGGCGACCCGGTTGCGGGGCCAGACTGCACGATTGTCCTGAACATGCCATGGGATCAGGCGCTAGACGGAATAGAGCAGTTCGAACGGTTGGACATTTTGTACTGGCTGCACCAGTCGCGCCGCGATCTGGTCTTGCAAAACCCCAAACATGCCGAAGCCCCGCGCGGCACGTTCAGTCTGCGCTCGCCGATCCGGCCCAATCCGATCGGGCTATCGAACGTGCAGCTTGTCCGGCGCGACGGGACTCGGTTGATCGTGCGGGGTCTGGAATGCGTGTCCGGCACGCCGCTAATCGACATCAAACCCGACCGATGCCAGTTTACGCCCGTCGGCTAGGCTTGAATTTTGCAGCGAATAGCGCAGTTTAGGGCCAACACAAAACAAGGCACGACCGCTATGACCGCCGATGACACGCTCGACACGATTGGATTGCTCTGCCCGCTGCCGGTCCTGAAGGCGCGCAAGCGGTTAAAAGGGCTGGGATCTGGCGCGGTGCTGCGCGTGCTGACAAGCGATCCTGCGGCTTTGGTCGATATCCCGCATTTCTGCCATGAAAGCGGGCATGCGCTGCTTGAAACGCAGGACATGCCCGACGGAACGCACGCTTTTCTTATCCGGCGGGCATAAGCCCGTAGGCGCTGTAGGGGATGTAGCGCACGGGCGTGCCGTGGGTGATGTCCTGCGCCGTATCGGGCAGTTCGACAAAGCCATCGGCCCAGACCAGCCCGGAAATGCGCCCCGACCCTTCGGATGCGAAAACCTCTGCGGCACCTTCGGCGTTTAGCCGCGCGCGTAGGAATTCGCGCCGCCCAGCTTTCTTGCGTTTGGTGAAGGCGGCGGGCACGATATGGCCTTGGGGCATATGCCAGCCAGCACCCGCCAGCAGCGATAGGGCAGGGCGCGCAAAAACCAGCGTGCAGGTGAAGGCCGCGACCGGATTGCCCGGCAGGCCCAGCACCGGCACACCATTCCACATCGCCATGGCCAGCGGGCGGCCCGGTTTCACGGCAATGCGCCAACTGGTCAGTCGGCCTCGCTCGCGCAGCAGGCGCGAGACATGGTCCTCATCCCCGGCAGAGGCACCTCCAGAGGTCAGAATCAAGTCGGCCCGATCTGCACCTTGATCTAGAAATGCGGCGATCTCGGCTTCTGAATCCGGGGCTTGGCCAAGGTCAACAGGCTCATATCCCCAGCCAGCGACAAGTGAGAGCAGCATGGGGCGGTTTGCGTCGTAAATTTGGTGCGGGCCAGTTGCCGTGCCTTGGGCCAGCTCATCGCCTGTCGATAGAACACCGACCCGAAGGCGTTGGAACACTTGCACCTGTTGCAGGCCCAAAGCTGTCAATAACGCAACATCCGGTGGGCGCAAACGGCTATGTTTTTCAATAGCGACTTGCCCTTTCATAACATCTTCGCCCACCCGGCGGGTGTTGCTTCCGGGCTTTACGGGGCCGCGAAAGGCAACCTTTTGGCCGTCGCTGGCGCAGTCCTCTTCCAGCACCACGGTGTCCACCCCATCTGGCAGGATCGCGCCGGTCAGGATGCGCACGGCATGGCCATGGGGCACGGCGCCGCCAAAGGGCTGACCCGCCGCCGCACGCCCTGCAACAAGCGGTAACGTATTTACGCCCTCTGCAAGCGTCGCATGGGCAAAACCATAGCCATCGACCGCAGCATTCGCAGCGGGCGGGTTAGAGCGCAGGGCCACGGCATCCTTGGCTAGTATACGCCCAGTTGCCAGCGCCACAGGCATGGTTTCAGTGGCTACAACCGGGTGCAGCGAAGCACGCAGGCGGCTGAGCGCCTCATCCACCGGCACCCAATCCACGCCCTGCGGCATGGCGAAACAATCGTTGCGCAGTTTGGGCGGTTCCAAGCTCATAGCCCGAGCTCTGCGCGGATAAGGGCGGCAATGGCGGGCACGTCGTCTAGATCGAACCGAGGCAGGGCGGTATCAACCGCACAATCGGCGGCAATGGCCCGGATGGTCGGGTTGCGCGTGGCAAGCAGGTCGCGCCCGGCCTCTGCGCGATAGGTTTCAACCTTGGGGTGTGGCGCGGATTTATAGCCCTCTATCAGCACCAGATCACACGGGTCCAGCCGTGCAAGCATCGCGTCCAGCGGGGGTTCGGGCGCGTCGCGCAATTCCGTCATCAGCGCCCAGCGTGCGGGCGAGACGACCAAAACCTGTCCCGCGCCCGCTTGTCTGTGGCGAAAACTGTCGCGGCCCGGATGGTCAATCTCGGTGTCGTGATGGGCGTGCTTTACGGTCGAAACCCTTAGTCCTTGCGTCACCATATGCGCGACCAGACGCTCGGTTAATGTGGTCTTTCCGGTGTTTTTCCAACCGGTTACGCCATAGAGCTTCATCGCGTGCCCATCAATTGCAGCCCGGTGTCTATGTCTTCGGGTGTGTTGATGTTGAAGAACGGATCGCCCGCCTCTGACGCAAATAGCGCGGTGCCCGCGTCATGTTGGTCGGTCCAGAGCACGATCTTGCGCATGCCGGTTTCAAGCGCTGCGCGCAGGTCGTCGCGCAGGGCGACCGGCCACAGCCCAAAGGTCGGATGACGGCGCAAAATGCCGTCCTCGTCATGGCTGGCGGCAAGACAGAGGCCCTTGGGGCCGGCATCTTGCTGGAGCCGCGCTACCAAATTGGTCGGAAAAAACGGCGTGTCCGCGGCGGCGGTCACGATGGCCGTGGCCCCGCGCGCGGCGGCCCAATTCAGCCCGGCCAGAACCCCTGCCAATGGCCCGGGATGGTCGGGAAGGCTGTCGGGCAGCACCGGCAAGCCGAATTCGGCCAAGCGCGCCGGATCGCCATTGGCGTTGATCGCAAGGGCTGCGCATTGCGGGCGCAGGCGGTCGATTACATGGTCGATGATGCGCTTCTCGCCCAAGGTCCGCAGCCCCTTGTCGCCGCCGCCCATACGGGTTGCGCGCCCGCCTGCCAAGATTACCCCAAGTGGCATGCTCATGCGTCGCTCTCCGCGCTTTTGCGGCGGTGGCGGCGGTCTTCTTCCGGGATGGCGGATACATCCGCATCGCGGATCAGCCGTTCCTCACCCGACAGGCAGACAAAGCGCTGGCCGCGCATCCGTCCGATCAGCGTCAGCCCCAAGTCTCGGGCAATTTCTACGCCCCATGCGGTAAAGCCAGAGCGCGAGGCCAGAACCGAAATGCCCATCATCGCGGTTTTGATGACCATCTCGGATGTCAGCCGCCCGGTCGTATACAGGATTTTACCCTCTGCGCTGATCCCATGGTGTAGCATGACGCCGCTGATTTTATCGACCGCGTTATGGCGGCCCACATCTTCCATATAGACTAGAACGCGGTCATCTTCGCACAGCACCGTGCCGTGGATTGCGCCCGCCGCAAGATAGAGCGAGGGCAAAGTGTTGATCTGCTTGGCCAGCGCATAAAGGTCACTTGTGCGCAGCTTGGTGTCGGGTAGCACGACACCTTCCAGCCCATCCATCATATCGCCAAAGACGGTGCCGACGGCACAGCCAGAGGTGCGGGTTTTCTTGCGCAGTTTTTCTTCATAGTTGGTCTGGGTCGCGGTGCGCACGACAACCGTGTCTATATCGTCGTCATAATCGACCCCGATAATGGTGTCCTCTGCGCGCAACATGCGCTGGTTGCGCAGGAAGCCAAGCGCCAAATATTCGGGATAGTCGCCAATGGTCATGGCGGTGACAATTTCTTGCGAATTCAGAAAGATCGTCAACGGCCGTTCTTCGACCACTGAAATGGCCACATCTGCGCCCGTGTGGTCGCGGCCCGTGACATTGCGGGTCAGGCGGGGCGCGTTCGGGTTGGGCAGCAAGGGTAGGTGCAGGTCCATCGTCAAATCCATTAAGGCTGCCGGGCCAACGCAGCCTGTTCCACGCACCAATCGACAATCTGCGCCGCATCGGCGGGTAATTCGGTGGCCAGTCCGCCCGAGAATTCCAACAAGCCCGCGCGATGGCCCGGCCCGCAGCTTGTCAGCACCGGAATATCCTCTAGCAGCGCGCGCGCGATTACGTCGCGAAAGCCCTCGCCATCGCATTCCTGCTTGCCGAATTTGTTGACGATCACCAGATCGGTCTCGCCCGCCGCCAGCCCAGAGTCGACATGGAACACGGCTTCGGCCAGTCCTTGCGTATCCAATCGGCAGCCCTTGGCATGGATGCCGCGTTCCTGAGAGATGCGCACCAGATGATCGCTGCCCAAGATACGCAGGTCCATGTGGCAACGCCGCGCCGGGTCGTATTCGAAATTGCACTGGACCACGCCGCGCACCCGCACGCCGCGCGCGGTCAGCATATCGGCCACTTCGGCCAAAAGCGCATCGCCCGCGCCGCGCCCGGGCGCCGTGAAGAATGCAAACATTGGTCGTCGTCCCTGTTGCGCCTTTTTGGCGTTTATTGCGTTGTTTCATGCGGGTCAAAACCCGCGATCACCACCTCGCGCGTGCGGCAATCGTCGCACATACACAGAAGGCGCATCCGGTCGCGCCCTTTCTCACCCGAGAACATCCAGTGCGATTCCAGCTTTGCCATGACGCGGTCAATGCTGGATTTGGTGCCAAAGGGCTTGCCGCAGGATGTGCAGGCGAAGGGTTCTTCTTCTTTCAGCACCCTGCGGGGGGCATTCCATGCTGCAAGGTCAATGCGCGGCGCGAGCGTGATCGCATTTTCCGGGCAGGTCGCCGTGCAGATACCGCATTGCACACAGGCGCTTTCGGTAAAGCGCAGCATGGGCTGGTCGGGATTGTCCGACAAAGCGCCCACCGGGCATGCGCCCACGCAAGCAAGGCACAGCGTGCAGGCGTCGGTATTCAGCACCACCGCGCCGAATGGCGCACCTTTGGGCAGGGCGATTTCGTCTTGCGGAGCGGGGGCGGTGCGAAGCATCTCTTCCACCGCCATGACCAGCAAGCCGCGCTTGTCCTCTGGCGGCAGAAAGCTCGCGCGGATTGGCTGCACGGGGGCGGGCCTGTGCCACAGGGCGTCGTCCAGCAGGTCTGGGTCGTCGATCTGCAACAGGCGCATGGCGCTGGCGCGTTCGGTCTCGGCGGCAATGCCCTGAATCAGCCCACGCGTGGCTTCTAGCCCGTCGATGGGGTGGGCGGGGCGCGCGCGGGTCAGAACGCACACTTCGGATGCGCCATAGGCAAGGGCGGCGGCGACGGTTTCCGGCCCGATCTGCGTTGGTTCATTCACGCCAAGCGGGATGACATGCGCAGGCAAACCGCGTCCGAAGCGCGCGCTTGCGTCGATCAGTTCCGCGCCGTGGCTTTCGTCGTGCAGCAGGATAACCGGCGCGACACTTGCCCCGGCCGCGTGATAGGCCGCCAACCCCGCGCGAAGGCGCTGCACGATGTTGTCAACGACTGGCAGCGCATAGGATGCCGCACCCGTCGGGCAGGCAGCGGCACATTGACCGCAGCCCGCGCAGATATTGGGGTCAATCATAACAGTGTCGCCCGCGGACAGAATCGCGCCGGTGGGGCATAGGTCCAGACAGCGGGTGCAGCCGGTTTTGGTGTTGCGCGAATGGGCGCACAGGTCGGGCGTAAAATTGATGAATTTGGGCTTGTCGAAAGTGCCCACCATCTCTGCGGCTGTTGCCACAAGCTTGGCCACGGCGACAGGGTCTGCGGGATCGGCGCGCAGATAGCCGGGGCGGCTTTCATGGAACAGGGGCTTTTGCCCCGTCAGGTCAATGACCAGATCAGCGCGAGAGGTCGCGCCCGACCGCGCAGGCCCGAACTCCAGTTTGCGCCGCGATGATGGGTCTGGGATGGCGTAGTCGTCAATTGTCAACTCATACGCACCCAGATGCCCTTTGGCACGCCCCACGCGGCCTTGCAGCACAGGCCATGTGGTTTGGCGCGGCGGGGTCACATCGGACCCCGGCAGCAAAAGCACGGTGATATCAAGCGTATCGGCGAGGGCCGCCGCCGCGTTCAGCGCAACCTGATCGCGGCCCAAGATCAGCGCGATGCCGTTGCTTTCCATGCTGACCACCTCGAACGGGGTCACATCTTGCTCGGCCATGGCAAGTATCGCGGCCATTTTGGGGCCGGCATTTGCGCCATCTTCGGACCACCCGGCAGTTTCGCGGATATTCGCAAAACGCAGTTTGCCCGCGAAGCCTGTCGACTCCGCGACCTCTGAAAACACCGCCGCTTCTTGTGTGCAGGCGACCGTCACATTGGCAAATTCGCCCAAGGCGGCGCGAAAATTATCGAGTTGCGCGCGGCAGAGTTGGCTGGCGGGACGGGCCGGATTGCCAAGGGTTTCAGGCGAAAATGCCATCGTCCCTTCGCAGGTGCACAAAAGGCGCGTTTCAGACTTCGTTGGCATGGGGCTTTTCTCGTGCCTTTGGCTCACTATCTGTGCGAATATAAGTCGCGCCTTCCGCAAAGGAAAGGCGCGATGGGCCATGTGCCCGCACCAGACAGAGACCGGATAATGCAAGCAGCCAAGCCAGCACCAAAGATTCACCTTCCCCCGCCCTTCACGCTCAAGCATAGCAATGACAGTGACCTGTTCGGCCACGCGATGGCGCAGGCCGCCGAAGATGGGGCGGGCACACTGTATCTGCACGAAGGGCCGGGCCTGTGCAGTTTTGCCTTGGTGCTTGAACCGGAAGAGCCGCTTGCAACGTCTCAACTGGCGTTTTTGTTGTGCATGACCGCGCTGGCCGACGCTTTGGCCGCGCATTGCGCGCCCGAACGGGCCGTGCGGGTTAACTGGCCGGACGAGATTATTTACGACAAAGCCCGCCTTGGTGGCGCACGCTTCGGTGTGCCCGCAGGCACCGCAGAGGGTGACGTGCCCGACTGGCTGGTTTTCTGCGCCGAGTTGATTGCGGATCGCGACCAACTGGCCGCACCGGGGGAGGCGCCGAATTCGACCTCGCTCAAGGAAGAAGAGTTCGACCCGACCGAAGACATGATCGCGACCTTTGCAAGTTATGTCATGCTCTATCTGGACCGCTGGAAGCACGAAGGCTTTGACGCCGTCAGTAACCGTTTCCTTATGCGGATTGACCCGCCGCTTTTGCGCGGGGTGCGCCGCGTGGAAGGCAATCGGTTGATCGAGATCACGCCATCGGGTGGCGGCAAACGCTCTGCCCCGCTTTTGGAAGCGGCGGGCAAAACCGGCTGGCGCAATGCGACTGGCATTGTGCTATGATCCTTTTGCCGCGCACCATCCAGCTTGACCCATCGGACAAGGTGATCTTTGCCCATGCCGCGCAGCCCGGTGAATGGGCAGTGGTGGGCAGTTTTTTGTTCTGGGGGCGTGACCCGCAGGCGATGACCCGCAAGGACATCATCGCGCTGCGCTCGGGTTTTCTTGGGGTCGAGAGTTTCGGCCATTCCACGCTGGTTGTGGTGCAAGAGGCACGCGCCGACGAGCGCGCAGCGCTGGTGGAATGCTTGGCCGCGCAACTGGTGACGCATCTGGGCGCTCCCAGCGTCGCCGTCGCCCGCCCCGCCGCAGAGGAAGAAGTCGCGCTGTCTGAAAGCCTGTGCGCCGAGCACCCGGCCAACACGCTGATCGCGATGCACCGCAAGCTAGAGGGCGGTGCGATCCATGAGCAATTCCGCACGCTCAAGCCCCGCGATCAAACCGCCTTTGCTGGCGCGCATCTGCAAGGACATGACCGCGCGTTCCAGTTTTTCGAAGAAGAAAGCGACGACAGCCAAGACCATGTCGACCTGTTCGCGCTGCGAGGGGACTGAACCATGCCTGAATTCTGGGTTGCCTCTGGCCATCATTTCGCGCGACGCAACGCGGCGGGGCGGTTGCTGGTCACGGATGAGTTGATCTTGGCGTGGCTGGCGCGCCCCGAAGTGCTGCCGCCCGCCGATGCGTGCGCCGCCGAGCGCGCTTTGCACAGCCGACTGATGGACAAGCCGCGCGCGAAAGTGTCCGGCATAGAACTGGCCGCGATCAAGGATGCCGATGCGCGCGAGAACTGGCAGTTCCTGTTGCGCCTGCGCGATACGTTGCTGGAGGCCGGCACGATCGAAGAGGGCTATCAAGCGATCTTGCACAAACAGATGGAGCTGCCTTTCGTCTTTACCGCGCAGCTATTGCAACTGATCCTGCGCAATGCGCTGGACGGCTGCGATGACCCACAAGTGCTGCGCGCGGCTGAATGCTTCTTCCGTCCGCAACGCGCGCATGTGAAGGATAACAAGCTGCTTCTGGCCGATGAAGAACTGGTCACGCTGTTCGAACAGGAAATGCACGCGTCGCCGCTGACCGCCATGTTCTCTGGCGGGGTGGACAGTCTGGATGTTTTGGGTGGCGGCAATGAATGGACCTATTGGTCCCGGTCCGATGCCCACACGACCGTGCTGAATTTTGGCGGCGACCCGAAGGCGCGCGCGGGCATGGCGGCCACAATAGAGGCTTTCTTGCGCCACATGTTGGTGCTAGAGGTCACGGTCACCCCGCAATCGGTGGCCGATCAGGTGGACCTGCGCTGGTTTGTCGGGCTTGACCCTGTCGGCACGGCAATCGGCAACGCGCTTTGGAATGGGGCTGTGCCGAAAGATACTCTGGTCGGGCTGTTCCGCATGGAGCTTCCGGCAGATAAGCGCGTGCGGTCCGATATGCAGGGGCAACCGGTTTGGCTGCTGCTGGGTTTGGGGGCGGATCACACAATCCGCATTAAGCCGCAGAACTTGCTGATGGGGCTGCCATTGGTCGAACCTGTGTTAAGCTGAAGGGACATGTAGGATGCCAAAACAAATTCTGCGTGTTTCCGTGTTGGCGCAGCGCCGCCCGCCGGTCACGCGTTGGGGCAATGCCGAATTGCGCGCCAGCGCCGTGCTACCACAGGAACCTGCGGTTGCGCCGAACACGCTTCTGACCTCTGACGGGGGCTTGGAAACTTGGTATCTGGGCGGGCGCGACATGGTGCTTTATTCGGGCGATACAAGCCACCACAAGGACAATCTGTTGTCGGGCAGACCCTCTGTCTGGGTGGTGATCCGTGGGAACGATCCGTCCAGCGCCGAAGTGGTGGATGTGACCGCCGACCCCTACGAAGGGGAAGGCTATGCCTCTGATCTGGACCTGACCGTAGAGGCGGTGCCGATGCCTGTTTCAATGCGCAAGCTGGTCAAAGATTTTGTCGAGACCCACCATGTCGAGATCCCGTTCAAGAAGCGCAAACGCACGCCGGTCGACCCAAATGCGATGAGCGCGCGCGCGCCGCGCGTACTGAGCGAGGACGACAAATGGGGCAAGCCGCCCCGCAAGGTGTAAACGCGAATGGCACAGGGACCGAAAGACGACGAGAGCGGGTTCTTTAACCGTTGGTCGCAGCGCAAGCAGCAGGCCACACGCGAAGAGATGCCCCAGCCGTCGGCCGAAAAAGCGCCCGAATCCGATGTGCCGCGGCCGGAGGATGTGCCGTCCGCAGCGCCGGAACTGACCGAAGATGAGCTGGCCGCGTTGCCTGCCATCGACGATCTGACACCCCAAAGCGATATCCGGGTATTCATGCGCGCAGGCGTGCCCAAATCGCTGCGCAACGCCGCGCTGCGCAAAATGTGGCTGATCACGCCTGCAATCCGCGATCATGTTGACCCGGCGGTGGACTACGCTTGGGACTGGAACACGCCCGGCGGCGTGCCCGGCGATGGCATTGCCCCAAGCCCGGAAAGGGCCGCGCAAATGCTGCGCGATCTGTTCAAACCGCGTAATGACACGGCACCAGAGGCCCCGGAAAGCAACGCCGAAGACCTGCCCGTTGCGGAAGATCCGGCGCCAGAGCGCACCGAACCACAAATTATGGCACAGGCCGGCCCCGACGCGGTGCGCAAGCCCGACGCGGCTGTTGTGATCGCGCCGAAAGCCGAAAAAGACGCTCCAAGCCCGACCGAAGAGGAGCGGCCCGCGCCGCGCCGTCACGGCGGCGCCCTGCCAGAGTGAGTTGGAACGCAATTCGCGGCTATCTCGCTGGAAAAAGTGATTTTATCAGGTTTATTTTGCTAGACATGCAAGCCGCCTGTTTGTAGCTTCTGCATACAACTGCATATCTTTGCAGGATCATCACAGAGACTCAGATGACAGATAGCCAGCCGGATTCCGGGCCAGCAATCGAAGATTTCGACAAGGCGCGCAGCGAGCAGTATCGCTTTCTTGCGCGTTTGCTTGCCGCGCCGCCCAGTGCAGAGGCGTTGAATCACATTGCGCAATTGCAGGGCGATGATTCGGCTCTGGGGCGGGCTTTCGCGAATCTCGCGCAGGCGGCGCAAGGCGCAGATGCAAAACGGGTCGAGCGCGAATTTTTCGAATTGTTCGTGGGCGTCGGGCGGGGCGAGTTGTTGCCTTATGCCAGCTTCTATCAGACCGGCTTTTTGAACGAACGCCCGCTGGCCGATCTGCGCGGCGATCTGGCTGCATTGGGCGTGGCGCGCGCTGAAGGGCGGCACGAACCCGAAGACCATATCGCCTTATTGCTAGAGGTGATGGCTGGTTTCGCCGCGGGCGAGATTGCCGCAGATGACAAGACGCAAGCGCGTTTTTTCGCGCGCCATCTTCAGCCTTGGGCCGTGCAGTTTTTCGACGATCTGGCGGTTGCGCCAAGTGTCTCGTTTTACCGGCCCGTTGCAGAGATTGGACGCATCTTGACCGAAATAGAAACGCGGGCCTTTGCGCTCGCGGCTTGACCTGAATGTGATCGAAGGGCGTCGCATGAACGCGAAAAAGCGCCCGATAAGTGGGAGGACATGATGTCTGAAGACAAGCATAACCCGATCAGCCGGCGCGCCTTTTTCGGTGTTGCGGCAACAGGCGCGGCCTCTACGGCGGCCCTGACCGCTGGCGGCGCGCGCCCCAGCTTCGCACAGGAAACCGGCGATGAGCGCACCCGCGCCCGCTACCAGAAGACCGAGCATGTCGAGGCCTTCTACCGCACCAACCGTTACTACGTCCGGGAGGAATAAGAATGCTTGTCAAGCGCAGAACCCGGGAGGCCACGTCGACCGGTCGCCTAAGCCAGTTTGCCGCAAGTGTTGCCGCCAAACCTTTGGATCGCCGCAGCTTTCTGCGGGCATCTGGTCTGACCGTCGGGGGTCTTGCGGCCGCCGCTACCCTTGGCGCAGGCATGACCCGCCGGGTCGAAGCCGCAGGCTTTACCGACATGTCGCAGCCCATCGAGCTGCGCAAGAATGTCTGCACCCATTGCTCGGTCGGTTGTTCGGTCGTGGCAGAGGTGCAAAATGGCGTTTGGGTGGGTCAAGAACCCGCCTTTGACAGCCCGATCAACCGCGGCACCCATTGCGCCAAAGGCGCGTCGGTGCGCGAGTTGGTGCATGGCGACCGCCGTCTGAAATACCCGATGAAGAAAGTCGGCGGCGAATGGCAGCGCCTGTCGTGGGATGAGGCGCTGAACGAGATTGCCGAGAAGATGACCGCTATCCGCGACACATCGGGTGCGGATTCGGTTTATTTCCTTGGCTCTGCCAAATTCTCGAACGAAGGGTCGTATCTGTTCCGCAAGCTGGCGGCGTTCTGGGGCACCAACAACGTCGATCACCAGGCACGGATCTGCCACTCGACCACTGTGGCCGGGGTTGCGAATACCTGGGGCTATGGTGCGATGACCAATAGCTACAATGACATCCGCAATGCGAAAACGATTGTTTTCATGGGGTCGAACGCGGCCGAAGCGCACCCGGTGTCGCTTCAGCACATCCTTGAAGGCAAGGAAACCCAGCGCGCGAACGTGGTTGTTCTGGATCCGCGTTTCACCCGCACGGCGGCGCATGCGACCGAATACGTCCGCATCCGCCCCGGCACCGATATTGCCGTGGTGCACGGGATGCTGTGGCACATTTTCGAGAATGGCTGGGAAGACAAGGAATTCATTGCCCAGCGTGTCTGGGGGATGGATCAGGTCCGTGAGGTGGTCAAGAACTACACGCCAGATGTCGTGGAAGAAATCTCTGGCGTCGATGGCGACACCTTGAAGCGCGTGGCCGAAAAATTTGCCAAGGATCGCCCTTCGACCTTCATCTGGTGCATGGGGGGCACGCAGCACACGGTCGGCACCGCGAATGTGCGCGCCTATAACCTGCTGCTGCTTGCCACCGGCAATGTGGGCGGCGAAGGCAATGGCGCCAACATCTTCCGCGGTCATTGCAACGTGCAGGGCGCAACCGATTTCGGTTTGGATGTGGCCAACCTTCCTTGCTACTACGGCTTGGGTGCCGGGGCATGGAAACACTGGGCGCGCGTCTGGGACGTGCCATATGAGTATTTCGTCAACCGCTTTGACGCCGTTCCGGCCAAGGGTGGGCGCGATGCACGCACGCCAGAGCAGAACATGAATGTGCCGGGCATCACCTCGACCCGTTGGTTCGACGCTGTCACCATTGACAGCGAAGAGGTTGACCAGCGTGACAACATCAAGGCGATGATGGTGTTTGGTCACGGCGGCAACACCGTGCCGCGGATGCAAGACGCGCAGCGCGGGATGAATGACCTTGACCTGCTGGTCGTGGCCGACCCGCACCCCACGACCTTTGCCGCGCTGCATTCGCGCACCGACAACACATATTTGTTGCCGATCTGCACGCAGTTTGAATGCTCCGGCTCGCGCACAGCATCGAACCGTTCGGTTCAGTGGGGCGAGAAGGTGGTGGACCCCATCTTCGAATCCGATAACGACTATGCGGTGATCTATGCGCTCTCCGAGCGTTTGGGCTTCGCTGACGAGATGTTCAAGAACTTCGAGATGGTTCAGGGCAAGTTCGGCATGGAACCCACGCCGGAATCGATTCTGCGTGAGATCAACCGCGGTGGCTGGTCGACCGGCTATACCGGCCAAAGCCCGGAGCGTTTGAAAGCGCATATGGCAAACCAGCGGCATTTCGATCTGGTGACACTGCGCGCCAAGGCGGATGCCCCGGAAGAGATCAAGGGCGATTTCTACGGTCTGCCATGGCCTTGCTGGGGCACGCCAGAACTGCGCCATCCGGGCACGCACATTCTGTATAACCCCGGCCTGCCCCCGATGGAGGGCGGCAGCGCCTTCCGCCCACGCTTTGGTCTGGAGCGTGACGGCGAAACGCTGTTGGCAGAGGGAAGCTGGCCGGTCGGGTCCGAAATTGAGGATGGATATCCGCAATTCACCTACGCTCTGCTGCAACAGCTTGGCTGGGATGGCGATCTGACCCCCGAAGAACTTGCGAATATCGCGGCTATCGGCGGGAACGACCCGGAAGCCATGGGCAATGTGTCTTGGTCGCTTGATACATCGGGCGGTATTCAGCGCGTGGCACTGATGCATGGCTGTGTGCCCTTCGGCAACGGCAAGGCCCGTGCTGTCGCGTGGAACCTGCCCGACCCGATCCCGGTGCACCGCGAACCGATCTATTCGGCGCGCCCCGATCTGGTTGCGCAATATCCGACCAATGACGACCGTCGTCAGCACCGCATGCCCAATATCGGCAAGGTGGTTCAGAACGATGTTGTCGAGCGCAATGTATTTGGCGACTTCCCGCTGATCCTGACCTCTGGTCGCCTTGTGGAATATGAGGGCGGCGGTGAGGAGACCCGCTCGAACCCGTGGCTTGCCGAACTGAAGCAAGACATGTTCGTAGAGATCAACCCCGCCGATGCGGAAGCACGCGGTGTGGTCGAAGGCGGCTGGGTCTGGGTTACTGGTCCCGAAGGCGGATCCAAGGCGCGGATGAAAGCGCTTGTGACCGAACGCGTGGCGCCAGGGGTGGCTTTCATGCCGTTCCATTTCGCGGGTTGGTTCCAAGGCGAAGACCAGCGGGGCAACTACCCCGAAGGCACTGATCCGATCGTCTTGGGGGAATCCGTGAACGTCATCACCACATATGGCTACGACCCGGTGACAGGTATGCATGAAGGCAAGGTTACGCTTTGCCAGATCGCTGCCGCATAAGGGAGGAAACAACAATGGCACGAATGAAATTCCTGTGCGACTCTGACCGTTGCATCGAGTGCAATGCCTGCGTCACCGCCTGCAAGAACGAGCACGAGGTGCCGTGGGGCATTAACCGGCGTCGGGTTGTGACCATCAATGATGGTCTGCCCGGTGAGCGTTCCGTGTCGATGGCTTGCATGCACTGCACCGACGCGCCTTGCGCCAGTGTGTGCCCGGTGGATTGCTTCTATACCACTGACGATGCCGTGGTTCTGCACAACAAGGACACCTGCATCGGCTGCGGCTATTGCAGCTATGCCTGCCCATTTGGTGCACCCCAATATCCGCAAACCGCCAATTTCGGCACCCGCGGCAAAATGGACAAATGTACCTACTGCTCTGGTGGCCCAGAGCCGGATATGTCTCAGGCCGAATACGTCAAATACGGCGCGAACCGTTTGGCCGAGGGCAAGCTGCCGCTTTGTGCTGAAATGTGCTCGACCAAGGCACTTCTAGCCGGGGACGGCGACATCATTGCAGAAATCTACCGCGAGCGTGTCGTGACCCGTGGTTATGGCTCTGGTGCATGGGGCTGGCGTGATGCTTATGGCGAAGCGGTTACGGTGTAAGGGGGAGAAAATGTCACATCTCAGCAAATTCGCCGCTATCTTGTCGCTGGCTTTTGCGGTGGCCGTTATTGCCCCGCAAACGCAAGCGCAGGTCAACCCGACCGCCGAATCCGTCAGCGAGGACGCTCTATTCGAAGCCCTTGGAACCGATGGCGTGGTCAGTGGCCGCGTGTCGATTCCTGACCGGTCGGCGGGCAACCTGATCAAACCTGAAAACAAGGCGTGGGCCTCGTTGCATAGCAACACGATTGTCACGTTGTCAGTGATCGCCGTGTTCGGAACCGTGTTGGCGCTTCTGGCGTTCTACGTTCTGCGCGGCAAGATCCGGGTTGATGCCGGGCTGTCGGGCCGCACCATTCGGCGATTCAATGTCATTGAGCGCTTTGCCCATTGGACACTTGCCTTTACCTTCATCGTCCTTGCTTTGTCGGGTCTCAACCTAATTATTGGCAAGTCGGTGATCCTGCCGCTGCTGGGGGAAGGGGCATTTGGCACGCTGTCCGCATGGGGAAAGATCGCGCATAACTATCTGGCATGGCCTTTCATGGTCTCGCTTGCGCTGATCCTTGTACTTTGGGTGGTCCATAACATTCCCAACAAGCTTGATGTGGAATGGTTGAAGCAAGGCGGTGGCCTGCTTAAGAAAGGCGTGCATCCGCCCGCGAAGAAGTTCAATGCAGGTCAGAAAGTGATTTTCTGGTCGGTGATTGTCGGTGGTGCGGCGCTGTCTTATACGGGGTTCATGCTGCTGTTCCCGTCAATTGCCGGGTCGTTCACCGATTGGCAGTTCTACCAATTGATTCACGCGCTTGTCGCTGCTGGGCTGTCGGCTATCGTGATCGCTCATATCTACATCGGCTCTGTCGGTATGGAAGGCGCGTTCGATGCCATGGGCTCTGGCGAGGTGGATGAAAACTGGGCCAAAGAGCACCATTCTCTTTGGGTGGAAGAGGTGAAGGGCACAAGTGCAGGCAAGGGCGCGGCCACGCCTGCCGAGTAGCACTGCGCCATTATGAATATCTGGCCTCGCGCGCTTTCCGCGCGGGGCTGTTCCTTGAAGGCTTGACCTGCCATGAGCGTTTCCGATCCCGACATCCTTGATCAGGCGCGCCGGGCCATCGCGTCGATCGCATCGCCCGATGGCGCGATCTTGGGCCAGTCGCCCTGCATCACTGGACTGTCGGTGAACGGCGGGCGCATCAGCGTCTCTTTACAAATCGCACCGGGCGAGCATGAGGCGTTCATGCCCGTGCGCGACGCGATCGAAGCAAAGCTGCGCCAGCTTGAGGGCGTGACCTCTGTTTTCGTGGTGCTGACGGCGGATAGCCCGGCCCCGGCGCAGAAATCCACCTCAATGCCCCCCAAACTGACCGCTGCACCCGCAAAGACCAAGCCTTTGGCGAGCGTGCGTCATGTCGTGGCGGTGGCCTCTGGCAAAGGCGGGGTGGGCAAATCCACCACCACGGTCAACCTTGCCTTGGCCTTTCGGGCGCTGGGTTGGCGTGTTGGGGTGCTAGATGCCGACATTTACGGTCCGTCCATACCCACACTTCTGGGCCTGACAGGCAAACCCACGAAGGGGCAGGGGCGCAGCCTTTTGCCTATGCAGGCTTATGGGCTGAAAGCGATGTCCATGGGCGTGCTGGTCGATCCGGAAACCGCGATGGTCTGGCGCGGTCCGATGATTATGTCTGCGATCACGCAGTTGATTTCTGACGTGGCCTGGGGTGAGTTGGACCTGCTGCTGGTCGATATGCCCCCCGGCACGGGTGACGCGCAACTGGCCTTGGCGCAAGGCACCGATCTATCCGGTGCGATCATCGTCTCGACCCCGCAGGACTTGGCGTTGGTGGATGCGCGACGCGGCATTGCGATGTTCAACAAGGTCAATGTGACGACCTTGGGCATTATCGAAAACATGTCGCAATTCATCTGCCCGGATTGCGGCAGCAGCCATGCTATTTTCGGGCAAGGCGGCGCGCAGGCAGAGGCGATGCGCCTTGGCGTGCCATTCCTTGGCGCGCTGCCCTTGTCTATGGCATTGCGCAGCGCTTCAGATGCTGGCCGCCCTATCTTGGCGCGCGACCCGGATGGCCCGCTGGGCCTGTTGTATCAATCAATGGCGCGTACCGTCATGGGCGCGCTGGAACACGAAGCCGGTCCTCAAGTGACCGTGCGACACTGAACAGGAGACATCCCAATGAAAGCCTTTGTCGCTGCTGCTATCTTCGCCGTAGTGATCGCATTCGGTGCGTCACAGGTGCTGAACGGGTCTTTCCAAGAGCCCAGCTATTCCGCCTTCAGCACCGAAGGCGCGCGCGTGGGTGATCCCGGAAGCAACCTCGTCAGCGAATAAGATGATATGAGGCAAAGGGCCGCGCTTTCGGCACTGCTTGTCGCAGGGTTTTTGTCGAACCCTGTCACTGGACAGGATTTTCTGGGCCATAGCGGCCCGGTCGGTGCGCTTGCGGTCGGTGAGAACGGTCTGTTATCGGGCGGGTTTGATACCCGTGCGATCCTGTGGTCTCTTGACGAAGCGCGCGCGCTGCATGTCGGACGGTTCCACGATGGCACGGTCACCGCTGTTGCGCATCTGGATGGCGGTTTCGTGACCGCGGGGCAGGATGGGCGCATTGCCATCTGGGACCAAGAGCAGGCAGAGCCGCGTTTTGCCACGCCGCGCGGAACGTCGCCCATCGCATCACTCGATGTCGCGGCGGATGGCAATCGCATTGCTGCCGGGTTGTTCGACGGAACGGTGCAGATCCTCTCGCCCGACGATGACAATGTCCTCTCGGTGCCCGCCCATAGCGACCGTGTGACCGGCGTGGGCTTTTTGCCCGATGGGCAGATTCTGTCCGTTGGGGGCGATTTGCGGTTCCTGCGTTGGTCTCCTGATGGACAGGTGCAGGCAAGCGCCGGGCTTCCGGGCCTTCCAAACGGGTTAGCCCTGTCGGATGACCGTGCGGCGATCATCTTCGCCGACGGGTCGCTTCGGTTGTTTTCCTCGGATGGCGCGCAACTGCCAGAGCGATTTCTGACCGATCGCCCGCTTGTATCGGTCGGGACAAGTGACGCCCATATCGTAACCGGAGCGATAGATGGCACGGTATGGACGCTTGAACCCAAGGATCTGGACGTTACTGCGATGTTCCGCGCCGCTGATGGGCCGATCTGGGCCGTGGCTGCGGATGCTGCTCAGGTCTTCACCGGCAGCGCCGATGGCGCTGTGCGCCGCTGGGATGCGCTGACGGGCGAAACTTTAGGCGGCGAAAGCCCCGCCCAGCCCGAAGAGTATACCGATGGCAGCCGGGGCGCAGAGGTTTGGCGCGCCTGTGCAGTTTGCCATTCGCTTGCGCCGGACGATCATTCTCGTGCGGGGCCAAGTTTGCATGGGGTCTTTGGGCGCTCGATTGCGACGGCGGACGGGTTTGACTATTCGCCCGCCCTGCAAGCGCTGAACATTGTCTGGACGCCTGAAACCGTTGCCGAGTTGTTCGAATTCGGGCCAGAGGCCTATACGCCGGGTTCGCGAATGCCCGAACAGCGTGTCGCCAATCCAGATGACCGCCAAGCGCTGGTTGCGTTCATCGCCCGTGCGACCGCGCATATGGACGCGCAAAATGGCGGCGGTGATTAACCGTTCCAGACAACTGTGCCAAGATCGCTTAGGTCATATCCACCAAGGCGTTCGGCTTGCGCTACAAATTCGGGGCTTCTGGCGAAGCTGAAAAGCCGTTGTATCGGCTGTTCGAAAAAGGCGCGCCGAGACATTGCCAGATCGAATTGATCATCTTGCACCAGAGGAACGAAACCCAGCGCCCCACTGGCTGCCTGAATGCCAAAGCCACAATCGGCCGCGTCGGTTTCGATCATAGTCGCCAAATCAGCATGGGTATGCGCCGTCCCCGGAACGATGTTCAGGTCAGCCATGCTCAGCCCGCTGCGTGAGAGTTGAATATCCAGCAATCGCTGGGTTCCCGACCCTTCGCTCCGCAATGCAAAACGCAGGCCCAGTTCGACGCAATCGCGCAGGCTGGCAGCGTCATGCGGGTTTCCGGGCGCGACCAGCAACCCTTGGGTCCGACGTGCCCAATGCACAAGCACGAAAGACTGCGACGACAGCACATTGCGCACCGCCTGCACATTCCATGTGTCAGACACAGGGTCGAACAAGTGCAGCCCCGCCAGCATGGCTTCCCCCGCGGCCAGATCGTCCAGCCCGCGCGAAGAGTCGCCAGCCCGCACAGCCAACCCTGCCTTAGAGTACCGCAAGGCCCAATCTAGCAGCGGGTCGTTCGAACCTGAGTAGATTTGCGGCATCGGCAGGGCGCTGGCCTCGGGCGATTCTGTCTGCGCTTCCAGCCAAGCTTCGATAAGCCGGCGCGGGAACAACAATTTGCCGGTCGCTCGCGTGAACGGGATCGCTTGCTTCGCAACCATGTCATAGATTGTGCGCTCTTTGGTCCGCAGAAACTCTGCGACTTCTGCCGTGGTCATCAGTGCACGGTAGCCGCTGGAAGGTGGTATCTCGTGTTTTAACATCGTTTCGTTTTCAACTGCGATTCTGCCGCGCCAAACCCGCGCGATCACTACCAATATATTCCGGAAATCTGTTTTGATAGACTTTGTTGCACAAATCGGGTTGTCAACGCACTTCCGCTATCTCCGGGGCGGTGTTGCACAAGCCTGACGACGGAGGATGCACTTTGCGAATCTGTGCGGTTAGGCGCAAGCTATCCGCAAACCATCTCCCTGCCGCTTTCGTGCAACGCATTGGCCCAGCGACAACGCATCGCTGCGGAAGCGCGGGTCTCTGCTAATATCGGCCTACAAGGACATGACGTGGCGCGCGCCGCACGAAGGGGGGGCCTGACGTCCGCCAGCCTTTCCGGATGCGGCACCCAGTTTCGCCTGTAAATGAAGCGGGATTTCTGTTTTTCCAATGCCTTGAAGGCACAATGGCTCCGGCGGTAGGGTCCGCAGCAAATCCAAAAAATCCAATGATTTCAGGGGTTCGCCCTCTGCGTATGAACCCCCGGAGCCACATTGTGAACAGTTACTTGATACAGTCAAGGGCACAAGCCCTATTGGCAAAGAGTTTTGTTATTGACCAATCCAGACTCCAAGACACTTTCCCTTGACAGTTGACACAGCAGGCGGTGTCAATCAGTCTAATTTGCTACCAAGTTTCTTTCAGGGTTGTGTTACAATGGAAGTCCTATTTGCGATGTTAGTTGCAAAACTCTTCGGAGTTGCCGGTCTTGGAGGGCTTTTGTCTGGGCTTTTCATTCGCTCTTTGTCACTGGCACTGTGTAGCGGAACCATTGCGGGAGTTCTCGGGCAGGTTATTCTGATAAGCCTGCGAACCACGGGAGTTAGCCTAACAAGTTGGATTTTAGGTATTTTCGCAGGAGGTCTGATGGCATTTATTGGGTGGGTATTGCGTGGCAGGAAGATTGCGAAAGGATGAGACAATGCGATGGCGTATTGAAGGCTTTGATGGCGCGGAGTCTGCGTTCTTTTCTGTTGAGGTGCCTTGCCATCACTTAGGTGAAAAGCAAGTTGAAAAACTTCTATCCCATTTGGCTTCGCGACATCTATCAGCAAATGAAATTGTAAGAGCGTTACTTAGCAAAAGAGAAAGTAAGACAAGCATACTTGTAGTGACGAGAGAATATTGTGGTGGGAATTTGGTCCTGTGTTGTGGTGAGAGTCCCTTCTACTCTGCTAAGGTAATTTCTAAATAATTGATAAGGGTAAAGGGCGATGGCGAAATGAAAGAATCACGACGGTCGGAAATAGATAGTGAAATCGAGAAACTGCGAGCAGATGTAGAATCGCACGCAGGCGGAAACTTCTGGATAGGTCTTGGAGCCATCGGCCTTGCCGCAACTGTCTTCGGACTTCAGGGTGATGATATGGTTGCGGGTTTCGGGCTTGCCGTTTCTTTTGGCATCTTAATTTATGGGTTTGTCGAAAAGGATAGAGTTAAAAAAGCCGAAGAAAAAATGAGGTTTTTACAAAAACAACTGGATTTTTTGAATTCCCACGAAAAATCAACAAAAGGATGACCAAACAGGAAATCCAATAACACTTTCCATAGAAAATCGGTGGCTATTATTCCGCTAGCACTTCTCTGCCTTGATATAGATGAAATCCACGGCCTTCTGTGCCTCGCTGGCGGCTTTGAAAATCGCCCGCTTGTCTTCTTTCAGGGCGGTCAACCAACCGTCGATGTACGCCCCGCTCTGGGCGAAGTCGGGCAACAGGCCAAGGGTGGCACAGAGCATACAGTTGCCAATCTCTGCGACCAGTTCTTCGAACGCATAGGCTTTGCGGTCGTTGAACCGTTCGAACCGTGCCAAGCGGTGCTTTGCTCCCGTCCAGTGGGTCAGTTCGTGTGCCAAGGTGCCATAATAGCCTGCGGCCTCGTGGAAGGTCTCAATCGGCGGCATATGGATTTGGTCTTTCTGAACATCGTAGAACGCCCGAGGTTCGGCGGTAGTGTTCAAGATCATTCCCGTTGCCGCAAAAAATGCGTCAAGGTCTGGGTCGGCTTCCGTGCCAAGGTTTTCGGCGGGGGCGGGGATGTCGTAATATTCGGCGGGCAACCCGTCTATCTGGTCGGCGTTGAATACCCGATAGCCCTTTGCGTAGGGAATCTTCTCTTCCTCGCCTTGTTCGTTCTCTCGTTCAATTGTGCCAAACTTCACCACCGTTGCCGATTTCTCGCCCTTGCGAACGCAACCGCCCAACTCTTTCGCTTGCTTGAAGGTCAACCAGCGTGCCGATGTGTAGCCCTTGGCCGACGCAATCGACCACAGAACCAGAATGTTGATTCCCCGATACGGCTCCCCGTTGTGTCGCAACGGTAGGCTTGTTCCCTTGCTGCTGCCTGTCCACGGTTTCCGCCACGGTGGGCAACCTGCTTCGATGGCCTCGATAATCTGGGCCGTGATTTGCTCGTGAAGGTCGAAAGTCGCTTTTGTCATTGGTCGCTCCGTGCTGTCTGGAAGAGCGATGTGAGGTCGTTTCCCAAAGGCCAAAGCCGGTTTCTCCCGCTTTCCGCCCTGGGCGGGGCTTCTCTGCTCTTCCCTTCGAAAAGCCCGTGATTTTCGGAGGGCAGAGCAGAGAGGGCATAGCCCGACCTGCGGTTCGACGGGCACGGGGCAATGGGGTGGAAGCCGTGAAAACGGGAAGGAGCCGCCCGCCTGCGGGTGGAAGGAACCGGTTTTCTCGGGTGGAACCGTCGCAAGGCGACGCTCGCCCATTGCTGCGGGCCTGTCGAACTGGCAGGCGGAACCCAAAAGAAGGATTGGCGTCAATGGCGTTGCGAGTGGGCACGCCCATCGAGCATTGCCATTGTCAACACGTAGACCTTGGCCGCGCCAGCGGTCTCAAAAAAATCGTGTTTTCTCGCTTGTGCTTTTCAGAAATGGTCCCACATCTTTTTTGTCGCGACGACCGACAGTTCCCCGCCCCCGCGGGGATGGCTTACCGCCGCATAGGCGGCTTCGAAACTTCCTGCCGCACAGGCAATGTCGTTGCTTCCCGCCGCACAGGCGGTCCAACTGGGCCCTGCTGGAACAATCAGTAGGGTCCAGTTTTTTACTCGCGAACATCCGGCTCTCTGCGGTTATCGGTCCCCTGAAATATCGTTTCAGTTACGCTGGCCGATAGTCCTGAAAGTGTTGGTGAGTTCTTGTTTTTTCTATAAAAAGCATTACTCTGTGGTCCGCAACCGAACCTGTAAAAACGAGATGAGCGACGCTGCCATTATGCCGCCATTTGATAATATTTAGGTTGGATAGTTGAAGGAAGAAGATATGAACGATTCTTACCCCAATAATACACTTGCCTCTTATATTTCAGATGAAAAAATCTCGCCAGTTTTTAGAAAAGGTTTACCTATTCCCTCGGAATATATTATCGAGATTGATACTCCACTACAAAATCATTTTCTGCTTCCTTTGGGTGGGCCGTCTCATATCGAAAATAAGGTCTTCCCAACGCTTCTTCGGCTTATCGAGATTTCTCAAAATAATAGTCTGAACTTTTCAATAAAGAAATGCGAAAGGGTGAACATCAGTCACTTCTTCAAGTGGATAAACTTCGACGATGAGTTTTCAGACCTCTATTGTGAACTGGACATTAATTTTTCACAAGAGGAATCGGAATACAGTGAATATTTCTTTGTTTCTTGGTTTAGATTCACCGCCAGTATTCGTGTTGATAGATTTGACGGCGAGGAAGAATTTTTGTTAGACGCGTTCTCTGACGACTATAAGAGATACTCCAAGCGAAGCATTGAGAGTATCGTAAAAAAATATGTTCAATGCGTTGAGGCTTCCTGTAATCGACGAGATGTGAACGCCCCGATTCCTTGGCACAAGAACCTGCCACGAATAAAAGGTCTGGACTTCGATGATGTGTTAGAAATCAGTTATTCATCAAGAGATGGAGATATTGTTGAGAAAGTTTGCGATGTGAGGGTCAGTCCATATTCACTGACACGACAGGGTAACACTGTGTCGCTTCGAAAAGGCGTCATTTCTTGGATATCCGGATACTCTTCTTCACGAGAGGAGTATATAAATATACCAGTGAGAGAAATCCGGAAAATAGTGATGCCAAAACGTAATATGAATAATGTCTGGCCAATGACTTTGGAGTTGGCGTAGGCGGTGGTGAACGATGAAATCGTGTTTGCGGCTTGTTTTTTCTGGAAACAAACCCACCTTTTCTTGTCGGGTGCGACCGACAGTTCCCCGCACAAGCGGGGATGGCTTACCGCCGCATAGGCGGTCCAACGGGACCCTGCTGGAACAATCAGTAGGGTCCAGTTTTTTCACTCTCGGACACCTCGTTCTCTTGGGTCGTCGGCCCCCCGAGTCATCGCTTCGGCAACGCCGACCGATATTCCCAGGATGGCGTCCAGCACATTCTCCGCTTCGTCGTTTTCAAAAAGGCGCTTCAACGAGTCCGGAAATCCGCTGCTTTTGGCCTGTGCCCGTTTCTGCGGACTGTCGTGTTGGGTTGCCTGTCGTTTCAGGCCACGCTCTTTGAAACTCCGCCATTCGACCTCCGCTTCCCCGGATTCCTTTGCGGTCGTGTTCAAGATTGTCGCAATGCGACCCCGCCACCGTTTCGGTGCCCCCCTTTCGTTGAACCGTTGAACATTTTGTCGCCTGACACGCTGTGCCGCTGCCCGTTTGTCGGTGCGTCGTGCTGCGGCGTCTTTGCTCTCCACCCCGTCAACGGCCAGAAAGTGAAGATGAGCGTTGTGCGACTTGTCGATGTGCTGAATGACAATCGCCGACGCTTCTGACCCTTCCGGGGCCAGTTCTCGTGCCAGTCGTTCGACGGCAAGTCGCACGGTCTTCTCGCTCCAAGTATTCGGCAAGGACACAATCCCGGTCGTCGCAATCCGTCGCCCAACCTTGCCGCCTTTTGCCGCTTCTTCTCGGAATCGTCTGCGCAGGGCGAGGCGAGCCTCTTTCGGTGTGGTCGCTGGCTTTCCATCTGGGCGTCGAAGCCCGTGCCAAGAGATTATGCCGCTGGCATTCTCGCGGGCGATATAGTTCAAGGCTCCGTAGCACCGCTTCAATGGGTGGGCCTCTTCGCCCTTTCTCTGGCGGGCTGCGGGGCTTGTTGAAATGCCCCGAAACTTGGTGGTGAGTTCGAGCGTCATCGCTTATTCCTCCGTTTCCGGTGGAACACTTCCCGACGCCTCCCGGCGTGAGGTTTAGGACCGAAGGGGCTAAACCTCCTTGTGCGTCTAAACTCCACCAACCCTCTTAAAATATGTCGTTTTTTGTGTCACCCCAAAATCCTCCCTATTTGTTTTGAAAATCGACCGAAGGGGGATGTGATATGTGGTTTGAGAAAGAACTGGCGAAATACCAGAACGACACACGGGCGGCTTTGAGCCTGTTTCTGCCCCTGCCTGACGGGCACAGTCCAGTTCGTTTCGACGCATTGGCGAGGGCCGGAATGCTGACGGGCATTGCCCGTGATTGGGAAAACCAACTGCTGTCAGGAAGCCGATTGCTGGCCGCGTCAGTGCCTTCGGGTGAAATGCCCGACACTATGCGACACGCCCGTCATCTTGTTCGTTGTGCGGGCCACCTCGGGACAAATATTCTCGACGCTCTTGACCCGACAACGCCCGAGGAGATTGCTCATCAAGTCAGAGAAGAGAGAGCACGCCTTGCGTTGCGGCGTGCTTTCGGTTTTCAAAGTCTATTTCCAATCAATGTCAGAAAATCGCTTATTGGAGCGGGGCGGCAAAAGACCCGCCATGGTAATCCCGGTTTCAGGGCCTGATTCTGACAGACCCGTCCTCTGCGACCTCGATACGCCTGTCGGCTTCAAGCGTTTCGCGGGCACGGGTGAGGGCTTTGCGAAGAGCGTCGGGTTTGGATTTCAACTCTTCGAATGGTCCGGACACCTTGTCACGAATGCTGGCCCAAGCGTGCCATTTGCCGGGGTCGTTTGCGTCCAGCATTCCGAGGCAAGCGTAGAGATGGCTCGACCGCTCGTCGCCCGTCCTTCCGGTCTTTCTGGACATGGCGATGACCTGCTCGCCATCGGTGTCCCGGGGAAGGGCAAGCGGTAGGGTGATGGGGTCACCATCGGTATCGACACCAATCTCAACGGCGGTGAGGTCAAAGAGAAGCGACTTGCCTTTGGGCATGCTTCGCTGTTTTGGTTGCTGAACCTCAATGACCTTCTCGCCGCTTTGGGTCTCGGCGGCATTCAAGGTCAGCAATGTGTCCACATTCCCGGTCATTGCGCTGGACCCTCGGGGCTTTCCCGGGTCGCTGTGGGTAGCGTGGTGAACAATCATCACATGGACATTCTGGTTGCGGGCAAGCCGCTGGGCGTTGCTAATGGCTCGGCCCATATCCCGAGATGAGTTTTCGTCACCGTCACCAAGGCACAGGTTGAGCGTGTCGAAGACCAAAAAGAGCCGTTCGGCGTCTATGGCCTTCATGTAGTCACCCAAGGCTTTGCCGAAGACATCCATCTCCTGTGCGTCGGTCAAATCGACCGAGTGGGGATAGACGTTGAAGGGCAATCCATCGTCTCGCATATCCCGTAGAACTGCGGAGCCTCGCTCGACAACGCCGTAGGGGTCTTCCGCTGCGACATAGAGCGTGGCGGCTTTCGCAACCTGCCGTCCCCCGAGCGAATCACCATGTGCCGCATGGCCTGCGATGGACGCAATAAGGGATGTTTTTCCCGTGTTGGGTGGGCCTGCCAACATGCTGACTTGCCCGAAAAGGAGCAAGTTTTTGACGAGATATTCCCGTGGGGCGAGTGACATCATGCCGGTGATGGAGAGGAGTTCTCGCCCCAGAAACATAGTCGCTTTTTTCTGACGCTCGGTGGATTCTTGTGATGTTTCATCAACAATCTCAATGAGTTCGTTCGTTGTGATTTGACCTTTCATGTCAGTTTCCTTCTTGTTCACACCGGCGTGATTGCCGATGGCTTTCGAGACATGTTGCCACCCCGAAACTCGTCAAGTGGCCATCAAGAAAAAAAACTTGACAAACCGGAAAAAACTAACGGACGGACGGACGCCCCTTTAGGGGGGCGTCCGTCCGTCCGGTTTTTTCCACACGATGTGGCCAGATAAAGGCTTGGAATTGTTAGGTGGTCCGAGAGGCTACGACTTTCAAGCGGAGCGAGCGGTTGGCAAGCGCGCGACCGAAGGGCGGATTGATATTGCTGTGGTCGATATCAATGCGGTCGATGTATTCTTTGAGGCTTGCCATCGTTTCGCCCGCTCGGAAATAGTGCTCATGGGTCACATCGGCCTGTTCGTGGCCCATAAGGCCCCGCCGCACGTGGTCGGGCACCCTTTGTCGTGTCAGGCGGGTCTGGAACTCTGTCCGAAGTGCGTGGAAGTCCTGTGCGGGTGCGTAAAGCCCTCTGGACTGACGGTAATGATGAAACCGCTTGCTCATTATGCCGCTCAACGTGTTGTTGGACTTCGAGCGGGGCAGGTCAGGAAAGAGGCGGCTCGATTTCGATTGCCTGCGCAGAGACACCAGTTTTGGCAAGTCGAGGTCAATCAGGGCTTTGTGAAGCGGAATCTTGCGGATTGCGTTCTCTGATTTGTAGGTTTGAGAGCCGATTTCGTTCTGGACAGCGATGTAGGGAATCCCGTCTTCACGAAGGAAGTCATTGACACGAAGTTGGCATATCTCTTCCAGACGCAAGCCCGCATAAACGGCAATCAGGGGTGCCCAGAACAAAGGTTCACCGACATCTTCCAAAGTCTCTTGATAAATCGGTGATTTGAACAGGGCATAGATGTTGTCACCCCAACCTTTGCGTTCAATCCGGCGTTCGCTGCGTTTGCGACGTTTGACTTCTGCGTCTGTCAGGACACGACCTTTGAACGGGTTTGTTTCGACATATCGGCACGCAAAAGCATATTCGAACATTGCTCGGAGTGCCGTTTGGTGCCGTTGAACTGTTGTCGCTGAAATCCGTTGGATGAGGGCTTCTGCAACCTTGTCCTCAATGTCGCCGGGTGCCATCCCCTTCTCGGCAAGTTTGTCAGGCAACTCGGTCTCAATCACTGCGTCCTGTTCGTCGGCGTCCTCAATCACCTGCCGCGCAGGGCGTTGGTCTTGGGACGACTTCCCGTGGTGCTTGGGAAGGCGTTGAATGAGGTCATTGAACTCCAAGACTTCATCCCGGCCAATCTCGCCGATGGGAAGGTCGCCGATGAGGTCGATGAACAACTTGATGGTGGATCGATAGTTGGCGAGTGAGGACCGTATGAACTTCTTGCCTGAATCGGGATGCGGGGTTTCGTCTTGCCGCCGCAAGGTATAGCCCTCGCTGCGGAGTTTCAGGTAGGTTTCGGCGAACTTGGACAAAGGCTCCTGATTGTAAACTGGTTGACCCGGTGCTGTCGTGCCTTGGGGCGTCTGTTCTGGCGTGTGCCCAAGCCGCAAGGCTGTTTCAAACAGGCTCTTGGCAATACGCTCTGCTCCGGGGAAAGCCGTTTTGAGCGGGCGGCTCTCTCGTTCACAGGTTTCAAGCAACTGCTTTATGACACGCTCGACGGCGTCGACGGTTTCTTCGAGGTGAATGGTTTGCGTGCTGTCGTCAGTCACACCCGTTGCGGCGTCATCCGTGCCGCCTTTATTTTGAGCGACCAGCGGGACTATCTCTACTTGCGGGGCGGGAAGGTGTGGCCTGCCGTCTTCTCCCGGCCCGAACTCTTCTATGTATTCCAAGTATTCTTGGTAGAGACGGTCGCTTTCCTGTTGTAAGGCGTGTTCCTCTGGGAACATATCCTTGTAGACGAGGTCATCAACTTCATACGTAATGCCCAGAATCGGGGCCGGTAGCGTTCGGTTGAACAGGTCCGGAAACATACTCGGTGCGATACCCAGAGACTGCCGGAGTTCGGCGTCAACACGGGCAAAGGCTTTTTCCCTGACCTGTGGGGAGAGACGTGCGACCTCTGTCGCCCTGTAATGTCCAATGAGTTGCCGAGCGTTGGCGGCAAGGGTTTCGGCCAGACTTTCTATCAAATCCTGTTGTGGTCGTTCGTCCATTTGAGAAATGCTCTGCTCGTATTTCGCCCATTCAAGTTCAAACAACGTTCCGAGTCTTGCGGCCAAAATGCGGGCTTCGCGAGCCGATGTGGTGCCAAGACTGACGGACAGATGTCCCTTGGCCTGAAATGTGCTTCGCCTGGGGCCGTTTTCTATTCGGAAATCATGGCCTTGGGCCATGTCGATGACGATAGCGGGGTGGCGGCGGCGATACCACCAGATTTTGCCTCGTTTTGTAAGATAGGCAATGCGTCCCATGTCGCGGCTCCGGAGCATTGTGCGCAGCAAAAAGCCACGCCATTGGGCACAGAGGGCAAGACAGGCGGGAACGGCACAGGGCAAAAGCCCTAAACCATTATTTCCATTGATATTTTTTAGAAAATGGCTCCGGCGGTAGGGATCGAACCTACGACCAATTGATTAACAGTCAACTGCTCTACCGCTGAGCTACGCCGGACCATGGCGGGGCTATAGCAACTGTATTTCAGAGCGTCCAGTGGCATTTTGAAGATTTTGTCATCTTGTTTGCATGCGGGCGAAACTTGCTTCTGGGCACAGTTTTGGTGTGGCGGCGACTTCAGCGCGCGCGTGCAGATCTGCAAGGTGAGCGAAGACGTTGCGCGCGGCGGCTTTGTGCAGCGCGGCGGGCGTTCCGGCATAAATTCGCGTGACCAATGACGTGATATCTGCCGGTGCCTTGTCCAGTTCTTGCAAGATTGCCCGTTCGCGCGCAACGCGGTGTGCGACCAGTTCCGCAATGCGCGCGGCGGGCCGGTCGATGATTGCGCCATGCCCCGGGTGGTAAAGCCGCGCCGCGACACCCTGCAGCCGGGCCAGCGATGCCATATAGGCTTGCATATCCCCATCTGGCGGAGAGACCAGCGAGGGCGCCCAGCCCATGACGTGATCGCCGGTAAACAGATGGTCGCGCCAAAGGAAACACATATGGTTGCCCATGTGGCCCGGGGTCCAGATCGCGGTTATGGTATCTGCCCCAAGCGGCAGTATCTGCCCGTCTTGCAGCGTGTCATGCGGTGCAAAGCCAAGGTCCACGCCTTCGCCGCCACCAATGTCAAGCTGCGCGGCCAGCGCAGTCATCTGCGCGCTTCGGCCCGCGTGGCTGTCGCCATAGGCCAGCACCGGTGCGCCTGTCGCGTTCGACAGGCGCGGGGCCAAGGGGGAATGGTCCATATGGCTGTGGGTCACAAGAATGGCAGCCACCCGCCGCCCGTCGATCACGTCCAGCAGCCGGGCCAGATGCGCGGGATCGTCGGGTCCGGGGTCAATGACGGCCAGTTCGGTCGTGCCTAGAATGTAGCTGTTGGTGCCCTCTGCCGTCATGGGCGACGGGTTTTCAGCGCGGATCAGGGCCAAGTCGCGGTCTATAAAGGTTGCGGGCATCATCTGGCGAAAATACTCGGATGCGGTCGCGCTGTATAGCATATATGGTTTTACCCAGACCATGAACGGAGCCCGCGTGAAGGCACAGCTCAAATCTCTTTTGCCCCGCAGCTTTTTCGGCCGGGCGGTGCTGATCCTTGTAGTGCCGGTTATTGTCATCCAGATCGTTCTGTCGATTGTCTTCGTGCAGCGACATTACGAACGCGTGACACAGCAAATGACCGGAACCGTCTTGCAGGCGGTGGAGGTGCTGATTGACGAAGTCAACGCTGCGCACGATCCGGACCGGTCACTGGCCCGCCAACCAGAGCTTGCATCGGCTTTGGGGTTGCAAGTGCAGATCCTTGATGCGCTGCCAACCATACCTGAAAGCCACGCGGCATGGTATGATTTGGCCGGTCGCGAAATACTCTCTGTCTTGCAGGCGCGCGTGCCGGGATATTTGGGCGCGGTCTTGTGCAGCGAACCCATGGACAGTGCGGTTCTATGGGTGGCGGTCGGAAAAGGCACCTTGCAGGTCACCATTCCGCGCGACCACTTGGCGCCGACGAACCCGCATCAGCTATTGGTGATCGTGTTTCTCGCCTCTGTCGTGTTGGTTCTGATGGCGCTGCAATATCTGCGGTTGCAGATCCGGCCCATACGGCGGCTGGGGACTGCGGCAGAGGCCTATGGTCGGGGCCAATCGGTGCCGTTCCGCCCGTCTGGTGCGCGCGAAATCAGGGCGGCTGGTCTGGCGTTTCTTGATATGCGCAACCGGATCGAGCGGCAGAATTCGCAACGCAAGCTGATGCTGTCTGGCCTTGGGCATGATATGCGCACGCCGCTGACGCGGATGCGCCTGATGGTGTCCATGGCTGGCCCGACCGCGGACAGCGCCGCGCTAGAAGCCGAGATCGCCGATCTGGAGCACCTTCTGAACTCTTTCCTCGATTATTCGCGCGGTGACAGCCATGTGCCGGAAGGGCTGTTCGACCCGCCTACGATCGTAGCTGACCTTGTTGCCCGCTATCGGGCAGCAGGGCAGCAGGTGGCCTTGACCATCGCGCCAAACACTCCGCACGCCATGCACTTGCAAGAGGGGCAGTTGGAGCGCGCGCTCGACAACATTCTGAGCAATGCGCTGGATTACGGCAAACAGGCGCGGGTTCAGGTGTTCACCGATGCCGATGCGCTTGTCATCACCATAGAGGATGACGGCCCCGGCATTGCGCCTGCGGACCGCGCCCGCGCGCGCGAACCCTTTGTCCGCTTGGACAGCGCGCGCAATCAGGATGTCGGCGCCCATGTCGGACTTGGGCTTGCCATTGCCGATGACGTGATGCGCGCCCATGGTGGCCGGTTAGAGCTGGCAGATAGTCCAGCCCTTGGCGGGCTGCTGGTGCGCCTAAAATTGCCGCTGAACCGGGCGCCCTGACGGCAAGGGCCGCGTGGCAACGGCTACAGCTTGTAGATATCCGCGAATTTTGCGTCCAGATAGGCCAGCAAAGGTCCTTCATCCGGGCGTGCGCGGCTGCAGGCATGGGCAATGGTCTGCACCGAGGGACGTAGGCCGCCATGGCGCTGCACCTTGTCGGCCAGCCATGCTGTTGCAGGTGCCGGATCGCCATTGGACAGGTGCGCGTCAATGTTGGGTATCTCCAACCGCAAGGCCTGATACAGGCAGCCAGCGTAGATATTGCCCAGCGCATATGTTGGAAAATAACCAAACAGCCCGACGGACCAATGCACATCCTGCAACACCCCGTTCGCGGGGCGGTCCACCTTGAACCCGAAATCTGCTTCGAAGCGGGTGTTCCAAGCCTCTTCCAGATCGGCCGGTGCAAGGGTGCCTGCAATCAGCGCGCGTTCCAGATCGAAACGCAGCATGATGTGCAGGTTATACTGCACCTCGTCAGATTCGGTGCGGATATAGCCTTTGTGCACGCGGTTCACTGCCGCATGGAACGCATCGGCGCTGTCAATGTTTAGCCCGCCAAACTCGGCTTGCATCGCGCCGAACAGCCAACCGGTGAAGGCGCGCGAGCGGCCAAGCTGGTTTTCGTAGATGCGGCTTTGGCTTTCATGCACGCCCATCGACACGCCATGCCCCAAGGGTGTCAGCGCGTAATCGGGGGCGATGTTCTGCTCGTAGGTGGCATGGCCCACTTCATGCAGCGTGGAATACAGGCAGTTGAACGGGTCATCTTCGGCCACGCGGGTGGTGATCCGCACATCCGCGCCGGACCCGCTGGAAAACGGGTGGACAGCCAGATCAATGCGGCCCCGGTTAAAATCATACCCGAACCGACCTGCAAGCTCGTTTGCCAGCCGCAACTGGGCGTCTTGCGGGAAATGGCCTTGCAGGGCAGGGGGTGTGGGCGCGCCAAGGATACGGTCGCGCAAATCGACCAGCCGAGGGCGCATCCGGTCGAAGATCGCCGCCACCTGTGCGGCATCGGTGCCCGGCTCGTAATCTTGCATCAGCGCGTCGTAAGCGTCGGCGCCTTGGGCAATGGCTTGGCCTTCCGCGCGGCGCAGCGCCACGACCTGTTCCAGCCAAGGCAAAAAGGCTGCGACGTCATCGGCGGCGCGCGCCTCTTCCCACGCGGTTTGCGATAGCGCGGTCACGCGGGCCAGTTCCGATGCCAGACGCGCAGGCACGCGGGTATTGCGCGCATAATCGCGCCGCGCTTCGCGCAGGATGGCAGCGCCCGTCTCATCCGGGGCCTCGGCGCGCGCTAGCAACTCTCCCAAGCCTGGGTCGGTTCGGCGGGCGTGCAGCACGTCTTCCAGCGCCGCCATTTCTTCTGCCCGCTGGTCATTCGCGCCGCGTGGCATGACGGTTTGCTGGTCCCAGCCCAAGCGGCCCGCGATTTCGCCCAAGGCGGCGGTCTGGCGCAGATGCGCGCGTAGTTCGGCGTAAGCGCTCATGCCTTGGCACCGCGCAGGCTGTCGAACCGTGGATATTGCGACAGGTGCCGCGCGCGGATGATCAGCACCCAGAGCAGCACCGCAGTTGCCTGATGCGCGATTCCAAGCTGCCAAGGCGCGGCATAGATGACCGTCACAATCCCCAAGATGATCTGCGCCAGCACCACAAGCCCGACCGCATTGAACGCAAACCGCGTGGCCCCATGCGCCGATTTGCGACCGCGCAGCCAGACGACCAGCGCGAACACTGCCAGCAAATACCCCGCCATGCGGTGCACGAATTGCGCCATGGCCGGGTTTTCAAAGAAATTCTGCCACAGTGGCACGATGTCCAGCGCCTCTGGCGGGAAGAAGACGCCATTCATCATGGGCCAGTCGGTATAGCCGCGGCCCGCGTCAATGCCCGCGACCAGCGCGCCAAGCAGGATTTGCAGAAACGCGAAATGCATCAGCCCGGTGGACAGCGAGAATAGCTTTGCCTCGCGCGCGCGGCGCGCTGTCATCAACTCTGCCTCGGGCCGGTTCAGCAGGAACGCATACCACGCGATAAAGCCAAGAATCACAAAGGCCAGCCCCAAATGCGTGGCCAGTCGGTAGCTGGCGACCGATACCATGCCTTCGGTCAGGCCAGAGGCCACCATCCACCAGCCGATCGCGCCTTGCAGGCCGCCCAAGGCCCCCAGAAACAGCAGGCGCGGCGTCCAGCCGGTGGGAATGCGCTTGGTCAGCCAGAAAAACAGGAACCCCACGGCCCAGACCAGCCCGATCACCCGGCCCAACTGGCGGTGGCCCCATTCCCACCAATAGATGACCTTGAACTCGTCCAAGCTCATGCCTTGGTTCATCAGGCGGTATTGGTCGATCTGGCGGTATTTCTCGAATTCGGCGGCCCAGTCGGCGGCATTCAGGGGCGGCAATGCGCCGGTTACGGGGCGCCACTCGGTAATCGACAAGCCGCTATCGGTCAGCCGGGTCATGCCGCCGACGGCGATCATTACGCAGACCAGCGCGAACAGCACCATCAGCCAAATGCGGATCGCACCGCGCGCGCCTTTGGGGCGGCGGTCGATCACGCCGCCTTGCGGGGCGGCCTGTGCCTGTTTGTTGTCGCTGACATCTTCGAAAATTGCGCGTTTGGCGGCCATGTCCGGGCTCCTGCTATATGGCGCGCAAGCTAGTGCCCGCGCGCACGGTGTTCAAGCGTCACCCGCGCTTGCGCGCCATGTGCCGCAAGATGCCATGCAGGGTTTGCACATCGGCGCGGGTCAGGGGCAGGCGGCCCCACATGTTGCGCAGCGCCAGCTTCATGCTGCTGGCCTTTTCAGGCGGAAAGAAAAAGCCGGTGTCACCTAGCTGGGTTTCGACATGGTCGCCCAGTTTCTCGCGCTCGATGGCGGTTGCAAACTCGGTCCCTGCCATGGCCTGCACTTCGGGCGGCGTGTCGGTGGTTTGGCGCAGGAATTCATAGGCGACCAGCAGCACGCATTGCGCCAGGTTCAAGGAATAAAACGCGGGGTTCACCGGCACGGTGATAATGGCGTTGGCGCGCGCCACATCGTCATTTTCAAGCCCTGCGCGCTCTGGCCCGAACAGCACCGCCACGCGCTTGCCCGCCGCGGTCAGGGCGCGAGCTTCGGCCATGGCGCGTTCGGGTGTCAGCACAGGCTTGGTAATCCCCCGCCCACGCGCGGTGGTGGCATAGACATAATCGCAATCGCCAATAGCGCTTGGCAGATCATCGAACACGCCCGCACGGTCCAGCACAGGCGACGCGCCAGAAGCCAGCGCCACCGCATCGGGGTTCGGCCAGCCATCGCGGGGTGCGACCACCCGCATCCGCGCGCAGCCGAAATTCAGCATCGCGCGCGCCGCAGCCCCGATATTGCGCCCCATCTGCGGGCGCACCAGCACCATAAGGGGCGTGTTTTCGTCGAAAATCGCGTCGTCTTGCGGGGTCATGGGCTGTCCTTGCAGATATTGCCTTGCCATAGCTGGGCCGACGCGCCCTCGCAAGCCGGGCGCGCTTGTTTCTGGCACGCGCGCGGTTTAGAAGGCGCAACGCTCTTTGCACGAAAGACCCATGCCAATGGCCGAGGACAGACCCCAGCTTTACCTTGTCACGCCCCCCAGTTTCGATCTGGACAGTTTCGCGCCGCAACTGGCCCGCATTCTGGATGCGCAGGATGTGGCCTGCCTGCGCCTGCATATGGCCACGCAAGACACAGACGCCATTCTGCGTGCGGGCGACGCGTTGCGCGAATTGGCCCATGCCCGCGACATTCCGCTGGTGATTGCCGATCATGTGCTGATGGTCGAACGGCTGGGGCTGGACGGGGTGCATCTGACAGACCCCGGCAGCGGCATTCGCAAACTGCGCGACACCATGGGCGCGGATGCGATCATCGGGGCGCATTGCGGCAACCTGCGCCATGACGGTATGGCCGCGGGCGAAGCGGGTGCGGATTACATCGCCTTTGGCCCGGTGGGTGAAACGCTTTTGGGCGACGGGGCACATGCCGAACGCGAATTGTTCGAATGGTGGTCCGAGTTGATAGAGGTGCCGGTCGTGGCCGAAGGCGCGCTGACCACGGCACTGGTCGAAAGCCTTGCCCCGGTCACGGATTTCTTCGCCATCGGCCCGGAAATCTGGGGCGATGAAGACCCGCTGGCACGCCTGCGGGCCTTGATCGCGCCGCTTGATTAAGCGGCCGTTCTCAACGGCAAGCGTCGTGCCACCAGCTCTGCCCAATAGGCGCAGCCAGCGGGGATGGCGCTATCGTTGAAATTATATTCCGGGTGGTGCACATCGGCGCTATCGCCATTGCCCACCAGAATATACGCGCCGGGGCGTTCTTCCAGCATATAGGCGAAATCCTCGCCGCCCATGACCAAGGGCGCGGTGGCGCAGTCACCGGCGACGGCGCGCGCAGCGTCCATGGCGTATTCGGTTTCGGCATCGGTGTTCACCATCACCGGATAGCCACGCATGTAGGTCACCCGCGCGGTCGCGCCATAGGCTTGCGCGGTCATCTCGGCCAGCTTGGGCAGCCTGTCCTCTGCCAGCGCGCGCATGTCCTTGGACAGGGTGCGCACCGTGCCGCGCAAGATCACATGCTGCGGGATGACGTTGAATGCCTGCGATTCGGTGGCAAAGGACGTGACCGACACGACCATTTCCTGCGTGGGGTCCGCGTTGCGGCTTACAATACTTTGCAGCGCCAACACGATATGCGCGGCAACAACGGTCGTATCAACGCAGTGATGCGGTTTCGCCGCATGGCCACCGCGCCCTTCAACCGCGATTTCGAACTGGTCGGTGGCGGCAAAGAACGCCCCCGGACGAATGGCGAAGGTGCCCGTGGGCACGCCGGGCCAGTTGTGCATCCCGTAGACTTCGGTAATGGCAAAGCGGTCCATCAGCCCGTCTTCGCACATTTCGCGCCCGCCGCCGCCGCCTTCTTCAGCCGGCTGGAAGATGACCGCGACCGTGCCATCAAAGGCGCGCGTCTCTGCCAGATATTGCGCCGCCCCCAGCAACATGGCCGTGTGCCCATCATGGCCGCAAGCATGCATCTTGCCCGGCTCGCGAGAGGCATAGGGCAGCCCCGTTGCTTCATGTATGGGCAGCGCATCCATATCGGCGCGCAGGCCAATGCAGCGACCCGGGCCATTGCGCCCATGGATCAGCCCGACGACGCCCGTGCGCCCGATACCGGTTTCCACCGCATCGCAGCCGATCTTGCGCAGGAAATCCGCGACCGTGGCACTGGTGCGGTGGCAGTCGAACAAAATTTCGGGATGGGCATGAAGATCCTGCCGCAAAGCAGTGATCTGGGGCAAAAGAGCCTCAATTCTGTCGGGAATTTGCATTGTTTTCCTATCCGTGTCTGGACCCCGCAACAGAATAAACGCAAATGTGTGGTTATCCAGCTGCAATTGCCCCGCACCCCACATGATGCCAGATCCTGAAGCGACACGCCAGCCAGCCGCGCCCGAGACCGGGACCGGAACGGCGTTTTGCGCCCCCGTCATCGTCTACGGCGCGTTGCGGTCCGGCACGACCTTGCTGCGGCTGATGTTGAATGCGCATCCGGAGCTGAACAATCCCGGAGAGGTCGATTTCCTGACCGATCACATTCGCCCGGCGCCCGATGCGCCGACGGGCTGGCGCTATGACCTAGACGCTTTGCGCGCGGATCGCATGTTCCGCGCCCAGCAGATAGAAATCCCCGATGGCATGGACGGGTTGGACCTAACCCATGCCCTGCTGCAACGTCTGGCGGGCAAAAAGGCGCGCGGCTTGCTATGTGTCAGCATGCACCGTGACTTGCCGCTTGCGGTCGAATTGCTGCCGGGGGCGCGCGTGGTTCACCTGTTGCGCGACCCGCGCGACGTGGCGCGGTCCAGCGTCGAAATGGGTTGGGCGGGCAACCTGTATCATGGCTGCGACCATTGGGTGCGCTCAGAACTGGATTGGGACATCACCTTGTCCAGATTGGACCCAAAGGACTGGGTTGAACTGCGTTTCGAGGCGTTGATGGACGCGCCAGAGGCTGAACTGTCGCGGATCTGCGATTTCCTTGGGGTGCCCTATTCCGACAAGATGCTCAGCTACCCCGAGCATTCGACCTACGCGGCCCCCAATCCGGCTGTCGCCAACCAGTGGATGCGTCATTGCGCGCCGCGGGACATCGCGGATTTGGAAAGCAAGATCGGCATTCTGATGGCAGCCCGCGGCTACCCGCCCAGCGCGCCGCCAAAATCCGCGCCCGGACGCATTCGGCGCGCACAGCTTGCCTTGCACCACAAGGCGGGCATGTGGGCCTTTGGGATGCGCAATTACGGCGCATTGGCGTTTTTCGGTGCGCGGATTGCGGGCAAGCTGCGCCTGACCGGCTTGCAGCGCCATTTCCAAGGGCAGATCGACGCGCGCATTCGCCAAACGCTGCGCTAGGCGAGGGGGTTAGCCCGCGACGAATTCGTCCGCGCGGTAGCCTTGGATATACAGCAGCGCCGTCAGATCGCCATGGTTGATCCGAATATCGCATTGCGCGGCAACCGTGGGCTTGGCGTGCAAGGCGACACCCGCGCCGGCCATGCCCAACATACCCAAGTCATTCGCGCCATCCCCCACCGCAATCACCTCGTATGGGGAAATCCCCAGTCGGGCCGAGATGTCTTGCAAGGCCGCGACTTTGGCTTCGCGGCCAAGGATCGGCTCTGCAACTGTGCCCGCCAGTTTGCCATCCGTGATGTGCAGGGTATTGGCGCGGTGTTCGTCGAACCCCAGCGTTTCGGCCACATGCGCGGTGAACGCGGTAAAACCGCCCGAAACCAGTGCAGCGTAACCGCCATGCGCCTTCATCGTCGCAATCAAGGCACGCCCGCCGGGGGTAAAGGTAATGCGTGTGGCCAGAACCTTTGCGATCACGGTTTCCGGCAGGTCGCGCAGCAGCGCCACGCGCTCGCGCAGGGCGTCTTCGAAATCTAACTCGCCATTCATGGCGCGCGCGGTAATGCCGGCCACATGCGCACCGACACCCGCTTCATCGGCCAGTTCATCAATGCATTCCTGCCCGATCATGGTGCTGTCCATATCGGCCAGAAGCATCATCTTGCGGCGGCCATGCGCGGGGCGCAGCACCAAATCAATTCCCATCGCCTGCAAATCTTCCCAGACCTGCCAGCGATTCGCGGGCACTTCTTCCAGCGGGAATTCGGCGGCAATATCGGGGTTCAGCCATTCGGCCACACCCCCGCCCCATGCATTGCGCAATGATTCGACCGTCGCCGCGGTCAAATTGGCCTGCGCCGGGTTGGCAAGCAGTGTGACGATATACATGGGCACATCCCTTCAAGCATGTGTGCGCGTCGGTTTTTCGCGCTTTAGCGGCGCTTTAGAGCAAAAATTTTGCTTGCGCCACCCCGTCAACGGGCGTAATGGCGGCGGCGGGACACCCTTCCCCAACGAAGGGCACATATCTGGAAGGATACCATGACGAACCCCGCTCAACCGGCCAAGCGCCCGGTCAATCCGCGCTTTTCTTCTGGCCCCTGCGCCAAAATCCCCACATTCGAGCTTGCAAAACTTGCCGACGCGCCCTTGGGCCGTTCGCACCGTGCAGCCGTGGGCAAAGCCAAGCTGAAAGCTGCCATCGACGGTACCCGCGACATCCTTGGCGTGCCGGATGACTACCGCATCGGCATCGTGCCCGCGTCCGACACGGGCGCGGTGGAAATGGCCATGTGGTCGCTTCTGGGCGCGCGCAAGACCACGATGGTTGCATGGGAAAGCTTTGGCGCGGGCTGGGTCACCGATGCCGTGAAACAGTTGAAACTGGATGCCGAGGTGAAGACCGCCGAATATGGTCAGATCGTGGACATGGCGGCGCTCGATTACGACACCGATGTTGTGTTCACTTGGAACGGCACCACTTCGGGCGTGTGCATGCCGCATGGCGGTATGATCCCGGCGGACCGCGCGGGCCTGACCATCTGCGACGCGACAAGTGCTGCTTTCGCGATGGACCTGCCTTGGGACAAGCTGGATGTTGTGACCTTCTCTTGGCAGAAGGTGATGGGCGGTGAAGCCGCACATGGTATGCTGATCCTAAGCCCCCGCGCTGTGGAACGTCTGGAAAGCTACACGCCTGCTTGGCCCTTGCCGAAGATTTTCCGCATGACCAAAGGCGGCAAGCTGATTGAGGGCATTTTCAAGGGTGAAACGATCAACACGCCGTCCATGCTGGCAGTCGAAGACTACCTGCTGGCGCTGGATTGGGCGCGTGAGATTGGCGGTCTGCCCGCGCTGATCGCGCGCTGCGACGCGAACGCCGCTGTGATCGACCGTTTCTGCGCGGCCAATGACTGGATCGCGAACCTGGCCGAAGACCCGGCCACGGCATCGACCACCAGCGTTTGCCTGAAATTTACCGACCCGACCATCACCGATGGCGCAGCCTTCGCCAAGGCGGTCGCCAAGCGGCTGGAAGCCGAAGGTGTAGCGCTGGATATCGGCGCTTATCGGGACGCACCGGCTGGCCTGCGCATTTGGTGTGGGGCGACGGTGGAAACCGCCGATCTGGAAGCGCTTATGCCATGGCTCGACTGGGCCTATCACGCCGAACGCGCCGCGCTCGACGCGGCAGCCTGATCTTCACGACATGACGGGTGCGCGCGGCTCGCGCACCTGACCCCCTCTTTCGCAAGCGGGCGCTGTTGCGCACCGCCACCAGACAAGGAGCGCCCATCATGGCACCCAAAGTTCTCGTCTCTGACAAACTGTCCGAAACCGCCGTGCAGATATTCCGTGACCGCGGCATTGATGTGACCTTCGACCCAAGCATCGGCAAGGATAAGGACAAGCTGCTGGAAGTTATCGGCCAGTATGACGGCCTTGCCATCCGCTCTGCCACCAAGGTCACCGAAAAGGTTCTGGCCGAAGCGACCAACCTGAAGGTCATCGGCCGTGCCGGGATCGGGGTCGACAATGTCGATATCCCCGCCGCCTCGAAAAAAGGCGTGATCGTGATGAACACGCCCTTCGGCAACTCTGTGACCACCGCCGAACATGCGATTTCGCTGATGATGGCCGTGGCGCGGCAGATTCCCGAAGCCAACGAATCCACCCATGCCGGGAAATGGGAAAAGTCGCGCTTCATGGGGGTCGAACTGACCGCCAAGACGCTTGGCGTGATCGGTGCAGGCAACATTGGCGGCATCGTTTGCGACCGTGCGCGCGGCCTGAAAATGAAGGTCGTGGCCTTTGACCCCTTCCTGAGCGAAGAGCGCGCCGCCAAGCTGGGTGTGACCAAGGTAGAGCTGGACGAGTTGCTGGCGAAAGCCGATTTCATCACCTTGCATGTGCCGCTGACCGACAAAACCCGCAACATCCTGTCGGCGGAAAACATTGCGAAGACCAAGAAGGGCGTGCGGATCATCAACTGCGCGCGCGGCGGTCTGGTGGATGAGGCGGCACTTGCAGAGGCCATCAAATCCGGCCATGTCGCTGGCGCAGGCTTTGACGTGTTCGAGGTTGAACCTGCGACTGAAAGCCCGCTGTTCAACCTGCCCGGCGTGGTCGTCACCCCGCATTTGGGCGCATCCACCACGGAAGCGCAGGAAAACGTCGCCCTGCAAGTGGCCGAACAGATGTCCGACTACCTTCTGACCGGGGCTGTGCAGAACGCGCTGAACATGCCCTCTGTCACCGCCGAGGAAGCCCGCGTCATGGGGCCTTGGGTGAAGCTGGCCGGACATCTGGGTGCCTTCGCGGGCCAGTTGACGGATGAGCCGATCAAGGCGATCAACATTCTATATGATGGTGCTGTGAGCGAAATGAACTTGGACGCGCTGGGCTGTGCGGCCATCGCGGGCGTAATGAAAGCCACCAATCCCGATGTGAACATGGTGTCGGCCCCCGTGCTGGCCAAGGAACGTGGGGTCCAGATTTCGACCACGACGCAAGATAAGTCGGGCGCGTTTGATGGTTACATCAAGCTGACCGTCGTGACAGACTCGCGCGAGCGGTCGATTGCGGGCACGGTGTTCTCGGATGGCAAGCCGCGCTTCATCCAGATCAAGGGCATCAATATCGACGCAGAGGTGGGCGAGCACATGCTCTATACCACCAACAAGGACGTGCCGGGCATTATCGGCACGCTGGGCGGCACGCTGGGCGCCAATGGCGTGAACATCGCGAACTTTACCCTTGGCCGGAAGGATGCCGGGGGCGACGCGATTGCCATGCTGTATCTGGATGCAGCCCCGACGGACAACGCGCTGGAAGCCTTGCGCGGCACTGGCTTGTTCCAACAGGTCCGGCCGCTTGAATTCGCACTCGGCTGATCTGCCCACACGCCCCCAAAAGACCCCGGTTGACCCGGGGTCTTTTGCAGTGTTCTGTGCCGGTGTTCGCAGAACTGGAAGGCACAAGACAGATGCAGGTTTATGCCATTGGCGATATTCACGGGCATCTGGATCTGTTGCAGGCCGTCCATGACCTGATCGCGCGCGACCGCGCCGCCAATGCGTGCATGGACGCCCCCATCATCCATATCGGCGACCTTGTGGACCGTGGCCCCGACAGCCCCGGCGTGCTGCGCTATCTGCGTGATGGCATTGCGCGTGGGGAAAATTGGCAGGTGCTGATGGGCAACCATGACCGCCTGTTGTTGAACTTTATCCGTATGCCCGAATGGCATGACCCGGGTTTGCGCAGCGGGCTAGACTATCTGCACCCGGCGATTGGTGGGCGCGCCACGTTGCAAAGCTACGGCGTGACCGCGCTGCATGACGTGGACATGGCGCGCGCAGAAGCGGCCGCCCTTGTGCCCCAAGCCGATCTGGATTTTATCGCGTCCCGTCCACGCATGATCGATATGGGCGCGCAATTGTTCGTGCATGCGGGGCTGCGGCCCGGTGTTCCGCTGGACCAGCAATCCGAACACGACCTTTTGTGGATTCGCGATCCCTTCCTGCTGGACCGGCGTGACCACGGCCCACTTGTGGTGCATGGTCACACCGCCTTGCCGCGCGCCTGTCATTACCGCAACCGGCTGAATATTGACAGCTCGGCGGCTTATGGCGGCCCCTTGTCCGCCGTTGTTCTGGAAGAGCGCAAAGCTTGGCTTCTGACGCCGCAAGGTCGCGCCGAACTGGTCCCCGCCTAGATACAATCTTTTTCTTGGCTCAAATTTACGCCTAGGACAGAAATAATCTGTGCCGATATAACCTATGGTTGTAGACTGCGACAGGTTAGGGACGGGAATCGGTCCAACCGTCGGAAAAATGGAGAAAAACATGCATCTGCACAGCTCGCAGCAAGCCCGCCCCGCAACGCGCGAATGGAACTTGTTCGAAGACAGCATCCTTGCCCTTTACCTTGGGCAAAGCGCAGCCCGCATTTTCGCGCATGGTGCGATTTACCATCTGACCGAAGGGGAAACCCTGACCTTGGGCGGCCCGCAAACGCTGACAGTGGTGCTGGATGGTGTTCTGATCGCGCAGACAGGCTGGCAAGGGCCGGGGTGTCACGTTGCCGGCGATGGCACCTGTTACAAGGTCAAAAGCGAAACGGCTTCGGTCTGGGTGTTGGACCGTGCGGGAACTGGCTGGCAGGCTCCGGGGCGGCAAGCCTTGCAGCACGCGCTAGAGATGGCATTGACAGCAGCCGACCGTGCGCTGCAAGCAGCGACCCCGCCCGCGGACTTGCCTGATCCCGAAACGCTCAGCGATGTAGACCACCCGCAAATCCGGCGTATGGCCGCCCGTTTGCGCCGCACCAGTGAAGCGGCCACCGCCGATGCCGTATTCCGGTTCGTTCAGGCTATGCCTTACCGTTTCGGCAACTGGCAGGAACGCGCCTCTGACACATTGGCGCGCGGCAATGGCATGTGCACGACCAAGGCCAATCTTCAGGTTACGCTGATGCGCGCCGCAGGTCTGGAAGCTGGATTCGTGGAAATGCCCATGTCCATGTCGGTTCTGGGCAAGCTGATGCCGGCTGCATGGTTGGCCATGATGCGCCCGACCGTGCGGCACTATTTCGGGGCGGTCAAACTGGATGGGCGCTGGCATGCGGCAGATTCGTCTTATAATGACGACAGCATGGGTATCTATCTGGAAAGCTTCCCGGATTACGCGCATTTGCTGCCGGCGCATGTGTCCATCGGCAAACCCTATAGCCCGACCGCGGAAAAGAACGGCGTGGACCCGTTCGACATTCAGGTCGTCCCGCATCTGAACGAAGAGATGAGCAAGAAAAGCCGCTTCTCGCCCGCGCAATTCGAGGCCCTCAATACACGGCTTGACCGCGCGCAAGGTTCGTGGCGCAATTGGGTGGAAGAAGATCACCCCGATCTGGGCGCCGGTCTGCGCGTCGTCAGCTAAGGCGGAACAGGTATGACATTCGACTGGGACTTTTCGGCCCCCACGCCAAGCGATATGGGCGACCATGACGTGCCGCCCGCAAGCACCCGGCTTGCGGGCAAACGCGTGGCGCTTCTGGTCACAGGTGGTATTGCCGCCATGAAAACCCCGCAAATCGCGCGGGGGTTGCGGCGGCACGGGGCCGATGTCACCGCCTTCGCCAGCACCGACGCGCTGCGCTATGTTGCCCGAGAGGCGTTGGAATGGGCCTGCCTTGGTCAAGTGGTCGACGGGCTGACATGGCGCGCCGAACACCTGTCTGACGGCGCACCGTTCGATGCCTACCTCGTCGCGCCCGCCACGCATAACACCATCGCCAAGATGGCGCAGGGCATTGGTGATACGCTCGTGACCTCTGCCCTGATCTCGGCCTTGGGCCGGATGGAACAGGGGCGCACTCAAGTGCTTGTCGCGCCGACCATGCACGGGTCGATGCACAATGCGCAGCTTGTCGACAATGCCAAACGGCTGGCCGCGCAAGGCGTGCATTTCATCGCCCCGCGCGACGCGTATGGCAAACACAACCTGCCCGATACCGATGTGATCTGCACCGCGGTCGGGCGCGCGCTGTCCACCTCGCCTCTGCGGGGAAAGCCGATCCTGGTCACCGCCGGGCCAACGCCGGTGCCCATCGACGGGGTGCGCCGCATCGTCAACCGCTTCCGGGGGCGGCTGGGGGCCGATATCGCGGCGGAACTGACATGGCGCGGGGCCGACGCCGAATTGCTGCTGGGCGATGGCGCGTGGCGGCCCTCTGCCCCCATGCGGCTGAGCATTGCACGCACCTATAACGACTATCGCGATATGGTCGTGGCGCGAGCCGAACAGGGGTTGTTCGCGGGCATCTTCTCCGCCGGGGTGGCCGATTACAGGCCCAAACAGGTGGTCGATGGCAAGATCGTGTCGGGCACCGCGGAATTGCCGCTGCTGCTGGAACCCACCGAAAAGGTCATCGACATGGCCATGGACGCGGGCGGCGCGATGCACACGGTGGCGTTCAAATACCTTGAAAAGGTCACCGAAGAAGAACTGATCCGCGTTGCCAGCAAACGGCTGGACCGCGCGGGGCTGATCGTCGCCACGCGCGGAGAGGACACCAAAGGCCACGCGCAACGCGCGCTTATGGTCCGGCGTGATGGTGTCACCCCGGTCGACGGCAAGGCCCGGATTGCCAGTGCGATTGCCGATTACCTAGAAACCCTGACAACACCAGATGATGCGCGGCTTGCTGCGGAATAGGCTGCATCAACAGGGCATGGATAATCATTATGCCCGCCCGTAGGGCAGGGTCCGAACGTGGATGCGCGACGCAACCGCGCTATTGGGTCGAATTTGCCTAACCCCAAGGGTTCGCACGCCCCCGCGACACGCTTTGCCCCTGTTCTTCAGCAAGTTTGACCAGTGCCGCGATGCGGTTTTCCGTGTTTGGATGGGTTGAAAACAGCTTGTCGCGCTTGTGCACATGCAGCGGGTTTATGATGAACATATGCGCCGTTTGCGGGTTCGCCTCTGCCCGATCATAGTCAATCCGGCTGGCAAAGCCCTGGATTTTTTCCAGTGCAGAGGCCAGCCACAGCGGGTTGCCGCAAATCTCGGCGCCCACGCGATCGGCCTCATACTCGCGCGAGCGCGAAATCGCCATTTGCACCACCGCCGCCGCCATGGGCGCAAGGATCATCACCAAAAGCGTGACCACGATATTGCCGCGTTCCCGCCCCGCGCTGAAGAACATCGCGAAATTCGCCAGCATCGAAATTGCGCCTGCGAAGGTTGCCGTGATCGTCATGATAAGCGTGTCGAAATTGCGGATATGCGCCAGTTCATGCGCCATGACGGCGGCGACCTCTTCATTCGACATGCGCCGCAACAGCCCGGTGGTCGCGGCGACGGCGGCGTTTTCCGGGTTGCGTCCCGTGGCGAAGGCGTTGGGTTGGTCTTCGTTTATGACGTAAACGCGGGGGCGCGGCATGTCGGCCCCATCGGCCAGTTGGTGCACCATGCGTTCAAGCTCTGGATAAACCTGACTGTTGCATTCCTGTGCATTGTGCATCCGCAACACGGCCTTGTCGGAGTTCCAGTAGGAATACCCGTTCATGCCCACAGCCACGGCCAGCGCGATAAGCAGCCCCGCACCGCCGCCAAGCGCATAGCCCACGGCCATGAAAAGCGCGGTCATCGCGGCCATCAGAATGGCGGTTTTCGTGTAACCCATCATCTTGCACACCCCCGGCGAACCAATCCCATCATCATATGGGCAATGGGCCGGGGCTGCGCAAGCGTGCCGATCACTCGGTCAATAGCCCTGCTGCGCGGAAGGCCGCGCGCAAATCGGATTTTGGGCGCGCGCCGATATGGCCGATCACTTCGGCAGCGGCCATGCAGCCCATGCGGCCCGCGGTTTCCATGTCGCACCCTGTGGCCAGCCCAAACAAGAATCCGGCGGCGAACTGGTCGCCCGCGCCGGTGGCGTCGACCGGGGTGACGGTCTGCACCGGGATTTCCACGCGCACCCCGTCGCGGATAATCCAGACCGGGTCGCCAGAGCGGGTGCAGACGATCAGGTCGCATTCTGTTGCGGCTTGGGCCAGCGCATCTTCAAGGTCATTCGCCTGATACAGCGACACCCATTCCTGTTCGTTGCCGATGACGTAATCCATATCCTCGGCCACCAGCTTGCGGAAATCGTCGCGGTGGCGATCCACGCAGAACGGGTCGGACAGGGCAATTCCGGCCATGCCGCCGCTGCTACGGCAGGCGCGCGCGGCTTTCAGGAAGGCGTCCTTGCCCTTGTCCTTGTCGAACAGGTAGCCCTCCAGGAACACGATCTCACTATCGGCCATGACGGTTTCATCCACGTCATCGGGGCCAAGCTCGGCGGACATTCCCAGATAGGTGTTCATCGACCGCTCACCATCGGGGGTGACGAAGATCATGCTGCGCGACGTGGGCAATTCGCCACCCGCGACCGGGGCATTGACGAATTCCGCGCCCACCTTGTCAGAGTCCTGCGCATAGAACCGTCCCAGTTCGTCGTCATTCACACGCCCCACAAAGGCCGCGCGCAGACCCAGCGCACCCGCGCCCGCCAGCGTATTGGCGACCGACCCGCCAGAGGCTTGGGCGCGGTCCTGCATCGCGGCAAACAGGGTTTCGGCACGGTCACGGTCAATCAGTTGCATGATTGCCTTGTGAATATCCATCCGTTCCAGAAAACGGTCATCCACAGTGGCGATGACATCGACAATGGCATTGCCGATCCCGGCAATCTGGTAGGTTTTCATAGGGTCTTTTCCTCGAATTGGCACAGGTCGCGGATCAGGCAGGTGCTGCACAAGGGCTTGCGCGCCTTGCAGATGTAGCGCCCGTGCAGGATCAGCCAGTGATGGGCGTGAAGTTGGTATTCGGCGGGGATGTTGTCTTCGATGGCGCGTTCGACTGTATCGACATCGCGGCCGGGGCAAATACCGGTGCGGTTGCCGACCCGGAAGATATGCGTGTCCACCGCCTGCGCGGGCATCCGCCACCACATGTTCAGCACCACATTCGCCGTCTTGCGGCCCACACCGGGCAAAGATTGCAGCGCCGCGCGCGAAGATGGCACCGCGCCGCCATATTGCTCAACCAGAATGCGGCTCAGCTTGATGACATTCTTGGCCTTGTTGCGATACAGGCCGATGGTCTTGATGTGCTGGGTCACGCCCTCTTCCCCAAGGGCGAGCATTTTCTCTGGTGTGTCCGCCACCGCAAACAACCCGCGCGTAGCCTTGTTTACCCCGACATCGGTCGCTTGCGCCGACAGCGCCACGGCGACCAGCAGTGTGTAGACATTGACATGCTCCAACTCTCCCTTGGGTTCCGGGTCTGCCGCGTGGAAGCGGCGAAAGATCTCGCGGATCGTGGGGTAATCGAGTTGCTTGGCCATCGCCTCTCTATGCAATGCGTCGCGGGCCGGGGCAATCCCTTAGCCGCGCGCCATCGCCGTCAGATCCAGCGCGCCCAGATCGCGCATGATCGCGCGCACTGCATCGGTGAAGTATTCGCCGTCGCCGGGGTGATGATCGCCTTGATGGATGACCAGCGGCGGCAACAGCATGAAGGGGCTGCGCGCGCCCTTGCGCGCCTGCACGATAGCGCGGCGCGCCGGATGCCCGGCGCGCGCGGCCAAAGGCAACACAACGGCGCTGGCCCGCCCTGCGATTCCGGCCAGAATATCGGGCAAGCGCTCGGTCAGGTGAATGATGGTCAGATATCCCCCATCCCGAACGCGCCGCAGGCCGACATCCAGCCATTCGGCCAAGGGTGTGTCCTCTCGCAAGGCGCGGTCGCGGCCTGCATCCTGTGCGGCCGGACCATTGGCGGCGTAATAGGGCGGGTTGGCGATGACATGGTCAAAGCTGCGATTGCGCAGATCGCAGGGCAGGTCGCGCAGATCGGCCTCTGTCACAGTCAGGGCCACCCGGTTTGTCGTGGCATTTCGACGCGCAAGCGCTGCATACGCGCCTTGCAGTTCGACCCCGTCCAACGCCAGCCCCGGCACGCGCGCGGCCAAGCACAGGCTGGCCACGCCCACGCCGCAGCCCAATTCCAACACCGATTGCCCGGCGCGGGCCGGCACGCTGGCGGCCAGAAAAACCGGGTCGGTCGCCGCGCGATAGCCCACACGCGGTTGCCACGCCTGCACATGACCACCCAGAAAGGCGTCGCAGGTCAAACCAGCATCGTTTGACTCAATCATGCAACGGTATACCATTCTCACGCAGGATAGAACTTGCCATGAAATGGTCTTCGCGCCGTACCAGTAGACGACGCGGCATCATGCCCAAGGTTGATTCCAATGTGTGCATATGGACGTCTACATCGAACACCTCTATACCCTCGCCCTGCAACAGGGCTGTGGCATACGGAATGACCGTCGGGTTCGTGGTTCGCAAAAGCTCTTTCATGGCGGCAGTTTAGTAACGCAACGCCAGGTTTGTCGAGACAGGATGCACAGAATGGATACGCAACATATGCAAGATCGCCCCCATGACGCGCTTGCCGCGCATTTGTCAGACGACCTGACCGCGGTCAATGCGCTGATCCGACAGACCATGGCGTCCGAGCATGCGCCCCGCATTCCAGAGGTTACGGCGCATCTGATCGAAGCGGGCGGCAAGCGCATTCGGCCCATGCTGGTACTGGCGGCGGCGGACCTGTGCGGCTATGACGGCGCGCATCATCACCACTTGGCCGCAACGGTAGAGTTCATTCACACCGCGACGCTGCTGCATGATGATGTTGTCGATGAAAGCGCGCAGCGCCGGGGTCGGGCCACGGCCAATCTGTTATGGGACAACAAATCCTCTGTGCTGGTGGGCGATTATCTGTTTGCCCGTGCGTTCCAGCTTATGGTGGCTTGCGGGTCGCTGCGGGTGTTGGACATTCTGTCGAACGCCTCTGCCACGATTGCAGAGGGCGAGGTGCTGCAACTGACCACCGCACAAAACCTTGGCACGACCGAAGCGCAATACCTGCGCGTGATCCGGGGCAAGACGGCGGCGCTGTTTTCGGCGGCAACTGAATCTGGCGCGGTGCTGGCTGGCGCGCCCGAAGACAAGGTGCAGGCGCTGTTCACTTATGGGGACGCGCTGGGCATAAGCTTTCAGATGGTTGATGATTTTCTGGATTTCGGCGGCGCGGGTGACGATATCGGCAAGCGCATCGGCGACGATTTCCGCGAACGCAAGGTGACCTTGCCCATCATCCGCGCCTTTGCTCGCGCCGATGTGGAGGAGCGCGCTTTCTGGCAGCGCACCATTGCCAAGGGCGACCAGCAGGACGGCGATTTCGAGCAAGCCTGCGCCATCATCGCCCGCCACGGCACCTTAGAGGAAACGCGGGCCGAGGCCTTGGCATGGTCCCACCGCGCAAAAGAGGCGTTGTCAGATCTGCCCGATACGCCATTGCGTGCCATGCTGTCAGACCTTGCGACCTATGTGGTGCAGCGGTTGAACTAACCTATAGCGCTGTCAGGACCGCCCGTGCCTGAAGGCTGTCGGCGTTCATCTGGGCGATCAGTTTGTCGACACCGGCGTAAGCGACTTCGTCGCGCAGATGTTCGACCAGCGCCACCGACAGCCGCGCGCCATACAGATCGCCCTTGAAGTCGAACAGGAAGGTTTCCAGATTGGGGCTGTTCACCCCGAACATGGGCCGCACACCCATAGAGGCAACGCCCTGATAGCGCCCTGTATGCGGGCCATCCAGCACATCGACCAACACGGCATAGACCCCGAAGCGCGGCGGGTGCAGCCCGTCGATGGACATGTTCGCGGTTGGGTAACCCAATGCACGACCGCGTTTTTCGCCATGCAGAACCGGCCCTTCGATGCGGTGCCAATGGCCCAGCATCCGCGCGGCGCGGCGCGGGTCGCCTTCGGTCAGCGCGGCGCGAATGGCGGTCGAGGAAAAGACCTCTCCGCCTTGTGCCACAAGATCGGCCACGGTCACGTCAAAGCCCAGTTCACTGCCGAGGGCCTGCAAATCTGCGGCTGTCCCGGTGCGCCCCTTGCCAAAGCAGAAATCCGCCCCGATCACGACATGGCGAATGCCAAGCCCGTCATGTAGCACCTGCACCGCGAAATCGCGTGCCGAAAGTTGCGACAGCGTGCTGTCGAACGGCAGTTCATACAGCCGCTCTACCCCCAGCATATCCAACCTGTGCGCGCGGGCTTGTGCATTCATCAGGCGGAACGGGGCCGCGTCTGGGAAGAAGAATTCGCGCGGGTGCGGCTCGAATGTAATGACGCCCAAAGGCGCATCGCTGCGGCGCGCCATGTCGATCACGGCGCGGTGGCCCAGATGCAGCCCGTCGAAATTGCCCATGGCGACCGATGCGCCACGAGCGCTGCCGTCAAGACCGGTCCAGTGGTGGAAAACCTGCATCTGCCCTCGTTGGGGCAAATGCGCCCCTTAGTCGAATTTGCGGCTGGGGGCCAGCACGGTGGCTTCGCCCTTCAACACCGTCATATCCCCCACCGTGCAGCGACAATCAAGGGTCACGCGGCGTTTGGCATAGTCGATGGTCAGAACCGTGACTTCGGCGCGCACCACGTCGCCGGGGCGGACAGGGGCCATGAATTTCAGCGACTGGCCCATGTAGATCGTGCCATGGCCGGGCAGTTGTTCGCCGATCACGGCGGAAATCAGCCCGGCGGTCAGCATTCCATGTGCGATCCGGCCTTCGAAAATCGTGTCTTGTGCATAAGCGTCGTCCAGATGCACAGGGTTGCGGTCGGTCGACACCTCCGCGAACAATTCGATGTCGCGGTCGGTGATTTCCTTTTGCAGATGGCGCGCCATGCCGATTTCCAGATCTTCGATGCAGATCGTGCCACGCGGGAAATTGTCATTCATACCGTTGTCCAACATCGTATCACGCCTTTCAAAGGTTCCGGGCCATGTTGCGGTGCAGCACTAGCCCATCAGGCCGAGTCGCGCAAGAGGCTTGCGTAATAAAATGTCAGTATGGCGGGTTTGTGGTGTAATTATGTTGCGTGGCAATCTGTCGCAAGCGGGACAGGGCGGCCTTAGCGAAGCCGCCCGATAGCATAGGTGGGCGCTTGGCCTTCATCTGCCAGCCATGCAGCCAGCGGGGCTTGTTCAGGCGTTTCGACATCCGCGCCGAACTTGTCTGCGGCCAGCCCCCCGGTGATGAACAGCGTATCCACCCCCTCGGCCATACCGCCCTTGATATCGGTCTGAATACCGTCGCCAATGGCGATCACCCGGTCTTCGGCAAAGCGTAGCCCCAGATTTTGCGCATGACGGCGCGCAAGATCGTAGATTGGCGGGTGGGGTTTGCCGAAATACAGGCTCTCGCCGCCCATCTGGTCATAAAGCTGCGCCAGCGCGCCCGCGCAATAGATGCGCGTTTCGCCGTAATCGACAACAATGTCGGGGTTGGCACAGAGCAGTTTCAACCCGCGCGCCTTGGCGGCCAGAAAGCGCCCGCGATAGTCCTCTGGCGTCTCCGTCAGTTCTTCGAACGGGCCGGTGCAGATAATGCCCTCGGCATCCTCGAAGCTGACGCGTTCGATGGCCGGGTAATCGCCCGCCCAATCGGGCAGGTCGGTGAAGAACCCGTCATCCTTGTCTGGCCCCAGATGCCAGATCTTGGTGCCCACCGCGCCGATCAGCATGGCGGTTTGCGCCGCGTCGCCAGAGGTGGCGATGGCGTCATAGGCGTCGGGCGACAGGCCCATCTCGTTTAGCCGCGCGCGCACCCCGGCTTCGGGGCGCGGCGCATTCGTGACCAGAATGACCCGCCCGCCAGCTTGGCGATAGGCGATCAGCGCGGCTTCGGCGGCGGGGTAGATGACCTCTCCGTTATGCACACAGCCCCAAAGATCCACCAAGGCAAGGTTATAGTTTGCCGAAACCTCGGCGAAGCTGCTGATAATGCGGGTCATGTCAGGGCCTTTCAGAGCGCCAGAACGGGGATGATCTGTTTCTTGCGGCTCATGACACCGGGCAGCACCACGCTGTCGCCGTCGACCGTCGCGCCGAAAGATTTTTCGGCAACTGCCCGCGTCAGGTCGTTGGGCACCAGCATGGTCGCTTCCTCGCGCAGAATATCGACCACGAACAGCAGCACCTGATCGGCCCCGTCCTCGGCCGCGACGGTTTCCATGCTGGCCATCAGGCTGGCCTTGCGCGACAGGATCTGCTCGGGAGAGGTGGTTTCCAAAACTGACACGCGGAACTTCTTGCCACCCACTTCGTAATTCTTGCTATCCATCCGCAACAATTCGGCGTCTGAAAACGCCGAAACATCCGATTTCGCAGCGAACATGGCGCTGGCCAATGCGCCCATATCCACGCCCAGATCATCCGCCAAGGCGTGGGCAATGGCGCGGTCTTCCTGCGTGGTGGTGGGCGAGCGGAATTCCAGCGTGTCCGACAGGATGCAGGACAGCATCAGCCCCTTCACCCATGCCGGCGCTTGCGCCATATGCTTGCCGATCAGGCTGTGCATGATGGTTGCGGTGCAGGCCAGCGGGCGGATGGTAATGTCGATCGGCCCCTTGGTTTCCAAGCCGCCGACCAGCTTGTGGTGGTCGATGATCGCGGTCACATCCAACGCGTTGATATTGGAGGGCAATTCGGCAGGGTTGTTGGTGTCCACAACCACGGCGGGGGTGCCGTCGGCAATGTCGGTCACGATGCGCGGCTTGGGGCAATCCCAGTGTTTGAGAACGAAGGCTGCCTCGGTATTCGGCTCGCCCAGCAGCACGGCCTCTGCCGGGGTTTTCTTTATTTCGTTCAGGAACCACGCCCAGATAACGGGTGATCCGGTGGAATCCGTATCGGGCGAGAGATGGCCGAAAACAAGCGTGGTCATGTGGTGCTGTCCCGTATGTCTATGGTCGTTGCGCGGGTTATAGGCGGTGCAGCATTGCTTGTCATCCTCTGTTGCGGAAGCCTGCGCAAACGGTAACGGCGCAGCACGATTTTTGCAAAAGGACTGGTTGACAGCCTGTCGCACCCTTCCTACCTATGAGCCGTTAGCACTCATCCATATCGAGTGCTAATAAAATTCAACCTGGAACCATGGGAGTGTTCTCAGATGGCATTCAAACCGCTGCACGATCGCGTGCTTGTTCGTCGCGTCGAAAGTGAAGAAAAGACCAAGGGTGGTCTTATCATTCCCGAGACCGCCAAGGAAAAGCCCGCAGAGGGTGAAGTGATCGCCACCGGCGAAGGCGCACGCAAGGATTCGGGCGAATTGATCGCGCCCGCCGTGAAAGCTGGCGACCGCGTTCTGTTCGGCAAATGGTCGGGCACCGAAGTGACCGTCGATGGCGAAGAACTGCTCATCATGAAGGAAAGCGACATTCTGGGCGTCATCGCCTGATCTCGCACCTGACATATTCAATTCAGACAACCAGGAGGCACCAAAATGGCTGCTAAGGACGTCAAATTCAGCACCAACGCGCGCGACCGTATGCTCAAGGGCGTGAACACCCTGGCCGATGCGGTCAAGGTTACGCTGGGCCCGAAAGGCCGCAATGTCGTGATCGACAAATCGTTCGGCGCACCGCGCATCACCAAGGACGGTGTTTCGGTCGCCAAGGAAATCGAACTGGAAGACAAGTTCGAAAACATGGGCGCGCAGATGGTGAAAGAAGTCGCCTCGCGCACCAATGACGAAGCTGGCGACGGCACCACCACCGCGACCGTGCTGGCACAAGCCATCATTCGCGAAGGCCTGAAATCGGTTGCCGCCGGCATGAACCCGATGGACCTGAAGCGCGGCATTGATCTGGCGACCAAGAAAGTCGTCGAATCGATCATGGCTGCCGCCCGCCCGGTCAATGACAGCGACGAAGTGGCCCAGGTCGGCACCATTTCGGCCAATGGCGAAGCCGAAATCGGCCGTCAGATCGCCGATGCGATGCAGAAGGTCGGCAACGAGGGTGTCATCACCGTCGAGGAAAACAAGGGTCTGGAAACAGAAACCGATGTCGTCGAAGGTATGCAGTTCGACCGTGGTTACCTGTCGCCCTATTTCGTGACCAACTCTGAAAAGATGATCGCGGAACTGGACGATGCGATCATCCTGATCCACGAGAAGAAACTGTCCTCTTTGCAGCCGATGGTGCCGCTGCTGGAGCAAGTGATCCAGTCGCAGAAGCCGCTGCTGATCATCGCAGAAGACGTGGAAGGCGAAGCGCTGGCCACGCTGGTCGTGAACAAGCTGCGCGGCGGTCTGAAGATCGCGGCTGTCAAGGCACCGGGCTTCGGCGACCGTCGCAAGGCCATGCTGCAAGATATTGCAATTCTGACCGGCGGTCAGGTCATCAGCGAAGATCTGGGCATGAAGCTGGAAAGCGTGACCATGGACATGCTGGGTTCCGCCAAGCGCGTCTCGATCACCAAGGACGAAACCACCATCGTGGACGGTGCTGGCGAGAAGGCCGAAATCGAAGCTCGCGTGGCGCAGATCCGCGCGCAGATCGAAGAAACCTCCAGCGATTACGACCGCGAGAAGCTGCAAGAACGTCTGGCCAAGCTGGCTGGCGGTGTTGCCGTCATCCGCGTGGGCGGCATGAGCGAAGTGGAAGTGAAAGAGCGCAAGGACCGTGTTGATGACGCTCTGAACGCAACCCGCGCTGCCGTTCAGGAAGGCATCGTTGTTGGCGGTGGTGTCGCACTTGTGCAGGGTGCGAAAGCGCTGGAAGGCTTGGAAGGCGGCAATGCTGACCAGACCGTGGGTATCTCTATCGTGCGTCGCGCGATTGAAGCACCGCTGCGCCAGATCGCGGACAATGCAGGCTTTGACGGCTCTGTCGTTGCAGGCAAGATCCGCGAATCCGACGATAAGACCTTCGGCTTCAACGCACAGACCGGCGAATATGGCGACATGTTCAAGTTTGGCGTGATCGACCCCGCAAAGGTCGTGCGCACCGCGCTGCAAGATGCAGCTTCGGTCGCTGGCCTGCTGATCACCACCGAAGCCATGATCGCCGACAAGCCAGAGCCGAAAGGCGGCAACGCAGGCGGTATGCCCGATATGGGCGGCATGGGCGGCATGGGCGGCATGATGTAAGCCTGCCCGGCACCGCATGAACCGCGAAAGGCCGCCCTTCGGGGCGGCCTTTTTCATGTGCAAAGGGTTGGTCGGTCGGCAGCAACTAGCTGGCAGATGCCAAGCTAACGTGGTTGCCGGGCCTGTTGGGCGCGCAACGCTTGCAGTTTTGGACGATGCCCAGAGCCAAGTCTTTTCAGCCGCTCAGAACAGCCGCAGCGGATCAGGGGCGTTTCAGCGGGTCGCACGACGCGGCTGGCGCGGCGGATTACTCCGCCGCCGCGTGTTGCAGCGCCCGCACCCCGATATCGCCTTCCAGCATGGCGCGGATGGCCTGAACCGCCGCATGGCTACCTGCCGCCGTGGTGTAATAGGGGATCTTGTCATAAAGGGCCACCGCGCGAATTTCGCGGCTGTCCTCTATCGCCTGTGCGCCTTCGGTGGTGTTCAGCACCATGGCAATTTCGCCGCTTTTCAGCAGGTCCACGATATTCGGACGGCCCTCATAGACCTTGTTGACCAATTCGCAGGGCACATCCTGCGCGGCCAGCCAATCGGCGGTGCCGCGTGTGGCGACAATGACAAAGCCCATCTCGACCAGAAGCTTGGCGGCCTCTAGCATCATCGGTCCCTTGTCGTAATCCTTGATCGACAAGAACACGCGGCCTTCGCTTGGCAGGTCCACACCTGCGCCAAGCTGGGCCTTGTAGAACGCGCGGTCAAAGCGGCGTGCCCAGCCCATCACCTCGCCGGTGGAGCGCATTTCCGGCCCCAGAAGCGTGTCGACACCGGGGAACCGCGCGAAGGGCAACACCGCTTCCTTGACCGAGAACCACGGCGTTTGCGGGTCCGCCAGCGTCATCGGATCGCCCATTGGCAGCGGGTCCGAGGGGGCGACATCGGCGCTGATCGGCGCGCGCATCGGGAAGTTCGACAAGGGTTCACCCGCCATAAGCCGCGCAGCGATGGACGCAATCGCGCTGTCGGTGGCCTTGGCCACGAATGGCACGGTGCGCGACGCGCGCGGGTTCACTTCCAGCACATAGATTTCGCCATCCTTGATAGCGAATTGCACATTCATCAGCCCGACCACGTTCAGCCCGCGCGCCATGGCTTCGGTCTGCACGCGCAATTCTGCGATTGTGTCGGCATCCAGCGAATAGGGGGGCAAAGAGCAGGCGGAGTCGCCCGAATGCACGCCCGCTTCCTCAATATGCTGCATAATGCCCGCGACATGCACATTCTTGCCGTCACACAGTGCATCCACATCCACCTCGACCGCGCCGATCAGGTAGCTGTCCAGCAGCACCGGGTTCTTGCCCGACACGACCACCGCATCGCGGATATAGCGTTCCAGATGCGCGTCGTCGCGCACGATCTCCATCGCGCGACCGCCCAGAACATAAGATGGGCGGATCACCAACGGGTAGCCAACCTGTTGCGCGATATTGAACGCCTGTTCGGGGCTAGAGGCAATGCCATTGACCGGCTGGCGCAAACCCAACTTGTTCAGCAGCGCCTGAAACCTTTCGCGGTCCTCGGCCAAGTCAATCGCATCGGGGCTGGTGCCGAGTATGGGAATGCCTTCATCCTGAAGCGCGTTTGCCAGCTTCAGCGGTGTCTGCCCGCCAAACTGCACGATAACCCCGTGCAGCGTGCCGTTTTCCTGCTCGACACGCAGGATTTCCAGAACATGCTCCAGCGTCAGCGGCTCAAAATACAGCCGGTCCGATGTGTCGTAATCGGTCGACACGGTTTCCGGGTTGCAGTTGATCATGATGGTTTCATAGCCGACATCGGTCAGCGCAAAACAGGCGTGGCAGCAGCAATAGTCGAACTCTATCCCTTGGCCGATCCGGTTCGGGCCGCCGCCCAAGATAACCACCTTTTTGCGGTCCGAGGGGCGCGCCTCGCATTCGGCGTCACCCATGACCGGGGTTTCATAGGTGGAATACATGTAGGGGGTTTGCGCCTCGAACTCGGCGGCGCAGGTGTCGATCCGTTTGAACACCGCGTTCACGCCCAGATTGCGGCGCGCGCGGCGCACTTGGTCTTCGTCACGGCCGGTCAGCGCGGCCAAGCGGGCATCGGTGAAGCCCAGCATTTTCACCTCGCGCAGCCCCTCGGCAGTCACGGGCAGGCCGGCCTTGCGGATGCCTGCTTCAGCTTCGATGATCTCGCGGATGCGCGCCAAGAACCACGGGTCGAAGGATGTCGCAGCCTGAATGTCGTCATTCGACAGCCCTTCGCGCATAGCCTGTGCAATCAGCCGCAACCGGTCCGGGGTCTGGCTGCTGATGGCCTTGATGATCGCGGCGCGGTCAGGGGCGCCGGGAATGGCGATCTCGTCAAAGCCGGTCAGGCCGGTTTCCATGCTGGCCAAGGCTTTTTGCATGGATTCGTGGAAGGTCCGGCCAATCGCCATTGCTTCGCCCACCGATTTCATAGCGGTGGTCAGTTCGGGCTTGGAACCTGCGAACTTTTCAAAAGCGAACCTTGGGATCTTGGTGACAACATAATCTATGGTCGGTTCGAACGACGCAGGTGTCACTTTCGTGATATCGTTGTCCAATTCGTCCAGCGTGTAGCCGATGGCCAGTTTCGCGGCGATCTTGGCGATCGGGAAACCCGTCGCCTTCGACGCCAGCGCCGAAGAACGCGACACACGCGGGTTCATCTCGATCACGACCATGCGGCCATCGGCGGGGTTGATCGCCCATTGCACGTTGGACCCGCCGGTCTCGACACCGATTTCACGCAGCACGGCGATAGAGCCGTTGCGCATGATCTGGTATTCCTTGTCGGTCAGCGTCAGGGCAGGGGCCACGGTGATCGAATCGCCCGTGTGCACGCCCATCGGGTCCACGTTTTCGATGGAACAGACGATGATGGCGTTGTCGGCGCGGTCGCGCACGACCTCCATCTCATACTCTTTCCAGCCCAGCAGCGATTCATCGACCAGAATTTGCGCCACGGGCGATGCGTCCAGTCCCGACCGGCAGATGCGTTCGTAATCGTCGCGGTTATAGGCCACGCCGCCGCCCGTGCCCCCCAGCGTGAAAGCGGGGCGGATAATGGCGGGCAGGCCGACATATTCGATAGCCTCTATGGCGGCGGCAACACCGGCATTGATGTCGTATTTGCCGTTGTCCAGCTTCGGCGCGGCAATGATCGTGGCTTTCGGGTTCTCCAGCCCGATACGGTCCATCGCCTCGCGGAACAGCTTGCGGTCTTCGGCCATTTCGATGGCTTCGCGATTCGCGCCGATCAGTTCCACCCCGAACTTTTCCAATACACCCATATCGGCCAGCGCCAGCGAGGTGTTCAGCCCGGTTTGCCCGCCCATCGTGGGCAGCAGCGCGTCGGGGCGTTCTTTTTCGATAATCTTGGCGACAATCTCTGGCGTGATGGGTTCGATATAGGTGGCATCCGCCAGCCCCGGATCGGTCATGATGGTCGCAGGGTTCGAATTGACCAGAATGACCCGATACCCTTCCTCGCGTAGCGCCTTGCAGGCTTGCGCGCCGGAATAGTCGAACTCGCATGCCTGCCCGATCACGATGGGCCCGGCCCCGATAATCATGATGGATTGGATGTCGGTTCTTTTCGGCATGGCTGACCCCCTTGCACGCGCAGACGCGCGCCCCGCCAAGGGCCGCGCAAATTGGGGCGGGTTATAGGCCATGGTCGTGCCAACGCAACCCTATTTGCACACGGTCGGCGGCTTGGGTAATGTGACTTTGGACCTTGCGTGTTTAAATTGAAAATTAACGCTCGATAGTCTACCAACGCGAGAGCATATCAAGGCGAAGACTATTTCGAGAAAGTCGTTTACCATGGAAGATGCCGATTTTATCCGGCGCCGATGGCGGGGGTTGTCCGTGTCTGACCCAAAGCAGGAAATGACGATGCCGGATCGTGGCAACGAACAACGGCTAACCGAAATACAGGCGCTTGTGGTCACGCTGATCAATCGCCTTTTGTCTGCGTCTGTCGAGCATGTGGATGGCGCAGTGCAGGATGGCTTGGCGCAGCTTGGCACCTTCACGGGCCGTGACCGTGCCTATGTCTTCATGATTCAAGGGGACCGCGGCAGCAACACCCACGAATGGTGCAGCGACCAAACCGAGCCGATGATCGCGCAGTTGCAGGATTTGCCGGTCGAAGCGTTCGAATGGATGCTGGAACCGATCAGCTCTGGCAGGGCATTCCACCTGCCCGATATCGACGAGCTGCCGCCGGATTCGGAAAAATACGAATTCTTGTCTCAGCAGGGGATACGGTCGCTGCTGATTGTGCCGATGATCGACGAAGAGGACCTTGTCGGTTTCGTCGGGTTCGACAGCGTGAACAACGTGGGCAAATTTCTGCCCGGCGAGATTTATCTGCTTCGGTCCTTCGCGGATGTCGTGCGCTCGGTTCTGATGCGGCGCAAGACAACAATCGAAATGCGTCGCGCGGAAGAAGAACTGGCGCGCGAGCGTGCCTTCCTGAAAGGTATTGTCAGCACCAACGCCGCCGGCTTTGTCGTGCTGTCAGAGACCGGCGAGATCGTTTATGCCAATGACGAGGCGGAACGCGTTCTGGGCGTGAGCGTCGACGAGATGATCGGGCAGAAATACAACGCGCCGCAGTGGCGGATCACCGATATCAAAGGCCGGGCGGTGCCGGATGAGCGAGAGCCGTTCAGCATTGTTAAGCGCACCGGGGCAATGGTGCAAAACCACCGTATCGCGCTGCATTGCCCGGACGGGGTGCGCTACGCATCCATCAACGCAGCCCCAATTTCGCGCGGCGGGGTCGAGGTTGCGTCGGTGGTCTATTCCGTGACCGACGTTACCGGCTTGGTAAAGGCCGAGCAGGCCCGCGAAACCGCATTGCAAGAGGCGCATCGCGCCAATATCGCAAAGTCCAATTTCCTCGCCAAGATGAGCCATGAAATCCGCACGCCGCTGAACGGTATTCTTGGCATTTCCGACATTCTGGAAGAGATGACGAGCGATCCCGCACAAATGCGGATGCTGGATATCCTGCGCGACAGCGGCGGGTTGCTGATGGGCATCATCAACGATCTTCTCGACATGTCGAAGATCGAGGCGGATGCGCTGGAACTGGATTCCACGCCGTTTTCGCTGACCGATCTGGCCCGGCGCACCGAAGAGGTGCACACGCTGCGAGCGTCCGAGAAGCGCTTGTCCTTTGCAGTAAAGATCAACGATCCCTTGGGGCAGGACCGGTTGGGCGACCCGCAACGCCTGACCCAGATCCTGCACAACATGATCTCTAACGCGATCAAATTCACCGAGTATGGTCACGTCCTTGTCGATATCAACGCGCCGGATGAGCATTCTGTCATCGTGACGGTTGAAGACACCGGGATTGGCATGACCGAAGCGCAACATGCGCGCATGTTCGACCCGTTTGCGCAGGCCGACAGCACCATTTCGCGCCGCTTTGGGGGCACGGGGCTGGGCATGTCCATCGTGCGCAACCTTGTGGACCTGATGGGCGGCACCATCCAGACGAAAACTGCCCCAGATGTTGGCACGACAATATCGGTCACGTTGCCCATTCCGCTGGCACCGGTCGATGTGCAGGCGCGGGCGCTGTCGGTCGCCAATGTCGATACATCCCGCAGCCTGCCCGAATTGTCGATTCTGGCCGCTGATGACAATCGCACCAATCAGATGATCCTCAGCATTATGTTGGGGCAACTGGGTGCGCGGGTCACATTGGCCAATGACGGGCTGGATGCGTTGCAAAAATCGCGCGCAGAACGGTTTGACCTGATGATCCTGGACATTTCCATGCCGGGCATGGATGGGGTGACGGTGCTGAACACCATTCGCCGTGATGAAAAACGCGCCGGGTTGGCCCAGACCCCGGCCTTCGCGTTCACCGCGAATGCAATGTCACATCAGGTCGAAAGCTACCTGCAAGCAGGCTTTGATGCATGCTTGACCAAGCCTCTTAAGCTGGAGCGGCTGCATCACACCCTGCTTGATTTCTTCGCCGACAATCCGGTCAGCCAAGCTGCTCTCCCGTCACGGAAATGATTGGGCCGCCTGCGGCGCGGGCATCCTCCATATCATGCGTGACCAGAATGACGGGCAGTGCGCGGGCCTGTGCAAAGGTGAAGTCGCGGATCTGCGCGCGCAGCCCGGCATCAAGCTTCGAGAATGGCTCGTCCAGAAGCAAGGCCTGCGGTGCGCTTAGCAAGGTCCGCATCAACGCAACCCGTGCTTTTTGTCCGCCCGAAAGCGTTGCAGGATCGCGCGCGCCCATACCGCTCAGACCGGCTGCATCCAGCGCGGCCTCTATGCGCGCGGCCCGGTCACGAAGACCACGCGGCACGCCAAAGCCCAGATTGCCTGCAACCGACAGATGGGGAAATAACACATCGTCCTGAAACAACAGCCCCATGCGGCGTGCATGTATGGGCTGTGCGGTCACATCCTGTCCGTTCAGAAATATCCGCCCCGACATGCGGAATGCGGGCGGCAATGCGCCCACAATCGCAGCCAGTGCCGTGGATTTGCCGCAGCCGGATGGCCCCATGATGGTCAGCACCTGCCCTGCCGCGACAGAGATATCCAGCGCGACCATCAGCCGCCCATCCTGCGCAATGCGCAATTGGTCCAGTTTCAGACTCATGTCACCTTTAGCCCTCGTCTGCGGCGTGCGATCAGCGCGGGCACCACCAGCGCCAGCGCAAAGACCGCCAGCGGCAGTGCCATCTGCATCATGGCCCAAACTCCGATCAGCCGCCGATTGCCCGACGCGGCCAGCGCCACCGCTTCTGTTGTCAGCGTGTTGACCCGCCCTGCGCCAATCAGCAAGCTTGGCAAGTATTGCGCCACCGATGTGGCAAAGCCCACCGCAAAGGCGATACATAGCGCGCGCATCAGCATGGGTAGGCGCACGGCCAGCAGCACCCGCCACGGCGCTGCGCCGAGCGTGGCCGCCGCAAGCCCCGCTCGGCTGTCCCAAGCCTGCCACGGGTCAGACAGTGACAGCATGACATAGGGCAGCACGAAAACCAGATGCACCAGCAGCACCGCGCCCGTGGTGCCATCAAGCCCAAGCCACAATCCCAGTGCCGACAGTCCGGGCAAAAACGCGATCTGCGGCACCAGAAGCGGCAGGTAAATAATGCCTACGGTGCGCGCTGGCCCGGCCTGCAAGGTGGCAATTGTTAGCGCCAGCGCGATCATGGCCGAAAGGCCGGCCAACGCTGTGGTTGTGCCGCTCAACCGCCAAAGCTGGGCGGATTGGTCAGCCCAGACGCGCAAGCCGTAGCTTTGTGGCAGCAGGTCCGGGAAGCGCCACAACCCCGCGAGCGACCACAGCGCCAGCCCGGCCAGCCCAAGGCCCACGCCTAGCCCGATCATCAGCATCGGCACCATGACAAGGCCGCGCAATGGCCGGTCCCAGCCGACACCGCGCGCGCCATGTGCGGCCCAGACCCGTCCGCGCGCTGCGACAAGGCGTTCGGACAAGATCCACGCAGCCAGTGCGCCCAGAACCAGCAGCAGTTGCAGCACCGCGCCTGCGCTGGCCGTGAAGCGCAAGGACAGGTCGGGCGCGGTCATCCAGTCCAGCACTTGAACGGCAAGCGTGGCCGGGCGTGTCGGCCCAAGGATAAGGGCCACATCCACAACCGACATGGAATAGGCCAGCACGGCAAAAACTGGCAGGCGGATCTGGCGGTAGACACTTGGCAGAACGGTTTTGGCCCAGCCGGTCACGCGCCCATAGCCCAGGCTGCGCGCCGCGGCCATGCGGCGGGTGCTATCAGACTGGCCCAAGGCGGCCAGTGTCATCAGCATCAGGAAAGGCACTTCTTTTATCACCAGCCCGGCAATCAGGGCCAGCCCTGCTTGGTCATGCACGATCAACAGGTCTGGCGGGCGGTCCCACCCGGTGGCCCATGGCGACACCGCGCGCGCGATCCAGCCCGAGGGCGCGATCAGAAAGGCCAGCCCAAAGGCCGCCGCCGCATGGGGCAGCGACAGAAGCGGGGCCAGCAGGCTGGTGACCACGCGAAAGCTGCGCGTGCCTTGCCATGCCGCGACAATCAGCAGCGTTATGGCCAGCGACAGAAGGGTCGCGCCAAGCCCGGTGACCAGCGACAGCCGCACCGCCTTCGCAAGGCCCGGCCATGCCAGCAGGTCGCGCCAAGGGTCAAGGCTGAACGCCATGCCGCCCAGTGCCGGGAAATAGCCGAAGGCCGGCAGCATTGCACCTGCCAGCCCTGCCGCGACCGGCAGCGCCATCAGGGCGACCACCAATCGCGGTGCGATACGGATCATTCAGCGGTGCCGTACCGTTCGGTCCAGTCGGCGGCGATGCGGGTCATCCAGCTTGGATGGGGTTCCAGCAGGCCGGTGCCCATTTCATCGGGCGCAAGCGTGGCGATGCCCAGATCCAGCGCATCGAACCGGGCGCGGCCCTCGGCTTCCAGCCGGTCCATGCCCAGCACGGTTTGGAAGCCCAGCACGGCCGGGTCTTGGGCCAGTGCCTGTATTTCCGGGTCAAGGATCAGGTTGGCCAGCACCAGCGCGCCCGCTTGGTTGGCCGCGTTGTAAGGAATGGACAAGTAGGACGAATTGGCCAGCGTGCCTTCGTCAAAGACCATGGTGCGGATCGTGTCGGGCAATTCGCCATCGGCAATCGCCGCAGAGGCCCTGCCGGGGTTGAAGCTGAAACCGATATCAACCTCTCCATCGGCCAGCAACTGCCCCAGCGCGGGTTCATTTGCCGGGTAGGCGCGGCCCGCCCGCCATAGGTTGGGTGTAATCTCATCAAGGAAGGCCCAAAGCGGCGCGGTGACGGTGTCGTACTCCACCGCATCGGTCGGGCCAAGCAGCACAGACGGGTCATCCAGCACGCCATAAAGGGCTTGCTTCAGGAATGACGTGCCCAAGAAATCGGGTGGCTGCGGATAGGTGAAACGGCCGGGATTCTCGGCAATCCATGCGCGCAATGTGTCTAGCGAACGCGGCGGTTCCGGGACCGTGGCGCTGTCATATTCGAACACCATCTGGAACATGGCCCATGGGCTGCCATAGCCTTCGACCGGCAGGGTAAAGTCGATCTCGATCGCGGGGTTGGCGTCGGTATCGACCAGCGACCAATTGGGCAGGTCATAGGCGAATGGGCCAAACAGCAGGCCTTGCTCCTTCATGGATGCGAAATTCGCCCCGTTGATCCAGATCACATCGACCGCGCCGCCCGTATCGCGCCCTGCGGCGCGTTCGGACACAACACGGGTCACGGCATCGGCTGTGTCGGCAAGGCGCACATGTTCCAAGATCACACCGTGCCGCGCGCTTAGCTCGGCACCCACCTGTTCGATAAAGGCATTGATCCGCGGATCACCGCCCCATGCGTGCCAATAGACCGTCTGCCCTTGGGCCTGTTCCAGAACGGCGGGCCAATCGGCCAAGTCCAGGCTTTGGGCATTGATGGGCTGGGCCAAGGCCAGTGCGCACGCCGCGGCGCAGGTCAAAAATCGCATGAAATGGTCCTTCCTGTTTTCCTCTTATGTGCATTTACGCTACGGGACGGCCAAAGGTTACAGTAAGTTTCAGCTTGCGACACTTTACCGTGAAACATCAGCCTTGCCTGTCGCGTATACGGTAACACAAACGAGCATCTGCAAAAGGCCGCCCCCATGTTGGACCGACATCTGCGCCCCTATATTGACCCGCCGCTGAACATGATCGGCGGGCAGATAGCCCGGTCGGGGTTGACCGCGAATATGGTCACGCTGATCGGGCTGGCCTTTGGGCTGGCGGCGGGGGGGGCCATTGTCGCCGGGCATTTCCTGCTGGCGGTGGCGCTGATCCTTGCCTCACGCGTGGCAGATGGTCTGGATGGTGCGGTCGCGCGTGCGCAAGGGGTGACGGATTTCGGCGGCTATCTGGATATCACCTGCGATTTCGTGTTCTACGCGGCAATCCCGCTGGCCTTTGTCCTGCATGACCCGGCCAGCAATGGCGTGGCCGGCGCGGTGCTTTTGGCCAGTTTCTACATTAACGGCGCATCGTTTCTTGGCTACGCGATCTTGGCCGAGAAGAAGAAGATGCGCAGCGACGCCCATGGCGTGAAATCGCTGTATTTTACCGGCGGATTGCTGGAAGGGGCAGAGACAATCGCCTTTTTCGTGGCGCTATGTCTTTGGCCCGGTTGGTTTGCCGCCATGGCCTATGGCTTTGCCGCGCTGTGCGGCGTGACGGCATTGTCGCGCATTTTGCTCGCCGCGCGGGTGTTTGAACGCTAGGGCGCGTTACAGTTTGCCCTTGCGCGGCGGCACGTTGACCGGCCCGCCCATGTCGGTCGGCAGGGACAGTTGCGCCACCTGTTCGGCAATCGGTTGCACGGAAAGCGGATGTGTCGCGCCAGAAAACCGCGCCGGGTCGTCCAGGTCTTGCCACTTGCCCATGTGATAGATTTCGAGCGCGGAAAACCGCGCTTTGTAGTCCATCTTTGGGCTGCCGGGCACCCAATACCCCAGATACACAAAGGGCAACCCAACCCGGCGCGCAAGGTCGATCTGGTCAAGGATCATGAAACTGCCCAGCGACTGGTCCGCCATATCCGGGTCAAAAAAGGAATAAACCAAGCTCAACCCGTCATCCAGCACATCGCTCAGGCAGGCGGCGACAAGCGGCCCGTTCGGGCCGGTCGCCGCGTCGCGGTATTCCAGAACGCGCGTGCGCACCGGGGTTTCCTCGACCATGGCGGAATATTCGAACACGTCCATATCCGCCATGCCGCCAAAGGTATGGCGGCGGTCCAGATAGCGGCGGAACAGGGCATATTGGTCTTCGGTCGCCCAAGCGCTGGTCACATCGCGTTTCAAATGCGCATTGCGCTTCAGCACGCGGCGCTGCGACCGTGTTGGCGTAAAATCTGCCACCCGGATGCGCGCCGACAGGCACGCTGCGCAATCCGCACAGGACGGGCGATACAGCACGTTCTGCGACCGACGGAACCCCTGTTGCGACAGCTTGTCATTCATGGCCTCTGCATGGTCGCCCTGCAAGGCGGTGAACAGCTTGCGTTCCATCCGGCCTGGCAAATAGGGGCAGGGTTGCGGAGCTGTCACATAAAACTGGGGAACTGTCGGCAGGGAATGACGCATGGACGGCTCAGCCTATGGATTTCGGTGAAAGGTTAGCAAGCAGTTGACCTTTCGCCAAGCCTGCAAACAAGACCAGCCCGCATTATTCAGGGGCAATATTATGCAACATTGTGGTTGATAGAAGGTGATCGTGCAACCCTTGGCGGTATTGGGTCAGCAATATCAACGCTATGGAAACAATCTGAAGGGGAAAGACCGTCCACATCACGGCATAGGTGCTGCTATAGATCAGCGCGGTGGTGGCATCGGGCGTGCGCCCGTTCAGGTGGCGCCATTTCAGCGCCATGACCATCATGCCCACGGTTGCGCCGTAGCGCGCCAGCATGATCGTGCGATAAGCGATCGAGACGGCGGCAAACAACAACGGCAGGAAAAACGCGCTGATGAACAGGGTCAGCACAAGCCCCACCAAGGTCAGCGCCAAGGTGACCACAAGGTCAATGGCCCATGCCCCAGCGCGTTTAAGGGGCACGTCAGTGTAGAATTCGGGCTGTAGCGCCGGGTCGGGCAAGGTCATTCTGTGAAATCCGCAACGGTGGCAGTGGCGACAGAAATAAGAACGCGCGGGCAGATTGAAAAGACATGGCGTGGCGTTCCGGCGGCTGCAAAGACAATGTCGAATTCCAGCAAACGCGGATCGGCCCATGTTCTGGGTGCGGTCAGGTGGCCGATGGGGGCCACGCCACCAATGGCAAAGCCTGTGGTCGCGCGCACCTGTGCCGCATCGGCGCGGCCCAAAGCCTCGCCCGCGAGCGCGCTGGCCTTGGTGGCGCAGATACGGTTGCCGCCTGCGGTCAGGAACAGATACAGCGCGCCGCTGGATTGCCCTGCAAACAGGATCGACTTCACGATCTGGTCCAGCGCACAGCCGCAGGCTTGGGCGGCCAGTTCGGCGGTGCGCGCCTCTCCGGGTTCGGAAATGGTGTTGGCAAGGCCCGCGTCGTGCAACGCGCGGGCCACGCGGGCGACGGATTTACTCAAGGGTGTCCAACACCTCTGCCAGCGTGCCGATCAACTGGTCGATATGCGATTTTTCGATAATCAGCGGCGGCGACAAGGCGATGATGTCGCCCGTGGTGCGGATCAGGATGCCTTTTTCATAGGCTTGCAGAAAGGCGTTGAAGGCCCGCTTGGTGGGCGCGCCCGCAATCGGTTCCAGTTCCACCGCGCCGATCAGCCCCATGTTGCGGGTGTCGATGACATGGCGGTGCCCTTTCAGCGAATGCACCGCGTCCTCCCAATAGCGGGCAAGGTCATGCGCGCGGGCGAACAGGTCGTCCTGCTTGTAGGTCTCCAACGTGGCAAGCCCGGCGGCAGAGGCAATCGGGCTGCCGGAATAGGTATAGCCGTGGAACAGTTCGATCAGGTTTTCCGGCCCTTGCATGAATGCGTCGTGAATATCTGCCGTGGTCAGCACCGCGCCCATCGGGATCACACCGTTGGTCAGGCCCTTTGCGCAGGTAATCATATCGGGCATCACGTCGAAATGCTGCGCGGCAAAGGGGCTGCCAAGGCGGCCGAAACCGGTGATAACCTCGTCAAAGATCAGCAAAATGCCATGCTTGCGCGTGATCTCGCGCAGGCGCTGCAAATAGCCCTTGGGCGGGATCAGAACTCCGGTGGACCCGGCCACGGGTTCCACGATCACCGCCGCGATCGTGTCGGCGCCGTGCAATGCCACCATGCGTTCCAGATCATCGGCCAGATACGCGCCATGCTCGGGCTGGCCGCGCGACCACTGGTTTTCCGGCAGATGGGTATGGGGCAGATGGTCAACGCCTGCCAGCATGGCCCCGAAATGGCGGCGGTTGTTGACAATGCCGCCCACTGAAATGCCGCCGAAATTCACCCCGTGATAGCCCCGTTCGCGCCCGATAAGGCGGGTGCGGGTGCCATTGCCAAGCGCACGATGATAGGCGATGGCGATTTTCAGCGCGGTTTCCACGCTTTCCGACCCGGAATTGGTGAAAAACGCGTGGTCCATGCCGTCGGGGGCCATGTCCACCAGCCGGTTGGCCAGCTCAAACGCCTTGGGGTGGCCCATCTGGAAGGCGGGGGCGTAATCCAGCTCCGTCACCTGTTTCTGGATCGCTTCGGTAATCAGCGGGCGCGCATGGCCCGCGTTGCAGCACCACAGCCCTGCCGTGCCATCCAGAATCTGCCGCCCGTCAGAGGTGGTGTAATGCATCCCGCTTGCGGCCACCAACATGCGCGGGGCCGATTTGAATTGGCGGTTCGCGGTGAACGGCATCCAGAAGGCGCGCAGGTCATTGGGGGTGGGGCGGTCAAGCATGGCAAGCTCCGAGTAAAGGGTTGTCAGGACGCTACCACACCAGCGCCCCCGCGCAAGCCCGCGCAGCGCTTGAACCGGGCGGCGGTTTGGGGCATTCCCATAGCGCACACAAGGGTTGGAGATTGATATGAGCCGCGCATTCCTATTCCCCGGTCAAGGGGCGCAAACCATCGGCATGGGCCGCGCACTGGCCGACAGCTACCCGGCGGCGAAGGCCGTGTTTCAGGAAGTGGACGACGCTTTGGGAGAGGCGCTGTCGGCGCTGATCTGGGATGGCGATATCGCTGATCTGACCCTGACCGCGAATGCGCAACCGGCGCTGATGGCGACATCGCTCGCAGCCCTGCGCGCGATGCAGGCAGAGGGCGTGGCGATCACCGATGCCGCGTTCGTGGCCGGGCATTCGTTGGGTGAATATTCCGCGCTGGCTGCGGCCGGGGCGCTGTCGGTATCTGACGCGGCGAAGCTGCTGCGCATCCGGGGCCGGGCGATGCAACAGGCGGTGCCCGTGGGCGAGGGGGCGATGGCGGCGCTGCTGGGGCTGGATTTCGCCGCCGCGTCCGAGGTTGCGTCAGAGGCCGCGCAAGGCCAAGTCTGCCAAGCCGCAAATGATAACGATCCTGCGCAAGTGGTGGTGTCAGGCCACAAGGCGGCCGTGGAGCGCGCGGTCGACATTGCTAAGGCGCGCGGCGCGCGGCGGGCCATGTTGTTGCCGGTCTCTGCACCCTTCCATTGCGCGCTGATGCAACCCGCCGCCGATGCCATGGCAGAGGCCTTGGCCAATGTCACACTGAACGCGCCCGCCGTGCCGCTGGTCGCCAATGTTCGGGCTGAAGCGGTCAGCGACCCCGACACGATCCGCGCGCTGTTGATCGAACAGGTCACAGGCTCTGTGCGCTGGCGCGAGTCGGTGGCGTGGATGGCCGATCAAGGTGTGACAGAGTTCTGGGAGATCGGCGCAGGCAAGGCGCTGTCGGGTATGGTCAAGCGTATTGCCAAAGGGTCCGAGACCCGCAATTTTGGCACACCGGAAGACGTGGCCGCACTGGCAGGGTAAACAAGACGCCCCGGCGCGATGGCCGGGGCGCAGATGCCTCACGGGATGATGCGAGCGTACTTGACGCCTGCCAGCGATGCACCGGCCAAGATACCGGACTGACCGAACACGACTGCAATCACAGGGGCGAATTGAGTCGTGGTTTCGGCCCCAAGCGATCCACCCCGCGTTGGCGTGGCGTAGCGCAGGTCGGCACTTGCGGCCCAGCCTTCGGAATACCGAAAATCCGACAGCGCCTGTTCGGTCATGAAAAACAGCGCATGTGCGTATTGCTGTGCGCCGATTTGCAGCCCCAAGCTGGCGCGCGTGGCTTGGTAGTAATCCACGCTTGCATCGTCAATGCGCAGCGCCCCGCGCCCATAAGAGCCGCCGACGAACAGCCCCGCTTCGGTAACGACGGGGATATACAGGATACCGCGCGATTTATCGAACAGTTCTTCCAAGCCGGGGTAATTGTTGCGCAGGTAGTCGCGTGCCGCATCGACGCGCGCATCAAGCCGCGCCGCACCTTCGCCGCCAATCGGGTTGCCGCAGGCCGCCAAACCCGATCCGATACCCGCCAACCCCGCGAGCGTGAAGGCTCGTCTGCTAATCTGTGTCATTGCTCTGCCTCTGATGAGATGTGCCGCTATGCTGCGACCTTGTGGCCAAAAATAGCGCGAACCGCGCGGCTTGTCACGCTTGCTTGGCACGGCGCAGCGATTACTTGCGCAAGGATTCGGCGACACGCGGGGCGAAATAGGTCAAAATCCCGTCACAGCCCGCGCGTTTGAAGGCCAGCAGGCTTTCCAGCATGACCTTGTCGCCATCCAGCCAGCCATTCTGCGCCGCCGCCATCAGCATCGCATATTCGCCAGAGACCTGATAGGCGAAGGTCGGGCGCGCGAAGCGGTCCTTCACCGCGCGGCAAATGTCCAGATACGGCATGCCCGGTTTGACCATGACCATATCTGCCCCTTCGGCCAGATCGCGGGCGACGCAGGCCAAGGCCTCTTCGCGGTTGGCAGGGTTGATCTGGTAGGTTGCCTTGTCGCCCACCAACCGCGCGCCTGCGCCGACCGCGTCGCGGAATGGCCCGTAAAACCCGCTGGCGAATTTGGCAGCGTAGGACAGGATCGCCACATCGCGGTGCCCTGCGGCCTCCATCGCGGTGCGCAGCGCGCCGATGCGGCCATCCATCATGTCGGAGGGGCCAAGGATATCGGCCCCCGCTTCGGCCTGCGCCAGCCCCATCTTGACCAGCGCATCGACGGTTTCATCGTTCAGGATGCACCCATCCACAACGAACCCGTCATGGCCGTTGGCGTTATACGGGTCCAGCGCGATATCGGTCATGACCATCAGGTCCGGCAATTCGGCCTTCAGCATGCGGATTGCGCGATTGGTCAGGTTTTCTGGGTTCCACGCTTCGGCGCAATCTTCGGTGCGCAGCTCTTGCGCAGTATAGGGAAACAGGCAAATCGCCGGAATACCAAGGGTCAGTGCCCGCTCGGCGGCGGGCAGCAGGCGGTCCAGCGACAGGCGGTTCACCCCCGGCAGAGATGGGATCGGTTCCTCTATCCCCTCGCCATCGCGAATGAAAACCGGCCAGATCAGGTCGCCCGCCGTCAGCCCGTTTTCTTGCACCATCTCGCGCAGGGCGCGGGTGCGGCGCAGGCGGCGCATGCGGGCGGCAGGGTAGGGGGCGGGCGTGTGCATCTATGCGGTCCTTCGGTGCGGGTCTGCGCCCTTTGGTGCCACGCGCGGGCCGGAAAGGGAAGATGCCGCGCCGCCCAGTGCCGGTTATCCCCGGTCCGCGATGACCCCGCGCGTGGCCGACAGCGCCGACAAGACAGATGCCCGCGTGACCCGGCCCAATGTTGCGTCCCCGTCCGACACGGCAAGCATGTCGTGTTGGCCGTCGAATTGCGCCATGACCTCGCGGATGGGCATATCGGCCGGAACGCTGCGCGTCGGCGTGCCCAAGGCACTTGCATGGACCAACGCGTCGCGTGCGCGCAGCACGCCAAGCGGGTTCATATTGGCAACGAAATCGGCCACATACTGGTTCGCCGGGCTTTGGAAGATCTGCGCGGGCGTGCCGCATTGGATCATCCGCCCACCTTCCAGAATGGCAATGCGGTTGCCCAGCTTGAACGCCTCGTCCAGATCGTGGCTGACAAAGATGATTGTGCGTTTCAGCCGATCTTGCAGTTCCAGCAATTCATCTTGCAGCCGCGCGCGGATCAGCGGGTCCAGCGCCGAGAAGGGCTCGTCCATCAGCAAAACCGGCGCATCGGTGGCAAAGGCGCGGGCCAGCCCGACACGTTGCTGCATACCCCCTGACAGCGCGCTGACAGGTTGGTCTGCCCATTGCGTCAGGCCGACAAGCTCTAGCTGCGTGTCGATCTTCTCGTGCCGGGCGCGTTTGCCCATGCCCGCCAGTTCCAGCCCCAGCCCGACATTTTCCCGCACAGAGCGCCATGGCAGCAGCCCGAATTGCTGGAACACCATTGCGACCGTCTGCGTGCGCAATCGGCGTAGCGTGGCGCGGTTTGCATTTGGCACACTGACCAGCCCGTCGCCATCATGGACCAGCACATCGCCCTGCACGATGGGGTTCAGCCCGTTGACCGCGCGCAACAGCGTGGATTTGCCGGACCCCGACAAGCCCATCAGGACAACAATCTCTCCCGGCGCCACATCGAGGGAGCAATCATGCACGCCCAGAACCTGGCCCGTTTTTTCCTTGATGGCGTCGCGGCTTTGGCCGGTTTCCATCAGCGGGATCGCCTTGTAGGGGTTCGAGCCAAACACGATAGAGACATTCTGAAACCGAACGGCAGGATCAGTCATCGCACCGCCTCCACCCGCAACATGCGGTCCAGCATGATGGCGACGGCCACGATCACCGCACCTGCTTCAAACCCCAGCGCCGCGTTCACCGTGTTCAGTGCGCGCACGATCGACACGCCCAAACCCGGCGCGCCCACCAGCCCCGCGATCACGACCATCGACAGCGACAGCATGATCGTCTGGTTCAGCCCTGCCATGATCTGCGGAAAGGCGAAGGGCAGTTCCACCTTGAAAATGCGTTGTGCCGTGGTCGCGCCAAAGGCGGTCGCGGCCTCTGACAGCGCGCGCGGGGTCGAGCGGATGCCAAGTTCCGTCAGCCGGATTGCGGCGGGCATGGCGAAAATGACGGTCGCCACCAACCCCGGCACCATGCCCAGCCCGAACAGCACCAGCACCGGGATAAGGTAGACGAATACCGGCAGCGTTTGCATCAGGTCCAGAACAGGCGTCAAGGCGCGGTAGAATTTCGGATGATGCGCGGCGTAAATGCCCAAGGGCACACCCACCCCCATGCACACGACGCAAGACGCCAGAACCAGCGTCAGCGTTTGCATGGTCAAATCCCAATAGCCTTGGTTCAACGCGAATACCGCGCATAGCACCACGACCAGAACCGACACCCATTTGCGCTGCAACAGCCATGTCACGGCCCCAAAGGCCGCGATCACGATGAACGGATGCGGTTCGATCAGCGCGGTTTCCAAGCCGCCGATCATGCTGCGCAAGGTCAGTTCCAGCGCGTCGAACGCGGTGATGAATGTGTCTTGCAGCCATTCGAACCCCATGGCGACCACGCGGCCCACCGGGATCTTGGCGTCAATAATGGGTTGGGTGAATGCGTCGGCCATGCGGTGCCCCTTGTTTGAAAAAACGCCCCGGACCAAAGGCCGGGGCGCGAAGGGATCAGTTCAGCGCGGCCATGACGGCGTCCATGGCGTCACCGCCATCGGCGGTGGTCACACCGTCCAGCCATGGGCCGATAGCGCCGGTGTTGGCCGACAGCCACGCGCTGGCGGCGGCTTCGGGCATGGTGCCGTCATTCAGGATCGCGCCCATGATCTCGTTTTCCATGGCCAGCGAAAATTCCAGATTGTTCAGGAACGCGCCGATATTGGGGCATTCCTGTGCAAAGCCCGCGCGGGTGTTGGTGTACACCTCTGCCCCGCCGAAGTTGGGGCCGAACCAATCATCGCCCCCGGCCAGATATGTCATGTCGTAGGCGGCGTTCATCGGGTGCGGCTCCCACCCCAGGAACACAACCGGTTCATCCCGGCGGTCGGCGCGGGCGACTTGGCTCAGCATCCCTTGTTCAGAGCTTTCGACCACTTCGAAGCCCGACAGCCCGAAGGCGTCTGCCGCGATCATGTCAAGGATCAGGCGGTTGCCGTCATTGCCCGGCTCGATACCGTAAATCTTGCCATCCAGCGCGTCCGACTGCGCGGCGATGCTGGCGAAATCGGTGATGCCCAGCGCAGCACCTGCTGCATTGGTGGCCAGCGTGTATTTCGCGCCCGCCAGGTTGCGGCGCAGGGTCTCGACAGTGCCGGCCTCACGATAGGGGGCAATGTCGGCTTCCATCGTGGGCATCCAGTTGCCAAGGAATACATCGACATCGCCATTGGCCATGGATGTATAAGTCACCGGCACCGACAGAACCAGCGTGTTGGTGTTGTAGCCCAAAGCGTCCAGCAGCGTGGTGGCGACGGCGGTGGTGGCGGTAATATCGGTCCAGCCCACATCGGAAAACGTGACAGAGTTGCACTCGGCAAAGGCTGGCCCCGCGGCAAAAACGGCGGCGGCAAGTGTCGTCATACGAAGGGTCATTGATATATCTCCCATGTTGCGTTTTTTCTTGATTGACCAATCAATAAACAATCGGATAGCAAACCTGCAACCAAAATGTTGCAAAAAGGTGCAGGGCTGCCATGCCGAAGGTTGGAATGGAACCTATCAGGCGCGATGCGCTTATCAAAGCCGCTATTGTCGAGATCGGGCAAGCGGGGTCTTTGGATGTGACCGTTAGCCGAATTGCCAAGCGCGCGGGCATGTCTTCGGCGCTGGCACACCATTATTTCGGGTCGAAAGAAGCGATGTTTCTGGCCGCCATGCGCCATGTGCTGTCAGTCTATGGCGCTGAAATTCGCGGCGCGCTGGTTGCCTGTGACACGCCGCGCGACCGGCTGCGCGCGCTGGTGCGCGTGTCCTTCACCGGCAGTAATTTTCGGCGCGAGGTGGTCGCGGCATGGCTGAATTTCTACGTTCTGGCGCAGCGTCAGGATGATGCCGCGCGGCTGCTGCGCATTTATCAAGCGCGGCTGCGGTCGAACCTGCGCGACGCGCTTCGCCCGCTTGTGGGTCCGCGCGCGGGCGTCTTGGCCGATGGCGCAGCGGCTATGATCGACGGGGCCTATCTGTTCGAGGCCCTTGGCACCGGAGAGCCGGACAGCACCCGCGTCTGCGAACAGGTGCAGGTCTGGCTGGACGCCGCAATAGACGGGGGGCACCCATGAAAGCACAACCCAAGGCCAGCCATTTCATTGGCGGTGGCTATGTTGAAGATGACGCGGGCAAGCTGTTTCACAGCCATTACCCCGCCACGGGCGAGGTGATTGCGCAACTGCATTCGGCCACGCCCGCGATTGTTGAACAAGCTTTGGCGGCGGCGGCAGATGCGCAGACCGACTGGGCCGCGCGCCCGCCCGTGGAGCGCGGGCGCATCCTGCACCGCGCCGCGCAGATCATGCGCGCGCGCAACCGCGAATTGTCCGAATTGGAAACGCTGGACACGGGCAAGCCACTGCAAGAAACGCTGGTGGCCGATGCCGCCTCTGGCGCGGATGCACTGGAATATTTCGCGGGCTTCGCGCCGACCGCCACTGGCCAGACCATCCCGCTTGGGCGCGACATGGCCTATACTTTGCGCGAACCCTTGGGGGTCTGCGCAGGAATCGGGGCATGGAACTACCCGATCCAGATTGCCGCGTGGAAAGCCGCGCCCGCTTTGGCCTTTGGCAATGCGCTGGTGTTCAAACCGTCCGAGGTGACGCCACTGTCGGCTTTGGCGCTGGCCGAGATATTGACCGAAGCGGGCCTGCCCGCAGGCCTGTTCAACGTGGTGCAAGGCGCGGGCGATGTGGGCGCAGCACTGGTGAGCGACAGCCGCGTGGCCAAGGTTTCGCTGACCGGGTCGGTGCCAACGGGGCGCAAGGTCTATGCGCAAGCTGCCGAGGGCATTCGCGCAGTCACCATGGAGCTGGGCGGCAAATCGCCCCTGATCGTGTTCGAGGATGCCGATCTTGACAATGCTGTGGGCGCGGCGATGCTGGGGAATTTCTATTCCTCGGGGCAGATCTGCACCAATGGCACGCGGGTGTTCGTGGCCCGCGCGGTGCTGGAGCCGTTTCTGGAGCGTCTGGTCGCGCGCACAAAGCGCATTGTCCTGGGCGATCCGCTGGACGAGGCCACGCAGATGGGGCCGCTGGTCAGTGCCGCGCAGGCAGAGCGGGTGATGGGCTATATCGCGCGCGGCGTGGCCCAAGGCGCGCGGCTGGTTTGCGGCGGCAAATCGGCGGGCGGCTGGTTCGTGGAACCGACCGTCTTCGCCGATGTGACCGACGAGATGACCATTGCCCGCGAAGAGATTTTCGGCCCGGTGATGTCGGTGCTGGCCTTCGACGACGAGGATGAGGTGATCGTCCGCGCCAATGCCACGGAATACGGGCTGGCGGCAGGGGTGTTCACGCGCGACCTGACCCGCGCGCACCGGGTGGTGGGGCGGTTGCAGGCGGGCACCTGCTGGATCAACGCCTATAACCTGACGCCGGTGGAAATGCCCTTCGGCGGGGTCAAGGCCAGCGGCGTCGGGCGTGAGAATGGCCATGCGGCGCTGGAGCATTACACGCGGGTGAAGTCCGTCTACCTTGGAATGGGGGATGTCGATGCGCCCTATTGAGCGGTTTCAACCAAATTGCCGCGCCTTGCGGCGCGAAGAGATTTGACGCTGGCCCGCCTGTCGGCGGGCGTTTTGCCCCGGCGTCGGTATGGGGCGGCAGGTGTCGTTATTTTGCTGAGAGGCGGTTCAGGGGCAGGTCTGCCCTGAACGCGCCATATCGAGTGTATCGCGGGTCAGGCCGCGTCAAGGACAAGCCGCGCGTTTCGCGCGGTCGCTGGCGCGATCCTTGACCCGGCCTGTCCCGCTTTGGAGCCAAGAATGATGCAGGCGGATTATGTGGTTGTGGGCGCAGGGTCGGGCGGTTGCGCAGTGGCGTATCGGCTGGCCGAAGCGGGCCATTCGGTGATCGTGGTGGAAGCGGGCGGGTCGGATGCCGGGCCGTTCATCCAGATGCCGGGTGCGCTGTCTTACCCAATGAACATGGCCCGCTATGACTGGGGCTACCAGACAGAGCCGGAGCCGCATTTGGGCGGACGGCGGCTGGCCTGCCCGCGGGGGCGGGTGCTGGGCGGGTCCAGCAGCATCAATGGCATGGTCTATGTGCGCGGCCATGCCCGCGATTTCGACCATTGGGCCGATCAGGGGGCCGATGGCTGGCGCTTTGCCGATGTGCTGCCCTATTTCCGCCGGATGGAGAATTGGCAGCCGGGCGCAAGCCCGTGGCGCGGGCAGGGCGGGCCGCTGCATGTGTCGCGCGGCAAGCGCGAGAACCCGCTATTCGCGGCCTTTGTCGAAGCGGGGCGGCAGGCGGGCTACCCGGTGACCGAGGATTACAACGGCGCGCAGCAGGAAGGGTTCGGCGCGATGGAGGCGACGATCCACGCGGGCCAGCGCTGGTCCGCCGCGCGCGCCTATTTGCGCCCTGCGATGGCCACGGGGCGGGTGCGTGTGGTGCGCGGTCTGGCCGCGCGCGTGGTGTTTGACGCGGCCAATCGCGCCACCGGCGTGGCTTTGCAAGGCGGGCGCATCTGCCACGCAAATGCAGAGGTCGTGCTGGCGGCCAGCAGCCTGAACACGCCGAAATTGCTGATGCTGTCGGGCATCGGCCCCGCCGCGCATTTGGCAGAGCATGGGATCACACCGCGCGCCGACCGCGCAGGCGTGGGGCAGAACCTGCAAGACCATCTGGAACTGTATCTGCAATACGCCGCCAGCCAGCCGATCACGCTGTTCAAATATTGGAACCTGCCGGGCAAGGCTTGGGTCGGGGCGCAATGGTTGCTGGCACGCAAAGGCCCCGGCGCGTCGAACCAGTTCGAAGCCTGCGCCTTCATCCGCTCGCGCGCTGGCGTGGACTACCCCGACATTCAGTATCATTTCCTGCCCATTGCCGTGCGCTATGATGGCAAGGCGGTGGCAGAGGGGCACGGGTTCCAGACCCATGTCGGCCCCATGCGTTCGCCCAGCCGGGGCTGGGTGAAACTGGCCAGCCCCCGCCCGGAAGATGCGCCGCGCATCTGCTTCAACTACATGAGCACGGCGCAGGATTGGGAAGATTTTCGCCGCTGCATCCGCCTGACGCGCGAGATCATGGGGCAGGCAGCCTTCGCGCCCTTTATGAAGCACGAAATCCAGCCGGGTGCGGGTGTCCGGGACGATGCCGCGCTGGATGAATTTATCCGCAACCATGTGGAAAGCGCCTATCACCCCTGCGGCACGGCGCGGATGGGGCGGCGCGACGATCCCTTGGCGGTGGTGGACCCGGAGGGCCGCGTGATCGGGGTGGAGGGGCTGCGCGTGGCTGACAGTTCAATCTTTCCGCGCATCCCGAACGGCAATTTGAACGCGCCTTCCATCATGGTGGGTGAGAAGATTGCCGACCATATTCTGGGCCGCAGCCTGCCGCCGATGAATCTGGAACCGTGGTTGCACCCGGATTGGGCACAGGCACAGCGCTGAAATTTCTTGCATAACTTTTGTATCTGCCTAAGGCTTGGGCATTCGCTGGGCCAAGCGCAGGCATCAGACTTGCGAAGCCCCGCGGCGCATGCGCTGTTGCGTTATCAAGATTCCGACAGGAGAGTGTCCATGTTCTACAAATCCATCTCCGCCGCCTTCGGTTTTGGCCTTTTGGCTGCCACCGCGCAGGCGCAAACCTCTATGCCCTTCGCGCTGGATTGGCGTTTCGAGGGGCCGTCAGCCCCTTATTTCGTGGCTATCGACAAGGGCTATTTCGCCGATGCCGGGCTGGAGGTAGAGGTCACCGCAGGCCAAGGCAGCCTAGACGCGATTCCGAAAGTGGCCACCGGCGCATTCCCGGTCGGTTTTGCCGATATGAACAGCCTTATCAAATTTCTGGACCAAAACCCCGGCGCGCCCGTCATTGGCGCAATGATGGTCTATGACAAGCCGCCTTTCGCCATCGTCGGCCGCAAGTCGCTGGGCGTAGAAGCCCCGTCCGACTTGGAAGGCAAGGTTCTGGGCGCACCGCCCCCCGATGGCGCTTGGGCGCAATGGCCGATCTTCGTGTCAGAGACGGGGATTGACGCGAATAGCGTAACCATCGAGCCTGTAGGCTTCCCGACGCGCGAGCCGTCCCTGGCCGAAGGCACCGTCGCGGCTGTAACCGGTTTCAGCTTTACGTCCTTTCTGAACACCGTGCGTCTAGGTGTGCCAGAGGATGACGTTTCGGTCATCCTTATGGCAGATCACGGCGTGGATCTGTATGGCAACGTCATTATCGTGAATACCGATTTTGCGGCGGCCAACCCTGACGCTGTGAAAGGGTTCTTGGATGCTGTCGCCAGAGGGGTGGTCGACACGATTGCCGATCCGGAAGCAGCCATCGAAAGCTTGGCCAGCCGCAACCCGGCGATGGATGGTGAGTTGGAACTGCGCCGTCTGGAATTGGCGCTAGAGGCCAATATCGTGACGGATGCTGTCAAAGCGAATGGCTTGGGCCTGATCGACGATGACCGTTTCGCCAATGCGATAGATCAGATAGCGCTGACCTATGAGTATCAGACCACACCGGATGCAAGCCTTTATTTTACCGATGCTTACCTGCCCGAAGGCGGGTTCAAGCTGGATTGATGGGCTTTGGGGCCGGTGCTGCACGCACCGGCCCTTTCTGCACGGTGGATGAATGAAAAACCTGATCGAAATCAAGGGCGTGCGCCACGCTTACCGCACCGATGCCGGGCCGCTTCCGGTGCTGGACGGGCTGGAAATTGCCGTGCCCGAAGGCGGTTTTGTTGCCGTGGTCGGCCCGTCTGGCTGTGGCAAATCCACGCTTACGCGCCTGATCGCGGGGCTGATGAAACCCGACCACGGCGAGGTCTGGCTGCATGGCGAGCGCGTGAAAGGCCCGCGTTCGACCGTGGGCATGGCATTCCAAAACCCGGTTTTGCTCGAATGGCGCTCTATCCTGAAAAACGTGCTTCTGCCCTTGGAGATCGTGCCTTCGAAACTCTCCAAACGCGAAGCCGAAGACCGCGCGCGCTTCCTGCTGTCGCTGGTCGGTCTGGAGGGCTTCGAGGACAAACGCCCCTCGGAACTGTCCGGCGGTATGCGCCAACGCGCCAGCCTGTGCCGCGCGCTCATTCACCAGCCAGAGGTGCTGATCCTCGATGAACCCTTCGGCGCGCTGGACGCGTTCACCCGCGAAGATCTGTGGCAAACCATGCACAAGGTGAAGGAACGCGAACCCTTTACCGGCGTGCTGATTACCCATGACCTGCGCGAGTCGATCTTTCTGGCCGATCAGGTCGTGGTGCTGTCGGGCCGCCCCGCGCGCACGCAATATGTGCTGGATATTCCGCGCAATCGCACACCAACGCTGGACGATCTTTATACCCCCGAAGCCGCAGAACAGTTGAATATCCTGCGCCACCAGATTCAGGTCGCCCAAGGCCGCACCACGGAAGGTGCCGCATGAACAAGCATGTCCAAGCCTTTGCGGTCCCGCTGATCGCGGTGGTGGTGTTCTTGGCGTTTTGGGAATGGCTTGTCTGGGTCAATGGCTGGCCCACTTTCAAAATGGCCGCGCCATCCGATCTGCCCGCAGCCTATATCCGCCATTGGGATCTGTTCCTGACCATGGGTTGGCAGACGCTCTGGCGCACCATCCTTGGGCTGCTTCTGGCGGTTATCTTCGGTACGTTTCTGGGCATGATCATGGGCTTTTCGCGCATCATGCGCGACGCGCTTTATCCGCTGCTGGTGGGCTTCAACGCCATCCCCAAGGCGACAGTCGTGCCCATCGTGGCGCTCATGTTCGTGGGCCAGCACGATTTCAACACGGTGCTTTTGGCCTTCATCATCTCGTTTTTCCCGATCGCGGTGTCGGTCAGCATTGGCCTATCCACGCTGGAGCCTGAATACCGCGACATCCTGCGTAGCTTGGGCGCTTCACAAGCCACGATCTTCTGGAAAATCGCGCTTCCCAAAACCCTGCCCGAATTCTTCGGTGCGTTGAAAGTTGCGGTCACACTGGCCTTCATCGGCACCAACCTGATGGAAATCGTCAGCCCGCATGGGCGCGGCTTGGGCGCATTGTTCGATAGCGGGCGCACCAATTCCGACTTCCCGCTCATGTTCGCGGTGCTCATTGCCTTGGCCTTTCTGGGGATCGTGCTCTACTACATCGTGGTTGCGCTGGAAAAAATCTTCGCCGGCTGGGCGGAACGCGCCCCCGGCTAGTCTTTCATCCTTGCCCAAATATCCCGGGGTGAATGGGGCCGACAGGCCCCAGAGGGGCAGCGCCCCTCAACCCCAGCATCACGCAAAAAGGCGGGCACCAAGCCCGCCTTTTTTCCGTTTGGTCATACCGGCAAATCAGCCGATGATCGCGTTCAACGTGGCCGAGGGGCGCATGATCGCTGCTGTTTTGACCGGGTCATTGTGGTAATAGCCGCCCGTATCGACCGCCTGTCCCCGGCCCGCGTGCAATTCGGCCAGAATGGTGGCTTCTTGTGCGGCCAGCTCTGCCGCGATGGGCGCGAAATGCGCGGCCAAGTCGGCATCGTCCGATTGCGCGGCCAAGGCTTCGGCCCAGTAGCGCGCGAACCAGTAATGGCTGTCGCGGTTGTCAGGTTGGCCTGCCTTGCGACCGGGCGAGCGGTCATTGTCCAGCACGCCTTGCGTCGCCACTTCCACCGCGTTGCCCAAGACCCGCGCTTTCGCGTTGCCCTTGGCATCGGCTAGGAACTTGAACGATTCCCCCAGCGCGCAGAATTCGCCAAGACTGTCCCAACGCAGGTGGTTTTCGCCCTGCAACTGCTGCACATGCTTGGGCGCAGAGCCGCCCGCGCCGGTTTCAAACAGCCCGCCGCCTTGCATCAGCTTGACGATGGACAGCATCTTGGCGCTGGTCGCCAGTTCCAGAATCGGGAACAGGTCGGTCAGGTAGTCGCGCAGCACGTTGCCGGTAATGGCGATGGTGTTCTCGCCCTTGGTGATCGTCTCAAGGCTGGCGCGGGTGGCCGCGCGCGGGGCCATGATTTCGAACTTGTCGGCCACGCCCTTGGCCGCAAGGATCGGCTTTACCAGCTTGATCAGCTCTGCATCATGCGCGCGGGTCGCATCCAGCCAGAAGATCGCGCGATAGCCGGTCTCTGCCTGCCGTGCGATGGCAAGGTTTACCCAATCCTCGATGGGCGCTTTGCGCGCGCTGGCAGAGCGCCAGATATCGCCCTTCTCGACCTCGTGTTCATGCAGCACCGTGCCGTCATCCAGCACCATGCGCACCACGCCGTTGGCTGGGATCTCGAACGTGGTTGGGTGGCTGCCGTATTCTTCGGCTTTCTGAGCCATCAGGCCAATGTTCTGGACCGTGCCAGCCGTGGCCGGGTTTAGCGCGCCATTTTCCTTGAAGAAGCGGATCGTCTCATCATAGACGGGCGCGTAAGAGCTGTCGGGGATCACGCAATTTGCGTCATGCTCTGCCCCGTCCGGTCCCCAACCCTTGCCGCCACTGCGGATCAGCGCGGGCATGGACGCGTCGATAATCACGTCCGACGGCACATGCAGGTTGGTGATGCCGCGGTCGCTATCGACCATATACATGGGTGGGCGCGCAGCATTGCAGGCGTCGATCGCGGCCATGATATCGGCGCGGTCCTTGACGCGGGCCAGCAGGTCGCCAAGGCCGGAATTGGGGTTCACGCCCAAAGCGGCCATATCATCGTCGAATTGCTCGAACACCGGGGCCAGCCATGCTTTGACCGCGTGGCCAAAAATGATCGGGTCGCTGACCTTCATCATCGTGGCCTTCATGTGCAACGAAAACAGCGTGCCTTCGGCTTTGGTATTCTCAATCTCGGCGGCCAGAAATGCGCCAAGGGCTTTGGCCGACATGAAGGTCGCGTCCACCACTGTGCCAGCGGGGTAGCTGACCGCGTCTTTCAGCACGGTCTGCGTGCCATCGGGGGCGATATGGTCAATGGTCGCAATCGCAGGCTGTGCCAGCGTGGCAGAGCGCTCATTGCTGAAGAAATCGCCTGCGCCCATGGTCGCAACGCGGGTTTTGCTGTCCTTGGACCACGCGCCCATGCGGTGCGGGTTGGCTTGGGCGAATTTCTTGACAGCGCTTGCGGCGCGGCGGTCCGAGTTTCCTTCGCGCAGCACCGGGTTGACCGCAGATCCTTTGATCGTGTCATAGCGCGCGCGGATCTCTTTTTCGGCATCGGTCGCGGGGGTTTCTGGATAGTCGGGCAGGGCGTAGCCTTGGGCCTGCAACTCGCGCACTGCGGCTACAAGCTGCGGGACAGAGGCAGAGATGTTCGGCAGCTTGATGACATTCGCTTCTGGCGTTTTCACCAGCTCGCCCAGTTCGGCCAGATCGTCGCTGATGCGCTGCTCTTCGGTCAGGAAATCGGGGAAGGTCGCCAGAATGCGGCCAGCCAGCGAAATATCCTTGGTGCCGACGCTGACGCCTGCGGCGCTGGCGAACCGCTGGATGATCGGCAGCAGCGAAGCCGAGGCAAGCTCTGGCGCTTCATCCACCTTGGTGTAGATGATGTCGGGAATGGTCTTGTCGGTCATGTCTGGCCCCTCTTGGAAATTTGGGGCCACCATAAGCTGTTTTGCGCCCGCCGTAAACAGTGCACAATGGTATACCGTCTAGATTTCTGCACCGCATTGTGGATTTTCGGCAGCGCAGCAAAAAGCCCCGGCGGGGAGCGCCGGGGCCGTGGTCGGTGACGGGTGTTTACAGGCTTGCGTCCAGCGCCGCGATAATCGCGTCGCCCATGCCGGATGTCGACACGGGCACACCGCCTTCGGGGCCCATCAGGTCTGCCGTGCGCACGCCATCGGCCAGAACCTTCTCGACCGCCTGTTCGACGCGGGTTGCTTCCTCACCCAGATCGAAGCTGTAGCGCAGCGCCATGGCAAAGCTGAGGATACAGGCAATCGGGTTCGCCTTGCCTTGGCCTGCAATATCGGGGGCAGAGCCATGCACCGGCTCATACAGCGCCTTCGGGCGACCGTTTGCCATCGGCGCGCCAAGGCTGGCCGAAGGCAGCATCCCAAGGCTGCCGGTCAGCATGGCGGCCAGATCCGACAGCAGATCGCCGAACAGGTTGTCGGTCACGATTACGTCGAATTGCTTGGGCCAGCGGGTTAGCTGCATGGCACCAGCATCGGCATACATGTGGCTCAGTTCCACATCCGGGTATTCCGCATCGTGAATTTCCTGCACCACGTCGCGCCACAGAATGCCCGATTCCATGACATTGGCCTTTTCCATGGAACAGACCTTGTTGCCGCGCTTACGCGCCATTTCGAAGGCCGAGCGCGCCACGCGGGCGATTTCCGATTCGGTATAGCGCTGGGTGTTGATGCCGACGCGTTCATTGCCTTCTTTATGAATGCCGCGTGGTTCGCCGAAGTAGACACCGCTGGTCAATTCGCGGATAATCATGATGTCCAGACCGGCCACGACCTCTTTCTTCAGGCTGCTGAAATCTGACAGCGCATCAAAGCATTGGGCGGGGCGCAGGTTGGCGTAAAGGTCCATTTCCTTGCGCAGGCGCAGCAGGCCGCGTTCGGGCTTCACGCTGAAATCCAGCACATCGTATTTCGGGCCGCCCACCGCGCCCAGCAGCACCGCGTCCACCTCTTGCGCCTTGGCCATGGTGTCGTCATGCAAGGGGGTGCCGTGCTTGTCATAGGCCGCGCCACCGACCAAATCCTCGGTAACATCAAAATTCAGCCCGCGTTTGGCGCCCATCCAGTCAATGATCTTGCGGACTTCCGCCATGACCTCTGGGCCAATGCCGTCGCCGGGCAGGATAAGCAGGGAAGGGGTGGTCATGGGCGTCTCCTCTGATGTGATTGCTTGTCGCTAGCCTCAAGGCGCGGGGGCGTCAAGTCGGGCGGGATTGGGAAAAAGCGCCCTTTATGCTAGACTTGCCGTCCGACACGGGGAGGAGAGCCATGTCAAAACACCTGATCGACCAGCCGCGCGACCGCGGCAGCGAACGCTTGGCGCGGTTTGTGCGCATTGCGCGCGCATCCATGGGGCCGGTGCACCCAGAGCTAAGCCGCCGCCCAAGGCTGAAAGCTGTGGCGCGTCTGCCTGCCTATCTGCGCATTGCGCGCCACGCAGGCTAACCGGCGCTGGCAGGGGCCGGGATTTCTGCTAAGCCTTGGGGACAGGCGCTAGGCACAGCATAGGCCCTTGCATGGATAAGGCATTCGACGCGGTTGTCATTGGCCGCAATGAAGGCGCGCGGCTACTGCGCGCATTGGCAGCCGCGCAGGCCGTGGCGCGGCGGGTTGTCTATGTCGACAGCGGCTCGCATGACGGGTCGGCGCGGGCCGCGCGCGATCTGGGTGTGACCGTCATAGAGCTGGACGCAAGCCGCCCCTTCACCGCCGCGCGCGGGCGTAACACGGGGCTTGCCGCGCTGCCCGATGCCGAATTCGTGCAGTTCATTGATGGCGATTGCATTCTGCAACCGGACTGGCCCATGCAGGCGCTGTCGCATCTGCACGCCCATTCCAAAGCCGGGCTGGTCTTTGGCCGCCAGTTTGAAGCTGCGCCCGATGCATCGGTCTATAACTGGATGACCGATTGGGAATGGAACAAACCGCTTGGGCCGAACACGTTTTGCGCGGGCTGCCTAATGGTGCGCGCGGATGCCTTGCGCGCAATCGGCGGGTATAACGAGGACCTGATCGCCGGCGAAGATGACGATATGTGCCACAGGATGCAATCTGCCGGATGGCAGACATGGTGCATTGACACGCGCATGACCGAACACGATGCGCGGCTGTTGTCGCTGCGCCCGTGGTGGCGCCGCAGCCTGCGTGCCGGGCACAGCTATGCTGAACTTGGGGTGCTGCACGGTGCGGCGGTTGGCCAAAGACGGCGCGCCCTGCTGTGGGGCGGCGTGTTGCCGGTGATCGCGGCGCTTGGGTTGGTGTTCTGGTGGCCCATAACACTTGCCGTGGCTGCGCTATACGCACTCTCGGTTCTGCGGCAATGGCGCGGGTTTCGCGCGCAGGGTTTGGGCGCGGGTCGCGCCGCGCATGTGGCCGGGTTGCTGATGCTTAGCAAATTCGCCGAAGCGATGGGTATGGCCAGCTATTGGCGTGCCCGCGCGGCCGGGCGCAGGCGAAAGCTGATCGAATACAAATAGGCGCTCTCAGTCGCGGACGACATAGACCGATTGCTTGGCATGGCGGACAACGCGCGCCACGTTCGGTCCAAGCAGGTAATCGCTGGCCTCTGGCCGGTGGGCGGCCATTACGATGACATCAACATCCAGCTCATCCGCCGCGCGAAGGATTTCATCATAAATGTTTCCGTGCAAGACATGCGGATGCACGTCTATGCTGCCGGGCACATTTTGCGCGACCCATTTGCGCAAGGCTTCACCAAACTGGTGCAGCGCGGTTTGCTCGAACCCGGCCTTGAAGAAGGTGCCCACCATCGACATGCCGAAATCCGGCAAGACACTGACGACATGCAAGGCGCCGCCCCCGACAAGCATTTTCTGCGCCTCGGCCATCGGTTTGACCCAAGATGCGGGCGAAGACAGGTCGATGGGCAGCAAAATTTTGGTCGCCATGAGGGGCCCCTTCGTGGTGTAGGCCACAAATGGACACGTTCAGCGGCCGGAATTCAAGAGATTTGTCATGCCGCATGCAACAGCGTGGCTTGTGACCCGCCGCTATGGCCGCAGGTCGTTCGACCCTGTCCACCGGGGTGTTGCCGCGCAAACCTCGATCTGTGCGGCCCTTAGCCTGCCCCACGCGATTTGAGCTGAGACGTTTTCCAAGGCTCGGATACGGAGGGTGCACCGAAGAAATACCCTTGCAGGCAATCTACCCCCATTTCGACCAGCAGGCGCGCATCTTACTGTGTTTCCACGGATTCGGCGACGGTAAACATGTCGAAATGTCGGGCAATCGACACCAAAGCCTGGGTCAGAACCTGGTTGTCGGGGTTGGTGCCAATGCCGCGAATGAATGCGCCGTCGATCTTGATGATGTCGAAATAGAAATCCTTAAGGTAGCGAAAGGCGGTATATCCCGCGCCGAAATCATCCAGTGCAAAGCAGATGCCGCGTTCTTGCATGTCGGCCATGAAATCGATCACCAGTTCCGGCATTTCCATGGCAGAGGATTCGGTGATTTCAAGGATCAGCCGTTCGGCGATGCTGGGATCATGGCGCAGCCCGCGTTCAAGCGCCGCCAGCCATTCCGGATAGCCGATGGACCGTGCCGACATGTTGATGGACAGCCGGATGCCGGGTTCGGCGGCCAGCGTGTCCAATCCCATTTCAAGGGCAAGACAGTCAATCTTGCGGCCCAGTTCGCGGGTTTCCACCGCGCCGATGAAATCTGCGGCAGGAATGATACGCCCGCTTGGGTCCATGATCCGGATCAGCCCTTCATAAAAGGCGGCCCGTTTGGGCATGCGCGCTTGCACCACAGGTTGAAATGCAAGCATTGCGCGCCGGTCACGCAGCGCCTCGCGCACAAGCAAAATGGCATCGCGCGTTTTCTCATCGGCTGCTACGCTCAGGGGCGACGCTCTTTGCGGCGTATCTTCAAAATGCATGGAACTCTCCGGCGGTTATGACTCAGTTATTCCCGACGCGGCTTAATCGGAAGTTAAACGCATAATGTTCGCTAAAAGTCTTTGTACTTTGCGCATGCGTGCCGAACAGGCGGCTTCATTGCCAAGGGCGCGTGCCTTGGCTATAGCCGGGGTGTAACAGCGAAAGGGGCGCGCGCATGTCTGCAAAATCTGCCAATGCCATGTGGGGCGGTCGGTTTTCCGCCGGTCCCGACGCGATTATGGAGGCGATAAATGCCTCTATCGGGTATGATAAGCGTTTGGCGCCGCAGGATATCGCCGGCTCGCGCGCCCATGCTGCGATGCTGGCCGCGAAAGGCATCCTGACCTCAGAGGACGCCGCCGCCATTGATGCGGGCCTGACGCAAGTTCTGGCAGAGATAGAGGCGGGTGATTTCGCCTTCTCGACCGCGCTGGAAGATATTCACATGAATGTCGAAGCGCGCCTGCGCGACATTATCGGCCCTGCCGCTGGCCGGTTGCACACGGCACGGTCGCGCAACGACCAAGTGGCGGTGGATTTCCGCATGTGGGTGCGCGACCAATGCGACGTGGCCATCGCCGGGCTGGACGCGCTGATGCGCGCATTCCTTGCCCAAGCAGAGGCAGGGGCGGATTGGGTCATGCCCGGTTTCACCCATCTGCAAACCGCGCAGCCCGTGACATGGGGACACCACATGCTGGCCTATGTGGAAATGTTCGCCCGCGACCGGTCGCGCTTTGCCGACGCGCGCGCGCGTATGAACGAATGCCCCTTGGGTGCGGCGGCACTGGCAGGCACGTCCTTTCCAATTGACCGCCACATGACCGCCGCCGCCTTGGGATTTGACCGGCCCACGGCAAATTCGCTGGATTCGGTGTCGGACCGTGATTTCGCGCTGGAATACCTGTCGGCAGCCAGCATCTGCGCGATGCATCTGTCGCGCTTCGCCGAGGAATTGGTGATCTGGTCCTCTGCCCAGTTCCGGTTTGTGCGCATGTCGGACCGTTTCTCGACCGGGTCCAGCATCATGCCGCAAAAGCGCAACCCGGATGCGGCGGAACTATTGCGCGCCAAGCTGGGGCGCATTCTGGGCGCGACGGTGGCGCTGTTCACGGTCATGAAGGGCCTGCCGCTGACCTATTCCAAGGACATGCAGGAAGACAAAGAACAGGTGTTCGATGCCGCCGACACGCTTGCGCTTGGCTTGGCGGCAATGGAGGGCATGGTCAGCGACCTGACCGCGAATCGCGCGGCGCTGGAAGCGGCTGCCGCGTCGGGCTTTTCGACCGCGACGGACCTTGCCGATTGGCTGGTGCGCGAATTGAACCTGCCCTTCCGCGACGCGCATCATGTCACCGGCAGCCTTGTAAAGCTGGCCGAGGACAAAGGCTGCGATCTGCCCGACCTGTCCTTGGACGAGATGCAGAAAGTGCATGGCGAAATCACCCAGGCGGTCTATTCTGTCTTGGGTGTGCATAACTCGGTTGCCAGCCGCACAAGCCATGGCGGCACCGCGCCCGACAATGTGCGCGCACAAATCGCCCGCTGGAAAGAGGTTCTGGGATGAAATATGCCGCCTTCGCGTTCGCGCTGATCTTGGCCGCTTGCGGGGCGGATGGCCTGCCAACCGCGCCCGAACAGCCCAAGTCCGGCCTGCATATGTCAGGCGAGGTCAAGATCGGGGTGCAGACAGAGCTATGACCCCGTTGCGCCTGATCTTTCTTGCGCTTGCCATTTGGGGCGCGATCCACCCGATGTATTGGTTTGTGACGTGGTTTCAGGAAAATGGCTGGTCTATCATGGCCATGGTCGATGCTTGGCATGTCAATGCCGCGACCTCTGGGCTGGTCTGGGATCTGACCATCGCCGCCGTGGCACTGACGGTTTTCGTGATTGCCGAATGCGTTGCGCGCAAACGCTATATCGGGCTGGTCGCCATACCGGCCACATTCTGCATTGGCGTGTCTTGCGGGTTGCCCTTGTATCTGTTTCTGCGCTCGAAACCGGACTGACCCCTTTTCATCTTGCCCAGACGATGCCCGCGATGGGCGTCCATCCCAAGCCCTATGCCCCCGCGGCCCGATTGAAAGCCCCAGATGGATCATTTCCTGTATAAAGACGGTGTTCTGCATGCCGAAGACGTGCCCCTGACCGAGATCGCCGCGCAGGTCGGAACACCCTTCTACATCTATTCCACCGCAACACTGACCCGGCATTTCAAGCTGTTCCAAGAGGCCCTTTCGGGCATGGACCATCTTGTCTGTTTCGCAGTCAAGGCATTGTCGAACGTGGCGGTGTTGCGTGTGCTGGCGAGGCTGGGCGCGGGCATGGATGTGGTGTCGGGCGGCGAATACCGCCGGGCAAAAGCCGCTGGCGTGCCGGGGGCGCGGATCGTGTTTTCCGGCGTTGGCAAAACCCGCGAGGAAATGGCGCTGGTGCTGACCGGCGGCATTCGTCAGATCAACGTCGAATCGCTGGAAGAACTGCGCGTTCTGTCCGATGTGGCCGCAAGCTTGGGCGCGACCGCGCCCATCGCGCTGCGCGTGAACCCCGATGTGGATGCCAAGACGCACGAAAAAATCGCCACGGGCCGCAAGGAAGACAAGTTCGGCGTGCCGATTTCGCGCGCGCGCGAAATCTACGCCGAAGCGGCCCGCCTGCCCGGCATTCAGGTCGTGGGCGTGGATGTGCATATCGGCAGCCAGTTGACCGATCTGGCCCCGTTCGAGGACGCTTTCACCAAGATAGCGGACCTGACGCGCGCTCTGCGCGCGGATGGCCACACGATCACACGGCTGGACTTGGGCGGCGGCCTTGGTATTCCTTACACACGGTCCAACGAAACCCCGCCATTGCCCACCGATTACGGCGCCATGATTTGCCGTGTTCTGGGCGATCTGGATGTCGAGATCGAGATCGAACCGGGCCGATTGATCGCCGGGAATGCGGGGCTTTTGGTGGCGTCCGTGATCTATACCAAAGCGGGCGAGGGGCGGGATTTCCTGATCCTTGATGCCGCGATGAACGATCTGATCCGACCGGCCATGTATGGCGCGCATCACGACATTGTCCCGGTGCAAGAAGCGCAAACCGCGGTCGACCAACGCCCGGTCGATATTGTCGGCCCAGTCTGCGAATCGGGCGACACATTTGCCAAGGCGCGCTCCATGCCGCCGCTGGACACCGGCGCGTTGGTGGCGTTTCGGTCTGCGGGTGCATATGGCGCGGTCATGGCGTCGGAATACAACACAAGGCCCCTGATCCCCGAAGTTTTGGTCGATGGCGATCAATTCGCAGTCATCCGGGCACGCCCGACCTTTGACGAAATCCTTGCACGCGATACATTACCGCCATGGCTGGCAGACTGATCAGCCAGCAAGCGAGGGCGCATGGCCAAGACCAAAGCCGAAACCACAACGCTCGACCGCGCATTGCGTGGCACGCTTGTTGGGATTTGGGCGGAACGTCTGGCGCGGGCCTTTTGGCCATTTCTAAGCATCGCGCTGCTGCTTTGGGCAGTGCTTGCCTTCGGCGTTCAAACGTTGTTGTCCGGTGGCTGGTCCACCGCATTCGGGCTGGGCGCACTGGCATTGTTGCTGGCAGCTTTTGTCTGGGGGGTGTGGCGCCTTAGCATCCCGACCCGCGCACAAGCCGCGCGCCGTCTGGACCAGACGCTTCCGGGGCGCCCCCTGACCACCTTGGCCGATAGGGTTGCAATCGGGGAAGATGACCCCGGCACGCAAGCCCTGTGGGCCGCACATATGGCGCGCATGTCGCGGCTGTTGGATCAGGCGCGCGCCGTGCCGGGCGATCTGCGGCTGGCCCGGTTTGACCGCTACGGTCTGCGCTTCATCGCCGCGACGGCTGCGGCGGTTGCGGTCTTGTTCGGGGCACCCGCCCGCGTGACCGACTTGGCGGAAATGGCGCAGCTTTCTGGCCGGGCAGAAGCCATCGCCCTTGGCCCGTCATGGGAGGCTTGGGTGCAACCGCCGGGGTACACCGGGCGTCCCAGCCTGTATCTGAACGAGGTCGACCGCCCCACCTTGCAACTGCCCGAAGGCAGCCTTGTGACCGTGCGCTTTTACGGCCAGCCGGGGGTGATGAGCGTGGTCGAAAGTATTTCGGACCGCACCGACCCAGACCCCGCCGCCATGGCGCAGGATTTCACCGTAGAGTCGTCGGGCCGCCTGTCCGTGCGTGGCCCGGCCGGACGCGACTGGGAAATTACCACGCTCAGCGATCAAGCCCCGCGTGTTACCCTTGCCGGCGCGCCCGCGCGCGAACGTGGCGGGCTGATGCGGCAGGATTTCAGCGCGCAGGATGACTACGCCGTAACATCGGGCCAGATTACCGTCGCGCTGGACTTGGACGAAGTCGACCGCCGGTTCGGGCTGGCCACAGACCCGGAACCGCGCGAAACACTGGAAATTGATCTGCCTTTGCCCGCCTCTGGTTCACGCGACGAGATTGAGGATGCGTTCATCGAAGATTTCTCGCAGCACCCTTGGGCCAACCTGCCCGTGGTGTTGCGCATGGGGGTCGAGGACGCGCGCGGCCAAACCGGGCAGAGCGCCGAGTCACATGTCATTTTGCCGGGGCGGCGGTTTTTTGACCCGATGGCGGCGGCTGTGATCGAAATGCGGCGCGATCTGCTATGGTCGCGCGAGAATGGCGCGCGCAGCCTGCAACTGATGCGCGCGGTATCGCACCGCGCCCAAGATGCGTTTCGGTCCACCGAAAGCTTGGCGCGCTTTATGGAAACGCGCGATCTGCTGCAAGCCAGCTTAAACGATGGCGGTCTTGATGCCGCCACACGCGACAATCTGGCAGAGGCGCTCTGGGACTTGGCGATCTTGCTGGAAGAAGGCGAATTGGCCGATGCCCGCGCCCGTCTGGAGCGTGCCCAAGAACGGCTGGACGAAGCCATGCGCAACGGCGCTGACCCGTCCGAGATTCAGGAATTGATGGATGAAATGCGCGAGGCCATGCGCGACTACATGCAGCAATTGGCCGAACAGCCCCGTGAGCGCGGAGAGCCGCAGCCGGGCGGTGAGCAGATGGAGGTCACCCAAGACCAGATCCAAGAGCTTATGGACCGCATTCAGGAACTGATGGAAGAAGGCCGCATGGACGAAGCGGCAGAGCTGATGGCTCAGCTCAACGCGCTGCTGGAAAACCTGCAAGTGGCCGAAGGGCAGGGTGGCGACGGTCCCCCCATGCCCGGCGGCGAGGCGATGGAAGGTCTGGGTGAAACCCTGCGCGACCAGCAGGATTTGGCGGATGACACATTTGGCGAGTTGCAAGATGACTTCCGCGACGGCACGCCGGGGCAAGGCCAGCCGCAGCAGGGGCGCGGTGACGAGGGCGCGCCGCAGGATGGGCAGGGCGAGGGCGACACCGAAGAGCAGCCTGAAGACGGTGGCGGCCAAAGCGATCTGGCCGACCGCCAGCGCGCCTTGGCAGAGGCCCTGCGCCAGCAGCAGTTGCAACCGCTACCGGGCGAAGGGATGCCCGAAGGCGACGCCGCGCTGGACGAACTGGAACGCGCGCAGCGCGCCATGGAAGAGGCCGCAGAAGCACTTGAGCGGGGCGATAGCGGCGAAGCGCTCAGTCGTCAGGCCGACGCTATGGAAGCCATGCGCGAAGGGTTGCGCGCCATGAATGACGCGGCCACGCAGGACCAGCGCGAACAGGCCGAAGGCGATTCCGCGTCCGAAACCGGCAATGGCGATGGCCGCGATCCACTGGGCCGCGCGCGCAACCAAGGCGGCGAGACCGGCACAGAGCAGGATATGCTGGCCGAAAATGACGTGTATGAACGCGCCCGCGACCTGTTGGAAGAATTGCGCCGCCGTTCAGCCGAATTGGACCGGCCAGAGGAAGAACTCGACTATCTTCGCCGTTTGCTGGACAGGTTCTGATCTTGCTATATCTCTGGCGCTGCGCGTCGTGAAACCGTCATGGCGCAGGCCCATGGTGGCGGATCAAACAGCCCGTCACTGCGCATAACGCGGCAGCAGATGTAGGATACCGAATGATCGTTCTGATCCTTGGCAGTGGACCGAATGTGTTGTCCTGCCGCGACTGGCCGCGCGCAGATTTCGACCGGGTCTTGGCCATCAACAATGCTTGGGCCGTGCGGCCAGACTGGGACTACCTTGTGTTCCCGGATGATTTCCCGCCGGACCGCCTTCCACCGAAAATGGAGGCCGGACAAACGCTTGTGCGCTCGGCGGAATATGTGCCGCATAACAACAGCTTTGGCGGGATTATCTATGCTGGCGCGACCATGGCATTCAGCGCGGGCTACTGGGCCTTGGGGGCGTTACGACCGCAGGTTCTGGCCTATCTGGGCTGCGACATGGTCTATTCCCAAGGCCAGACGCATTTCTACGGCACAGGCACGGCGGACCCGTTACGCCCGGACCCCACCTTGCAAAACCTGCGCGCAAAATCCGCGCGGCTGGAATTGCTGGCGGCGCAGGCCGGTTGTGCCACGGTCAACCTGTCGCAAGCGCCAAGCGCGCTGACATTTCCGCGCGTCGACCCCGTCGGTTTGAAAAATACCAGATTGCCAGATGATCCGACCGCGCACATAGCCGCAGCCCTTGCCGCAGAAACGGCGCTGAACGCTGTCTGCCCCTCTGGCCGTTACTGGGACGGCCCGCCGCTTGACGCGGGCGCGCTTGCGCAGATCGACGGGCTTTGGCTGGACGCCTATGCGGCGGCGACAGCTACGCGGCCATCAGTGCAGCCTCTGCGGTATTAAGGCACCGGCGGACGGTTGGACCGTAGCGATCTGGGCTATCCGCGATATCGGGCATGACCGCGCGCAGATCGGCGCGGTGATGGCGCAGCATGTCAGGTGCGGCCAGACCGGGATGAAAGCTTTCGCACGGCAAGCCATTGGCGAACAGCACTTGGTGATCTTCCAGCAGAAGGTGGACATAGACCACACCATGCAAGGCTGGATCGGGGGCAATACTGCGATAATCGACAAGGTCGGCGGCCCGGACCAAAAGCTCGTCGCAGCCAAACAATGCCTGCGCGCGCTGTCCCGTCAGCAGCACCCGATGCTCTGGCGAGACCCGCAAATCCTCGTCTGGAACGCCCCCCAAAGCGCTACGGCGCAGGCGGATGGGGCGCAGATGCGGGTGACGGCGCAAGGCAGATCCCGACAGGGCGCTGCGTCCGGACCAGACCACGGGGCGGGGGCCGTTGTCACGCGTCAGCACCATGTCGCCCTGTGCGATCCGGTCAATCGGGCAGGGGCCGTTTGGTGTATCAATGACCGTGTCAGAGGCGAAGCAAATCACCGATTGCATTGGGGCGGGGGCATTCGTCAGGCGCGTTTCGACCACCCAAAGCGGCGTTTTTGGGCAGGGCAGACCATCGGTGAACACCGCCAGCCAGTTCCCCCCTTGCGCAATTAGGCGCAGCGTGTAGCGCCTGTGCCCATCGGTCAGCAACAGCCCGTTTTGCGGTGCCTCTGCGCTCGTCGCTTCTGGGCTGTCGCGATGGGCCAGCCCGGTCAACCGTTCTGCCATGGAACGGGCCCGCCCCTGCGTGCATTGGTGGGGGCTGTGCAGCGACAGAACGCCATTGCGCGCATCCAGTCGCATCGCACTTCCGTGCCAACGCAGTTCTGCGCCGATACGCAGCCAATGCGGGTCCAGCCCCGACGCGCCGTCAATCTCTATATTATGCCAAGGCACGGCGTAAACGCCGCGCAACTCTGCTCGTGCTGCCATGTCTGCCTCTGCGCTGTCGCTGTTTCCGCGACTTTCGGCAAGTGTAGCAGTCACTTGCACCACAAGCCAGTGTTTCGATTAACTTAGGCCCATGTTGCGCCCGATCATGGCCGCCTGTGTCCGGTTGGTCGCGCCCAGCCTGCGATACAGCGTCTTGACATGCAATTTGATCGTCGGCTCACTCAGGTTCATGGAGCGGGCGATTTCCTTGTTGGTCAGGCCGCAGCACAGGGCCGCCAGCACCTCTGTTTCTCGCGATGTCAGGTTAACGTCGGGCCGGGTACCCGATCTTTCGTCAACTCTTAGCGTGCCGGTTGCGGCGGCAAGGGCCACATCCACCGGCAAAAAGCGTTCGCCCGCCGCCATGAAACGGATCGCGTTTAGCAGCGATTGCGCGGGCATGGATTTTTGCAAGAAACCCTGCGCGCCCATTTGAATGGCCTGCAACGCCACCTCAAATTTCGCGATTCCCGATATCAGCGCGACCGGGGGCGTGTCGGGGCGTTCCAGCAGCAATTGCAGGCCATCCAGACCGTTCATACCCGGCATGGTGTAATCCAAAAGGATCAGATCATACCGGCACCCGTCATCCAACTGCGCCACGGCCTGAGACAAGTCGCCGACCGTGCAGATCTCTAGATCATCCTGCTGCTGCAGGAAACTGCGCAAGGTATCGCGCAATAATTCGTGGTCATCTGCAATCAACAGTCGCATCGTCAGCTTTCGCGTCGGTTAGATGTGATGCTGAGACCTTAATTTTGCGGCGAGCAGAACCGAAATCAAGACGGTGTGGCAAATTGGCTTGCGTAGGGTCGCAGCAAACTCAGTCTGCACAGATTTTGTTGCAAAATGCAACTCGTTGTTCCCGGTCATCAGGATGATCGGCAGATCCTCGCGTTGTGTGTGCATGGCTTCGGCCAAGTCATTGCCAGACATCCCATCCATGTCGAAATCGGTCAGCACGATGTCCCAGTCATTTGGCGCCAATGTGACCGCTTCAAGCGCATCGGCGGGATCGACACAGCTTGCAACCTCGGCGCCGGCTTGGACCAGCATCGCTGCAAGATCTTGCAGCAACAGGTCGTCATTATCGACCAATAGAACATTCGTGCCCGCCAGCGGTGTCTGGGTGCTTTGGTGGTCCAGCCCCTTTATCGGCGCGCAGGGCCAGAACACCTGCACGCAGGTGCCCTTTGGCGCATTGGGCACCAAGCGCAGCGCCGCACCGCGCGTCTGCACGATATTGGCGACAACGGCCAAGCCCAACCCTGCGCCAGCATCACCTTTTGAACTGACATAGGGGGCAAACAACGAATGGCGCAATTCGTCCGGAATCCCATCGCCACAATCGCGCAGTTCAATCAGGGCATAAGGGATATCCGGCAGAAGGCGGCCAAGATCGACATGCGGCGGCAGGTCATTCTCTGGGCAAGGGGCCGCGTGCAAATGGATCGTGCCGGCCTGATCGGGATCACGCTCTAGGCTGGCGCGGCAGGCATCGCGCGCGTTCAGCGCCAGGTTCAGCACCAGTTGCATCAGTTCCATCCGGTCGCCATGCACGGTCAGCGCGTCATCGGGCATGTCTAGAACCAGTTGAACCGGCGCTTCCAGCCCGGGTGTCAGCAAATCGACCGCTTGGCGCAGGATCGGCGCCAGCGCCTGCGATGTCGCCTCTGGGCGTGCGGTTTCCAACCGGGTCAGGCTGCGCGCCAATTCACGCGCTTGCTGCGTGGCGTTGCGGATACGGTCGATGACCGGCAGTGCCTTGGGTTTGACCTGCGGTGCCAATTGGTCGACAGAGCCAGAGATCGTGGCCAGCACATTGGCGAAATCATGCGCCAAACCGGCTGCAAGCTGCGCGCCCAGCTCGCGCGCCTGCGCCTTTTGCAACTGTTCGTGCAGCTGCGCGCGGTCCTGCTCTGCGCGATGGCGGCGCGTGATGTCCCGAATAAGTGCCAGCGTGGAGCCATCGTTTTCAACCGACAGGGAAAGATGGAAATGGCGCGCTGTGTCATCTGAAGTCCTGCGGGAAAATTCGCCTTCCCAGACCCCTTCCGACATCAAAACCGGCAGAATAGCTGTCATGCGCTCGGTCAGACTTGGTGGGGTAATGTCGGTCCACATAAGCGCGGCAAGCCGCGCACCCTGATCTATCCCCAAGAATCTGCGCAGCGCCGGGTTGGCATAGGCCAATCGCCCGTTCGGCCGGATAATCGCGATCCCTTCATGGCTGGCGCGCATGGCCATGCTGCGATCTTGCAACAAGCGGGCTTCGGCTTGTTTGTGGCTGGTCGTGTCAACGCCGATGACCATGTAGCCTTCGACCACGCTGTCGGCATCATGCAGCGGCTGCACATTCAGGTCCAGCCAGTATTCGGTTCCGTCAATCGTTTGCGCACGCAGTTCCCGGTGAATCGGATAGCCGTTGTCCAGTGTTTGGCAAAGCTCTTCGACGATATCGGGTTCGGATTTGTCCAGATGCAGAATCTCGCTGGGCCGCAGGCCTTCGGCGTCTTGCAGGCTGTAGCCGGTGCGCTCTACAGCGGCCGGATTCAGCCAATGGATATGACGGTCCTTCTTGGTCAGCATGATAAGGTTGGTCGACAATTCCGCGACGCGCACAAGCTGGCGGATACGCTGATCCTGACGCTGCGCATGGGTCACGTCGCGCACAACGAACAGGTAGCCGGGGGATTTCTGCGCAATCGTGTCGCTGCCCAGAACGCGCCGTGTTGCGTAGAGTGTGAACCATTTCGGCCCCAGCGGCGTGTCCAACGAATAGCCGTGCGATTGCGACCATCCGAACAGGTCCACCTCGCGCATCGCCTTGCGACAGATGTTGGCCAGATGGTTTGGCAAGACGGCTTCGGGCGGGTGTCCGATCACCTCTTGCGGGCTGGCTGCGAATGTCAGGGGCGTGCTTTGTTGGAACCCCACGATAATGCCGTCGCGGTCGGTTTCGACCAGCAATTCCGGCAGTGCCGCGACGCTGGCCCCAAGCTGCGCGCGCGCGCGGGCAAGGTCGGCCTCGTGCCGGACCAGATCGCGGGTGGTGCGCGCAAGCGCGCGCAACATTCCCACCTGTGCTGCGAATCCGCGTATCAGATTGTCGAACTCTGGCGAAAAGCTGTGTGGACCGTGGGTGTAATCCAGACCAACGAAGCCGAACATCTCGCCATTTTGCCAGAACGGGGCGGCGATCAAGGCCTTGATATCTTGCTCTTCCAGAATCTGGCGCAATTCCGAGGTTTGCAGCAGGTCATCCACGTTCTCGATATGGATGGATCCGGCTTCGGTAAATCTTTCCCAGAACACGGCGCCAACAGAATAGGGCACATATTGCAGATGCGGCTTCATCGGTTTTACACCGGCTGCGCACCATTCGTGCGTGTTGCGGATGAACACGGCATCGACAACTTCGAACACATAGGTGCGCTGGGCAGCCAAAGCCTGACCGATATCGCCTAGAACGCGGTCCAATACCCTGTCACAATCCAGTGGGGCACAGCGCTGAAGGTCTTTTGCCGCTTGGGAAAATACCCGCGTCAGCGCCGCGACCCTCAGAGTGTCGCCCGACATGCGAGATGGCGCTTGGCTGGATTGCATGTCATTGGGTGGCATTGGGCTACAAGGTCAACTGTCTAAGGGCGCGCCCGCACATTCTAAAGCGCGCTTGCCTGTAAGTCACGCATCTGCTGATATCTGACCGAAATCAGGGAAGGATGGCTGGTGTTTGGCGCTTAGCGGCATTAGTTTGCGCGGCGCAATGGCAAGACTGGAGGCCTTCTTGGGCGACATATTTGACGGCGCAACCACACGCGACGGGATTCGACTGCACCGCCCCGAGGATTTCGCGGGTATGCGCAAGGCCGGGCAACTGGCCGCACGAATCCTTGACGATTTGGCAGAGCATGTCTTTCCCGGCCAGACCACGGGCGCGCTGGACCGTCTGATTACAGAACAGGTTCGCTCTGCCGGGGCCATATCTGCCACGATCGGCTATCGCGGATACCAGCACGCAAGCTGTATCTCGGTCAATCATGTGGTCTGCCACGGTATTCCGGGGGCGCCAGTGCCGCTGGGCAAGGATGAAACAATCTCGCGCGATCTGGAAAAGCGCCGCGCAGATGACGTGCTGCGCGAGGGCGATATCCTTAATATCGACGTTACCGTGGTGGTCGATGGCTGGTTTGGTGATTCCTCGCGCATGTATGTTGCAGGCGCGCTTAAACCCCGCGCCGAAAAGCTGATACAGGTCACCTATGACGCGCTGATGATGGGCATTGATGCCGTGCGCCCCGGCAACACCTTTGGCGATATCGGCCATGCGATTCAGGCCCATGTCGAAAGCCAGCGCATGTCGGTGGTGCGCGATTTCTGCGGTCACGGGCTGGGGCAGGTGTTCCACGCGCCTCCCAATGTGCTGCATTACGGGCGCCCCGGGCGCGGCCCGGTGCTGGAGCCGGGAATGTTCTTCACGATTGAACCGATGGTCAATCTTGGCAAGCCCGATACACGGGTTCTGTCGGATGACTGGACGGCGGTAACGCGCGACAAGTCACTTTCGGCGCAGTTCGAACATTCCATCGGGGTTACCGAGGACGGGGTTGAGATATTCACCACGTCTCCGGCGGGGCGGTTTCATCCGACATGGGCTTAGGCGCGGTCTCTGCCAGAAGCGCGTTGACCACGCCGCCCAGCAGCACCACATAGGCCGACAGGTAGAACCAAGTCAGCAGGGCGATGACCGCCCCGATTGACCCGTATACCTGATTGTAGCTGCCAAAATTCCCGATATAGAGCGAAAACCCAGCAGAGGCGGTCACCCATAGAACCAAGGCCGTCACCAGCCCCGGCCATAAAACCTTGGCCGGGCGATTGGGGCCGATGCGGTAAAACACCCAAAGCCAAAGCGCCAGCATACCTAGCGCAATGGCCCAGCGGCCAAGCAAGGCCAGCCACCCGGCGGTCCCGCCCAAGGGAAAGAAGGTCAGCACAATCGGCAAAACCAGCACGGCCAGAAGGGCGATAACCCCGGCCAGCACCATGCCCAAGGTGATGACCAGAACCGCGACGGCATGGGCAAGCCCGGTGCGTTTTCGGCCACCATAGACCGCGTTCAGCCCCTTCAGCAACGCATCTACCCCGCGCCGCGCCAAGAACAACGCGACCAAGACCGATGCCAAGCTGGCCAGCCCCAGCGTGCCATCGCCGGACCACACAAGCCGCGTCACCTGATTGGACAAGAGCGTATGCGCCGCGGGTGGCATCAAATCCGCCAATAGCGACAACTGGTCTTGAATGACCAAAGGGTCCGCAAAAATACCGAAGACCGCAATCAACGCGGCAAGCCCCGGAAAAATTGCCAGCAACCCAAAGAATGCGACACCTGCCGCAATCAGCCCGATATTTCGTTGGTCGCTTGTTTTGTAAAGCTGCACCAAAAATCGGGCTGTATTGGCAGGCGTTGTCAAATTTCCAGATCGGTCAGGGTTTTACCCGCTGCCAAAGCGTCAACCACCCAACGGGGTTTGCGGCCACGTCCGGTCCATGTCTGCGACGGATCTGCCGGGTTGGCATATTTCGGGGCAACCTTTGCGCGGGGTTTGGTCATACCCATTTGCATGACCTGCGCCAGAGAAAACCCACGCTCGCGCAGCACGGCTTCCGCTTCGGCGGCGGCGGCTTTCAATTCACGTTCTTCAAATGTGTCGATGGCTTTTGCCACGTCTTTCTGAAGTTTCTTCAATTCCGATAGTGAAAGGGTATCCAGATCGACCATGGTTTCCTCCAGTTGATCGTTTCAAATTTCATGCGCCAGTTTCAAACGGGTTTCAAGCCTGTTTGTTTTCTACCACTGCGTTCCATTTAGACAAAATATAGCTACTTGTCATCAAATCCAGATGTGCGCCGCCGCCATTCTTGCAAAGGGTAATCGCATCGTCCGAAGGGCGGAAAAACGACCCTTGCGCGCTCCCGTAGAAGTCGGCGTGAATATCCTTCTTTGCTATGGTGCCTTCCGAGAGAGGTATTTTCAACTCTCCAATATGGTCCAGAGTTGTCTCATAACTGTCCACGAATAGCTTGGCGCGTTGCAAAGTTAGATCATCCGCTTCGCGCATATCGGGCCGAAACGCCCCGATCAGGTCGATATGCTGTCCCGGTCGCAGCCATGCGCCGCGCAAGATGGGCGTCTTGCTCAGGGTCGCGGTGCAAATGATGTCAGCTTGCGACACGGCATTTTGCAGGTCGTCCGTCGCGTGGCAGCGCGGCAAGGTGCGCGCCATTTCTTGTGCAGCGCCGGGGCTGCGGTTCCAGACCGTGAATTCCGCATCGGGAAATAGTGCCGAATATGCCGCGTGCATAGAGCGTGAAACCGTTCCGGCCCCGATCAGCGCAATTTTCCGGCTATCCGGGCGGGCAAGTTTGCTGGCGGCAAACAGGCTATCACCTGCGGTTTTCCATTTGGTAACCAAATGGAAATCCAACATCGCCTCTAGCACGCCGGTTGCATCTGCAAAAAGGGCAACGGCGCCGTTCACATTTGCCAGACCGTGGGCGGCGTTTTCTGGAAAAATCGTGGCGGTCTTAACCAATGATCCCAACCCATCAATCCAAGCCGCGCGCGACAACAGGGTGTCTTTTCCACGATAAAGGAAGCTGTCGGTTATCGTGGCTTTTGCCAATCGATGCCCCGCGCCGATAGCGGCGATCAATTCTAACCAGTCAAGCTGCGGTTCTATTTCGTGGCCAATGAAAGATTCGGTCATATTTGCATCGCTACATTTATGCCGTTTTTTTGTAAATCCGCTTGCAACGTATCGGGGTGCTCGAAAACATGGCCAGACCAGCCACGCGCAATCGCGGCAACGATGTTTTCTGGCCGGTCATCAATGAAAAACAGGTTTTGCGGCGGCACACCGCTTTCCCGTTCAAGAATGCGATAAATCTCTGGCTCTGGCTTCAGCACCCCCAGATGCCCGGAAATATAGCGTTGGTCGAACTCTGTCAGGAAATTATGGGTTTCGCAGGCCAAGGCAAATGTCTCGCGCCCGAAATTCGACAATGCGAAAACCGGCATCCCTTGCGCGCGCAGCCCTCGCAAAAGGGCCACGTTTTCGGCAATGACCGGCGCGAACATCTGCGGCCAGCCATCATGCCACAGCATGATCTCATCGTGCCAATCGGGGTGCTGCGCGGCAAGCCCGCGCACGCTTTCGGCAAAAGGGGCGCCGCGATCAACCGCAAGGTTCATTCCGTTCAGATCAACCTCGGCAAACAGCTTTTGGCGCCGACTGGCCCCGATCCGGCTGTCGAAAAACGCTTCCGGTTGCCAGCCCACCAGCACATTGCCAATGTCGAACACGACGGCGTGAATATCGTTCATCGCGCCAGCGCCTCTGCGTGAAAGCTGACATGCGCGCCCGCGAAGGTCGAGACGAAGAAATAGCTGTGGTCATAGCCTTTCTGCATCCGGAAACTGCCGGGTTGGCGGGTCGCGGTCATGGCCTGCGCCAAGGCGTCAGGGCGTAAGAGGTCCAGGAACTGGTCAGACGTGCCCTGATCTATCAGCACCTCGCCCTCGAAACCGCCATTGCGCATCAGCAGCGTCGCGTCATGCGCGGCCCAAGTGGCTTCGTCCGGCCCCAGATAGGCCCCTAGTTGCTTGCGCCCCCAATCGCTGGCCATGGGATGGGCAATGGGCGCAAAGGCCGACACCGACGCGAACCGCCCCGGCAGCCGCATGGCCATGGTCAAGGCGCCATGCCCGCCCATGGAATGCCCGGTAATGGCCTGCCGGTCCTCTTCCAAGGCGAAATAGGCGAACAGAACGCGCGGCAAGTCGTGCGTGATGTATTCCCACATGCGGTAATGCGCTGCCCATGGGGCTTGCGTGGCATTTACATAGAACCCCGCGCCTTGGCCCAGATCATAGGCCGGGTCATCGGCCACGCCCTCGCCGCGGGGGCTGGTATCGGGAAACACGACCGCCACGCCATGCGCTGCGGCATGCGCCTGCAAACCCGCCTTGGTCATGGCGTTTTCATGCGTGCAGGTCAGGCCCGACAAATACCAAAGCAGTGGCACCGGGTGCTGTGCCGCCTCTGCGGGCAGGAACAGCCCAAAGGTCATGTCGCAGCCGGTGGCCTTCGACGGATGCCTGTAAACCCCCTGCACGCCGCCGAAACACCGGTTTTCTGAAATCGTTTCCATGTCATGTCCCCATTTCTTTGGGCCGCAACCTGTCAGAACTGGCTGACCCATGCAACGACCAGCGGGATCGTCGCCATGCTGATAAGCGTTGAAACAAGAATTGTGGCGGATACGCGCGCGGGCCCGGCATTGTAATGCTGCGCCAAGATGAACACATTGCCCGCAACAGGAAGTGCCGCGCCTGCGATCAGAACCGCGCTTGCGACCGGCTCCAGCTTGAATACGACCAGCGCAAACAACGCGACGACGGCAGGGTGCAGCCCCAGTTTTACGAAGGTCAGCCAAGTGACAAGGCCCAGACGCTCGACCCGTTTGTCCGCCAGCGATGCACCAATCGCAAACAACGCGCCCGGTGTGGCCGCAGCGCCCAGAAGTGTCAGCGTGTCATTGACCGGCGCGGGCAAGGCCAGCCCCGTAGAGGCCCAGACCAGCCCCGCCACCATGGCTACCACCATCGGGTTGCGCGCCACCGCGCCCAGCAGTTTTTGCGGCAAGGCCCGATCAATCTGGCCTTGGCGGGCCAAGGTTATCATCATGGTGAACAGCGAGGAGAAGACCACAAGATCCACCGACAGGATAATCAGCATATAGGGAACCGATTCCGCGCCCAGCAGCAGCGCCAGCATTGGCAGCCCCATGAAACCGGTATTGCCGATAATGCCGCATTGCGCTTCTATCGTGGCTTCTGAAAGGCTGGCGCGGCGCAGGAACGCCAGAAACATCACCGCCAGATAAACCGTTAAGCAAGCCAGCAAATAGGCTCCGATCACGCGCGGTTGCCAGATGTCATCCAAGCCCAGATTGGCGGCAAACCCGAACAGAAGCGCCGATAGCGCAAAGTAGAACACGAATTTCGTCAGATAGGCCGTTGCCTCTAATGGGAAAAAGCCCAGCCGCGCCGCCCCAAGGCCAAGCCCGATCAGCGCAAAAAACGGCAAAGTTTCCAAAAAGATCGTCACCATATTCCGAACCTGTTAAAATGGTGGCCTATGCGCGCCAGCGGAACCGCTTTTCATACCGGGCGCAAGTGCCTATCTGTAACATATGGCAGGAGCAGGCATGACGACGGCAGAGATTTCGATCCCGCAGGGGCGCAAGGTTCAACAGGTGCTGGATGGGGCACGCGCGGTTTTCGTGGCGCATGGCTATGAGCGTGCCAGCATGGATGAAATCGCGCGCACGGCGAGCGTATCCAAGGCAACCGTGTACAGCTACTTCGCCGATAAACGCGAATTGTTCACCGCGATGTATCGCGCGGAAATGCTGCGGTTGGCCGATTCGGCGGTAGAGTTGAACGACACGCATCTGTCCCCAGAGCACGCCCTGCACGAGGCGGGGCGGCGAATGCTTGACTACCTGACGTCTGATTTCGCGCTGGCGATGTATCGCATTTGCGTGGCCGAAACCCCGCGCTTTCCCGAAATTGGGCGCGCCTTTTACGAAGGCGGGCCAGAATTGGGCCGGGCCTGTTTCGGTGCCTATCTGCGCGCCGCAACCGAGCGCGGGGTGCTGCGTGTCGATGACATTGACCTTGCCGCAGACCAGTTCTTTCAACTGTGCCAGACCACGATCTGCGACCGCATGATTTGCGGTGTGCAATACACTTTCACCGAAGCAGAGATCGAGCATGTTCTGGCCGGGGCCGTGGCGACCTTCATGGCGCGCTACGGGGTGTAACCCTCAAAGGTTATGTTGTCTGCAACGTGCCGCGCTTGGGCTTCTTGCGCGGTGTCGCGGATTGTCCAGCACAATACCGGCATGCCTTGGGCTTTCAGCGCGGCGACCGGGGCCATGTCCAGCAGTTGCCACTCATGCGAAATGAAGCTGGCCCCTGTGGCCGCGACGGCGTTCAGGGTCGCAAGTTCCGCCAAGCGGTCATGGGGCACGCCCGGCCAATCCTCTGGCGCAAAAGCACAGGTTACCAGCCCGCGCGGGATGTCGGGCGCGAGCCGCGCCATGGCCGCCATGCTGTGCGGGTTGAAGGACATGACCGCGACCGGACCTTGATAGCCCCGCAGCGCGGCGGCGGTGTCGGCTTCCAGCCGCCCATCGACGGGGCCAAGGGTGCGGCTTTGGTCCTTCACCTCTATCAATAGGGGCGCGCGGCCTGCGACAAGGGCCAGAACCTCGCGCAGGGTCGGAATGCACTCGGACGTGCCGCGCAGCGGCAAATCTGTCAGCTCGTGCGCGGGCCGGTCTGCGACCGCACCGGCGGCATAGGTCAACCGCTCCAGATTGTGGTCGTGAAACACCAGCGCCACACCGTCGGCGCTGGCTTGCAGGTCAATCTCTAGTGCATAGCCTGCGGTAACCGCAGCTGCGATGGCGGCGCGCGAATTCTCCGGCCCTGCCAATCCGTGCAGGGCGCGATGCGCGATGGGGCGGGTCAGAAACGCGGGTGGTAGATCAGACAATCTCGAAAATGCCTTCGATTTCCACGGCCACGCCCAAGGGCAGGCTGGGTGCGCCCACGGCGGCGCGGGCATGGCGCCCGGCCTCGCCAAAAACGGCAACCATCAGGTCGGAACAGCCGTTCACGACCTTGGGTTGGTCGGTAAAATCGGCGGTGCAATTCACGAAACCGGTCAGCTTGACCACGCGTTTCACGCGGGTCAGGTCACCCCCGCAAGCCGCGCGCAGTTGCGCGATCAGCGCCAAACCGCAGGCGCGGGCGGCGGTCACGCCATCCTCGACCGATGTATCGGCACCCAGCGTGCCGCAGATCAGACCATCCGCCCCGCTGGAAATCTGGCCCGAAATGAACACCAAAGGCCCGCTTTGCACGAAAGGCACATAATTCGCCGCAGGCGCGGGGGCGTCGGGCAAGGTCAGGCCAAGTTCGGCAATGCGGGCTTCGATCGGATTGGACATGATGGCACCTTTCGTCATTTTCCCTGCACTATGCCCGAATGGGCGGCTGTGGAAAGGGCGAAAAAGCGCGGCAGGTCAGACCAACCGCGACACTTCGACCGCCGCGCGCACGAAATCAGCGAAAAGCGGGTGCGGCTCGAAGGGTTTCGATTTCAGTTCTGGGTGGAATTGCACGCCGATGAACCAAGGGTGATCGGGATATTCCACGATCTCGGGCAGCGAGCCGTCCGGCGACAGGCCCGAAAAGCTAAGCCCCTTTGCCTCCAATGCGTCGCGGAACTTGGTATCCACCTCGTAGCGGTGGCGGTGGCGTTCCTCGATCCGGGTCGTGCCGTAAATTTCCGCCACGCGCGAACCATCCAACAGGCTGGCATTATACGACCCAAGCCGCATGGTGCCGCCCTTGTCGTCGCCCACCTTGCGTTCGACCTTGTGATTGCCCTGCACCCATTCTTTCAGGTGGTAGACCACGGGCGTAAAACGTTTCTTGCCCGCTTCGTGGTCGAATTCCTCGGACCCGGCATCGGCAATCCCGGCCAAGTTGCGCGCGGCTTCGATGCACGCCATTTGCATACCCAGACAGATGCCGAAATAGGGAATCTTCTTTTCCCGCGCATAGGTCGCAGCGCGGATTTTGCCTTCGGTCCCGCGCTCGCCAAAGCCGCCGGGCACCAGAATGGCATGATAAGGTTCCAAGGCGCTGGACGGGTCTTCGCTGTCGAACACCTCGGCGTCAATCCACTCTACCTGCACCTTCACACGGTTGGCGATGCCACCATGCACAAGCGCTTCCTTGATGGATTTATAGGCGTCCTCTAGCTGCACATATTTGCCGACAATGGCGATGCGCACCTCGCCTTCGGGGTGCTGCAAACGGTCGATCACATCATGCCAGCGGTCAAGCTGCGGGCGCGGGGCAGGGGTAATGCCAAACGCGTCCAGAACGGCTTGGTCCAAGCCCGCTTCGTGATAGGCCAAAGGCGCTTCGTAGATGGATTTCAGGTCATAGGCCGGGATCACCGCCTCTGGCCGGACATTGCAGAACAGCGCGATCTTCTGGCGTTCCTTTTCCGGGATCGGATGTTCAGACCGGCAGACCAGCACATCAGGCGCGATGCCGATGCTTTGCAATTCCTTGACCGAATGCTGCGTGGGTTTGGTTTTCAACTCTCCCGACGCGGCCAGATAGGGCAAGAGTGTCAGATGCATGAAAATACACTGACCGCGCGGGCGCTCATGGCTGAATTGGCGGATGGCTTCGAAGAAAGGCAGACCTTCGATATCGCCCACCGTGCCGCCGATTTCGCATAGCATGAAATCGACCTCATCTTCGCCCACGGCCAAGAAGTCTTTGATTTCATTGGTCACATGCGGGATCACCTGAATGGTGCGCCCCAGGTAATCGCCCCGGCGTTCGCGTTCCAGCACGTTGGAATAAATCCGCCCTGACGACACCGAATCGGTGCGCCGCGCCGCGACCCCGGTGAAGCGCTCGTAATGGCCAAGGTCCAGATCGGTTTCGGCCCCGTCATCGGTGACGAACACCTCACCATGCTCGAATGGTGACATCGTGCCGGGATCGACATTCAGGTAAGGGTCTAGCTTGCGCAGCCGCACGGTAAAGCCCCGGGCCTGCAACAAGGCGCCCAATGCCGCAGAAGCAAGCCCCTTGCCAAGGCTCGAAACGACACCACCGGTAATGAAAATATAACGCGCCATGGGTCTGCTCGGACCTCCCCGTGAAGTGTCAGAATTGGAAAACGGCGCGCGAACCGGCACACCTTCACGGGACTTATGCCTTACCCGAGAATGCGCGCGCCCGCAAGCGGGCAGCCTTTACTCTGCCGGTGGCGGTGCAAGCGAGTCGTCGGTCAGGCTGGGCGGCAGCAGGCTGTCGGCGGCGGGCAACTCTGGCGTTGCCGGTGCTTCTGCCGGGGCGGGAACGCCCAAACGGTCCAGAACCGACGTGCTGGCCGATTGCTGCGCTGCCAGAACCGTCAAAAACAGCGAAGTTGCGATGAAGCTGGCGGCCAGCCCCCATGTCAACTTGGCCATGGCCGTCAGCGGCGGGCGGCCTGCTTGCGGGTTGCCGTCGCCCCCGCCAATGCCAAGCCCACCCCCTTCGGAGCGCTGCACCAGCACAACGCCGATCAGCGACAGCGCCAGCAGAAGGTGAACAATGAGCACGACATTTTGCATCAGGAAACCCGCGAATAGCTTTGTCGTTCACTTAGGCGTTCATGCGCATGTCTGCAACCCCGCATCGTGGCACGCAAATCAACAGATTCGGGTTTTCCGCACCCACGCAACAGGGTAAGAGCGGAACGGTTTCAGCAAGGAAAGGTCCGGGAATGGCCAATGTCGTGGTGGTCGGCGCGCAATGGGGCGACGAAGGCAAGGGAAAAATTGTCGATTGGTTGTCCGAGCGGGCCGATGTCGTGGCCCGCTTTCAGGGCGGTCACAATGCCGGGCATACCTTGGTTATTGACGGCAAGGTCTACAAGCTGCACGCGCTGCCCTCGGGCGTTGTGCGCGGCGGCAAACTGTCGGTCATCGGAAATGGCGTGGTGCTGGACCCGTGGCATTTGGTGCAAGAGATCGAAACGATCCGCGCCCAAGGCGTGGACATCACGCCCGACACCCTGATGATTGCAGAGAATACCCCGCTGATCCTGCCTTTCCACGGCGAATTGGATCGCGCGCGCGAAAACCAGAACTCTGTTGCGAAAATCGGCACCACCGGGCGCGGAATTGGCCCGGCCTACGAAGACAAGGTCGGTCGTCGCGTGATCCGCGTGGCCGATCTGGCCGATGACGCAACCTTGCAACTGCGCGTGGACCGCGCGCTTGTGCATCATGATGCGCTGCGCCGTGGTTTGGGGCTGGACCCTATCGACCGTGACGCCCTTCTGGCCAGCCTGCGCGAGATTGCACCGCAAATCTTGCCCTTCGCGGCCCCTGTCTGGAAGGTGCTGCAAGACAAGCGCAAAGCCGGTAAGCGCATTTTGTTCGAAGGCGCGCAAGGCGCGCTTCTGGACGTGGATTTCGGCACCTACCCGTTTGTTACATCCTCCAACGTGATCGCGGGGCAGGCGGCAACTGGCGTGGGCGTTGGTCCCGGCGCGATTGATTTCGTTCTGGGCATTGTCAAAGCCTACACTACCCGCGTGGGTGAAGGCCCGTTTCCGACCGAATTGGACGATGCCGACGGGCAGCGTCTGGGCGAGCGCGGGCATGAATTTGGCACCACCACCGGGCGCAAGCGCCGCTGCGGCTGGTTCGATGCCTGTCTGGTGCGCCAGACCTGCGCCACTTCCGGCGTGAATGGCATAGCATTGACCAAGCTGGATGTGCTGGACGGGTTCGAGGTGCTGAAAATCTGCGTGGGCTACGATCTGGATGGCACCATGCTTGATTACCTGCCCACGGCCGCCGAAGCGCAGGCGCGGTGCCAACCCGTCTACGAGGAGATGCCCGGCTGGTCTGAATCGACCGAGGGCGCGCGCTCTTGGGCTGATTTGCCTGCCAATGCCATCAAATATGTCCGCCGCGTGGAAGAGTTGATCGGCTGCCCGGTCGCGCTACTTAGCACATCTCCAGAACGTGAAGACACTATCCTAGTCACAGACCCATTCGAGGATTGATGGCCCTTTCCTACAAAGCCCGCAAACGCTGGTCGATATTCGCCCTTGTGGTGGCGCTGCCGCTTTACATTGTTGTCACGGTTAACGTGGTCGAACTGTTCGATCGCCCGTCCTTTTGGGTGGAACTGCTGATTTATGTCGTCTTGGGCATTGTCTGGACCTTGCCATTGAAGAAAGTGTTTCTGGGTGTGGGCAAGCCCGACCCGGACGCACCGCCAGAGCAATAGACAGACATCAAACAAAAAAGCCCCGGCGCGTGCTGCCGGGGCTTTTTGTGTGTTGTTCGCGTTTAACGCTGGGCGTATTTCCGCGCCGGTTCGTCGTATTCCGAAGCCGGAGCAAGGCGGAACGCACCGGCATTCCCCCGTTCCAGACGCCCTTCGCGCAACAAAGTGCCAAAGCCGCGCAGCATGTCCTCGCGGCTGACCTCTTTCCCCTCGTTATAGGCCAGAACAAGCTTCATCAGGTCGGGGCGCGAGAATTCCTCCTGGCCCAGAATATGGGTCGAATAGGCCGCGGCGGCTTCGATCTGGTCGTCCAGAAGCCAAGCATCCACGTCATCGGCAAACGCCTTGAACGTCTCGACCGTGTCTTGCCCGAGAGCGGTGCCATCAACGTCAGGCACGATGGTTTCGGCTGCCTGACTGGCGCGGATGCGACGCGGGCGCACCGGGCCGCTGGCGGCGGTTGCGGCGTCCACCCGTTGCTCTGACACAAGAACCAGCGGGGTCCGGCCCGACAAGGGCCGCTCGGTGCGGCGTGCGGTTGCGACAGCCGGGCGGCGCGGGCGCGGGTTAAGTTCGGCCGAGTCGTCATCCTGTGCGGCAAAAGCGTCGGCCTCTGCTGCGCGCGGTGCTTTGGCAGTGACCTCTGCGGGGGCGTCCGCCATCCGCATGGTTGCGGGCGCGCGTTGCGGCGCGGCAGCCTCAACCACGGGCGCGCTGTCAAGGCTCACCTCATCCTTTTCCCAGATGTCATAATCCGCGTCATTCGCGGCCTTGTCGTCTTGGGTTGCGCGGGCGCGCGCTGCTGCACGGACAAGGGCAGGATCAAGCGGGGCGGGTGCGTCCATGCTCGCCCGATATTTGTCAATCTCCCGATCCTGCTCGATATCACGACGGCGCGGCCCTTCCACGATTTCTTCGGCACGGGTGGCTGCAACCGCGACCTTGATATGTTCGAACGTCTCGCGGCGGCGCTTCGAATCACGCTCGCCCAAAGCCGATTTCGCGGTTTCCAGCAGGCGCTCGGCGGTGCTTTCGGTATCGCCGGGGATACGCTTCTTGGCCTTGCGGTTGAAATGCGGGTGGCGAATGATCGCTTCTTTTTCGATATCCGCCAGCTCTTCGACCAGCGAGCTTTCGGAACTTTGGTTCAGCCCGGTCCGCCCCAAGATATCGCGAATTTCGTTGCGCAGCGTTTCGATGGAGTGGCGTTCTTGTTCAAGGCGGGCCGCGTCCTGCATTTCGCGTTCCAGCTCAGCCTCGAAATCGTCCTCGTCCATCTCCTCGGCCAAGACCGACTTTGCCGGTGCGGCGTGTGAGGCCTCTGGCTGCCGCTGGCTCAGCTCTGCCGCGGGGGCTTCCAAGGGTTCGGGATGGGCAGGTGCCGAATCGGCGGCACTGTCCGCGTCGTCCGGTTCGAATTCATCTTCGAATTCGTCCTCAAACGAATCGTCTTGCGCATCCATGGTTTGCTCTGCCGCGACAGGTTGCATAGCGTCCAGAGCGCTGGACACGCTGGCAGGCGCGCTGTTTTGTGGCGCGTCCTCATCTTCGTCGAACAGGCCATAATCGTCGTATTCGTCGGAATTGTCCTGCGTGTCGGGCTGTGCGGCGACCGGTGCTTCGGTCACCGGTTCCAGCGACGTGTCCTCATCGGCGCTCTCGTCGTCCGACACGATGTCTTCTGACGCAGCCGGGCTGTCATCGGCCATGTCGCTGGCGTCAAACGCCACGATCTCGGCATCCTCCGCGTGCCCGGCCGTCTCTTCCGGCATGTCCTCTGCCATCAAGCTGGCAAGGGTATCTTCAAACTCCGGCTGTTCGGGGTCGGCGCTGTCGGGCAGGTCTGCATCAGGTGCGGTCCGCGGCGCGGCGTCCTCTACCGCTTCCGATTTGGCAACAGCCGCGCGGATGCGCGCCAGCTTGTCGGTAATCTCCGATGGTTGGGGGGGCGTCGCTTCTGCGTTCTGGTTGGGAGTTGCAGCGGCAGGTGCTGCTGCGGCCATCATTGCCGCAGGCGCTGCTGCGGTCGATGCCGCGCTGGCCAAGGCGAAAGGCGCAGGAACGGTTTGCGACAGGCTGTGATCCGCCTGCTGACGCAGGATGATCCCGTTTTCCTGAACTTGGCTCTCCACACGGCGCTGCACTTCGCGTTCGGCAATACGATGCAGCATTTCCGCGTCTGGGGTCGGCGGTTCCGCCCCAAAATAGCGGTCCTGCGCTGCCAAGTCCCGGAAATACTCCGCGATTGCCTGCATTGTGCCGAAAGGCTCATCAAAGCCTTCCAGAGTACACGAGAACGTACCGTAGGATACTGTAAGTATTTTGCTTGGACCAACCATCACATCGCTCTTTTACTAACTGCACGTTCCCCAAGATCGCGGAACACCAAAGCGATTACATGTTTGAACTTGGGTTTTTTTAAGATGTGATTATGACCATAACCCAAGTTTCGTGCCGCATTCGGAAGGTAGCCTATTGACCCTTGTTTTCCAAACACAGAATGGCGTCACGCTGGCCGGTGGGGCCGGTTTTGAACCTGCTGTTCTGGCCGAGGCGCTGGCGCTGGCACCCGATCTGGTGGCCGCCGATGGCGGGGCAAATCAGCTGGATGATCTGGGCCAGACCCCGCAGACCGTGATCGGCGACCTTGATTCGATTCGTCCCGCGCTGCGCGCCCGCCTTGGCCCGCGCGTGAACCATGTCCCCGAGCAAGACAGCACCGATCTGGACAAGTGCCTGCGCCTTGTTGCGGCACCCTTCATGATTGGTCTGGGCTTTCTAGGTGCGCGCACCGACCACACATTGGCCGCGATGACATCGCTTGTCCGCAATGGCAGTGCGCGGGTGCTGTTGCTGGGGGCAGAAGATATCTGCCTGCTGGCGCCGCCCGCGCTGACCATGCCCTTGGAACCCGGCGCGCGCGTGTCGCTGTTTCCCATGGGCGCGGTTGCGGGCCAATCGTCCGGGCTGGAATGGCCGATCGACGGGCTGGATTTTGCACCCGACGCGCGTATTGGCACCTCGAACCGGATGGCGGGCGACAGCTTGCGCCTGACCGTCAATGCGCCGCGCATGATCCTTGTGCTGGATCGGTGCTGTTTGCCCCGGCTTCTGGCCGCAATTCTGGCAACACCCGACTGGGCGCGTTGAAAAACTGTTGCGCCGACTCGGCGAAGGTTCTACGACCAACACACTTTGGTCCGGTTGTGTGAACAGCCGGTTAAAATGGGAACGCGGTGCGCGGCCTTTTGGGGCTGCAAATCCGCGACTGCCCCCGCAACTGTAAGCGGTTAGCAATGTCGGCATATGCCACTGTGGTGCAAGCCACGGGAAGGCCCGGCAAAGCGACGACCCGCAAGTCAGGAGACCTGCCAAAGTGTTCACCCTATCCCGGCGCGGGCGGCGCTGCGGGTAACGGTTTTACCGTAGCGGTGGCATCTTTCGCCGTCTGCGGTGCGCCCTGCACCTGCCGACATTCTCTCGTTTTGGGCCGCGCTGTCGGCCCTTGCATAGGTGTAGACCCATGGCCAAACGCCATTTCCTTGGCACGGTCGCAGCCCTTGGCCTGATGGCCGGTGGTGCTGCGGCACAAGATATTATCAACCTTGAAGAAGTGACCTTTTCGGTCAGCCGTGTTCCGCTAGAGCTTGGCCGCACCGGCGCGCGAGTGCAGGTGCTGACACGCGAAGATATTGAAGAAGCGAATGAAACAGAGGTAAACACGGTCCTGTCGCGACTACCCGGCGTGACCATGACCCAGCGTGGGCCGATTGGTGCCTCTGGCAGCGTGCGCATTCGCGGGGCGGATGAGCGTTATTTCCCGGTGCTTATTAACGGCATCAATATGAGCGATCCGTCCCAGTTGCAGTCGCAATTCAGTTTTGCTGGTCTGACCAGCAGCGCGGTTTCGCGGCTGGAAGTGTTGAAGGGCTCTCAATCGGCGATCTACGGGTCGAATGCGATTGCTGGTGTGGTCAATTTGACCATGGGGGAAATCCCTGACGAGGTCGGTTCTGAAACCAAGGTCACGACGGAATTCGGCAGTTTCAACACGCGCCGACTGGGGTTGTCCTACGGGCAGCGGTTTGAACGTGGCGAAGTGGCCTTCACCTTTGAGCGCGCCTTAACCGATGGTTTTTCCAGCGCCGATGAAAACGATGGCAACACCGAAGATGACGGTTTCCGCAGCACGATCCTATCCTTTCGCGCACGGCACGAATTGACGGATACCGTGGCGGTCGGGGCCTCGGCCTTTTACCAAGATTCGTTTAACGAATTCGACGCCGGTGCGGGGGTAGGCGGGGATGACCCCAACCGCTTCGGTCTGTCAGAGCGCTACGGCCTGCGCGGTTTTGTTGAATTCGCGCTCGGCGCGGTCGAGAATGAAATCAGCATTGAAACCAGCCGCAACGAGCGCGCCGACCCGAACGCGCCGACGACCTTTACCACGACCGATTTTCAGGGCGGACGCACAGGCATTCAATATAATGGGCGCGTTGATCTGTCGGGCAACAGCACCTTGGTGTTCGGTGCGCAATACCAGCGTGAAACCTATGATGCGTTCCGCCCCGGTGGTGCAAGCTTCGACGGCACGATCCGGCGCAATGCGCTCTTTGCCGAATACCTTTATGCACCGACCGAAAATATCGACCTTACATTTGCCCTGCGCCGCGAGGATGACAGCCGGTTTGGTGGACAGATCACGGGTCGCGCAGCCTTTGTCTGGCGTCCTGATGCCGCGACAGTCGTGCGCGCGTCTGCCGGGACAGGGTTCCGCGCGCCTTCGGCGAATGAAATGTTTGGCCCGTTTGGTGCCAACCCCAACCTGAAGCCCGAAGAAAGCGAATCTTTCGATATAGGTGTGTCGCGTGAATTCGGGGCGTTCAAAGCTGATGTGGCATTGTTCCGGACCGATATCGATAATCTGATCGGCTATACTACCGGCTATGTTCAGATCGCGGGCCGCTCGCGCCTGCAAGGGGTAGAAATGTCGGGCACCTATGACATAAGCGACAATCTCTCCCTGTCCGGCGCGTATACATTCACCGATGCTAAAGATCGCTCCGGCAACCCTGTCGGCAACGTGCCCAAGCATGATCTTGCAGTCTCGGTGGACTGGAAGATTATGGAAGGGTTGCGCAATACCACCACGCTTGCGGCATCTTCCGAGCGGTTCGGGTTTGGCGGGTCATCCATACCTGGATTCGGCGTGGTCAATACGAATTTCAGCTATGACCTGACTGAGCGCGCGCAACTGACCTTCCGTGTCGAGAACATCTTTAACAAACAGTATCAGACGGTTGAAGGTTACGGCACTTCTGACAGGGCCTTCTACCTTGGCCTGTCGTCGCGTTTCTAAGGCACTGGCTGCGGCCTTTGCCCTTTGGGCAGGGGCCGCGGCTGCGGGGCCACCCGAGAGGGTGGTCTCTATCAACCTGTGCACGGACCAGTTGGCCATGTTGCTGGCGGCACCGGGGCAGTTGGTGTCGATCTCGCGCATTTCGCATGACCCGAACGTGTCGGTCATGCTGGAAGAAGCGCGCAAATACCCCATCAACCACGGGCAGGCGGAAGAGGTGTTCCGCCTGAGCCCCGATCTGGTGTTGGCCGGGCAGTTCACCTCGTCCTACACGGTCGGGCTATTGCGGCGGCTGGGGGTAGAGGTGGTGCAACTGCCCATCGTCACCAGTCTGGACCAGATCCCGGACGCCATCCGCGAGGTGGGCCGTTTGCTGGGGCGCGCGCGCCAAGCCGATACTGTCGCCACGCAATTCGAAACCGATCTGGCCGCCTTGCGCGCCGATCCGGACCGCCGCCCCCGCGCGGCGTTGCATTATGCCAATAATTACACATCGGGCGACAAATCACTTGCCAATGACATTCTGACGGCGGCGGGCTTTGCCAATATCGCGCTGGAAGCGGGTCTGTCCGGCGGCGGCACCCTGCCGATGGAGCGGTTGCTCATGCTGATGCCCGATCTTGTCATTTCCGGTCAGAATTATCCCGGCGCGTCGCGTTCGGAATCTGTGCTGACCCATCCCGCGATGAACGCGCTGCGCGACCGGCACGCGGGCAGCGCGCTGTCCGATGCCGAATGGGTCTGCGGCACGCCCGCCGTTTTGCGCGCCATTGCCCGGCTGCAAGAGGCTGGCCAATGACCCGCACGCTGACCCTTGTCCTGAGTGTGCTGATCGTGGCGCTGTTCGCGCTGTCGCTGCTGATTGGCCCGGCGGGGCTGTCGCCTGCGACCTCGCTTGCCGCCCTGCTGCGGGGCGAGGGGCTGGCCGAAACGCTGGTCATGCGCGAAATCCGCCTGCCACGCGCCATTCTGGCCGCCATGATCGGGGCCGCGCTGGGCTTGGCGGGTGCGGCGATGCAGGGCTATCTGCGCAACCCCTTGGCCGAGCCGGGGTTGCTTGGGGTCTCTGGCTCTGCGGCTTTGGGCGCGGTGATCGCGCTGCAAACGGGCTTTGCCGCGCAATTTGCCTTGGGCCTGCCCATGGCCGCATTGCTGGGGGCGGTGCTGGCGGTGGGGCTGATCCTGGCGCTGGCGGGGCCACGCGGCGGCGCGCTGATGCTTATTTTGGCCGGGATCGCGGTATCCGCTTTGGCAGGCGCTTTGACCGCGCTGGTGCTGAACCTGTCGCCCAACCCCTTCGCCGCGTCCGAAATCATGTTTTGGATGATGGGCTCGCTTGCCGACCGGTCCATGACACATGTCTGGTTGGCCGCACCGTTCATTGCCCTCGGGGCTGTTGTGCTATTGGCCCAAGGCCGCGCGTTTGACGCGCTGACACTGGGCGAAGACAGCGCCGCCTCGTTGGGCGTGAACCTGTTCCGCTTGCGGCTATTGCTGGTGTTGGCCGTGGCCAGCATGGTGGGCGCGGCCACGGCGGTCGCGGGCGCTGTGGGCTTCGTGGGGCTTGTCGTGCCGCATATCCTGCGCCCATTTGTTGGCGCGCGCCCGTCAAGTTTGCTCTGGGCCTCGGCGCTGGGCGGCGCTGTGCTGGTGCTGGCCGCCGATATTGCCGTGCGGCTGGTGCTGCCTGACCGCGACCTGAAACTGGGGGTGCTGACCGCGATTGTTGGCGCGCCCTTGTTCCTGCACTTGGTGTTCAAGACACGGGGGCAGGCGCTATGACTGGTCTTGCCCTGTCCGATTTTGCCGTGGCCCGTGGCCCTTGTGACGTGTTGCGCGACATCAATCTTTCCGTGGGCGCGGGCGAATTCGTGGGCTTGCTGGGCCCCAATGGCGCGGGCAAGACCACGCTCATGCGCGCGGCACTGGGGATGATGCCGCATCGCGGGCAATCCTCGTTATCTTCCTTGCCCGCCCGCGCCCGCGCCCGCCATGTCGCATGGCTGCCGCAAGCGCGCGAAATCGGATGGCCGGTCAGTGTGGTGGATCTGGTCACGCTGGGACGTCTGCCGCATCTGCCACGCGGGCAAAAGCCGGGCGATGCTGACCGCGCCGCGATTGACGTGGCGCTTTCCCGCATGGGGCTGGACGGGTTTCGCACCCGCATCGCCACGCAGCTTTCGGGCGGTGAACAGGCCCGCGTTCTGATCGCTCGCGCACTGGCGCAGGACACGCCCTTGTTGATGGCCGATGAACCGGCGGCGGGGTTGGACCCTGCGCATCAGCTGGGGCTGATGGACACGCTGGCGGCAGAGGCCGCGCGCGGGCGCAGCGTGATCGCATCCCTGCACGATTTGGGGTTGGCTGCGCGCTATTGCACGCGCCTTGTCGTGCTGTGGCAAGGCGGCATCGCCGCCGATGGCCCACCGCGCGATGTTCTGACGCCCGAGCTGCTGGCCCGCGTGTTCCAGATTCGCGCCTATGTGCAGCAGACAGAGGACGGTCCGATTTGCCAGCCGCTGGGGGTGGTCTGATGCAGGTCACGCTTGCCGCGCCATGGTTGGATTGTGATCTGGGCGCGCCGCACCGGGTGCTGTCTTGGGCGCCGCATCGCCCCGGCTACCAGATTGCGCAGCATATCCAGTGGCGGCAGGTGCGCAACGCCGATCTGCCCGCCGATCTGGATGTGGCTGCGTGGCTGGCGCGTGAAATGGCGGGGCGCGACGCGGTGTGTTTGCTCACCTCGCGCGATATTGCCCATCACCATCTGGCCCGCGCCACGGTAGAGGATGTGACGGCAGAGACGCTTGCCACTGTTGGCCTGTCGAATGCCGAAACGGTCGGCGCGCGCGTGGACCGCGCTGGCCGCAACTGGGACAAGGTCTTGCCCAGCTACGGCACCATCAACATAGCGGTCAAACTGTCGCTGCCCTTGTCTGACACGGGCTTGCTGGAAGCGCTCAGCATCGCCACCCAAGCGCGTACCGCCGCGATAATTGCCGCAGGCCACCGCGTGCCGGGCGGTCGCACGGCCACGGGCACCGGCACCGATTGTATTGTCGTTGCCGCACCGCCGGGTGCGCAGGATTACGCCGGGCTGCATACCGCGCAGGGCGAGGCGCTTGGCCGTGCGGTGTTTGACGCCGTCGCGCGCGGCGCGGCAGAGTGGCGGGCCACAATCGGCCCGCAAAGCGAGGGATGATGACAGGGTTTCAGGAATTTTTGCTGACAGGCGGCCCCGCACTTTGGGCAATTGCCGCGCTGTCGGTCGTGACCATGGCGCTGATCTTGTGGAAGCTGTGGGACATGGCGCGCCTTGGCGCATGGTCGCGCGGCCCTGCCGAAGCCGCCGTTGCCGCTTGGCGCAGCGGCGCAGGGCAGGGGGCGCTTGCGCCCTTGGCCGGGCGCAGGGGCCTGCGCGCCCGCGTGCTGCGCTGCGCGATTCAAGCGCGGCTTGACCCCGCCCTGACCGACGATCACGCCCGCGAGGAAACCGCCCGCGTCGCGAAATCCGCGCTGATGCAGACACGGCGCGGGTTGCGCGCCTTGGAACTGATCGCCACCATCGCGCCTTTGATCGGGCTTTTGGGCACGGTTCTGGGCATGATAGAGGCGTTTCAGGCGCTACAAGCTGCCGGCAACCGCGCCGACCCCGCAGCGCTTGCAGGTGGCATTTGGCAAGCACTTCTGACCACGGCGGCGGGGATGGCGGTGGCGATCCCGGCCTCCATGGCGCTTAGCTGGTATGACAGCATCTGCGAACGGGTGCAGGCCGACATGGAAGACTTGGCCACCCGAGTCTTTACCACCGGGGGGCGCTGATGTTGCAGTTCGGCCCGCCACGTCCGCGCCGCAAACCCAGCCTGACCCCAATGATAGATGTGGTGTTCCTGCTGTTGGTGTTCTTCATGCTGGCCGCGCGTTTCGGGCAGGATGTGGGGCTGGCGCTGGCCCCCGCCGGACATGCGGATGGTAGTTATTCCGGCCCACCAAGGCTGGTCGAATTCGCCGGTGGCGCGGTCTGGCTAAACGGGGTTGAAACCGCTCTCGCAGACTTGCCAGATGCTTTGACCCCGCTGATGCCCGGCCCCGATGCGCTGGTCGTCTTGCGCCCGCGCGACGGTGCCAGCGTGCAGGATGCCGCCCACCTGACCGATGCCTTGCGTGCGGCTGGGTTGCCTTCGCTTGTGCTGATGGAGCCGTGATGGATTTCGCGCCCGCCTCTCGCCCCCGCGCCCCGCGCGAAAGTGTCGTGCCCATGATAAATGTGGTGTTTTTGCTGCTGATCTTCTTCCTGATGACCGCGCAGATCACCGCGCCCGACCCGGTAGAGGTGACACTCCCTAACGTATCCTTGGCGGATGGCCCGGTGCCAGAGGGCGCGGCGGTCCTGTGGCTTGGCCCCGCAGGCAATCTGCTGGCGGCGGATGGCACGGCCCCTGACCTGGCCGCGCTGGACGCAGCCGTGACCCTGCGCGCCGATGCCGATGCCCCGGCGGCGGGTTTGGCCCTTGCCCTGCGCGAGTTGGGGCAGGGCGGGGTGCGTGCGGTCACGCTTGTTGCGCGGCAGGGGGGCGGCTGATGCGCACAGGGCTGGAATTCGCGGGCTTCGGTGTGGCAGCGGTTGCGGTGCATCTGGCGGCCTTCGCGGCCATTGCCCCTGACGGGATGACGGCGGGTGGCGATGGTGGCGAGGGGTCTGTGACGGTGGCCGCCCCTTTGGGCGCGGCGGATCCGGCTTTGTCGGCCATGGTCCGCAACTGGGACGCCCCGGTGCAGGTCGCGGCCCCGCCCGACATGGCCGCTCCGCCTGCGCCGCAGGCCGCGCCCGATGCGCTGCCGGATATGTCCCGCGATACCTTGCCCAAGTTGCCGGGTCTGGTTGCGCCAAGGGCCAAGACCGCGCCGCGCATGGCCCCGCCCGACCTGCCCAAACTGTTCGCCGAGCCCGACACCCCGCCCGAAACCCGCCCGCGCGCGCGGCCCGACCCCAAGGCCAAGGCCAGCGCCCCGGCCAGCCCGCCCGCGCAACGCGCCAGCGGCCAAGGTGCGGCCGCGCAACGCGGCCAAGGCGCGGCGCAGGTGCAAAGCGGTGGCGGCAATTCCGCGAGCGCCTTGGCCGAGTGGGGCGGACGCATCCGCGCCGCCGTGCAGCGCGCGCAATCGCGGCCCCAAACGCGCGCACGCGGCGTGGTGCAGTTGCGCCTGTCGGTCACAGCGGGGGGGCAGTTGGCAGGGGTCAGCATTACCGGCAGTTCCGGCAATGCGGCGCTGGACCAAGCCGCTTTGCGCGCCGTGCAGCGCGCGCGCCTGCCCCGTGCGCCGCAGGGCGTGAGCGGGACGCATCAGTTCAACTTGCCGGTCGGCTTTCGATAGGATTACCTTGCGCGGCTTATCTACAGCGCCGCCCCGATCACGACACCCAGCGCGACCAGCCCACCACCGGCCAGACCATAGCCCAAGGGGCCAACGCGGCGCGCGGGCGTTTGCTCTGGCTTGGGATGGGCCTGCGCGATCAAGGCGTCCTCGACCAGTCGCGGCAGGCGCGGGCCAAAGCGCGACAGGATCTTTGCGGTCTGCGCCAGATCGCGGGCAAAGGCCTGCGGGCCGACATGGGTGCGGACATATTCCTCGACCACGGGCTTGGCGACCTGCCACATGTTGATTTCCGGGTTCAGCGACCGCGCGACCCCTTCGACCACCACCATGGTGCGTTGCAGCAAGATCAACTCGGTGCGGGTTTCCATGCCGAAACGTTCCGTCACCTCGAACAGATAGGCCAGAAGTTTCGCCATCGAAATATAGCGCGCATCCATCCCGAAAATTGGCTCGCCGACCGAGCGCAGCGCGCGCGCGAAATCGTCGATATCGCGGTCGGGGGGGACATATCCGGCTTCGAAATGCACCTCGGCCACGCGGCGGTAATCCTTGCGGATAAAGCCGAACAGGATTTCGGCATAGGCGCGGCGGGTATAGGCATCGATCCGGCCCATGATGCCGAAATCGAAGGCGATGATCCCGCCATCCGCCGTGACCTTCATATTGCCTTGGTGCATGTCGCCGTGAAAGAACCCGTCGCGCAGCGCGTGGCGCAGGAACAGCGTCAGCACGCGGGTGCCAAGCTCGCGCCGGTCAATGCCAAGCGCATCCAGCGCGGCATTGTCGCCCATGGGCACACCTTCGGCCCAGCCCAGCGTCATCACGCGGCGCTGCGACAGGTGCCAAACCGGGCGCGGCAGGCTAAAGCCTTCGTCCCCTTCGGTATTGGCGGCGAATTCGGCAGCCGAAGCCGCCTCTATCCGCAGGTCCAACTCGCCTTCGACCAGTTCCTCGAAATGCGCGATCACATCCAGAGGGCGCAGGCGGCGCGATTTTGGCAGCAGCAGTTCGATGATCTGCGCGGCCAGATGGAAGGCATCGACATCGCGGCGAAAGGCGCGTTCCACGCCGGGGCGCAGTACTTTTACCGCCACTTTCGCGCCGGTTTCGGCCAGCCTTGCCTGATGCACCTGCGCGATCGACGCGGCGGCAACGGGTTCGGACAGTTCCGAAAACGCCTCTGCCAGCCTGATGCCCAGTTCCGCTTCGATCTGGGCCACGGCCTCCGCGCGCGGGAAGGGGGCCAGCTTGTCTTGCAGATAGCGCAACTGGTCAGCCAGTTCTTGACCCACCACATCGGGGCGGGTGGCCAGCGTCTGCCCGAATTTGATATAGGCTGGCCCAAGCGCCGTCAGCGCGCGCACCAAGGGCGGCAAGCTCTCATCACCCTTCAGCCCCAACATTTTGAACGGCCAGCCCAGCACCCGCGCGGCCAGTCGCAACCGCGATGGGGCATTCATGGCCTCCAGCACTTCGGCCATGGCGCCTGTGCGTTCAAACGTGGCGCCGGTGCGCACCAGCCGCCAAATATTATGCGGTCCGCGCATTTACAGCTTCCAGCCCGAATGCAGCGCCGCGATGCCCATGGACAAATTGCGGTATTTCACCTGTTCAAACCCGGCCGCCGCGATCATGCCCGCGAATGTGTCTTGATCGGGGAATTTGCGGATGGATTCGACCAGATACTGGTAGCTGTCGCGGTCGCCTGTCACCAGCTTGCCCATGGGTGGGATGATATTGAAGGAATAAAGATCATAGACCTTCTGCATCAGCTCATTCGGGATCTGGGAAAATTCCAGCACCATCAGACGCCCGCCCGGGCGCAGCACGCGGAACGCTTCGGACAGCGCATCTGGCACGCGGGTCACGTTGCGAATGCCAAAGCTGATTGTATAGACATCAAAGCTGTTATCCGGGAAGGGCAGCGCCATCGCATCGCCCACCACCCAGTCAAGGGACGCGGCCATGCTGTCGGCCTCTGCCCGTGTCTGGCCTGCCAGCAGCATATCTTCCGTCATGTCCAGCACGGTGGCATGGGTGCCTATCCCCGCGCGGGCCAGAAAGCGGAAGGCCACGTCGCCCGTGCCGCCCGCCACATCCAGCAGGCGCTGGCCGGGGCGCGGGGCCAGCCAATCCATCATCGCGTCTTTCCAGATGCGGTGAATGCCCATGCTCATCAAATCATTCATCACGTCATATTTGGACGCGACCGAGGAAAACACGCCGTGTACCATGCCCGCTTTCTGGTCTTCATCGACCGTCTGAAAGCCGAAATGCGTGGTGGTCTTGTCATTGGTCATGGCGCGGTTCCATTCGCTTGGCCCTTGCGGGGGCATCTTCCCCCTCCTTATAGGGTTTGAGGGGCGCGATACAATGCGACCTCGCGCCATGCTGGGGGGCAAATGCCGGAATTGCCAGAAGTTGAAACCGTGCGCCGGGGATTGCTTGGGGCAATGGAAGGGGCAGTAATCGCGCGCGCTGAATTGCGCCGTGCCGATCTGCGCTGGCCCTTTCCGACCGATATGGCCGAACGCCTGACCGGCGCGCGGGTTCTGGCGCTGCGGCGGCGGTCGAAATATCTGCTGGCCGATCTGGACCGGGCAGAAACGCTGATCGTGCACTTGGGCATGTCGGGGCGCATGACCGTGTCGGGGCTGGCCGCACCGCATGTGCCGGGCAAGTTCCATTTTGACCATCCGGCGCTGGAAAAGCATGACCATGTGATCTTCCACATGGAAAGCGGCGCGCGCGTGACCTTTAACGACCCGCGCCGCTTTGGTGCGATGGATCTGTGCGCGACTGCGACGCAGGAAGGCCACAAGCTGCTGGCATCAATCGGGCCCGAGCCTTTGGGCAATGCGTTCGATGCGATCTATCTGGCCGCGCAGTTGGCGGGCAAGCGCACGCCCATAAAAGCGGCGTTGCTGGATCAGCGAATCGTTGCGGGCTTGGGCAATATATATGTCTGCGAGGCGCTTCACCGCGCGGGCATTCATCCTGCACGCGCCGCCCATAGAATAGGCGCAGCGCGGGTGGAACGGTTGGTTCATGAAATTCGCGCCACCCTGACAGAGGCGATTGCAGCGGGCGGATCGTCCTTGCGCGACTACCGCCAAGCCGATGGCGCGCTTGGCTATTTTCAACATGGTTTCAAGGTCTACGGGCGCGAAGGTCAGCCGTGCCAGCAGCCGGATTGCACCGGCGCGATACGCCGAATTGTTCAGTCCGGGCGCTCCAGCTTCTATTGCGCTACCTGCCAGAGATGACTTGAACCCATGGGCCAAGCTGCTAAGCCAAGGGGCTGACAGCCACAGACAAGGTGCCAACATGGCCTATGAAACGCTGATCGTCGACATCAAGGACCATGTGGCGCTGATTCGCCTCAACCGGCCTGACGCGATGAACGCGCTGAATACCAAACTGCTTTCCGAACTGACCGATGCGATGCAAGCCGCCGATGCCAATGACAAGGTGCGCTGCATGGTGCTGACCGGGTCCGACAAGGCCTTTGCCGCCGGGGCCGATGTGAAGGAAATGGCCGACAAAAGCTTTGTCGATGCCTATCAGGAAGACCTGTTTGGTCCGGCCTGCGACACGATTGCGGCTGTGCGCAAACCGATCATAGCTGCCGTTGCGGGCTATGCGCTGGGCGGCGGGTGCGAATTGGCGATGCTGTGCGATTTCATCATTGCCGCCGACACCGCCAAGTTCGGCCAGCCGGAAATCAACCTTGGGATTGTTGCAGGCATGGGCGGTACGCAGCGCCTGACGCGGCTGGTGGGCATGTCCAAAGCCATGGATATGCACCTGACTGGCCGCTTCATGGATGCCGAGGAAGCCGAGCGCGCCGGGCTGGTCAGCCGCGTGGTGCCCGCCAAGAAACTGATGGACGAAGCCATGTCCGCCGCGGGCAAGATTGCCGAGAAGTCGCAGATCACGGCCAAGGCTGTGAAAGAATCGGTTAATCGCGCTTATGAGGGCAGTTTGCGCGAGGGGCTGCTGTTTGAACGCCGGATGTTCCACATGATGTTTGCGTCCGAAGATCGAACCGAAGGGATGCAGGCGTTTCTGGAAAAGCGCACGCCGCAGTTTCGCGACCAGTAATTGCCCCTTTCCTTTCGCGCCCGGTTAGCCTATACGGCGCTCCACATGCGCGTGGGCCCGCTTAAGGCAAGTTTTGACCATGGTCGGTTTCGGCCATTTTGGGTCCGTTGTGCAACAGACATGTAACGAACCCGAAGAGAAGACACGCAAATGGCAAATACTCCTCAATCCAAGAAGCGCGCCCGCCAAGCGGAGCGCCGCACCGATATCAACAAGGCGCGCCGCTCGCGCATCCGTGGTTTCCTGCGCAAGGTGGAAGAGGCAATCGCCTCTGGCGATCCGGCCAAAGCGACGGAAGCCCTGCGCGCGGCGCAGCCGGAAATGGCGCGCGGTGTGACCAAAGGTGTGTTGCACAAAAACACGGTGGCCCGGAAAATGTCGCGCCTGTCGGCCCGAGTCAAAGCTTTGGGCGCTCAGGCGTAAGTCTTTGAATTAAAACTACAAAAGGCGCGCCTCTGGCGCGCTTTTTGCGTTTTAGGCCACTGTTTTCGACCTCGTGCTGCGATTCTTTTAGTCGTTGGCTAAGGTCAAGCGCGTTGTTGTGTTGCGCAGCTTCTACCCAGATTGCTAATGTGCCTGAGCGATTCACGCAGTCCTGGGGGGGACGAGTGGCCGAAGGTGTCGAAGGCACCTTAGCACCATTTTGACGCGCCGACTGGCGCTGCTTTGGCGGCGCTTGGTGCGCTCTTTCCCAGCGATCACTGAATGCCGGGTTCCGGCCAGGGTCTTTGTAGCGGGCTTTCAAGGGTGAGGGCCGTCAAGAAACTGTCGTATTAGCCGTATGAAACAAGAATAACGGGTCGGGGTCGATGATTGCACAGCAGTGGTCAAAAGTTTCCAAGGAACTACGGCAGGAGCTGGGCGAGAGCAGCTATAAAAGCTGGATAGAACCCCTTGAACTGGTCGGTGTGGAAAACGGCGTTGCGCGGCTGAACGCGCCGTCGCGTTTTGTTGGCGATTGGGTGAAGCGCAACTATCACGACAAAATCGTGGCGCGCTTGCGCAATGACCATGCCGGGTTGACGCAGCTGGAATTTTTTGTGGGGCCCGCGGCTGCGCCGGTGGTCAAGGCGCGGGTCCAAACCCAAGAAGCCCCGTCCGTTCTGGAAAGCGCCCCGCTGGAAGGGCGCTATACATTCGACAATTTCGTGGTCGGTAAACCCAACGAACTGGCCCATGCTGCCGCAAAGCGCGTGGCCGAAGCCGGGCCTGTCACCTTCAACCCGCTGTTCCTGTATGGTGGCGTTGGTTTGGGCAAAACCCATCTTATGCACGCGATTGCGCATGAATTGCAGCAATCGCGCCCGGATTTGCAGGTGCTGTATCTGTCAGCAGAGCAGTTCATGTATCGTTTCGTGCAGGCATTGCGCGACCGGCAGATCATGGATTTCAAGAACCTGTTCCGCTCGGTCGATGTGCTGATGGTCGATGATGTGCAATTCATTGCCGGCAAGGACAGTACGCAGGAAGAATTCTTCCACACGTTCAACGCGCTGGTGGACCAGAACAAGCAGATCATCATTTCCGCCGACCGCGCCCCCGGAGAGATCAAGGATCTGGAAGCGCGCATCACCTCGCGGATGCAATGCGGCCTTGTGGTGGATCTGCACCCGACCGATTACGAATTGCGCCTTGGCATCCTGCATCGCAAGGCCGCGATCTTTGCCGAAACGCTTGGCCCGGTCAATGTGGGCGATGGCGTGTTCGAGTTTCTTGCCCATCGGATCACCACCAATGTGCGCGTGTTGGAAGGGGCGTTACAGCGCCTGTTCGCGTTCTCCAATCTGATCGGACAGGAAATCACGCTCGACATGGTGCAGGATTGCCTGTCGGATATTCTGCGCAGTTCAGAGCGGCGCGTCACGGTCGAAGAAATCCAGCGCAAGGTGTCAGAGCATTTCAACATTCGCCTGTCTGACATGCTGGGGCCGAAACGCGCGCGCAATGTTGCGCGGCCGCGTCAGATTGCGATGTATCTGGCCAAGGAACTGACCTCGCGGTCCTTGCCAGAGATCGGTCGCCGTTTTGGCGGGCGCGACCATACGACGATCCTGTATGGCGTGCGCAAGGTCGAGGAAATGCGCAGCACCGATGTTCAGCTTGCCGAAGACGTGGATTTGTTGCGTCGCCTGTTGCAAAGCTGACCTGAACAGCCCAAAAAGCACCTTGCCGCCCGCGCGGAATTGGCTAGGCTCCGGAAACCTCCGCGGCTGCATAGTCGTGTCGTGTGCGGGATGTGAAGAAGGATCGAGCGTATGAAGATCAGCATTGAACGGGCGGCTTTGTTGAAAGCTGTATCGCAAGCGCAATCCGTGGTTGAGCGGCGCAATACGATTCCGATCCTCGCCAATGTGCTGATAGAGGCCGAGGATGCGCAGGTCAGTTTCCGCGCCACCGATCTGGATGTCGAAGTGGTGGACCGCGCGCCCGCAATGGTGGAGCGGGCAGGGGCGACGACCGTGTCGGCTGTGCTGTTGCATGAAATCGTGCGCAAGCTGCCGGATGGCGCGATGGTCGAACTGGCCGATGACAGCCGCTCTGGCCGGTTGCAGGTCACGGCGGGCCGGTCCAGTTTTGCGCTGGCGACCCTGCCAAAAGAAGATTTTCCGGTCATGGCTTCCAGCGAATATGCCGCGAATTTCTCGGCCCCTGCCAAGGCGCTGCGCCGGCTGTTTGACAAATCGAAATTCGCCATCTCGACCGAGGAAACGCGCTACTACCTGAACGGCGTTTACCTGCATGTTGCCGAAGGCGAGGGCGGGCGCGTGCTGCGCTGCGTGGCAACCGATGGGCACCGCTTGGCGCGCGTTGATGCCGGTCTGCCTGCTGGTGCCGAGGCCATGCCCGGCGTGATCGTGCCGCGCAAAACCGTGGGCGAGCTGCGCAAACTGCTGGAAGATGACGATATGCAGATCGCTGTGTCGGTGTCGGAAACCAAGATCCGCTTCGCGACGCCGGATATCACGCTGACATCTAAGGTCATCGACGGCACCTTCCCCGATTACACCCGCGTCATCCCGTCGGGCAACACCAAGCGGCTGGAAGTGGATGCAGGCGATTTCGCCAAGGCGGTGGACCGTGTGGCCACCGTCTCGTCCGAACGTTCGCGTGCGGTCAAGCTGGTGTTGGAAGATGACAAGTTGGTTCTGTCCGTGAACGCCCCCGATAGCGGCGCGGCAGAGGAAGAGCTGATCGTCGCCTATGCCGACGAGCGCTTGGAAATCGGCTTCAACGCGAAATACTTGCTTGAGATCGCCAGCCAAGTGGACCGCGAGAATGCTGTGTTCTTGTTCAACTCCTCGGGCGATCCCACGCTGATGCGCGAAGGCAATGACACCTCTGCCGTATATGTCGTGATGCCGATGCGGGTGTAACGGGCCGTTTGGCCTGATCCATGTCCGTTCATCTATCCCATCTGACCCTGTCGCATTTCCGCTCGCATCAGCGCACGCGGCTGGAGTTTGACGGGCGGCCTGTGGCGTTGCACGGGCCGAACGGGTCGGGAAAGACGAATATCCTTGAAGCGGTTTCGCTGTTTTCGCCCGGTCGCGGGCTGCGGCGCGCCACGCCTGACGAGATGGCGCGCCAGCCGCAGGCTTTGGGCTGGAAGCTGCGCGCCGAAATCGTGACCCGGGACGGCCCCCGGCTGGCGGAAACATGGGCCGAACCCGGCCAATCGCGGCAGGTGCGGATTGACGAAAAGACCGCGCCGCAAATTGCCCTTGGCGCATTGGTGCCCATGCTGTGGCTGACGCCTGCGATGGACCGGCTTTGGCTGGAAGGGGCCGAAGGGCGCAGGCGCTTTCTGGACCGCACCACGCTTAGCTTCGCGCCGGACCATGCCGCGCAGGTGCTGGCCTATGACAAGGCAATGCGCGAGCGCAATCGCCTGTTGCGCGATGGGGTGCGCGATACCCGCTGGTTTGCCGCGCTGGAAGGACAGATGGCCGAGGCGGGCAGGCAGATCACCGTCAACCGGCGCGCGGCCTTGGCAGAACTATCCGCCCATGCTGACCCCAACAGCCCGTTTCCCATGGCTGATCTAAGCCTTGATTGCAGCGCGCCCGATGATCTGGCCGCCGCCTTGGCCGAGAACCGCGCGCGTGACATGGCTGCCGGACGCAGCCTGATCGGCCCACATCGCGCCGATCTGCGCGCTGTCTGGGCCGCCAAAGGGGTGCAGGCGGCGCAATGTTCAACCGGCGAACAGAAGGCATTCCTGATTTCCGCCATACTGGCCAATGGCCGCGCGCTGGCGGCGAAAACCGCCATGCCGCCCTTGCTGCTGCTGGATGAGGTCGCAGCCCATCTTGACGCCGCCCGGCGCGCGGCGCTTTATGACGCGGTTTGCGCGATGGGGGGGCAGTGCTTCATGACAGGCACCGGGCCAGAGCTGTTTGCAGAGCTGGGCTCGCGCGCACAAGTCTTCGCGCTGTCGGACCGCGATGGCGTGTCCCATGTTGAAAAGGATATCCTATGACTTTGCCATGCCAGCGCATTTCGCTTGTGACCCTTGGGGTCGACAACCTAGACCGCGCACGCGCCTTTTACGCGGCCCTTGGCTGGGCAGAGGCAGAGTCGACCGACGGCATGGCCTGTTTCCAGTTGCACGGTCAGGCGCTTATGCTGTTCGGGCGTGCCGATCTTGCCAAGGACCAAGGCCGGGAAGGGGCCGAATTGGGCACCGGGGCCGTGACGCTGGCGCAGTGTTTCGAAACCCGCGATGACGTGGACGCAGCCTTTGCCCAAGCGCTTGCCGCCGGTGCCACCGCGCTCAAAGCGCCCGAGGCCGTGTTCTGGGGTGGGTATTCCGGCTATTACGCCGACCCGGACGGCCATGTCTGGGAAGTGGCGCATAACCCGTTTTGGCCGCTGGCCAAAGATGGCAGCCTGACCCTACCGGTGCCTGCATGACAATCGGCGCGCTCGACCTGCTGTTTTATGCGGGCGCAATCCTGATCCTGTTCCTGACCCCCGGCCCGGTCTGGGTGGCGCTGACCGCGCGCGCCATGTCGGGCGGGTTCGCGTCTGCCGCGCCCTTGGCGGTGGGGGTGGCCCTGGGGGATATGCTTTGGCCGCTGGCGGCCATTTTCGGGCTGACATGGATATTGTCGCTTTATGGCGACCTGTTGGGGCTGATGAAATGGGTTGCGATGGCGATGTTCGTCATCATGGGGGTGCAGCTTATACGGCACGCTCGCGCGCGTATTTCGACCGATAGCCGACTGACACGGCCGGGGCGCATGGCAGGGTTTCTGGCCGGGATCAGCGTGATCTTGGCCAATCCCAAGGCAATACTGTTTTACATGGGCGTGCTGCCGGGGTTCTTTGACCTTAGCCGCGTCACGGGTTTTGACATTGCTGCCATTCTGGCCGTATCGGCCAGCATCCCGATGCTGGGCAATCTGGCTATGGCGCTGGCCATTGACCGCGCGCGCACGCTCTTGCGTTCGGGAGAGGCGATGGCGCGCGTGAACCGCATAGCGGGCGCGTTGATGATCGGGGTTGGGTTGGTCATCGGGCTTACCTGATCGCGCTCAAATCCTGCACGAAAGGGCAATCGGCCAAGGGCACCGACACATCCGGGTCAAACAACGTGTCGCGACCTTCTGACAAAAGCGCCAGATACTTGCGGTATTCCTCGGCGCTGTTGAAGTGCTGGCCGCGCGCGACTTCGGCCTGTGCCTTGGCGTGGAACTGGGCATTGTATTTGAAATGGGCGAAGGCAAGCGTGCGTTCCGCCATCCTGCCGCCCACAGCATAATGCAGCCCGGCAGAAAACTGCATATAAGGTTGATACCGCATGAGCGCGAATTTCTGGGCCACGAACAGGTTGCGCGCGGCGGGTTGGCCCAACTCTTCCATCAGGCGGTGGCGCAGGTTAGAGGTGACACTGTCACAATTGCCCCATGGCCCGCGCATGCCCGGCACACACCGCAGCGGAGCGCGGTCAATATGTGTCGCATCAGCGAAAGGGCCGTGGGCGAAACCCGCCTGTGCCAAGGGGCCGGATGGGTAAAGATCCAGCATGGACAGGCGCACAAGTTCGGCGTCGCGGTAGTCCGGGCCACGCAGCAGGGTTGGCAGATCGCCCGACACCTGCCCGCGTTCGTCGGGCAGCGACCAGAACAGGAATTCATCCGCATCGGCCACAAGGCTCCAGCGGCCCACGCGGAACGCCGCCAGCAGCGCCTCTTGCCACAGCACGCCGTAGCGCGATTCGTTGTAGGGTGTGTCGGTTGAAAAAACCACGACATCGGGCTGCGCCGCCAGTTCCTCTAGCGTGCCGTCATCGGACCCGTTATCTGCCACCAGAAACGCGCCGACGCCAAGGGCACGATAGTGGTTCAGGAAGTGTTTCAGCATGAACATTTCGTTGCGCATGACCGCAACCACGGCAAGCTCTGCGTCACGCGCCTGTGCAAGACGGTCGGGCGCGCTGACAAGATCAAGCGTGTTGCTGGCCCAACCCAGCCGGGCTGAACTATGAGGCGACCACAACTTCATCGGGGTAGGCCAAGGCGCTGACAAGGCCCGCCGCGCGGCGTGAAGGTCGCCACCACTGTCCAGATGTGCGACCTTCAGGCCCGAGCCTGCGAAGGGCAGGAAACTGTTTTCATAAAGCGGCAGAGGGGGCAGGCCAGGTGCACTGCGCCGGAAAATCGCCATGTCGTAATTTTCGCCCGACAGGGTTATGCCGCTCAGGGCCAGCAGATCGCCTACAAGTTTGTCTTCCATGAAGGACACGGCCTCTAATGCGCGCCCAGCGGGTGTTGCGCACGCAGCGCTTAGGGCTGTCAGGGCATCGCGGCCCAGCATGTAGGCCGCGCTGCCATCGGCATAGACCGATGGCTCCGGTGACTTGTCCAGATCGAAGCGGCCACGGTCACTGGTCGCCTTGCCCATGTGCCACGCGCGGTCCATCTCGCCACGGGCGCGGTATAGAGGACGCCCGTAATACGGCGTGCAGAGAGCAGAGAGATCGGCGAAAAAGGCCTGCGGGTCGAGAAAACAATCATCATCTATTTTCAGGATGCGGGAAAACCCGGTCTGGCTGCGGACCCAATCTGCCAGCGCAAGGATCTTCTGTGGCAAACCTTCGTAATCGTCAGGTGCTGGCAGCCTGAGCACACTATCGACCAGTTGCGCCGGGCCACTATGACCGCCAACAGCTACGACCATCGGCAAACCAGCTTGTTCCAGCAGGTCACCCCAGGCCGCCCGTATCTGTGGCACGCGGCTGTCCAGATAGGGGCGACAGGAAATAAGGACAACAAGCGTATCGGCAAGCGGATTGGCCGCTTGGCGCAGGTGGCAGGCCGGACCAGCTAGCGCCGGGTCGGGGGGCAGGATTGTTTCGGCGTGCGCGCGCAAAACGGGATCGGGGCAGCAGGCGGCAAAACGGGCGCTGGCATGGCGCAGCGCAGTAGCCGTGGCGAATTCGGCGGGATCGCGCGTGCGCAATCCGTCGTGTAATGCGCTCAGCATCTGTCGCGCAAGGCCGGTTTGGTTGGCACGGGATAGCGCTTCTGCCATGGCCAGAAGCACGGCGCCGCCGCAATACCCGGCCTCTGGCAACAAAAGCGCGACGGCCTGTGCGCGGATCATCTCAAGTCCGGCCGGCGGTTGACCGGCCCGAAGCTGACGCAAAGCATCCATGGCCGTGCATCCAAGACGCCGCATGGCCGGTTCCATCACCGGGCGCGGGGTATGCGCGCTCGCGGGCCGCAAGCCTTCGCAGGCCAATTGGTGCAGCTCTGGCGGTGGTGGTGCAGCTTTGTCAGCGCGCGGAAAGGCGAGCCAGCGCAATGCGATGTCTTGCTGCTCTGGCAAGGGAAGATGGGCAAGCGCGGGGGCCAGCGGGTCGTCCAGACCAGCGTCCGCCAAAAGGCAAAGCCGATGCGCCCTTGCCCCTACAACAAAGGCCTGTTCGAAACGGGCAATGATCTGCGCCGCATCGGGCGCAGATGGATTTGTCCAGAGAGCCCGCGCCATGTTTGCCCAGTCGGTCCAACCCCGCGGTTTTGCATCGGGGGGCAGCCTATCGACACGGTCCCAGAATTCCGGGATTAGCCCAAAGGTTTCCAGCGCAAGCCGGGCTATGTCCGGTATCGCATAGGCTGGCAAGTGTTCACGCTGCGCGACGAGGCTGACAACGGCATCCAGCAGGTCGGGGCAGCGCATCTGCGAGCCTGATTCTGCGATCAGCATTCGCATGGCGCGCAAGATGTCATTCAGAAGATCGGTGCGGTCCCAGATAGAAACATGGCCATAGGGGCCTGCCCGGTCTGATATCAAGGCGCGTATGACCCAAGCCAAGGCCGGGGTGGCGATCCACCTGTCACCGGCTGGGACCATGTTCCAAAGCGCGCTGCGTAACCCGCCGATATCACGCGCCGCCCAGAGCTTTGGTAGCGCAGCAGAGGCCGAATAAGGCGTGTCCGGGGCGGGCAGGTGAGCGCCATACCTGTCGGCAAGGGCGAAAAGCGCGACAGGGTCATCTATGCTGCACGCCCATTCGCACTGGCTTAGCAGCAGGTGGCCCATTTGGTCTGGCGACAAATCGCTGTCCCGCAGCAATCTGTCCAACGTAAAAAATGATCGTGCCGCGTCGGGCAAGGCTTCGAAGCGGGTTCGCAACTCTGCAACCGGGTCGGGTTTAGCTGTTGTCGGGGCGGGGGATGACTTGGCAACAGGCGGGCAATATTTGCCCAGTCGGTACAGCCGTGCTGCTCCGGCCAAGGCAGACCGGCAGCCATCCGACAGTTCGTCCAACATATTGGCGGCATGTGCGTGTTCCAGCGCCTGAAGCGCTGCAAGCTCGTCCAGTAGAAGCCAGCCATCTTGCGACAGGCGTTCAAGCCGCATCAGCAGATCGGCACGGTCTAGGCGCAGGCTGTTGCGCAATTCGTCATTTTGGGCGATCAAGCGCAATTCTGGCTGGCCGTTTTGCCAGATGCGTCCCGGCAGCACCGCCCTGACAATGCCGCCTGCGTGGTCGCTGCCGGTGACAGGCTCTAATGTCAGACGCTCGCCGCTGGGAAGGCGGACGGCGCTGGGAGGGTTGGGCCCCGTCCATGTCATTTCCATACGGTCGGTGACATAAGGACCAAGTGCAGGGCCAGAACGCGCAACGACGCGCACCGCCTGCGGAAAGGTGATCCGGGCGATATTCTCCAGGCCGGAAAACCCGCGTCGCAGCCCGTATCGCGCTTCGCGGCTGAACTGCGGAAGGGCGTTCAGACTGGCCAACTCGCGCCCGTCCAACCAGACCGTGACGGCAGTTCCGGGGCGGCTAAAACCCGTCTTGAACCGCAACCCAAGCAGGTGGGGACCGGCCGGCGGCGGCAGATCGCAAATGACCTCGCGGCTCCAGCCTCTTTGCGCGTAGCGATTGAGAACCAAAAGCCGTTCCTTGCGTCGAAACTCTACATGCAGCGGCATGTCGCGAAGGCCTGCATCCCAGAACCCGATCATCGGGTTTGGATCCATCCTCAGGTCAACTTCCAGCCAGAGAGATCCGGTTCGTGGGGCGCGATAGGCCAAGCTGTGCCGGGGCGGTGTCGGAATCATTTTTTGGTCCAATCAGGTTCGAAAGGCCGGGTTGCGGCCATGCTGTAATTGTTGAGCGAAAACATTCTCGACCTGGGCGGCGGTGGGCTGCCGGCCAATCAGCGCAAACAATGGTTCAAGCGCGGTCCGGTCGTTAATATAGGTATCGTAATGCAGCATAACGCATCTGTCGGAATGCGCCGCGGCATAGGCATGGAACAAGGTTTCGGCCTCTTGCAGGCTGGCCCGGACGAAATCTGGGTCACAGATGGCCCACCATGCAGAGCGCGCGACGGCGTCGTGGTTGCGCGTGTTGAACACGAAACGACTGCCGGGGAAGAAGCGTGTAATGAAATCTAGGTAATCCGGGAACAGGTCTGGATCGCCATGAACGCGGATTTCCTTGAAGCCGCCCATGCGTATGTCGCTTGGCAGGTTCAAAACCTGCCGCTGAAACAGGCGCGCAAACTCGTGCCCGACCGCGTCCGGCTCGATCAATTCTGCCCCGAACCACGGTCGCATGGCATCTGTTGCAGCCCCGCGCGCGCGCAACTCGCGGATCGGCCCGGCACTGTCCAAAGCGTGCCAAGTCTGAAACATGTGCCATAAGGTGCCATTGTTTTCGCCGCGAACCATGACACCGTCTAGAGTGTTGAGCAGATGCTGCAACAGGGTCGACCCGGACCGCCCATAGGTCACGATGAACACATACCCCTCTGGTGGATGCGTGCTTTGGGGCGCGGGAGGAGGCATCATCGCGATTGCCTCAGGTGGCGCAGAGCGTTTCCAACCGGGCCATCGCCTCGGCAAAATTGGGCACATAGCTGGCAATTGCTGCCGAATTCTGCCCCTTGCTTTTGGCAAATACCGTTAACCGTGGGTCATCTGGCATTGCTTGGATTCCAGCGCGACGCGCGATTGCGGCAACCTGCTCTGCCGAGGAGCGCTCAGAAAGGTATATTTCTTCAAAGACGATCCAATCCCAGTCTATGCCGCGATTGCGCAACAGCGTTAGGGTCTGCCCAAGTGCCGCGAAATCTGCATGAACACGGTTCGCGAGGCGGCTCAGGTCAATGGGCGCGGGGCGCAGGGTTCCATCTAAGATTCTGGGGTAAACCCTGTCAGCACCCGCTGGCCCCCATGCTCCTGTTGCCTGCGCTAGCAAAAGCGAACCGATGCGCTTGGCCTCATTCCGCCGGGTCAGGACAATTATGTAATACCCTCGCGCTTGCGCCACGTCGATCAAGGCGCGCGTGATCGCTATGGGCTGCACTTCCACACAGTGCTTTATGTTCGGGCTTTGGTCTAGTGCGGCGTCAATCTCGGCGCGCAACCTCTCTGGATCGCTATGTTGTGCGAAGCTTTCAGAAATCGCGCTTAATTTGCGCCTCCGGTTGAACGGCTCATGTTCCACAGCGGGAAAGCTAGAAAGCTTCACCAGCGCTGTTGTGAAGTCGGTTCCGCCGGTGCGGCGCAATGTAAGAATAAGAATTGGCTGTTCGGACATAAGGGCAACTTTCACAAAACGCGCGTCATTATACCTGCGCAGGTGGCGGGATCAAGCTATGCTTGCCGCGAATGGCGCGGGGCATTCCGCGAGTGAAAAAAGTGCTTTGAAATCGCGATTTCGGGTTTGCCGCACCCTGATATGCCAGCCTGCGCAGAACATGGTTCTGGGGTGCTGAAGCGGGTTGAAAGGCAGGCGCGGCTGGCGCCGCATGCCATGAAAAAAACCCGGCCAAAATGGCCGGGCTGTTCTGTGCGGGGTAATAAGCGTCTTAGGCGCTTGGCTCGGGTTCCATGCCGCCATCGCCCTCGCCGCCACGTTTGCGGCTGCGCGTTTTCGGAATGGCCGCAACAGAGGGCGTGCCGCTGCTGGGCTTGTCCGCGTCATCGTCATCCCGGCCAATCGGCTCTCCGCGCATGACACGGCCAATCTCTGGCCCGGTCAGCGTTTCGTATTCCAGCAAGCCTTGCGCCAAGTTTTCCAAGTGCTCCCGATGCTCGGTCAGGATGCGTTTGGCGGTCTCGTAGCCTTCGTTGACCAATTCGCGCACCTTGTCGTCAATCATCTTCTGGGTAATGCCAGAATGGTTTGACCCGCCTCCATAGCTGCCCAGGTAGCTTTGCTGTTCATTGGCGTAGTCGACATAGCCCAGTTCTTCGTCAAAGCCGAATTGCGTGACCATCGCGCGGGCGATTTTGGTCACCTGCTGGATGTCGCTGGCCGCGCCAGAGGTCACAGCCTCTGGCCCGAAGACCAGTTCCTCTGCCACGCGCCCGCCCATCGCCATAGCGATCTTGGATTTGTATTTGCGGTAGCTGACCGACAATTGGTCCCGTTCTGGCAAGGACAACACCAGACCCAGCGCGCGCCCGCGCGGGATGATGGTCGCCTTGTGAATCGGGTCATGTTCGGGCACATGCAGGCCGACCACGGCATGACCGGCTTCGTGATAGGCGGTCAGTTTCTTCTCGTCCTCGGTCATAACCATAGAGCGGCGCTCTGCCCCCATCATCACCTTGTCCTTGGCATTCTCGAAATCGTCCATCACGACAAAGCGACGGTTCGAGCGCGCGGCCATCAGCGCGGCTTCGTTCACAAGGTTGGCAAGGTCGGCCCCGGAAAAGCCCGGCGTGCCGCGCGCGATGATGCGCAGATCGACATTCGGCCCCAGCGGCACCTTGCGGGCATGCACGCCCAAGATGCGCTCGCGACCCTTGATGTCGGGGTTGGGCACCTGCACCTGACGGTCGAAACGACCGGGGCGCAGCAGCGCGGGGTCCAGCACGTCGGGGCGGTTGGTCGCCGCGACGATGATGATGCCCTCATTGGCTTCGAACCCGTCCATTTCGACCAGAAGCTGGTTCAAGGTCTGTTCGCGTTCGTCATTGCCGCCGCCATAGCCTACGCCACGCGACCGACCCACGGCGTCGATCTCGTCAATAAAGACGATGCAGGGCGCATTCTTCTTGGCTTGCTCGAACATGTCGCGCACACGGCTTGCGCCCACACCAACGAACATCTCGACAAAGTCAGAACCGGAGATGGTGAAGAAGGGCACACCCGCTTCGCCCGCAACTGCGCGCGCCAGCAACGTTTTACCCGTGCCCGGAGGGCCGACCAACAGCGCGCCTTTCGGGATCTTGCCACCAAGGCGGCTGAATTTCTGCGGATTACGCAGGAATTCTACGATTTCTTCCAGATCGTCCTTGGCTTCGTCAATGCCGGCGACGTCGTCGAACGTCACGCGGCCCTGCTTTTCGGTCAGCAGCTTGGCCTTGGATTTGCCGAAGCCCATCGCGCCGCCTTTGCCGCCACCCTGCATGCGGTTCATGAAATAAATCCACACACCGATCAGCAACAGGAACGGCAACCACAGCATAAGCGTGGACATGAACCCCGATTGCTGTTGCGGTTGCGCTTCGACCGGAATCTCGCGGTCCAGCAGGCGCTGGGTCAACGTGGTATCATCGGGCCGCACGGTGCTGTATTGCTGGCCATCGCTGCCCACGAACACGATGCGCTCGCCATCAATGGTAACGCGGCTAACCTCGTTATTGTCGACACGGGTGATGAAATCCGAGTAATTCACGCTGCGCGCCGAGGATGTGCTGGAGCCGTTGCTGAACATGTTGAAGAGCATGATCATCAACAGGAACAGCACGATCCAGAAAGCGAAATTCCGTGCGTTGCCCACGGGCGTCTCCTTTGGTCAGGTCGGCGCGGAAACGCGCCTTTGTTGTAGTGTTACATAGCTATTGCGGCGCTGCAATCAATGTGCGTGATGGGATGCAGGCCAATCGGGTGGCAATACGCGGCAATTTGCCCGAAATTCGCGGGGCATCCCGGCCAGTGGCGCGGCAATCAGACGTTTGTCTTGCCAGATTGCTGGGCTGGACAGGATCGACTCTCGTGGCAGCCGCCATGCAGACCTGTCGGTTTGTGCGGCCCCCTCGGGCCCCAAGGCGCGGATTTCTGCGCCATCTGGTTCCGGGCCGTCAATCTGCCAGCGCCCATCCCAAGGGCCGGGGCAGGGGGCCGCGATATCTGCCACCGCGTTCCATTCGCGGCAGATGCGCAGGCTGTCGCCGCGTTGCACCAACAGGCAGCCATGCAGCGTGGCGCGCGGGCGGTCAAGCGCGGCGCGCAGCGCCGCCAGCCTTGGGCGATAGGGCGATTGGCCCACCCAGCACAAGGCCGCAGCAACCAGCCTTTCGCGTGTGTCAGAGGGCAGTGCGCTTAGCCTTTCGCGCGCAAAGACAAGATCGCCCTGATCCTGCGCGATTATGTCGCGCGCGGCTTGCGTGGCGGCATGGTCCAGAACCTGGCGCGCCGCGGCCATATGTGCTGCAGTTTCGGCCAAGCGGTCCACATCCAGCCCCAGCGCTGAAATGGCCTGCCGGGTGCGCACGCGCTCATAGGCGGGGTCCAGATTGCTTGCATCTTCGGCCCAATCCCAACCCATGCGGCGCAAATGGTCGCGCAAGGCCTCGCGGCGGATGTCCAGTAGCGGGCGCAGCCATGTCACGGGGCCATCGGGGCGCGCGGGCGCCATGCCCGCCAGCCCGTCCACGCCAGAGCCGCGCTGCAACCGCATCAGCAGCGTTTCCGCCTGATCGTCGCGGGTATGCCCAAGTGCGATATGGCTGACACCGCGCGTTTGCGCCCAATTGCGCAGCAAGTCTTGCCGGGCATGTCGCGCGCGGTCTTGCAGATTGCCGCGACCATCCCACGCCCAAGGCAGAATATCATGCGGCGCGCCCAAGCCCGCGGCATGGCGCGCGACAAGGGCGCATTCTTGCGCGGCCTCTGGGCGCAAGCCATGATCGACACTGGCAATATGCAGCGCGCAGCCCTGCCGCGCAGCCCAAAGGCTTGCCAAATGCATTAGCGCAAGGGAATCGCCGCCCCCCGATACTGCCACGCCCAACGCCTTGGGCGGGTTTGGCAGCAGCGCATCCAGATTGCGCGCAACCCGGTCAGCCAGATCGCTCAAGGGCAGGCAAGCCGCGCGCGGGCGTCCTCTGATTGCGCGGCCTCGTCGCTGTCGGCGAAGCGGTTGCGCAACTCGTCGAACATGGCGCAAGCCTCAGAGACCTGCTCTAGCCGCGCAAGGCTTTCGCCAAGCGCCAGAAGCGCGCGCGGCGCTTCTGGCCCGTCTGGCGCGGTCATATACAGGTTCAGATAGGCGCGTGCGGCATCGGTTTCGCGGTCAAGCGTGCGCAATGTCTCTGCCAGCTTGAAGCTGGCCTCTGCCCCAAGCGGAGAGCCGGGATAGGTTTCGATGAATTGCATGAGGGCTGTTGCCGCAGCCTCTGCATCGCCTTCTTCGGCAAGGTCCATCGCCGCGTCGAAAGCCTGCTGTTCGCCCGCGGCAAGCTGGGGCTGGGCCGTGTCATCGTCGGTGGCGGATTCGCCCAGTCGCGGCGGGGTCAGCCCCGCTGTGCTGCCGCCTTCCAGTTCCGTCAGGCGAAATTCCAGATCGCCCAAGCGGTTCGACGCTTCGTCAATGCTGCGCCGGATACGGTATTCCAGCTCTTCCGTGCGGCCGGTCAGATCGGCCAGCGCCGCTTCCATCCGGTCGACCCGGTCCAGAAGCGAGCCATCGTAGCTGGGCTGGCTGGCAGCCTCTCCGGATGACAATTCGCGCGCCAAATCCGCCACGGCACCGGTCAGCGCGCCAAGTTCGGCGCGCAATTCGGCTACGGTATCGGCCCCGGCAGGCGGGGCCAGCAGGCACAGGGCGACGAAGATGGCGCGCGCATGTCGCATGGCTTAGCCCGTCACGCCGCCGGACACGACGGTCACGGCGCGGCGGTTCACATCCCAGCAACGTGGCTCTGCGCAGGCTTCGACCGGGCGCTCTTTGCCATAGCTGACCGTGCGGATGCGGTCGGCATCCACGCCTTCGGAAATAAGGTAGCGTTCAACAGTGTTGGCACGGCGTGCGCCAAGGGCCACGTTATACTCGCGCGTGCCGCGTTCATCGGCATGGCCTTCGATCAGAACGGCGAATTGCGGGTTCGCGCGCAGCCAAGCGGCTTGGCCCTGTAGCGTGCTGCGACCGTCTGGCGTCAAATCGGAGCTGTCATTCTCAAAGAACACGCGGTCGCCGATGCGTTGCTGGAAATGCGCGATCGAGCGCGGATCGCTGGGATCGCCCAGCGAGCCCGTGGTGATGGCGTCGTCACCGCCAAACCCGTTTTCCCCGCCGCCGCCAAACATGCCGGGGCGCGGGTTGTTGCACGCGGCCAGCGCAAGGCCAGCCAGCAGCAGAAGCGATTTCGATGTCAGGTTCATTGTATCTGTCCCATTTTTTATGGCAAAAGCGGCCCCCAGGCCGGGTCACTGGCCGGGGAGGAAAGCGGCACGCGGCGCAGGTTGCGCCCCGAGATGTCGACCGCATAAAGCGCAGGTTCGCCGCCCTGCGCTTGACGGGTGAACATGATAACACGCCCGTTTGGCGCCCATGTTGGCCCTTCGTCAAGGAAAGATGCCGTGAGCAAGCGTTCCTCTGACCCGTCAGAGCGCATGACGCCAATATGGAAGCGCCCTGCATGCGATTTCGTGAAGGCGATCATATCGCCGCGCGGTGACCAGACCGGGGTGGAATAGCGGCCCTCGCCGAAACTGATGCGCTGTGCGTCGCCACCATCGGCGGACATGACATAGATCTGGCTGGTTCCAGAGCGGTCGGATTCAAAGGTGATCGACCGCCCATCGGGTGAAAAGCTGGGCGCGGTGGCAATGGCGGGCGAATTGGTCAAGCGTTCCATCTGCCCGTTCGACAGGTCCAGCCGGAACAGGTCGGTGCTGCCGCCCATCGCGGCGGAAAAGACAAGCGCGCGCCCATCGGGCGAAAACCGGGGCGAGAAGGTCATCGCGCCGGGAATCTCGCCCACAAGCTGGGATTGCCCCGAGCGCAAATCCATCAGCGCAATGCGCGGACTGCCGGTCTCATAGGTTGTATAGACCGCCCTGTCACCTGTGGGCGAGACGCGCGGCGCTATGACCAAGGACCGACCATCGGTCAGGGTGCGTCGATTCTCGCCATCCTGATCCATGATCGTCAGTTGCTTGGTGCGGTTGTTGCGCGGGCCGGATTCTGCCACGAACAAAACACGGCTGTCGAAATAGCCGTCCTCGCCGGTGATCTGGCTATAAACCGCATCCGAGACCTTGTGCCCCATGCGCCGCCAATCCCGCGCGGCACCGGCAAATTGCAAGCCTTCGCCCATCTGCTGGCCAGAGACCACGTCAAACAGCCGGAACTTGACCGTCAGCCTGTCGCCGCTGGCCGAAACCGCCCCCACGATCAGGGCTTGCGCATTGACGGCGCGCCAGTCCGGATAGGAAATGCTGGTGTCGAAACTGGTGATCCGCGCGATATGCGATTCTCGTGGCACCTCGCGGAACAGGCCGGTGCCCGACAGGTTGGATGCGACGACGCGCGACAACGCATCGGCATATTCCATGCCGCCATTGTCTTCGGGCACGAAGGCGGGCACGGCAAACGGCATCGGTTCAATCACCCCTTCGGTGATCTGCAGCCGCAAGGGCTGTGCCTGCGCCGCCATGCCAAAGCCCATCCAGATGGCCAGAAAAGCAAACAAAAGCCGTGTCATCGCAATCTCATCCCTTCGGGGTTGAACGTAATCTCGACGTCGCGCCAAGCTTCGTAGCTTTCAGGTGGCAAACCGTAGCCATCGCTTGCGCAACGAATGATCGCGCGGCGTGCGGCCTCGAATGCCTGCGAAACGGCACCTTCGGAACCGCCGTTATTATCGACCATATAGATACTGCCTTGCTCTGGCATAGCCCCCGGGTTCATCGAGAACCCAACGGTTACGGTAACCTGCTGCGCTTCGGTCGAAAGCGTGCCGATGTTCCAGCATTGCTGTATCGCAAGGCGCAAACGGTCCGCTTCGGTTGCGCTCAGGCCGGGTTGCGCAGCCGTATCAATGCCGGACAACGATTCGGCAAGGGCAGCGGCCACTGCGTCCGCAACGTCATCGGCGACCTCTGGCTCGGGGTCTGGCTCAGGCTCTGGTGTTGGCTCTGGGTCTGCCTCGGCCGTTTCTGCCTCATCTTCGGCGGGCGGCGCAGGGCGTTCTGGCCGCGTGCGCGGGCGCGGGCTGACCGTGGGGGCGGCTGCGGCGCGTTCTTCGTTTTCGGTTTCGGTTTCCGTGGCCTCTGTCACGATTTCGGTCGTTGCCTCTGGCGGGGCGACCTGCTCTTGTTCAGGCAGAACCTCTTCGCCCGGCGCATCCGCGCTGGCTTGCGGTCGCGCGGTCTGGTCGATCGTGGCGTCTTCTGGCGGGGCCTCTGTCGGGGTTGGGGCAACACGGTCCACTGGGCGCGGGGCCGGGCGCTCTGTCGCGCCGGGGGTCAGCGCAGGTGAAAAGATTGCGCCGGTCGACTCTGGCTCCGGTTCGGTTTGCGGTTCTGGTTCCGGCTCTGGCTCGGGTTCAGGCTCGGGCTCTGGTTCCGGTGTTGGCTCGGGCTCTGGCTCCGGCTCTGGCTCCGGTGTGGGTTCCGGTTCGGGGCTTGGCGCAGGCTCCGGCGCGCCGCCGCCGCTTAATGCCGCGAATTCCTCGGCACTGACCAAAGACACTTCGGCCACCGGCATTTCGCGCTCATGCGACGGTGCGGCGAACAGGTCGAACACCAGCACCCAGCCCACAAGGCCAAGATGCAGCACGGCCGAGGCTTTCTGCCCCGTGTCCATCCGTCCAACAATGTCGCTCGCTACGCTCATGGCGGCAATTGGCCCCTAGTTGCCTTGCCCGTCGAATCGCGGACCGCCCTGGTCTGTGACCAGCCCGATATCATTGAAGCCACCCGCGTTCAGCGCGCCCATGATCTGCACGACGCGCTCATAGGGAATGGACCCGTCTGCGCGCAGGAACACTTTGCGGTTGCTGCGTTCGGATGCCACCGCGCGCAGCCGCGGGATCAGATCGTCCTCGGCGATGTCACTGTTCATCAGCATGACTTGCCCTTCGGCGGTCAGTGTCACCGACAGCGGTTCCTCTTGCTCGGCAGGCAGTGCGCCCGCTGAAGTGCGCGGCAATTCCACCGGCACACCCACCGTCAGCATAGGGGCAGCCACCATGAAGATAATCAGCAGCACCAGCATGACATCGACAAAGGGCGTGACGTTGATCTCTGACATGCGGACGGCGCGCGCGCGCCGACCACGCCGCCCCGACCCTCTGGATTTGCCCATCAGTTGCGCACCCATATCAGGCAGCGTCCAACTGGCGCGACAGGATGGTGTTGAACTCGTCTGCGAAGGCCTCATAGCCCGACAGGATCTCGTCGCTGTCGTCGCTCAGCTTGTTGTAGAAAATCGTGGCGGGAATAGCGGCCAACAACCCAAGGCCGGTGGCCAGTAGCGCTTCGGCAATGCCCGGCGCGACAACGGCAAGGTTCGTTGATTGCGCCAGTGCAATTTCCTCGAACGCGTATTTTATGCCCCAAACCGTGCCGAACAACCCGATGAACGGGCTGGCCGACCCGACAGAGGCCAGAAAGGTCAGGCCGCGCGTCAAATCGCGCCCCTCGCGTGCGATGGCCACATCCATTGACCGGTCAATCCGGGCAACTGCGCCGGGGATCAACCCTCCGTCCGAGCGGTGCGAACGGCGCCATTCCGACATGCCGGCGGCGAATACACGTTCCGGCGGGCTGGCGGGGTTCGGGCCAATTTGGTCAAACAACTGGTCGAGCGGTTCGCCCGACCAAAAGGCGGCGTCGAACGCCTCTGCCTCGGCGCGGGCTTTGCGGTAGCGGATGTGTTTCTGGATGATGATCGCCCATGACCAGAATGACGCGACGATCAGCGAGATCATCACCAGTTTCACGGTCAGCGTGGCGCGGGCAAATAGCGCAATCAACGAAAAGTCGATATCTTGCGCGGCGGTCAGTGTGGTCGGGTCCATGGTCCTGCTCGGGTTTGGGGTCCGCATCTGACGGCGGCTTTGCGCCGGACTTTACACCAAAGCAAGCGGTCTACCAACACGATGGCGTTATACCATGGGTTTATTCTGGCGGTTTTTCACCGAAATGCCGGGTCAGCCTGTCTGGCAGTGCCGTCGGGCGGCCCGCGTCATTGATGCAAACCAGCGTGACCTCGGCTTCGAACAACAGTTTCTCGGCACGCAGAACCGCCTGATGCAACACCAGCCGCGCGCCGGAATGGCTGATATAGCGTGTCTGCACGTCCAAAAGGTCGTCATACACGGCGGGTGCGCGGTAATCTGCCACCACCCGCCGCACGGCAAAGACACCGCCGCCTTCGGCCTTCAGTTGTGCCTGATCCACCCCCAATGTGCGCACCCATTCGCTACGCCCGCGTTCGATGAATTTTAGGTAATTCGCGTAATAGACGATGCCCGCAAGGTCGGTGTCTTCGTAATAGACGCGGATTTGGTGGTTATGGGTCATCATGTTCAACTCTGGGGCGCGATCCGCGCCGCCAGCCGCAGCGCATGGGCGGGATCGGTCGCGACCGCTGGCAGCACCGGATCATAAGCCGCGCGGATGATTGCGCCGATCTCGGGGCGCAGGATTGTGTGGTCCCCCGCCACGGCCAAGGCGGACCGGTCGGTAAAGGCCGTGTCAGACCATAACAAGATCACCTGCACGGCTTGGGACAGCGCCAAGGTTTCGGCGGGCACATCCGAAAGCGCGGCATCCATGCGGATGAACACGAATGCCGCGCGAATCGCGTTGGCTGTGTCAAACCGGAAGACACGGTATTGGTTGGCATCCGCCGCTTGCAGCCGCGCGACCAATGGCTCCAAGCCTTCGACCAAGCGGTCCAGATTGGGCACGTCCAGCAATTCCGCCCAGTCGCGGAAAAAGAATACCATCAGGTTCGCGCCCAGTTCAGGGTCGGTTTCGGCCATCTTGTGATTGGCCAAGGCGACCACGGCTTCAATCGCGCCTTTCACGGTTTGCAGCGTGCTGTCTTCTACCCCGAACACGACCGGCACAATCGGCCGTCCCCAGCGCGCGCACAGGTATTGCCCGTCGGCACGCGTGAACAAGTCGGTGATTTCAGCTGCATTCATGGGCGGTCCTTTCGGCATTTGCATAAGCGGCACACGCCCCGCGTGCAACCCGTCACAAATGCGTGACATAGGCCGATGCGCGCCCTATAGGGTTGGCGAATTACAGGGGGCGATCATGCGTTTGGCGTGGATAATTGGTGTATTCTGTCTGGCATGTGGTCCGGCGCAGGCGCAGCTTCGCGCGGCAGATGGTTTGGCAGCACTGGAAGCCGGCGATGCGGCGGGCGCCCGCGCTATCTGGGAACCCTTGGCCGAGCGCGGCGATGTTCTGGCGCAGTATAACCTTGGCGTTTTGGCCTTGCGCGGCGAAGGCGATGCGCTTCGCTGGTTCACCGCCGCCGCAGAGTCCGGGCATCTGCCCGCACAGACCGCGCTGGCCGGGCTGTTGGCCGACCGGCAAGATTGGCATGGTGCGGCACGCTGGTATGCTGCGGCGGCTCAGCAAGGCAATGCCGGTGCGGCCCATAGCCTTGGCGTGCTGCACGACCGGGGGCTTTTGGGCGATGAGTCGCGCACGCAGGCATCGCGTTGGTTTCGTCAGGCGGCAGAGGCCGGGCATGTGCCCGCACAATTCGCCCTTGGCACTCTGTTGACCGAGGAAAACGTGCCAGAGGCCGCGCAATGGTTCGCGCGGGCCGCTGAAGCGGGCCATGTCGAGGCGCAGTTCAACCATGCGCGCGGGCTAGAGCCGACGGACCCGGTCGCGGCCCGGCGCTGGTATGCAAGCGCGGCGATCGCGGGCTTCGGCGCGTCCAGCTATAATCTGGCCCTCATGCACGCGCGGGGGCAGGGTGCGGCGCAAAGTTTTCGGGCAGCACTGGCTTGGGCGCTTGTTGCGCAAGAGCAAGGCTTTGAGCAGGCGAAGACGCTGGCCGGTGCCTTGCAAGAGGTCATGTCGCCGGACGCCCAAAACGCCGCAAGAGAGATCGCCGCACGCTGTTTGGCAGATGCGTCCGCGTGCCCGCGGTGACGCGGTTTTTTCACGGATTCAGGCATTTTTAACCAATTTGCGCTTTCATCCGCGACATGACCCGTTTTGTCCCAATCCTTTTGCTTTTGGCCGCTTGCGATAGCCCGTCCATGTCTTTGGGGCAGGCAGAACCCACACGGCTTCAGCGTGGCGGATATGACATTACCGTTTGGCGTGCAGATGACCGGGTAGAGGCCATTCGCCATGGGATGGCCCGCCGGGATGATATGCCACAGCTTCGGGGCGTCTTGATGCAGGCAATGCGTGATGCCACCGGCTGCGCTTTGCGGGAAAACTCGGTCGAAGGGGATATCGGCGTGCTGCGGGCGCGGCTTGATTGCGACACCTGATCCCGTTTGCGCCAGATCAAGGACGCAAGCGGCTTCCAACAGTATCCTCTAACAAAGTTAATCGAACCGAGGAGTGTTGCTATGTTCCGCTTGTTTTCGCTGATCTTCAGCATTGCCGGGGCCACCTGTGCCGGGATCGGCGTGGTGATCGCGCTGGTGATTGGCCAAGATACGCTGAACCCGATCTTGGCTTGGGCCGCTGCGGGTGGGCTTGTCGGCGTCGTGGCCAGTTGGGTCGTCGCCAAGATGATCCTTGCGAACGAAGCGGCCTGACCCCTAGTCGAACCACGCGCGTGCTGTCTGCTCGAACGCGCGCGGGTCTTCGGCATGCAGCCAGTGGCCTGCATGCGGGATCTTGGCAAATTTCGCGTTTGGAAACAGCGCCTTGATTGTAGATCGGTGCTCTGGAAGCACATAATCTGATCGCCCCCCGCTCAGAAACAAGGTGGGGCGGTCGAATTGGCCCTGAACCGTGTGGGGCCAACCGGTGATTTTGTCCATTTCCGTGTCCAGCGTGTTCAGGTTCAGCCGCCAGCGCGCCGGGCTTGCGCGCAAATCCAGTGATTGCAACAAGAACGCACGCACGTCCGGGGCGGTCACGCGCGCGGCCAAGGCGGCGTCAGCCTCTGCCCGGGTCGACAGACCTTCCAATTCCATGTCGCGCATTGCCTGCACCAAATGGCGTTGCGAATGCGCATATGCGACCGGCGCTATATCTGCCACAAGCAGCCTGTTGACCAAATCAGGCCGCATCAGCGCTAGAACCATCGCGGCCTTGCCGCCCATGGAATGCCCCAGAACATCCATGGCTTGACCCTGCGCTACAATCACCTTGGCCAGATCATCGGCCATGGCCGGATAGTCATGGCGGTGATCCCACGGGCTGTTTCCGTGGTTTCGCATGTCCACCGCGACCACATGGCGATCAGCGGCCATGCGCTTGGCGATCGCGCCCCAGTTCCGGGCCGATCCGAACAGGCCATGCACCACAAGCAAGGGCGGAGCCGCCCCTGCCGTGCCATGATCGACCTGCGCCAGCTTCATCAAAGCTGTGGGTAGATCGGGAACCGGGCGCAAAGTGCGGCGACTTCGCCTTTTACGCGGGCTTCAACTTCGGCATTGCCGTCTTCGCCATTGGCGGCAAGCCCATCGACCACCGCGACAATCCAATCTGCGATCTGGCGGAACTCAGCCTCGCCAAATCCGCGGGTCGTGCCGGCGGGCGTGCCAAGACGAATGCCACTTGTGACCATCGGGCTTTCGGTGTCGAATGGGATGCCATTCTTGTTGCAGGTGATATGCGCGCGGCCGAGCGCTTTTTCGGTCGCGTTGCCCTTCACGCCCTTGGGGCGCAGGTCGACCAGTAGCAAATGCGTGTCCGTGCCGCCTGTCACAGTTGCCAGACCGCCCTTTTCCAACTGGTCGGCCATGGCTTGTGCATTGGCAATGACCTGCTTTTGGTAATCGCGGAAGCCGGGGCGCAACGCCTCGCCAAAGGCCACGGCCTTGGCGGCAATCACATGCATCAGCGGGCCGCCCTGAATACCGGGGAAGATGGCCGAGTTGAACTTCTTGGCCAGCGCCTCGTCATTGGTCAGGATCATGCCACCGCGCGGCCCACGCAGGGTTTTATGCGTGGTGGTCGTGGCAACATGGGCATGCGGGAAGGGGCTGGGGTACAGGCCCGCCGCAACCAGACCGGCGAAATGCGCCATGTCCACCAGCAGGTAGGCACCAACGCTATCGGCAATGTCGCGCATCCGCGCGAAATCAATCACGCGCGGGATGGCAGACCCACCAGCAATCAGCATTTTCGGCTGATGTTCGGTTGCAAGGGCTTGGATCTGGTCATAATCGATGGCGTAGTCGCCTTCGCGCACGCCGTATTGCACCGCGTTAAACCATTTCCCCGACTGGTTGGGCTTGGCGCCGTGGGTCAGGTGACCACCCGCATCAAGGCTCATGCCCAGAATCGTGTCGCCCGGTTGCAAGAGTGCGGTGAACACACCTTGGTTGGCTTGGCTGCCCGAATTGGGCTGCACATTCGCGAATTCGCAGTCGAACAGCTTGCAGGCGCGTTCGATGGCAAGGTTTTCGGCAATATCGACGAATTGGCAGCCGCCGTAATAACGTCGGCCGGGATAGCCTTCGGCGTATTTATTGGTCAGAACCGACCCCTGCGCCTGCATCACCGCGGCGGACACAATGTTCTCAGAGGCGATCAGCTCGATTTCGTCGCGCTGGCGCCCCAACTCTTGCTGCATGGCCGCGAACAACTCGGTGTCACGGGTCTCCAGAGTTTCGGTGAAAAAACCTGTATCGCGAGTGGTGATGTCCATTGCGGTCTCCGGCGAAGGTGTAAGATGGACTTCATCTAGAGCATGGACGGCGCTTGTGGAAGGCTTGTTTGCGCCGCATTTGGCCAAAACCGCGACGCGGCATGGTTGATGAAGCGCAAATGCGCAAGGTTGCAACCGCTTGCCAAACCCGCGCGATACAGGTCACAACACCGACATCATGCAGCCAAGGAGCGTTCATCATGACCCGCAAGATCGCGTTCGTTGCCAGCCCGGTCGCTGCCCCGCAGGCTGCGCTGGCGGAGTTGTCGGCGCGCTACGGGAATGTTCCGATTGCCAAGGCCGATGTGATCGTTGCCTTGGGCGGGGATGGGTTCATGCTGCAAACCCTGCATGCAACGCAGCATATCGACCTTCCGGTCTATGGCATGAACCGTGGCACGGTCGGTTTTCTTCTGAATGCCTATGCGGTCGACGGGTTATACGAAAGGCTTGCTGCGGCAGAGATGGCGCCGCTGAACCCGCTCGATATGCGCGCCGAAAGGGTGGACGGAAGCGTTGTGCGGGCACTGGCAATAAACGAGGTGTCGCTGCTGCGGCAAGGGGCGCAGGCGGCAAAACTGCGCATTCTGGTGGATGGACGCGAGCGTTTGCCGGAACTGATCTGCGATGGCGCTATGCTCAGCACGCCCGCCGGGTCCACCGCCTATAACTACTCTGCACATGGGCCGATTCTGCCGGTTGGTGCAGAGGTTTTGGCATTGACACCGGTCGCGGCATTTCGTCCGCGCCGCTGGCGTGGGGCCTTGTTGCCAACATCCAGCAAGGTGCGGTTCGAAGTGGTGGACCCCGATAAGCGACCTGTTATGGCGGATGCTGACAGCCGCTCTGTGCGCAATATTGTCTCGGTCGATATCGTGTCGCGTGCCGATATCGTCCACAAGCTGTTGTTCGACCCCGGCCATGGTCTGGAAGAACGGCTGATCCGCGAGCAGTTTTTCTAGCCAAAGCTGGGTCCGGCCACGAAAAGGGGGTCATTGTTCTGCCCCTGTCGATGTGCCGCCGATCAAATCTTGCACGCGTTTGCGCAGCTCTGCGGAGCGGTCAAGCGTCTGGCGCCCTTGCGAAAGTAGCCCCGTGCCCGGTACGTCCTCGGTTGTGGTGGCATTTGGTTCAGCCCTTGGCCCCGGTGCCGTGTCGGGTGGCACTTGCACAGGCATTGGTGCGGGCGGGACCGGGTCTTGCGGCACCGGCCCGGCCGGACCGGGCGGTTGCGGAGTGGCGACGGACAACGCCCGGTCGCCACGCAGAACCATCGGCGTGCTGCGCGCGGGCGCGGCCTCTATTGCTGTGGCTGCGCGCGTGGGGGCAGGGTCTGGCTGGGGCGAACGCAGCATTTGCTGCGCCGCCTCGGGAAAGCCAAGCGTGTCAAGCCTGCGGCGCAACGCGCCCCGCACATCTGCGCTTAGCCCTGCCGTCGCCCATGGAGATTGTTTGAAGGTTGTGGTGACGAACTCCGTGTCGGTCGCTGTTTGCGCAAGCGTGTTGAATAGGTCGGAAAGAAGTGCAGCGCGATTTTCCGGTGCCAGATCCGTCTCTGGCGCGTTAGCGATGCGGAATGCGGCGTCGTATTGTTGCGCGCGGGCCAATAGGCGGGCTGCCACATTCGCAAACCGGCGTCCAAGGTCGCTGCGCCGTAGCGCAAATTGTCGATCCACGGCAAGCGCCAGTAGCTCGGGCGTTACGGTCAGACCGCGGTCTAGGGCGTTCTGCAGAATCAGCAGCAGATCGCTATCCGGCAGGTCCATAAGGTCAGTGCCCGATAGCGCGCCTAAGGCTTCGGGCTGCGTTAGCAGGGTTTGCGATCTGGTGCCGGACGATGCCGGGTGAACCGAGCGGTCAAGCACGGCTTGCACCAATTTGGCCGCGTCCGGGGCATCATGTTGCAGTAGCGTGTTGATGATCGTGTTGCCCAAATGATGGCGCAAATGCGCAGACAGTGCCTGCGTGGCGCGGACGATCCGGTTTTCCGCATTCGGCAAGGTCAGGCTCTGGGCTGGGTCGCCAAGAACGGCCCAAAGCATGTCGAGATCGGAGCATTCGGCATATTTCACCAAGATGTCGGGCGCAGGCGGTTGGTCTAGGTCGATGACGTATGTCAGCTGTCGCAACACATCTGCGGCGGGCGCGGCGGGCAATAGGGACAGAATGCTTCGCGCCTCTGCGCCGAACCCGATTTGCAGAAATGCGATCGCAAGCGCCGACGCCGCATCCTCATCCAGCCGGTCAAGTGGATCATAAAGCGTCTGCCAGTCTGTGCGAGGCCCGCCTTCCGGCGCCAGACCCGACCAGTCTGCAATCTGGGCCGAGGCCGCGGAGAAGCAAAGCTGATCTGCCGCACCTTCTGGGGCATCGCGCCGGTCTTCTTGCGCAAGAATGTGGCGCGACGTCCCTTCAGGAACCAAAACGGGGTCAGGTGGTGCGGCTGCACGAAATTCGGGCTCGGGGGTTAACAGATTGGATGCGACTGCCCCAGCAATCATGCCTCCAAGCGCCGCGGTCATCATGTTGGCGTCATTTTCGTTTGGGGGCTCGGGTTCATCCGCTCCGGCTAAAGGGGATCGGCCCGGCATAAGTTGTGCGTGTAGGACAAGGGCTGTATCTGTGGCATGGTCCACCTCGCCCTTCATCCTGCGTGCAAGGGCTATGCCCGCGCTTTGTGGTGCATTGCGTGTGCGGTCTGCAACAGGCCGTGCCTGCGGGCGAACCGTTTGCTCGGGCGTCGCGTCTGGTTCGGGCGATTGGATGTCGAGAACAAGCTGCCCCGGCACGCCGTCGACCCTGCGTGCAGGGCAGGAACAGGCAAGTTGCAGCCTTAGACCGCCCGCGATCTGCGTGACCGAACGCAGGCGGGTTCGGGGAATGCGGTCGAAGGTTTTGGTCAGGTCCACCGCTAGCGACGGGTCCGAGAAAATTATGTCAATAGAGCGATCTGTTTCAACAAATCGCCAATCCATGCCCTCTGGAAGTGGCATTACAAGCCGCGTGAAATCTGCGTGTTCACCGGCCCGCAAGGCGATGTCCGCGCCTTGGGCAAGGCCCATTGAGGCCGTGATAAACCCGTGAAACAGCCCGATCAGGAGTGCGAGCAAGCGCATGGATCATGCCGCCGCTTTTTTCAGGTCTCGCATTGCATCCTCCAGCTCTGAAAACTCCGGTCTGAAATGGTGCGGTGCGTTTTGCCGACCGACTTCGATGCAGATATTTGCAGGATGTGAATGCATGTTTGCGACCAACACTTCGCGGATCAATTGGAAAAAGTGATCGTCCTCTGCAACGATCGCGCCCATGCGCGCAGCGATCGGGCCGACAAAACCGTAAGCCAAGAATACACCTAGAAACGTGCCCGTGAGTGCCCCGCCAATCATTTTCCCAAGCACTTCGGGCGGTTCGTCGATTGCGCCCATTGTCTTGATGATGCCGAGCACAGCTGCCACGATCCCGAGTGCAGGCAAGGCATCCGCCACAACCTGAACGGCGTGGCTGGTATGCAGCGCATGTTCTCGTCTGGCTTCCAGCCGCTTGTCGAGCACGTCTTCCACCTGATGCGGATCGTCATAATTCATCGAGGCTGCGCGCATCGTGTCGCAAATCAGTGCGACGGCATCATGGTCTTTTTGAATTTTCGGATAGGCGCTGAAGATGGAGGACTGGGATGGAGACTCTATATGCTCTTCGACCGCGACGGGGTTCTGGCGTGCCAACCAGATAAGCTGGAATAGCAAGCATAGCAGGTCGCGGTAATCTGTCGCTTGCCATTTCGGCCCCTTGAACACCTTTGCGATGTCACGGCCGGTTCCCTTTATGGTTGCAAGGTCATTTCCAAGCACGAAGGCACCCAGCGCCGCGCCCCCGATCATGACCATTTCGAAGGGCAGTGCCTTCAAGATGATGGTCATTGATCCACCGGCCCCCAGATAGCCGCCAAAAACCAGACCAACGACAAGAATTATGCCAATAATAGGTAACACGATAACCTCTTGATATCCTGATGGCGCCGCGCCTGATGTTGCAGTCAGTATCGCCAGCGGACCTTAAAATTCGGTTGCACCCTTGGAGGGCGCTGCACATGAAGCTTATTCGCGTGGTGTTTGGGCATGGCGCCCGGCAAGGACCGCACTAATGCCGTAGGCGAGGGTCGGGTCGAGTTCGGCCATCACCTCGCCCGCGAATTGCGGGTCCAGACGGGCGATGAACCCGGCCGCGAATTCGGTTTCCATTGTCGCAAATAACGCAGCGGCTTGTGGGGGTTTCATGTGTTCAAAAACCGTGGTCAGGCGTGACAGGTCGTTTTCAGCGGCGCTCTCGGTTTGGGCAAGCGTCGCGGCAAGGCGGCTTTCGGCAGCTTGCAATTCGTCAAGTTGGCGGCGCAGTTGCGCTTCAGCCGCGCGAAGGGCATCGCTGCGGTCCGCAAGTGCTTTTTCCTGTTCCAACAGGCGCGCCTCTCTGGCGCGCAAGGCGTCGAACAAAGCGCCGCCATCTGGTATTTCGACAGCGCTTTCAGGTGGTTCGGGTGCCGTGTCTTCGGCGGCGACCGCGCTTGCTACGCCAAGGCTTAGCCGTGACAGCCCTGCTACGAACAACAAGGCGGCGACGAGGAAAAGCACCGCCCCCATTCCCGCCCCGCGAAGTTTGGTATTAACTGTCATGCGCGTGTCCCCGTTCGGGTGCGGGTCATGCGCAGGCGTTGTTCGGGTGCGCGCGCGCGGTCCAGCGGTTCGAACTCTGCCGACGCGTCGGACCAGTCGGCGCTTGGTGGGGCGGCAGTGGTCTTGCCGGCATGGGGCCGATCCGCCGCCATCAACAGCTCCAGTCGCCGTGCTGCCTGTTCGGCGGCAGTGATCTGTTCGCGCAACACCCGTTCGCGCGCGGCAGAGCCAGCCTCGGCCGCAGACAACGCTTGGGTCAACTGGTCGACCTGTTTTGACAGCAGCGCGATGGCTCGCCCCACGTCGCCGTCTAGCCGCGTGAAGGCCCGCAATCTGCGGGACAGCAACATGCAGTACGCAGCCGCCAGCAGCGCCCCCGATCCGATTGCAATATCTGCAAGAATGCCCATATGCGCCGCTCCTTAGTTCAAGATGAATTCAGTGATGAGGAAATCGTCGATCAGGTCTTCTCCTGCCACCATTTGCAAACGGCGAAGCAACTGCGCGCGCAGTCGGATCAGGGCGGTCGGATCTTCAAGGTCGCTTGGTTCAACGGCGCGCAGATAGGTGTTGATGACTGCAAGAAAGCGCGGTCTGAAAGGCTCAGCTTCGGCAAGGCGGCCATCGGCGATTTCTATATGGGCCGACAAGCGCAGATGCTGCGCCGCGCCCGGCGTTGCCAGTGACAAGGTCAGCTGTTCAATCGCCATATAAGAGGGTGCCGGGCGCTTCTGCGGCGTGGCGGATTGAACAGTCTGTGCTTCGTTCTCGCCAAGAATCAGCTTTGTATAGACCGCGTAGAATCCACCGCCTCCTAGCAGAAATGCCCCGACAAGGCCGATCAAAATCGGCCTTAAACCCGTCTTTTTATTTGGAGAAATTCCTTCACCCTCTGTGATCGGCGCAGTCTGTGACATAAGCCCTCGCTTCGTGTTTGACTTTTGTTCTTTTGCCACAACTTCACTAACCGAATCTTAAGTCATGCGCGCGATGTTCAGACTGTCGAACGGGCAAAAGGCCCGCAGGAAGGGAGCATCGTTGTGCAGCAGGTTCGGGCATTCTGGACGACACTCGACACCACGCGCCAGCTATTGCTGGCCGGGCTGGGCGCTGTCGCGGTCATCGTGACCGTGTTCATCGCGCAACTTGGGCTGCAACCGGCAAAGGCGCTTCTGTATGCGGGGCTGGAAGAGGCCGCTGCGGGTGAGGTGATTCAGGCGCTAGAGGCGCGCAATATCGCTTATGAAGTGCGCGGCGACGCGATTTATGTGCCCTCGCCAGCGCGTGACGAGTTGCGGCTTATGCTGGCCTCTGCCGGGCTGCCAGCCAATTCGCATACCGGCTATGAGCTGCTCGATTCCCTCACCGGGTTTGGGACGACATCGCAAATGTTCGACGCTGCTTATTGGCGCGCGAAGGAAGGGGAACTGGCGCGGACCATCGTGGCCAGCCCACATCTGCGTCAGGCGCGTGTCCACATCTCACAGGGTGTGAACGGGGCGTTTCGCCGCGATATCGCGCCAACGGCCTCGGTGTCTGTCACATCACATGGCGGGCCACTGGCACCGGAACAGGCGCGGGCGGTGCGGTTTCTTGTGGCATCGGCCGTGCCGGGCATGACGCCGCAAGACGTCTCGATCATTGACAGCGCGAACGGGGTGGTCATTGGCCCCGATGACAGCGGCCAGCCAGCGGCCGTGTCGGCCGACCAGGCGCGCGATTTGCGACGCAGCGTGGAGCGTTTGCTTGAAGCTCATGTTGGTCCGGGGCGTTCCGTCGTTGAAGTAAGCCTAGAGATGGTCACCGATCGAGAGACCATCACAGAACGCAGGATTGACCCTGACACCCGCGTTGCAATCCGCTCTGAAAGCGAAGAAACCCGGATAAGCAGCACGGATTCGCGTGCGCAGGGTGTTACAGTGGCGTCGAACCTGCCCGATGGCGATGCGGCAGAGGGCGGCGCCGCCGAGAATACCGAAACCCAGACCCGGCAAAGCACCAACTTCGAGATATCTCACACGTTGCGCGAAATAGAGCGCGCGCCGGGCGCGATCCGGCGCATGACGGTCGCTGTGCTGATTGATGGTGTGCAAGAACCGCAGCCCGATGGAACGCAGTCTTGGCGCCCGCGCAGCGCCGAGGAACTGGCCCAATTGCGCGCGCTTGTCGCGTCTGCCGTGGGCTTTGACGAAGCGCGGGGCGATGTCATCACGCTGCAATCCCTGCGTTTTGAACCAGTTGCAGCCTTGGGAACCGAAGCGCGCTCTGGCTGGTTCGCCAATCCTGCGTTGGATGCCATGACATTGCTCCGCTGGGCCTTTTTACTGGTGGTGCTTGCTGTGTTTATCTTGTTCGTGCTGCGGCCACTTTTGCGCGCCGCCCGTGCGGATACTGCATCGCAGCGGCTGGCGCTGGATGGTCCGGCGCTGCCCGAAGACGGGTTCGAACGGTTCGAAGGGGGGGCAGCGCAGCTTCAAGCCAGTTCCGATGAAAGGGAAGACCCGATCGCCCGCTTGCGCCGCCTGATCGAAGAACGGCAGGAGGATTCGACGCAATTGCTGCGCCACTGGATGGAGGACCGAAAGGAGCCGTCATGACCAGACCCATGTTGAACCTCGAATCCTTTGACGCGGCCGATATGGCGCCGAATTGGGCGGCACTTGCGCCGCAAGATGCAGACAGCCTGCGCGCGCGCGCCTTTGAAGACGGGTATGGCGCAGGCTGGACCGATGCGTTGGAGCAGATGCGCAACGAGGATGCGTTGCGCCGCGTCGCGTCGGAAGAGGCGTTGCAAGCGGTGGCCTTTGGTTTTCAGGAAGCGAAGCATGGCTTGGAAAGCTGCTTCATGGACCTTGCGTCGCAGCTTGTGGCAACGCTGTTGCCAGAATTACGCCCGGTCGCGCTGCGTCAGCATCTGGCACAGGAATTGCGAACGCTCGCAGCGCGCCACTTTCGGGGGCGGCTCGAAATTCTCTGTGCGCCGACCAGTGTGACCACGATTTCAAACCTTGTTCAGGCCATCCCGGACATGGAAATCGCGGTGGTGCAAGAACCCAGCTTTACAGAGGCGCAAGTGCTGATCCGGGTCGACCAGACGGACCGGCGGATCGATCTAGATCGGGTGATCGCGGCTCTGAACGATGCGCTGGGCGACACTTTAGAGCAAAAGGACACGGTATATGGATGATGAAGCGAAGCCGCCAAGCCTTGAGCAGGCAAGCCCAGCAAACGCGATTCTTGGACAGGTCCCGATAGAGATTACGGTCTCTGTTGGGTTCGCAAGACCGATGGTGAAAGACCTGATGCGCCTGCGCCGCGATGCGGTTTTGCCGCTGGACCGGCGGGTGGATGACCCGGTTGAATTATATATCGGGGACAAGCTGATCGCGCGTGGCGAGTTGCAGGAGATGGAGGGCGAACAGGCCGGGTTTCTGGGTGTGCGCCTGACGGAACTTACCAATCTTGACGAGATGCTTTGACCATGCCGCTGCGTGTGCTCTGCGTTGCCGTTGCTTTGTGGCTTGCTGCCCTGACGCCGGCGCTGGCGCAGGATATCAGCCTGCAATTCGGCGAGGACGGATCGCTCGCACTGCGTGGTGCGCAACTGGTCGTGTTGCTGACGCTGCTTAGCCTTGCGCCCGGCATATTGGTCATGGTCACATGTTTTCCATTCATCGTGACGGTGCTGGCGATCTTGCGGCAGGCTTTGGGGTTGATGCAGTCGCCACCCAACATGCTGATGGTGTCGCTGGCCCTGTTCCTGACCTATTTCGTGATGGAACCGGTATTTGTCATGGCGTGGCAAAACGGGATTGTGCCGTTCAATGACGGTGACATTGCAATGGAAGAGGCGTTCCTGCGCACTGTGGACCCGTTTCGGGCCTTTATGGCCGCGCGTATCGACCCGGAGACATTCGAGAGCCTAGCCAGTCTGCGCCCAACCCCGGTTGGCGCGCTTGGTCCCGATAGCCCGCTCTCGGTGCTGGTTCCGTCCTTCATGCTTAGTGAAATCGCCCGCGCGTTTCAGATCGGGTTCCTGATCTTTCTGCCCTTCCTGATTATCGATCTGGTTGTGGCTGCGGTGCTGATGTCGATGGGCATGATGATGGTGCCGCCGGCAATCGTGTCGTTGCCATTCAAGCTGTCATTTTTCGTCATCGCCGATGGTTGGCGGCTGATTTCCGAAGCCCTGGTGCGCAGCTATTTCTAGGGCGGCCCTCGAAACGCAAAAAGGCGGCAATCCCAGGGAGGAGGAGGGGATTACCGCCGATTTTGCTTGACCCCAGGGAGGAGGAGGGGGTCGTCACAATGTCAAGGGCCAAAGGCCCGGTCACAGAGACACCGGCAGGGAGGAGGACGCCGGTTATCTCTCGATCGCCCTAGGGAGGAGGAAAGGGCGGTCGTTTCTGTCCGCGGTCCGGCTTGACGGGCCGGTGCGGTAGTTCTGGCGACGACTGAGGGAGGAGGAAACAGTCGCCGCCGTAATCAAGCCCCGGGAGGAGGATAGGGCCTGAAACTCAATTCTCGAACGCAGCCTCGTAAGCGAGGCGCGAAATCATCGACCGGCTGATGCCCAGATCATCCAGCTCGCGCGTGGACAGTGCATTCAACTCGGCATAGGTGCGATTATATACACGCCGACGCACGAAGGCTTCCGACAGCCGCAGAAAAAAGCCACCAAAAGGGCTTTGAACGCGGCTCGTGCCAAGATTTTCTGCGATATGTGCCATTTCGATGCACCTTTAACCTTTTGGCCGAGTGTTTCGGCCTCTTGCGGATCAATATATGCGAATGCTGCGGGTGCACAATGTAAGATGCTGCAATGCTGCTATGCGCTAGTGTCATGCTTACGTTGGGTAAATTTGCACGCTGCCCGAGATCCGGGCAGTTTGCATCTGGGGATGGTAAAACATGTGCAGCAGATACCTGAAAACGGGGCGGTGGCATCGATTGGCCGCGAAACTTGGGCGTTGCCCATTTCCCGCAATAGGGGCGGCGCCTGCAAATGGCCCCTTGCCCCGACGTGCGCCATGCACATCTATTCAGCAAGACAGGAATGGAGAACCCGATGGAACCCACGCGCGACGCTATACTTGCGGCTTTGGACACGGTTGCCTTGCCGGATGGCGGGACGCTGGTCGCGCGCGACCTTGTGCGCGCGCTGGTTGTGGATGGCCAATCGGTGCGATTCGTGATCGAAACGCCATCTGCCGAAATTGCCAAGAGCTATGGAGCGGTGCGCAACGAGGCCGAGCGGGTTGTCACCGCAGTGCCGGGTGTGCAGTCGGTCGCGGTGGCGCTGACAGCGCATAGCGCGCCCAAACCCGCACCGAACCTGAAGATCGGGCGGCACCCGACACCGCAAGAGGGGCGTCAGACAGTGCCCGGTGTGACCAGTCTGATCGCCATCGGATCGGGCAAGGGCGGGGTGGGCAAGTCTACCGTTTCGGCAAATCTGGCGGTGGCGCTTGCCCGCCAAGGATTGCGCGTTGGCCTGCTGGATGCCGATATCTACGGGCCCAGCCAACCCAAGATGATGGGGGTGGACAAGCGCCCGGCCTCTCCGGACGGCAAGCGGATCATTCCGCCCGAGGCGCATGGCGTGCGCATGATCTCTATCGGGTTGATGTTGAAAGGCGATGACGCCGTGATCTGGCGCGGCCCAATGCTGATGGGCGCATTGCAACAGCTTTTGACGCAGGTGGAATGGGGCCGGCTGGATGTCTTGCTGGTGGATATGCCACCCGGCACCGGCGATATTCAACTAACGCTGTGCACCAAGTTCAATGTGCGCGGGGCGATCGTGGTGTCGACCCCGCAGGATGTCGCGCTGCTGGACGCGCGCAAAGCGCTGCGCGCATTCGAGACGCTGAAAACACCCGTTTTGGGGCTGATCGAGAATATGTCGACCTTCATTTGCCCGCAATGCGGTCACGAGGAGCATATTTTCGGAGATGGCGGTGTGCGCCGCGAGGCCCAGAAGCAGGGCTTGCCGTTTCTGGGGGAATTGCCGCTAAGCTTGGAAGTGCGCTTGGCCGGGGACGGGGGCGTGCCGGTTGCCGCCACCGACAGTCCGGTGGCGCAGGCCTATAGCCGGATTGCAGAGCAAGTTGTGGCCGCGCTTTAAGCCATAGCCCAGATGCGCCGGGATTACATGGAACCCGGCAGATTGCTGATCTGACAGCGTTGCGCTCGAATCACTGCGCCGTGATTCGAGCGTTATTTTTATTGCGATTTCTGGGTGGGATCGCGATTTATGTGGCTGCGCTGCCACATGCATGAGCAATTCTTGTTTGAAGCGGGAATTTATGGAACTGGTTTCCAAGTGCTGAACAAAGCTCAAGTTACAGCCCTATTTAGATATGATCTTGTTTTGTTCTCACAACATGTAGAATACCGTGGTGGTATCACCGCTTGATATGCTATGTTTTGTGGGCCGTATTCCCAAGGAATAGTGGGTAACCTCGCCAATTCTTCATTGATTACCATGAAATCCCGTGGCAATGATTGTTCCAAGATAAACGGGCATCACAGGGGCACCAAGACCCCGCCGAGGCAGAGTTCATACAGGTCCCCGCTTTATCTACAAAAGCACAGATCCGGCGCGCTCGCGAGCAGCATCCCCTCCCCCCAAGGAAGCGAGCGCCAACCGGGCACCCAGAGATGGGACAGTCGGCGGATCGAGCAGTGGCAGCAGCTCGATCCGCCGTTTTCATTTGCGGCACCTGAAACGCGCCGCATGCAGACGAAGGACGGCCCGACGTGGCACGCAGGTTCAGAGGCTCTTTCCACCAGAAGGTGGATGGCAAAGGCCGGGTTTCGATCCCGGCCAGCTTCCGACGCGTCGTCGAATCCGGAGACCCGGACTGGACCGAAGGGCTGCGCCCCAATCTGGTCATTGTTTACGGGCTGGACAGCCAGAAGCGGCTGGATTGCTACACGCTGACCGCAATCGAAGATATCGAGGACCGCATTGACCTGATGCAACCCGGCAGCCCAGAGCGCGAAACGCTGGAACTGACCTTTCACGGTCATGCCGCCGATGCCCAGATTGACGAGGACGGGCGGATCGTGCTTCCGCAACGCCTGCGCGACAAGCTGGAACTGGAACCGAACGAGGCTGCGTTCTTCATCGCCAAGGGCGATCATTTCCAGATCTGGAAGGAAGATACGTTCAAAGCCGTCAAATCCCAGCGCACAGACGTGTTCCTAGCCGATCAGGCCCCCGATTTCGACGCGCGCATTCACCTGCCGCCGCGCCCGTCCAGCGCGGTCGGAACAGAGGCCGATCTGCTGCGTGACACCCTGTCCCGCCGGCGTTAAGACCGATGCAAGACCCAAGCCCGCATATCCCGGTTCTGCTACAGCCCATACTGACCCATCTTGCGCCAATATCCGGCGTCTGGCTGGATGGAACACTTGGCGCAGGCGGCTATGCGCGCGCGCTTCTGGCAGCAGGGGCGGCGCAGGTGATCGGGGTGGACCGCGATCCACTCGCCTTGAACATGGCGCGCGACTGGGGTGCAGAATTCGGCGCGCGCTTGCGCCTTGTGCAGGGCAATTTCGCGCAGTTGGATGCGCATGCGGGCCAGCCGCTGGACGGTGTGGTGCTGGATCTTGGGGTCTCCAGCATGCAGTTGGATTTGCCCGAACGCGGGTTTTCCTTTTCCAAGGATGGTCCGCTGGACATGCGCATGTCGCAATCAGGTCCGTCAGCGCGCGATATCGTCAACGGCGCGTCGGAAGAGACATTGGCCGATATCCTGTTCCATTATGGCGAGGAACGCGCCAGCCGCCGGATCGCGCGGGCGATCCTGCGCGCGCGGGCAGAGGCCCCGATCGAGCGCACCGGGCAATTGGCTCAGATCGTATCGGGATGCCTGCCGCGCCCCAAACCGGGGCAAAGCCACCCGGCCACGCGCAGTTTCCAAGGCTTGCGCATTGCCGTGAATGCCGAATTCGACGCGCTTGTGGACGGGCTAGAAGCGGCAGAGCGCGCGCTCAAACCCGGTGGTTTTCTGGCGGTGGTCAGTTTCCATTCGTTGGAAGACCGGGTCGTGAAGCGGTTTCTGGCGCAGCGGGCCGGGCAGGGCGGGGGCGGCAACCGTTTTGCCCCCGAAGCCCCCCAGCGCGCCGCGCGGTTCGAGTTGATCGAGAAGAAGGGCATTTCCGCCGATGCGGCAGAGTTGGACGCCAACCCGCGCGCCCGCTCTGCGCGATTGCGGCTGGCGCGGCGCACCGACGCCCCCGCCAGCCCGGCCGACCGCGCCGCGTTGGGGTTGCCCCGCATATCAGAGGTGTGACTGATGCGAAGCTTGTTGTATCTGCTGACGGCTCTGGCGGTGATTGGCCTTGCATCCTGGGCCTATCGCGAAAACCACCTGACGCAAGAGGCCATGAACACCCGCGCCGCGCTGGAACGCGAGATCGCCCGTCTGGACGCCGAGATCTCTATGCAGCGTGTGGAATGGGCCTATCTGAACCGCCCCGACCGGTTGCGCGCGCTTGTCGATGTCAATTTCGAGGAATTGCAGCTTGTGCCCATGACCGCCGATCATTTCGGCGAGATTGACGAAATCGCCTACCCAGTGCCGGGCGCGCAATTCGACATTGGCGATGGGGTTGTCGTTTTCGGGGCGCTTGAGCAGATGACAGGCGATTTGCCCGCCACGTCCGAGGAAGAGCAGCCATGATCCGCACCCCCCTGCGCCCGCTTGCCCGTGTGCTTCGTGCCCGTGAACGCGGCGAAGATCCGAACTATATCGAACAGGAAAACCTGCGCCTGCGCCGACAAGAGCTGCGCGATACCGGCCGTGTGCGTGCCGAATTGCGGCTGTTGGTGCTGGCCCTGATGTTCCTGTCGGGCTTTGTGCTGCTGGGCGCGCGTATGGGGCTGTTGGCCGCGACAGAGCCGGTCGAAATGCGCGTCGGTCTGGTAGAGGGGATTTCCGACACGCGTTCCGACATCACCGACCGCAATGGCCGGGTGCTGGCGACAAACCTTGCCACACATGCGCTTTATGCCGAAACCCGGCGCATGGTGGACCCGGTGCGCGCCGCGCGTGAATTGGGCCGCATATTCCCGGAACTGGATGCCGACCGCCTGGCGGCGCGCTTCACCGACCCGGACCGCAGTTTTGTCTGGGTGCGCACCCGCCTTTCGCCAGAGCAGAAACAGGCGGTGCATGATATTGGAGAGCCGGGGCTGTTGTTCGGGCCGCGCAAGATGCGTGTTTACCCGAATGGACGCGTGGCCGCGCATATCCTTGGCGGCGCGCGTTTTGGCGAACAAGGCGTGCGGGCCGCCGAAATCTTGGGCGTGGCGGGTGCAGAATTGTATTTCGAGGAGCGTCTGCGCGACCCTTCCCGCGCCAACCAGCCCTTGCAGCTGTCGATTGACCTGCCGCTTCAGGCAACGATCACAGAGGTTCTGTCGGGCGGTATGCAGGTGCTCAGCGCACGCGGCGCCAGCGCTGTGTTGATGGATGCCCATACCGGAGAGGTGCTGAGCCTTGTCTCTTTGCCCGATTTCGACCCGAATGACCGCCCCGCGCCCTTGACCGAGGGCGAGCCTGCCGACAGCCCGCTCTTCAACCGCGCGGTGCAGGGCTATTATGAACTTGGCTCGGTGATGAAGGCTTTCACCGTCGCGCAGGCGCTGGAAGAGGGTGATGTCACACCTGACACCATCATCGACACGCGCGGCCCGTTAAGATGGGGCCGGTTCAGGATCAATGATTTCCGTGATTATGGCAGCGAGATGTCTGTCACAAAGGTGATGGTGCATTCGTCTAATATCGGGACCGCGCGCATGGCGCAGGAAATCGGGGCAGAGCGACAGCAGGATTTCTTGCGCCGTTTCGGGTTCTTGGACCGCATGGCGATAGAGCTGGCAGAGGCCCAGCGCGCGCGCCCATTGCTGCCAGAGCCATGGTCGGAACTGTCGGCCATGACCATTTCTTACGGCCACGGCCTGACAACCAGCCCGCTTGCCTTGGCCGCAGGCTATGCCGCGCTGGTAAATGGCGGGCGGCAGGTAACGCCCACCCTGTTGCGCCGCGACGCCCCCCCCGATGCGCCGCAGGTGATAAGCGCGCGCAGCTCTGCCCAGATGCGCGAAATCCTGCATGATGTGGTCTATGAAGGCACGGCCTCTTTCGCGCGTATTCCGGGTTATCCGGTTGGCGGCAAAACCGGGTCTGCCGACAAGCCCGGCCCGAATGGCGGCTATAAGGAAGATGCGGTGCTGGCGACCTTCGCAAGCGTATTCCCGTCGCATGACCCGAAATACGTTCTGGTCGTGACACTGGACGAAGCCGTGGACACCACCGGCCCAGAGCCGCGCCGCACCGCAGGTTGGACCGCCGTGCCCATCTCTGCCGAAATCACCCGCCGCGTGGCCCCCATGTTGGGCCTGCGCCCCGTGGCGCTGAAGCAAGCAGAGGCAAAGCTACAGGCCGACACTGGCGCGCAATAGCCCAACGCTGCGCGCGGGCCATTGAACCCATATGCCAAAACGGGGTAACTGAACCGCGATCCGCCCCAAGCCCCGGTCATTTGGAAGGAACATCTGCGTGTCCGACTTGCCTGCCCGCCCTTTGTCTGCGCTTGGCCTAAACCCCAGCCGGGGCGGCAATGTCGTTGTGACCGGAATTGGGCTGGACAGCCGCGCCGCGCGAAAAGGGATGCTGTTTGCCGCACTGCCCGGCAGTCGCGTGCACGGGGCCGAATATATCGCTACCGCGCTTGCCTTGGGCGCTACCGCCATCCTGACGGACCGGACCGGGGCCGAAATTGCCGCCGACGCGCTTGCTGGCTCTGATGCGGCCTTGGTGCTGGCGGAAGACCCGCGTGCCGCGCTTTCTGGGGCGGCGGCATTGTGGTTTGGTGCGCAGCCACAGACCATGGCGGCGGTGACGGGCACCAATGGCAAGACCTCTGTGGCCAGCTTCGCCCGCCAGCTCTGGGCGGCGCTGGGCTATGACGCGGTCAATCTGGGCACGACCGGCGTTGAAGGGGCCTATAGCGCGCCGCTGGGCCATACCACGCCCGACAGCGTGACATTGCACCGGCTGCTGGCCGACATGGCCCGCGAGGGCGTGACCCATTGTGCGATGGAAGCGTCCTCGCACGGGTTGGACCAACGGCGCTTGGACGGCGTGACATTGCGCGCCGCCGGGTTTACCAATTTCACGCAGGACCATCTGGACTACCACCAGACAATGGCCGCCTATTTCGCGGCCAAAGCGCTGCTTTTTGAACGCGTTCTGCCCGATGATGGTATCGCCGTTCTGAACATGGACGATCCGCGCGGGGCGGAACTGTTGGCAATTGCCGAAGCGCGCGGGCTTGGCACGCTGACCGTAGGCCGCGACGCCGATGCCGATATCCGGCTTCTGGGCCAACGGTTCGACGCGGCGGGGCAGGTCTTGCGGTTTGCCTATGACGGCGTGACCTACCAGCAGAACCTGCCGCTGATCGGCGGTTTTCAGGCGGAAAACGTGTTGGTGGCCTATGGGCTTGTGTTGGCCTGCGGGGCCGACCCGGCAGAGACCGCCGCGCAACTCCATCGGTTGGACGGGGTGCGCGGGCGGATGCAACTGGCGGGCACGCGCGCCAATGGTGCGACCGTCTTCGTCGATTACGCCCATACCCCCGATGCGTTGGCCGTCGCTTTGCAGGCGCTGCGACCGCATGTGATGGGCCGCCTTGTGGTGGTGTTCGGCGCGGGGGGCGACCGCGACCGCGGCAAACGTCCGCTGATGGGGGCAGCGGCGGCAAAACATGCCGATGTTGTATTTGTGACAGACGACAACCCCAGATCCGAAGAACCCGGCGCAATCCGTGCAGAAATATTGCAAGCCTGCCCGGGCGCGACCGAAGTAGCCGACCGCGCCGAAGCCATCCTTCGCGGGGTTGACGCCTTGGGTCCGGGTGATGCGCTGCTGATCGCGGGCAAGGGCCATGAAACCGGGCAGATCGTGGGCGATACGGTCTACCCGTTTGACGATCTGGAACAGGCGTCTCTTGCCATTGCCGCTTTGGAGGAACGGGCATGACCCTCTGGACCGCTGCCGATGCCGCTGCTGCCACGGATGGCCAAACCACCGGGGCGTGGCAGGTAAGTGGAATATCTATTGACACGCGCAGCTTGCAGCCGGGCGATTTGTTCGTGGCGCTTTCTGCCGCGCGCGATGGGCATGATTTCGTGGCAGATGCCTTTGCCAAGGGTGCGGCGGCGGCCATGGTTTCGCGCATTCCAGAAGGGGTGGCGAAGGACGCCCCGCTGCTTTTGGTCCCCGATGTTCTGGAAGGCTTGCGCGCCCTTGGCGCGGCGGGTCGTGCCCGAAGCCGTGCCAAGGTCATTGGCATAACCGGGTCCGTGGGCAAGACATCGACCAAGGACATGGCGCGCGACATGCTGGCGGAATTTGGCAAAGTCCATGCCGCCGAGGCCAGTTTCAACAACCATTGGGGTGTGCCGATCACATTGGCGCGGCTGCCGCAAGACGCCGATTTCGCCGTGGTCGAAATGGGCATGAGCAATGCGGGCGAAATTGCGCCCCTGACCGCGCTTGCCCGCCCAAATGTTGCAATAGTGACAGCGATTGCGCCCGCGCACCTTGAATCCTTGGGCAGTCTGGAGGCGATAGCGCAGGAAAAGGCAAGTATCTTTGCCGGGCTGGAACCCGGTGGCACGGCCATTTTCCCAGCCGAATTGCCGACCAGTTCCATTCTAGAGCGAACCGCCCGGACCCATGCCTCAACATGCCTGCCAATGGGAAAGGGTGATCTGCCGCTTCACCTGCATGACATTCGCCAGACCGAGACCGCGCTCGTGCTGCGCGCCAAGGTCGGGCAGATGGCGGTTGCGGTGCGTCTGATCAATTCGGGCGCCCATGCCGCCAGCAATGCGTTGGCCTGTTTGGGCGTGGCCCATGCGCTGGGTCTGGACCTTGCGCGCGCCGCCTTTGCGCTGGGGCGCTGGCAACCGCCCGCCGGGCGCGGGCTGCGCCAGACCATCCTGCTTGACCCGATCGAAGAGGCCAGCTTCACCCTGATTGACGATGCGTTCAATGCCAATCCGGCCTCTATGGCGGCGGCGCTGGCGCTGCTGGCCCAGACCAATCCTGCCGATGGCGGGCGGCGCGTTGCCATTTTGGGCGACATGCTGGAACTTGGCCCGGACGAACAGGCCATGCATGCCGCGCTGGCCGAAGACCCGTCCATGGCAGATATTCGGTTGGTGCATTGCGTTGGCGCGCGCATGGCGGCACTTCACGCCGCGTTGCCCCTGCGCCAGCGCGGTCGTCGGGTGCCAAATGCCGAGGCGCTGCTCGATCACGTTCATACCCTTGTCGCGCCCGGTGACGTGGTGCTGGTCAAGGGCTCCAAGGGCAGCCATGTTTCGCGCGTTGTCGACGCGCTGCGCGGCCTTGATACCCAATCCTCGCAGAAAAAGGGCCTGTAATGCTTTTTTGGTTGACCGAGTTCGCCGAAACCCTGCCGGGGTTCAACCTGTTTAGGTATATCACCTTCCGGGCTGGGGCGGCGTTCTTCACCGCGCTCGTTTTCGGCTTTTTCTTTGGCCGTCCGCTTATCAACCTGCTTAAGCGCCGCCAATCAAACGGCCAGCCCATCCGTGCTGACGGCCCAGAAAGCCACTTGCTGACCAAGACCGGCACGCCGACCATGGGGGGATTGCTGATCTTGTCAGCGCTGACGGTTTCGACCGTGCTTTGGGCGCGGCTGGACAACCCCTATGTCTGGATCGTGTTGCTGGTGACAATCGGCTTTGGCCTGATCGGCTTTGCCGATGACCTTGCCAAAGTGTCGAAAGGCAATGTCAAAGGCGTGCCGGGCCGTGTGCGGCTGGCCTTGGGAACGCTGATTGGCGTGCTGGCCAGTGCGGCGGCGATGTATGTCCACCCGGCAGAGCTTCAGGGCCAGCTTGCCGTTCCGATCTTCTCAGAGGTGCTGGTTACGCTGGGCTGGTTCTTCATTCCGGTCGGGGCGTTTGTCATCGTGGGTGCGGCCAATTCCGTGAACCTGACCGACGGGCTGGACGGGCTGGCGATCATGCCGGTGATGATTGCGGGCGCCACGCTGGGGGTGATCGCCTATGCCGTGGGCCGGGTCGATTTTACCGCCTATCTGGATGTGCATTATGTGCCCGGGGTGGGCGAATTGCTGATCTTCACAGCCGCGCTTGCGGGGGGCGGCTTGGGGTTCTTGTGGTATAACGCGCCCCCGGCGGCTGTGTTCATGGGGGATACGGGCAGCTTGGCCTTGGGCGGTGCGCTGGGCGCGATTGCCGTCTGCATCAAGCATGAAATCGTGCTGGGCATCGTGGGCGGGATATTCGTGGTCGAAACCCTCTCGGTCATTATTCAGGTGCTCTATTTCAAGAAGACCGGAAAGCGCGTGTTCCTGATGGCCCCGATCCACCATCATTTCGAGAAAAAGGGCTGGGCAGAGCCGCAGATCGTGATCCGCTTCTGGATCATTGCGCTGGTTCTGGCGCTGATCGGGCTGGCGACACTCAAGGTGCGTTAAGCGCGCCGCTTGCACCTTCATCTTGCCCCAAATACTCTGGGGTGCGGCTGGCCTATCCGGGCCAGCAAGGGGGCAACGCCCCCGGAACAAATTGGCGCAGGGGCGCAGCCCCTTCCGGTTGAAAGGCTGTCAGATGATCCCGGTGCAAGGGTTTGAAGGGTGCCGCGTCGCGGTGTTGGGCCTTGGCCGCTCGGGGCTGGCCACATGTCGCGCGCTGGCCGCAGGCGGGGCCGCGCCGCTGGCATGGGATGACAGCCCAGATGCCCGCGCCCGTGCAGAGGCAGAGGGCATTGCCCTGCAAGACCTGTCGCGCGCCGATTGGTCGCAAATCGCGGCCCTTATCACCAGCCCGGGCATTGCGCATCTTTACCCCGCGCCCAACCGCCATATTGCCGCGGCCTTGGCGGCTGGGGTGCCGGTGGATAATGACATCGGCCTATTTTTCCGCAGCATGGCGACAACCCGCAACATGGAAATGGACCAGCCGCCGAAGCTTGTGGCCGTTACCGGGTCAAACGGAAAATCCACCACCACGGCATTGATCGCGCATATCATGGGTGCCATGGGGCGTCCGTGCCAGATGGCGGGAAATATCGGCAAGGGGGTCTTGTCCATTGACCCGCCCGGCGAAGGCGAGGTGATCGTGCTGGAACTGTCCAGCTACCAGACCGAACTGGCCCGCGCACTGACGCCAGATATTGCCGTGTTCACCAATCTGTCGCCCGATCATCTGGACCGCCATGGCGGGATGGGCGGCTATTTCGCCGCCAAGCGGCGGCTTTTTTCCGAAGGCGGGCCGGACCGCGCCATCATCGGCGTGGACGAGATTGAGGGGCTGTTCATGGCCGGGCAACTTTCGGAAGCGGCAGAAGATGCGCGGGTGATCCGCATCTCCTCTGGTCAGAAGCTGGTGGGGCCGGGTTGGAACATTTTTGCGCGCAAGGGCTTTCTGGCCGAATACCGCGCGGGGCGGCAGGTGGCATCTATCGACCTGCGCGCCATGCCGGGCCTGCCCGGCGCGCATAACCACCAGAATGCCTGCGCGGCCTATGCCGTTGCGCGCAGTCTGGGTGCCGCGCCGCGCCTGATTGCAGATGCCATGGCCAGTTTCATGGGCCTGCCGCATCGCAGCCAGTTGGTCGCCGAAGCGGGTGGTGTGCGCTACATCAACGATTCCAAGGCCACCAATGCCGACAGTGCCGCCAAGGCGCTGCAAGCCTTCGACCGCATCCGCTGGATTGCGGGCGGGCTGGGCAAGGATGGTGGGATCGCGGCGCTTGCCCCGCATCTGGACCGCGTAAGCAAAGCCTATCTGATCGGCCATTCCGCGCGGGATTTTGCCCTGCAATTGGGCGAGCACCCGCACGAGATTTGCGACACGATCGAGCAGGCCACAGCCCGCGCCATGGCAGATGCGCAGCCGGGCGACACCGTGCTGTTGGCCCCGGCGGCGGCCAGTTTCGACCAGTTCCCCGATTTCGAGGCGCGCGGCGCGGCCTTTATCGCCGCAGTTCAGGCGGGGCTGGACCACGCATGAATGAAGATACCCCGCGCGGCTTTGCGTTCGCGCTTGGCGCTTTTGCGATCTGGGGCATGTTGCCCTTTTACTTCCGGGCGCTGGGCCATGTGCCAACGCCCGAAGTGGTCGCGCATCGGGTGATCTGGGCGGTCCCGGTGGCGCTTGGCTGGTTGCTTTACCTTGGGCGCACGGCAGATTTGCGGCTGGCCATCCGCACCCCGCGCATGTTGGGCATGGCGGTGGTCACGGCGGCGCTGATTTCGCTGAATTGGGGTGCCTATGTCTGGCTTATCCAGTCGGGTCAAGCGATGGAAGCGGCCTTGGGCTATTACATCAACCCCATTTTCAGCGTGTTTCTGGGGTCGATCTTTCTGGGTGAACGGCTCAGCGCGCGGCAATGGGGCGCGGTTGCGCTGGCTTTTGCCGCGGTCGTGGTCTTGACGGTCGAGGCCGGAAGCCTGCCCTTGGGCGCGCTGGTCTTGGTCTTTTCTTGGGGTGGATATGCGTTTTTCAAACGCGCTTTGCCGATTGGCCCCAACCAAGGTTTCGCGCTGGAAGCCCTGATATTGCTGCCAGTTGCGCTGGCCTTCATGGGCTGGCAAGCGGCGCAAGGCAACCTGTTCGCGGCACAGGCAAGCGGGGTGGATTGGCTGCTATTGCTGGGCTGCGGGGTTATTACCGCGGTGCCGCTCATCCTTTATGCCAATGGTGCCAAAGGACTTCGGCTATCGACCATCGCGATTTCGGGCTATGCGATTCCGACGATGATTTTTCTGATCTCGACCCTTGCGTTTCAGGAACCGTTCGAGGGGGCGCGACTAATCGCCTTTCCCATGATCTGGGCGGCCATGGCGCTCTATATCTGGGAAGTGCTGCGCAAGCGGCGCGCCGCGCGGGCTTGACCTTGGCCGCGGCTCTGCCACCTTGCCAAGGATGACCAAGATGACGCTGTTTGCCCTGATCGTGATTGCGCTGGCGTGGTATGCGATCACCCGCGCCCCGTTTTACTTGCCGCCAACCGATGCTGCCACGCCCGCGCCGCCCGATGGTTCGGTGCGGGTCTTTGGCTTTGCGACGCTGACCAATCCGCTGGTGCGGCTGGTGGTTATGGGCCGTTGGGTGCCTGCCGAACCTGCGCAGTTGCGTGGCTGGCAGCGCGGCGCAGGGCGCGACATCGTGGAAGGGGCGGATACCGTGCTGGATGGGGTTGTGTTCCGCGCAACCCCGGCAGAGATGATCCGCCTTGACCGCTACGAGCGCACCGGGCGAAAATACCGCCGTGACCTGATGGTGCTGGAAAACGGGCAAAGCGCCTGGGTCTACCGCCTGATCGGGGTGCCCGGCGCAGAGGGGGTAGAGGATTGACCGACACTCTGCACCGCGCCTTGCCGCGAGACCGCTTTTTGCCTTTGCCAGACCATGCTGGTCCCAGCCGCGATCGGCGCACGGGGGTAGAGGTTGAATTCGCCGGGTTGACGCCAGAGCAGGCGGCCCAGATCGTTCAGGCCGAATGGGGCGGCACGATAACCCGCGAGGGGCCGCGCGACCTGTTGGTCGCAGATGGGCGTTTCGGCCCGGTCAAGGTGGAACTGGATATCACGCTCAAGACACGCTGGATCGAGGATTTGGCTGTCGAGATCTTGGGCGATCTTGTTCCAGTCGAGATTGTGACCGCCCCGATGGCGCAACGCGATTTGCCGCAGGTCGCGGCGCTTTTGACCACGCTGGCACGGGCTGGCGCAAAAGGGTCGGGCGCACATGTTGGCTACGGGTTCGGCGTGCACCTGAACACCGAACGCCCGGATGACCCCGCCACCATTGCCATTGTGCGCGCCTTTGCGCTGCTGGAAGATTGGTTGCGCCAGTCGGACCCGTTGGACCCGGCGCGCCGCGTTCTGCCTTTTGTTGATCCGTGGCCGCGCGCGCTGGTCGATGCGCTGGCCGGAGCCGATGATTGGTCCTTGGCCGACCTTGGGCGCGTCTATGCCAAGCATGCCCCGTCGCGTGGCTATGGGCTGGACCTGCTGCCGCTGTTGCAAGACGCTGTGCCGGACACGCTTGCCAACGTGCCGGCAGATCAGCTGAAGGGCGGCAGGCCGACCTTTCATTACCGACTGCCGGAAACCCGGCTGGACGAAGTGGATTGGTCGCTGGCCTATGAATGGAACCGCTGGTGGGTTGTCGAACAGGTCGCCAAGGATAGCGGCTTTATTCACAGCTTGGCCAATATCCGTCAGCAACGCGGGCTTTGGCCGACCGGAGAGGCGGCAGAGATTGCGGCAAAACTGTGGCAATCCGCGATCATTGATCGAATCGGTGGATAGTCCAAGCTGGGCTTTCTACGGTCTGGACAGGCCGCTTTAGTTCCAAACGCGCAACAACAGGGGCATTGCGGGGCAATCGTTGCCAATGCGTAAAAACCATTTTGAATTTATCTAAAATTGTTGGCACCGGCGCGCACTGATTTCGTCTTTTCCAAGCACGTTTTGTGGCCGCTCGGCTATCCCGAAGCATAACATCAAGGGTGTGAAGGGAGTTTTCCATGCCATTTTTCAGAGCGTTGGGCTTCGGCTCGGGGTCATTTGGGTCCAACTTTGGCGGCGGTTCAAGGTTCGGGAAGTTCTCGAATCATGGTCAAAGCAATGCATGTTCGACCGAAAAGGTCGAAAAGCTGGCAGAGAAGTATCAGGAAATCGCTGATAGATACGCGGACAAGGCTGATAGCATTCGCGACAAGCTCGCCGAAAAAGCCGACGATATTCGGGACAAGACCGCACACAAGGTGCAGGCGCTGCAAGAAAAGGGCTTTCACCATTTGGCGGCCAAGGTCGAAAAGATTGGCGAGTTGAAGGCTGCCAAGATCGAGAAACTGGGCGAATGCAAAGCCGATATATACGACGCGAAAGCAAATCACTGGCAGGCCAAAGCGGATGCGCTGGCTGGCAAGACCGATGATGATGACGTGGATGAAGAAGATGATGACGATGATGGTGACGATGACGACGGCGGCGACACCTCTGGTGAAGACACTGTCGATGAAGTGAAAATCTTTTACTCGACCGTCGATGCTGATGGGAATGAGCAGCAGTTCACCGAAGAAGGCTATTTCCAGTGGGCGACGGTCGAACTTCCCGAAGGAACGACGCTTGACGAGGTAAATATCGACGACATTCTGACCGATGTTCTGGCCGATCTGGAAGAGAACGGCACCGAGGTTGGCGAAGTCTATCAGGTCACAATCGTTGGCACCGATGCCGATGGGAATGAGGTTGTGACCGATTACGAACTGGGCACCGATGATGATGGCAATACCACCTTGGTGCCAAGAGACGACGACACGATGAGCAGCCTGTCGACCGGCGAAGCGTCTGAAGATGACATTCCAGACGAAGACGACGAAGACGATGAGGACGACTCGGACCATTGACCCAAGGGTCAAAACACAAAGAAGGGCGCGTTACACCGCGCCCTTTTTCATGCCATCTGCCTGCGTTCGGAAAGCGGGGCAGACCGCGCGACAACGACACGGGCAATCAGCTTGAACAGCGCCGTCGCCTTGCGTCGGGAAACCTGTCGTCAGCCTTTATGTTTTGAATTGGGGAATGTTTCCGGGGCAAAGGTGCGCGCGGTGGTTCTCGCCAAAATAGTCGCGATACTGATAGGTCTGCACCCTTGGTGCGCTTCTTTTGTTCAATACATATTCAATGGCTTCAACAAACCTGTCGAAGCTGACGGGCTTGCGCAGGGTGACATCAGCAATCGAACTGCGTTCGCTGCCGAAGTCATCGCGGGCGGTGTCATGTGATAGAAGAACAAGCTTTGCCGTAGGTTGTTCGTTGCGAAGCGACAAACAGACCTCTATCGCGGTGTTCATACTTATGAAGTGATCAAGGTCGACGCAGATAAGGCGGTAGCTGACAGGGGTATTGCGTAGCCAGTCTTGTGCAGCTTTGGTATAGGCTACAACCATCATGCTTAGCTTGAACTCTACATACGCCCACTCTTGCAATAGTTGTGAATTCTCACAATATGAGCCTATCAAGAGTGCCAGCCCGCTGTGAGGGCGATCGTGACCGGTGGAAGCAGTTCGAGGATTGGTCACCATCGCCATGTTACCCTCTTTAAAAACGTGACGTTTCACTTATATTGGCCATAGGCTGCGTGTCACTGCAAGAAAAAAGTGAAAAATCACACCAAGGTGTTGAATATGGACAGGATGGAGCGCCAACTGGCGCTGGAGATGCTATCTCTTATTCTTGCGCGCAGATCGCAGCCAATAAGTGAATGCACTCCAGAAGACGTTCTTTCTGAGCTTGAGAAAGAGTGTCGAGAAATTGTGCGACTTCAGCTCGGTTCGGATCAAGCGTTTCAGCCATGTCTGAATTGCTTCCAGGACCTGCCATCGGAGCAAGAAGACTAGTCAAGGACACATTCAAAGCGCAGGCAAGCTTGTATGATGTTGATAACCTAGGGCTTTTCGCGCGACCGTCTAAAATATCCTTGACCGCCCGTAGATTAAGGCCAGCTTTTCTCGACAACGAAGTCGCATTCAAACCCTGCTCTTTCATAAGCAGCGCAAGGTTCATTCTGAAGCACTCTGAGAGTTGTGCCTCGTCAACGGTATCCGTTTCAGGCATGCCATCCTGCTTCAGACTAATTACGATCTAAATTCACCGATTTTTGACAAATCGTTACTCACGTTATTTATAAATATATTTTACCGCAAGTTAAGATCAAGCACGTTTTTCTGTTAGAAATTTTATATCACTGATCTAGGAAGCTACGCAACTTCCGCGACCGCGACGGGTGTTTCAGCTTACGCAGCGCCTTGGCTTCAATCTGACGAATACGCTCGCGCGTCACGCTGAACTGCTGACCCACTTCTTCCAGCGTGTGATCGGTGTTCATGCCAATGCCGAAGCGCATCCGCAGCACACGCTCTTCACGCGGCGTCAGCGAGGACAGAACCCGCGTGGTGGTTTCGCGCAGATTGTCCTGAATGGCCGAATCCAGCGGCAGAAGCGCGTTCTTGTCCTCGATGAAATCACCAAGCTGGCTGTCTTCCTCGTCGCCAATGGGCGTTTCCAGCGAAATCGGTTCCTTGGCGATTTTCATCACCTTGCGCACTTTATCCAGCGGCATTTGCAGCTTTTCGGCCAATTCTTCCGAAGTCGGCTCGCGTCCGATTTCGTGCAGCATTTGGCGGCCAGTGCGCACCAGTTTGTTGATCGTCTCGATCATATGCACCGGAATGCGGATTGTGCGCGCCTGATCCGCAATGGACCGGGTGATGGCCTGACGAATCCACCATGTCGCATAGGTGCTGAATTTGTAGCCGCGACGGTATTCGAACTTGTCCACCGCTTTCATCAGGCCAATATTGCCTTCCTGAATAAGATCAAGGAATTGCAGGCCACGGTTGGTGTATTTCTTGGCAATGGAAATCACCAGCCGCAAGTTGGCTTCGACCATCTCTTTCTTGGCTTGGCGGGCTTCTTTTTCGCCCTTCTGGACCTGCGCGACAATGCGGCGATATTCGTTAATATCAACGCCCACATACTGACCGACCTGTGCCATGTCGGCGCGCAATTCCTCGACTTTGTCGCGCGAACGTTCCATCAAAGCTTGCCAGCCGCGACCTGGCTTTTCCTCCATCCGGTCGCACCATGTCGGGTCCAGCTCCGACCCGCGATAGGCGTCGATGAATTCGCGCCGGTTGATGCGGGCCTGATCGGCCAGCTTTACCATGGCGCTGTCGATGGACATGATCCGCTTGTTGATGCCGTAAAGCTGGTCGACCAGCGCCTCTATCCGGTTGTTGTGCAGATGCAGCGAATTCACCATCTCTACCAACTGGCTGCGCAGATCTTGGTAGCGCGCTTCTTGATCGGCGCTGAATTTGCCAGCCTCGTGCAAGGTCGCCTCTATCCGGGCATCCTGCATTTCGGCCAACCGCTCGTAGCTGCCGGCGATCCGGTCCAGCGTATCCAGAACGCGGGGCTTCAGCGCGGCTTCCATCGCAGAGAGCGACAGATTGGCGTTTTCGTCCTCGTCATCATCCTCGTCCGAACGGGCGATTGGGTTGCCGTCGGCATCCAGCTCTGGTTCCGAACTGGAATCGCGCTTCTGGCTGGGTGTAGACCCGGCCAATCCGTTGGTGACGGGCACATCCTCGTCATCTTCAAGGCTGTTGCCGAAGGTGGTTTCCAGGTCGATCACGTCGCGCAGCAAAACGTCTTCGTTCAGCAATTCGTCGCGCCAGATGGTGATGGCCTGAAAGGTCAGCGGGCTTTCGCACAGGCCCGCGATCATGGTGTTGCGCCCGGCTTCGATCCGCTTGGCGATGGCAATTTCGCCTTCGCGCGACAGCAGTTCGACCGACCCCATTTCGCGCAAATACATGCGCACCGGGTCGTCGGTGCGGTCCAGCGTTTCGCTATTGGACGAGGTCGCAACCGTCACTTCGCGCGCGCCAGACACCTCGACCAATTCGCCGCCCTTGGCATCGGATTCATCGGTTTCGTCGTCATCTTCGACAACGTTGACGCCCATCTCCGAAAGCATCGACATGACATCTTCGATCTGCTCGGACGAGACCTGTTCCGGCGGCAGCGCTTTGTTCAGCTGTTCGTAGGTGATGTAACCGCGTTCTTTTGCCTGTGCGATCATCTTCTTGATCGACGATTGGCTGACGGTCTGGTTTTCGTCGGCTTCGATCTCGTCGTTGCGCGTATCGTCAGTGTCTTTGGCGGCCATGGACGCTCCCAGAAAAAATGCGCGTGTGCCTGGACCGATTCGGGCGAATCAGCAGGCTGGCGGAATGCGGCTCGTTATGATGTAGGTGCAGATTGCGGGATTTTCCAGTTGTCGGATGCAGAATTGATGACATAACCTCGCGGCTTCGTTACGAATCGGTCACTTTTTGGGTTTGATCCAGATCTGTGATTCGATGAGTCGCTGCAATTCGCCCGACAAGGCAGCCCGATCTTCGCCCAAATCGGTCGAATCATTCAGACGCGAACGTTCCGATTCGTTGCGCGCCGCCGTGGCGCGGGCCAGCCGGAAGGTCACGCTTTCATCCGCCAGCGTGTCCATGTCCTCGACCACTTCGCGCAATTCGGCATCCAGCCCGCCGCGTGCGAAATACTTGGCGAATTCGTCACGCAGGCAGAGCCGCGCAAATTGCGCGTCCGCTTGGCGCACGGGAGGGGCAATGGCGATATGCGGCAGGGCCAAAAGCGCGTCGGCATCGGCGGGTGGGGGTGTGTCGCCTGTCACAAACGCGGCGCAGATGCGGGCGAGGGCCGGATCGCGACAGTTCAGCCGTTCCAGTTCGACCTCGAATTCGGGCACAAGCGCGGAATGGCACAGCAAGATCGCAAGGATCAGTTCCACGCGCATGGCTTCGGCAATCGCATCATCGGGGGCGCTGGCCAGCCTTGTGCCGCGGGTGCTTGAAAGCGGCTTTGCGGGCGTTGCACGTCGGCCCCATGCAAGGCTCTGCTTCCGACCGGTTGCTTCGGCAGGGCGCAGAAATTCGAACCGCAGCCGTTTGATTTCGTCGGTATAATGCCCGCGCAACCCCGGATCGGTGATCTTGGCCAAGGCGTCGCGCAGGCGGTTGTCCAATGCCGTGCGGCGCTCTGGGCTGTCAAACACCTTGCCCTCGGTTTCGCGCTGCCACAAAAGCTGCACAAGCGGCACCGCGCCCTCGATCAGCTTGGTCATGGCGGCGGGGCCACCTTGGCGCAGAATATCGTCCGGGTCCATTTTCTCGGGCAGCAGACAGAAGCGCAGGGATTGCTCTGGCCCCAGAAGCGGCAGGGCAAGATCGATCAACCGGAACCCCGCGCGCAGGCCCGCAGTATCGCCGTCCAGCGCGATGATCGGTTCGGGAGAGACGCGCCACATCAGCCGCAACTGGTCTTCGGTGATCGCGGTGCCAAGCGGGGCGACGGCGGCTTCGAACCCGGCCTCACTCAGCGCGATCACATCCATATAGCCTTCGGCCACGATCAGCGGCTGGCCCTTGCCGCAGGCGCTGCGCGCAGGGCCAAGGTTATACAGCGCCCGGCCCTTGTCGAACAAAGGCGTTTCGGGCGAATTCAGATACTTGGCGCGTGCATTGGCGCTTAGGGCACGCCCCCCAAACCCAATGCAACGCCCGCGCCCGTCGCGGATGGGAAAGATGATCCGCCCGCGCATACGGTCATAGGGCGCGCCGCCATCGTCGGGTTTGGCGCACAGCCCGGCTTCTATAATCAGGTCGCCCGCAATGCCTGCCCCCGTAAGCGCGTCCCACAGCGCCTGCCGCGCGTCCGGGGCATAGCCTATCTCGAATCGGTCAAGCGCCGACTGCGCCAGCCCGCGGCCCCTCAGATACTCGCGCGCGCCAGCCGCGGCCCCGGTGTTAAGCTGCATGCGGAAAAACCGCACCGCCGCTTCGGTGACCTTGGCCAGTTCCGACAGCCGGTCGGCCTTTTCGGCCGCGCGCGGGTCGCGTTCGGGCATGGGCAGCCCAGCTTCGCGGGCCAAGGTTTCGACCGCTTCCATGAAGGACATATTTTCGGTTTCTTGCAGAAAGGTGAAGGCGTTGCCTTTGGCGTGGCACCCAAAGCAATAATAAAACCCTTTTCGGTCATCGACATGGAAAGAGGCGGTTTTTTCCTGGTGGAACGGGCAGGGGGCCCAGTAATCGCCCTTGGCCTGATTCGACTTGCGCATGTCCCACACGACCTTGCGCCCGACAACGGACGAAATCGTGACGCGATTGCGCAATTCATCTAGAAAACCGGGGGGCAGACTCATGCGGAGGATAATGGCAGATCACGCGGGCTTGTTGAAGCCGTGACGCGATCCTACCCTATGTATGAAACAAATCGCTGCGCGCCCTCGTATTTGGGGCATGAACAGAACAGGAGGGTTTCATGGACCGACGCACATTTCTTGCCGCCACCGGGCTGACATTCTATGGCTTGCGAGCCAGCGCATCCGAAGGGGATTTCCCGTTCAAATTGTCAGAGGATGAATGGCGCGCGCGCCTGACCCCGGCGCAATTCGCCGTGCTGCGCGAAGAGGCAACCGAACGCGCTTTCACCAACGAGCTGATGGGCGAACGCTCTCTGTTGCTGAAAGAGGACCGCGCGGGCACATATAATTGCGCGGGCTGCGGGCAGGCGCTCTATCGCTCGGAAACCAAGTATGACAGCCGCACTGGCTGGCCCAGCTTCTGGCAAGCGATGGACGGGGCGGTCGGCACGCGCGAAGACCGTCGCTTCTTCATGGTCCGCACCGAAGTGCATTGCAGCAATTGCGGTGGGCATCAGGGGCATATCTTCGATGATGGTCCGCAACCAACCGGGAAACGCCATTGTATCAACGGTTTGGCCATGACCTTTACGCCGGATAGCACCGGAGAGGTCGAAGGGCAGCCGGTGCCCGCCGCATGATCGGACGCCTGTTTCGCAAACCCGAACCCGACAAGCCCGACGGTCGTGTGGCCGTCGCGGCGCTGCTGGTGCGCGTGGCGCGGACGGATGGTGATTATGCCGATGCCGAGCGCGCGGTCATTCAGGCCATCCTGACCCGCCGTTTCGGCAGCGCTGACATGCTGGCACAGGCCGAGGCGCTAGAGCAAAGCGCGGGTGACACGGTGCATCTGACCAAAGCGATCAAGGATGAGATCGCGCATGATGACCGCTTGGACTATTTGCAAGACCTGTGGCGCGTGGTGCTGGCCGACGAGGCCCGCGATTTCGAGGAAGATGGGTTCATGCGTCTGGCCTGCAACCTGCTGGGCATGGGCGACCGCGATTCGGCCCGCGCGCGCCAGTTGGTGCAGGCAGAGGGCGGTTAGCCGATCAGGTCGGCCAAGCGTGCGGCCTCTGCCGCGCAGGGGGTCAGGGCGTCGCGATTCTCGCCCGGATGAAAGCGCGCGCGCAGTGCCGTGGGCATGGGCGCGCAAGCCTCGACCAGAACGCGCGGCCCGGTCTTGACACTTTCATCGGCCCAAGCCCGCGCCAGCGCAATTTGCGCCAGTTTGGTCGCGCCGTAGCAACTGTGAAAGCGGGCTTCGGCGGCGGTATCTTCCAGAAACAGCGCCGTTCCCTTATCCGGGCTGGCAGCCAGCAACGGCGCGACCATCGGGATCAGAACACCTGTTGCGCGGGCATTCACCGCCAAGGCCTTGTCCCATTCCTTCAGCGCATTATGGCTGACCGGCGACAGGGGCGGCGCCTGAATCGCGCAATGCGCCCACAGCCCGACACTGCCCCAGCGGTCATGAATGTCGCGGCACAGATGGCGCATGGCATCATCTATCGTCACATCCAACGCGGCAAGGGTCGCAGACCCGCCGCGTGCCTTGATCCGGTCATCCAGTTCTTCCAGCGCGCCCAAGGTGCGCGCCACAGCGACGATATGCCAGCCGCGTGCGGCAAGCTCTTCCGACAAGGCCGCGCCAATTCCGCGCGACGCACCGGTAACAAGGGCGATCTGTTTCTGTGTCATGCGTGCCAGATGCCATCCAACTTGCGCTTTTGCAAGGCGATTTGGTCTGGAATCGCTTGACTTGAGCCGCGCAACTCGGGCCAAATTGACGCATTGCTGCACCTTAATCTGACATGATGTTTCCGGGGGGATTGTATCATGCGCATCTTATTGGCGGCGCTGGCCGCGACAGGTCTTTTTGCAAGCTCTGCACTGGCCGACCGCGTGGTGGCGCGCGTCAGCATTTCCGAGCAGAAAATGTATGTCTATCGCCATGGCACGCTATTGCATGAATGGCCGGTCTCTACGGCGCGGCCGGGCAAGATTACGCCCACTGGCCAATGGCGGCCGCAACTTTTGTCAAAGCATCACCGTTCCAGCCGCTACAACAATGCACCCATGCCCTATGCGATTTTCTATTCCGGGCATTACGCGATCCATGGCACCGATCAAGTCAGCCGCCTGGGCCATCCGGCCTCTGCCGGTTGCGTGCGGCTGGACCCGGAAAATGCCAGTTTGCTGTTCGACATGGTGCGCGAGGAAGGGATGGATCAGACCCGTGTGATCGTGGTGCGCTGAGTCCCTCATGCCACAGCCGCGCCCGCGTTATATGGTGGGTGCGATTAAGCGCTACCCAAAGCCTTGGCATTGGGTATAGTCCTTGGGGCAAGCTGAACATAACCTCCGAGGCTGCTAATGCGCTGTCCCTTTTGCGGCAATACCGACACGCAGGTAAAAGATTCCCGTCCGGCAGAGGACCATGGCGCAATCCGTCGCCGCCGCTTCTGTCCGGCCTGCGGCGGGCGCTTTACAACCTATGAACGGGTGCAATTGCGCGATCTGGTTGTCGTGAAATCGAACGGTCGGCGCGAAGCTTTCGACCGTGAGAAATTGGAACGTTCGGTGCGCATTGCCCTGCAAAAGCGCAATATTGAACATGAACGCGTGGACCAGATGATCAGCGGTATCGTGCGCCGGCTGGAAAGCCTTGGCGACAGTGACATCCCGTCCAAGCTGATCGGCGAAATCGTGATGGAAACGCTGGCGCGGATCGACACGGTTGCTTATGTGCGCTTTGCATCGGTCTACAAGAATTTCCAGGAGGCCGATGATTTCGACAAGTTCGTATCGGAATTGCGCCCCGAGGCAAAAGAGACGGAGTAACCGTGGCAAGCGCCGCTGATCGCCGCTTCATGCGGCTGGCCATCGCCCTTGGGCGGCGCGGGCTGGGGCAGGTCTGGCCCAACCCGGCGGTGGGTTGCGTGATCGTGCGCGATGGGCGCATCCTGTCACGCGGCTGGACCGGGCCGGGCGGACGCCCCCATGCCGAAGCCGCAGCCCTTGCGCGCAACCCCGATGTGCGCGGCGCCACCGCCTATGTCAGCCTGGAGCCATGCGCCCATCATGGCCGCACCCCGCCTTGCTGCGACGCACTTGTGCGGGCTGGCGTGGCGCGGGTGGTGACGGCCCTGACCGATCCTGACCCGCGCGTGTCGGGCCGCGGCCATGCGCGCTTGCGCGCCGCAGGAATAGAGGTGGAAGAGGGTGTCGAAGCCGATGCCGCCCATGCAGCGAATGCGGGCTTTTTGCTGCGCTTGACCCAAGAACGCCCGTTCGTCACGCTAAAGCTGGCCCTGTCGTTGGATGGGCGCATTGCCACTGCTGGCGGCGAAAGCCGGTGGATCACCGGACCAGAGGCGCGGCGCGCCGTGCATGCGCTGCGCGCCTGCCATGATGCGGTTCTGGTGGGCGGCGGGACCGCGCGGATCGATGATCCCGATCTGACCGTGCGCGATTTGGGCGTAAGCCATCAACCCGTCCGCGTGGTGGCCAGCCACAGCCTGAACCTGAACCCCGACAGCCGTCTTGGCCGCAGCGCGCGCGACTTGCCGGTCTGGCTGCTGCACGCGGCGGGTCTGACCCCGCCAGCGCAGTGGACCGCGACCGGAGCGCGGTTGATCGGCTGCGCCACGCGGGGCGACAGCCTTGACCCGGCTGCGATGATGTCCGCCCTTGCGCAAAACGGTCTGACCCGCGTGCTATGCGAAGGCGGGGGGGCCTTGGCCGCAGGGCTGATCGGTGCCGGGCTTGTCGATGAACTGGTGATCTTTGCCGCAGGCAAGATGATCGGTGCAGATGGCCGCGCGGGGCTGGGGCCGCTGGGCATGGCGCGCTTGGCCGAAGCGCCGCAATTCGAGCTGATGCAAGTGCAGCGGTTGGGCGCGGATCTGTGCCAGACTTGGCGGAGGCGCTGACGCGCCACGGTTTGGTTTTAAGGGGGCTTTGCCGCCGTCACGGGTGCCGCGCGACTCTCTCTCAGGATTTCTGTGCAAGGATGAAGGGGCTTGAGTTTTTTCAGGCCCGGCGGCATGTCAGATATATGGTCGGATTTCGCAGTTTCATGCCTTTGGCGTTGGAGGAAGCGCGCAAGGCCGCCGCGCGCGGCGAAGTCCCCGTAGGTGCGGTGGTGGTTGACGCGTCGGGGCATGTGCTGGCAGCGGAGGGCAACCGCACCCGAGAGCGTCACGACCCCACGGCCCATGCCGAGATGCTGGCCATTCGCGCGGCTTGCGCGCGGTTGGGGCAGGAACGGCTGACCGGCTGCGATCTGTATGTCACGCTAGAGCCTTGTGCAATGTGCGCGCAGGCGGTGGCGCATGCGCGGATAAGGCGGCTTTATTTCGGGGCGGATGACCCTAAATCCGGGGGTGTGCTGCACGGGGCGCGGGTGTTTGCGCATGCGCAATGCCACCACGCGCCAGAGGTCTATGACGGGTTACAGGCGGCTGCCGCCAGAACGCTTCTAATATCGTTTTTTGAACAGTTACGCTGAGGCGAGGATATGTTCGAACAGGTTATAGCCTATTGTGAACGCACCGATTTTTCCTATTGGTCAGAGCCGGTGAATGCCGTCACGAATGCAGCGTTTGTGATAGCGGCAGTCTATGTCTGGCCGCAGACGAAAGGCTTGGTTCTGGGGCGTTTGCTGGCGGTCATTCTTGGGATGATCGGCCTTGGGTCTTACTTATGGCACACGCATGCCACGGGCTGGGCGGGCTTGGCGGATGTGCTTCCGATCTTGCTATTCATCTTGGTCTATATCTTTGCGGCCACGCGGGATTTTCTGGGCGCGTCGGCCTTGGTGGCCGGGATCGTGACATTGGCCTTCTTTCCCTATGCGTTCGGCTTTCGGGCTGTGTTTGGCGGCGTCATTCCGGGGGCGAATGCGCTCTATGCCAGCGTGGCGGTGTTGATCCTGGCCTACGGGCTGTGGTTGCGCCGCAGTCCGACCGGGCGCGGCTTGATGGTTGGCGCGGCGATCTTATGTGCCTCGCTTGGGTTTCGGATGATCGATGACGCGGTTTGCGCCAGCTTTCCCATTGGCAGCCATTTCATGTGGCATATCCTGAACGGGATCATGCTGGGTTGGATGATCCTGGTCTATTGCCGCCACATGCGCGCGGCCCCGCTTGCACCCCGCGTGCCATCTGGGTAAACCCGCCCAAAACCCTGTCCTGCGGAGGGCGTATGTCCGAGATTGACAATGAAACGGCGCGCAAGGTTGCGAAACTGTCGCGTATTGCGGTGCCTGAAAGCGAATTGCCTGCCTTGGCCAGTGACCTGAGCCGGATTCTGACATTCATGGAAGAATTGAACGAGGTCGATGTCGAAGGGGTCGAGCCGATGACCTCTGTCACGCCAATGCGCCTGCCACGCCGCAAGGACGGGGTGACGGACGGCGATTACCAGAACAGGATTTTGTCCAACGCGCCCGATGCGCGCGAAGGCTTCTTTGCGGTGCCGAAGGTGGTGGAATGAGCGATCTGAACAAGCTGACGCTGGCTGAAGCGCGCGACCGTCTGCGCACAGGCGATGTGACATCTGTGGCACTGACCGAAGCCTGCCTTGGCGCGATTGACGCCGCCGGGGCGCTAAACGCTTTCGTGCATAACACGCCCGATCTGGCGCTGGACCGCGCGCGCGCCGCCGACGCGCGCTTGGCCCAAGGTGATGCGCCCGCCATGTGCGGCCTTCCTATCGGGATCAAAGACCTGTTCTGCACCGAGGGTGTCGCGTCGCAAGCGGCCAGCCGCATTCTGGACGGTTTTCGCCCCGAATACGAATCCACCGTCAGCGCCAAGTTGCGCGATGCAGGTGCCGTTATGCTGGGCAAGCTGAACATGGACGAATTCGCCATGGGGTCCAGCAATGAAACCAGCGTTTACGGCAATGCGGTGAACCCGTGGAAAGTGGACGACCGCGATCTGACACCGGGCGGGTCGTCGGGCGGTTCTGCGGCGGCGGTGGCAGCGGATCTGTGTTTGGCGGCAACCGGCACCGATACGGGCGGCTCTATCCGCCAGCCCGCAGCATTTACAGGCACCGTGGGGATAAAGCCCACGTATGGGCGGTGCTCGCGTTGGGGGATTGTGGCCTTTGCGTCTAGTCTGGACCAAGCCGGGCCGATGACCAAAACCGCGCGCGACGCTGCCATTATGCTTGAAGCAATGTGCGGGCATGACCCGAAGGATTCCACCAGCGCCGATCTGCCAGTGCCGAATTTCGAGGCGATGCTGACCGGCGATATCCGTGGCAAGACCATCGGCATACCGCGGGAATACCGCATTGACGGGATGCCTGCGGAAATTGCAGCACTCTGGGACAAGGGCGCAGATATGCTGCGCGATGCGGGTGCTAAAGTGGTCGATATCAGCCTGCCGCATACCAAATATGCGCTGCCGGCCTATTATGTCATCGCCCCGGCGGAAGCGTCGTCGAACTTGGCGCGGTATGACGGGGTGCGCTATGGCCACCGCGCCAGCTTGGCAGCGGGCGATGGCATTACAGAAATGTATGAAAAAACCCGCGCAGAGGGCTTTGGCCCAGAGGTGCAGCGCCGCGTTATGATCGGCACCTATGTGTTGTCGGCGGGCTTTTATGACGCGTATTACAACCGCGCGCGCAAGGTTCGCACGCTTATCAAGCGCGATTTCGAGACGGTCTTCGCCGATGGGGTTGACGCGATCTTGACACCGGCCACGCCCTCTGCGGCCTTTGGCTTGGGCGAAATGGCCAATGCGGACCCGGTTCAGATGTATCTGAACGACGTGTTCACCGTGACCGTGAACCTGGCTGGACTGCCGGGGGTATCGGTGCCGGCCGGGTTGGACAGCGCTGGTTTGCCCTTGGGCCTGCAACTGATTGGCCGCCCTTGGGAAGAGGGCGATTTGCTGAACACGGCCCATGTGCTGGAACAGGCGGCAGGCTTTGTGGCCAAACCCGCGAAATGGTGGTAATCTCTCGAAAATTATCGAGCTTCGAGAGTTTCCCCATGCGTGTGTCCATCGCTCTAGCCGCCCTCGTTTTGGTGTCGGCCTGCACATCTTCTGCGCCTTATTCGAATGTGATCGACACTGCTGGCGGCGGTGTGGGCTTTAGCGACTACGCGCAATACATGCGTGCGCAGGAAGAATTGTCGCGCATCCGCCGCGCAGAAGCGACCACCGCGCGCGGCCAGTCGCGCCCGTTTTCGCAGGCCGCGCCCACCGGGTTCCAGCCGCAAGGGTCTGAAACGGCGCAATCGCAGGTGCCGCCGCAATCCGCGCTTGGCCAGCCGGTCGCCACGACGGTGTTGCAACCTCAGACCGTGGCACAACAGCCCCCGGCCCAGAGTTTCGGGACAGGGCAGGCGGTTGCCGCGGCCCCGACCCCGGCTCCGGCCCCACAAGGGGTCAGCACCCAAAGCTTCGAGGCGCAGCCCTTCGGCACGCCGACCCAGAACCGGGTTGTTCGCCGCGATTTCGTCCCTCAGGTGCGCGTGACGGCGGCAGAGGCGCCGGCCGCCAGCGGGCCGAACCTGTTTGTCTACGCGCTCTCGACACGGCATGCTGTTGGCGATGTGCGCTATACCCGTCGCCACCCACTGCGTTGGCGGCGTTGGGAAGCGGCCTGTGCGCAATACCCGCATCAGGATCTGGCGCAGGAAGCGTTCCTTGCCGCAGGCGGACCTGAAAAAGACCCCGAACATATGGACCCGGATGGTGATGGCTATGCCTGCTGGTGGGACCCGGCACCGTTCCGGCAAGCTGCGTCAACCGTGAAGGCGCGCGAATAAGGTGATCTGGCATCCCTCGCCAAATTACGGGCCGCGACGCGATGGGCTGCGCCCGCATATGGTCGTTTTGCATTATACCGCGATGGGCTGTGCACAAGAGGCACTTGATCGCCTGTGCGATCCGGGTGCCGAAGTCTCGGCGCATTACCTGATTGACCGGTGCGGCACCTGCTACCAGATGGTCGCAGAGGATATGCGCGCATGGCATGCCGGGGCAGGGGCTTGGGCTGGACTGCTGGATATCAATTCACGCTCTATTGGGGTGGAATTGGTCAATACCGGGGCAGAACCCTTTCCGTTCCCGCAGATGTGTGCCTTGGCCGCGCTGCTGCGCGACGTGCTGGCGCGATGGGCAATTGCGCCGGTGAATGTGATCGGCCATTCGGACATGGCACCCGACCGCAAGGCAGACCCCGGCCCGCGTTTCGATTGGCGCGCTTTGGCGCGATCAGGAGTCGCGGTCTGGCCCGACGGCGCGGCAGAGGGCAGCGATCTCGACACTAGCCTGACCTGTATCGGCTATCCGCCGGCGCAGACGGTGACGCGGCTTGCTGCCTTTCGCGCGCGGTTCAGGCCGGAAGGGCGTGGGCCCGTTACGGACGCAGATGCACGGCGGGCAGCCTATGTGGCATCAGCCTTTGAAAGGCTGCGCTGCCGCAGTTAGCGCAGGTGGCGCAAGGCCCGTGACAATTCGTCATGCAAGGCCACACGTTCTTCCGGGCTAAGAAACGCACCCAGTTCGACCGCGCGCCCACCCCCATCCAGCGTCAGGTAGTTTTCAACCGGACCGCCCTTTTCCAAAAGTGACAGCCGCACCCAATAGGGATTGGCTTGCCAATGCTGTTCAGGTTTGCGCGGGTTGGTGCGCGTGATTGCTATCATGTCGCGGGTCAGGCGCAGTTCTTCGCGTAGGCTTAGGCGTTCGCGCCCGTTGCGTTGCAGCGCATACCACAAGCCCCAAAGCGCCAGCCCGGCAAAAGGGATCAGCCCCCATAGCACCGGCGTTCCCAGCACCCCGATCAGCGGCAGCGCCAGAAGCCCCGCGCATAGCCCGATGATGGCAACAAAGCCTTCGGCCCCCATGGACAGATGCGGCGACAGCACCAGCAGATATTCCGCCCCATCCGATTGCGCCACGGCAAAGGCCCCGGGCGGGGTGCCCGAGGCCTTTGGGGATATCGTCCAGAATGCTGGCATGGTCAGGCAAGCTTAATGGGCGGCTTGCTTGTCCCAGTCCTCGCGCTTGGGCAGCTGCTCGAACGTATGCTCGGGCGGCGGCGAGGGCAGGGTCCATTCCAGCGTGTCGGCGTGTTCGTTCCAGTAGTTGTTCTGGGTCACGCGGGCCCCGCGCGTCAGGGTGTAGAAAATGACCCCAATGAAGAACAGGAAGGACCCGAAGCTGATGAACGCCCCGATCGAGCTGACATAGTTCCAAAGCGCAAAGGCTTCGGGGTAGTCAATGTAGCGGCGCGGCATGCCCTGACGGCCCAAGAAGTGCTGCGGGAAGAAGGTCAGGTTGGCGCCGATGAACATCAGCCAGAAATGGGTTTTGCCGGCCCATTCCGGGTATTGGCGGCCCGACATCTTGCCGATCCAGAAATAGATCCCCGCGAACAGCGCAAAGACAGCGCCCAGCGACATCACATAGTGGAAATGCGCCACCACATAGTAAGTGTCGTGATAGACCCGGTCGATGGGTGCCTGCGACAGCACCACGCCGGTCACACCGCCCACGGTGAACAGGAACAGGAAGCCGAAGGCCCAGAGCATCGGGGTTTCAAAGCTGACAGAGCCTTTCCACATGGTCGCGATCCAAGAGAAGATCTTGATCCCCGTGGGCACCGCGATCGTCATCGTGGCCAGCATGAAATAGGTCTGCTGGGTCAGCGACATGCCGACCGTATACATGTGGTGCGCCCAGACGATGAAGCCCAGAACACCGATGGCGATCATGGCCCAGACCATCGGCATGTAGCCAAAGACCGGCTTGCGCGAGAAGGTTGCGATCACATGGCTGATAATACCGAAGCCGGGCAGGATGATGATATACACTTCCGGATGACCGAAGAACCACAAGATGTGTTGATACAGCACCGGGTCGCCGCCGCCCGACGGGTCGAAAAAGGCGGTGCCGAAGTTCCGGTCGGTCAGCAGCATCGTGATAGCCCCTGCCAGAACCGGCAGCGCCAGAAGGATCATCCATGCGGTGATGAAGATCGACCATGCAAACAGCGGCACTTTGAACAGGGTCATCCCCGGCGCACGCATGTTCAGGAAGGTGGTGATGATGTTGATCGCGCCAAGGATGGAGGACGCGCCCGACACATGGACCGCGAAAATCGCAAGGTCCATCGAATAGCCTGCTTCGTTGGTCGAAAGCGGCGGATAAAGAACCCAACCCACGCCAGAACCAAGCTGGCCATTGCCACCGGGCGACAGGACCGAGGCCACAGCCAGCGCAGAGCCCGCCACGAACAGCCAGTAGGACAGGTTGTTCAGGCGCGGAAATGCCATGTCCGGCGCGCCGATCTGCAAGGGCATGAAATAGTTGCCAAAGCCCCCGAACAGCGCCGGGATCAGCACGAAGAACATCATCAGGATACCATGCGCCGTGATCAGCACGTTCCAGATATGCCCGTTCGGCGTGCAATCTTCCTGTGCGATTAGGCTGGCGCCTTCCATGCACATGTATTGCACGCCCGGTTCCATCAGTTCCATGCGCATGTAGACCGTGAAGGCTACCGCGATGAACCCGACAATCCCGGAGGTGAACAGGTAAAGGATACCGATATCCTTGTGGTTGGTGGACATGAACCAACGGGTAAAGAACGAGCGGTTGTCCTCGTGCCCGTGGTCATGGGTGGCTGCGTCGGCCATTGGCTACTCCAGTTCCCGTTTCCTGCCGCGCTTTTTGGCGGCTCGTTTCAGGTGCACCCGGCGAAAGCCGCGCGCCCGATTCCCTTCCATGCAGCCTAAACGGCATGGCACGGCATACTATGCTTTTAGAATGTCTGTTTTCGTGTGGCAACGAACGAAGTGACGCATATTCAATTTTTTTGATCTACATCAAGGCACCTGCCTGCCGCGGTGCAGCACAGGGCCGGTCTTTGGTCGAATCAGGGGTGGAACGTGGCGTTGAAACTGCGCTTCAAGGCGCTGTCCAGATCATCCATTGTGACCGGCAAACCCATATCGACAAGGCTGGTCACGCCATGCCCGCGAATGCCGCAAGGCACGATGCCGTCAAAATGCGACAGGTCCGGTTCCACGTTGATTGAAAGGCCATGAAAGCTGACCCAACGCCGCAGGCGAATGCCAATCGCGGCGATCTTGTCGTCGCGCGGGCTGCCATCGGGCAGGGGGGCCTTGTCGGGCCGTTCTATCCACACGCCCACTCGGCCGGGGCGAATATGGCCGGTCAGACCGAATTCGGCCAAGGTGGCGATGACCCACGCCTCTAGGTCGCGCACGAAGCAGCGCACGTCGCGCCCGCGCTTGCCCACGTCCAGCATGACATAGACCACCCGCTGACCGGGGCCGTGATAAGTGTATTGCCCGCCGCGTTTGGACGGGTAGACCGGGAAGCGGTCAGCTTGCGTCAGATCCTCGGGCTTGGCGCTGGTCCCGGCGGTGTAAAGCGGGGGGTGTTCGACCAGCCAGATGCATTCCGCGGCTTCGCCACGGGCGATGGCTTCGGCGCGGTCCTCCATGAAGGCGCAGGCGTCGGCGTAGTCGGTCAGCCCGTCCGATGTGATCCAGTCCACCATTGCGTTACCGGGGCAGAAGCCCCGCCTCCTTCACCTTGGGCAGGTTGGCCCGGCTGACGGGTATTTCCACGCCCGACGTCAGCGTCAGGATGGCCCGGTCGCCGTCGCGTCGGGCCGCGCGCACCGCGCTGAACGCCACCCAATGCGAACGATGCACCTGCGCGCCGGGCAGATCGCCGGTCTCTTTCATGGCATCGGACAGGCGCATCAGCACCATGTCCGTGCCTTTCGCGGTATGCACCCGCACATAATGATCCTCGACCGACAGGGCCAGCAGCGCGCCCCGTTTTTCCAGCGGCACACGCTGCAAAATCGCGGGGGGCACTGGTGGCGCGGGGGCGGCACTTGTTTGCTGGCGCATGATGTAGCTGATGGCCAGTGTCACCACCATTGCCACCCCGGCCACGTTCAGCACAAAGCCCGGCAGGTCCGTCGGTGCCGGAACAAACCCAAGCGTGACCGCGTTCAGGGCCAGCACGACGCCCGCCACCGCAAGCCCTGCGGCCAACCCGGCCAATGCCATCCGCAGCGCCAAAAGCGTGGGCGGCAGAACTGCGCGCAGCAGCGTAACCACCAGACTGCCGCTGCCATAGGTCGCAAACACGATCAGTGCCCAATAGCCCGCGCGGGGCAGGGGGGCCAGCAGATCGGATGTGCCGTATGGACCGACCAAAGCCAGAATCAGTGCAACAGCCCCCAAGGCCACAAGCGTGGCTGGCTGGCGGATATGGCCGCGCCATTCACGAAGCGCGGATTGCGGGCCTGCGTCATTCACGAAGTGATCCCTGTGGCTGCCGAATGCGGGCTTTAGCGGGGGGCATCCCTTTGGCAGGTCATAGCGCAGCGAAACTGAAACGCCAATTCCCAACGCCCCAACCACGGAAACTGATATGAGCATGTCCCCCATCCTTAGCGCCGCACCGATCATCCAACTGCATGTTGCCGCTGCGGTTGTGGCCATCCTGCTTGGCCCGCTGGCCCTGTATTGGCGCCAAGGCACAAGGCTGCACAAGACCGCCGGGTATATCTGGGCCTGCGCCATGGCCGTGCTGGCGTTGTCATCTTTCGGCATCCACAGCTTTGCGGTGATCGGCCCCTTCAGCCCGCTGCACGGGCTTGCGCTCTTTACTCTGTGGTCGCTTTACGAAGGCATCCGCCGCGCCCAAGCCGGAGAGATCGCGATACATCGACGCGTGTTTCGCAGCTTGTACTGGTTCGGCGTCATGATTGCGGGCCTGTTCAATTTTCTGCCGGGGCGGACCATAAACCGCGCCCTGCTGCCAGAGTCGCCAGAGCTTGGCTACGCCCTGATCGCTTTGGGCTTGGCGGTAGCGGCCGTCGCCGTGATCCGCCCTTATGCCGGTCGTCTACGGCGGCTTGTTACGATCTGGTCCTGATCCGTGCAGGCATGTTGAACTTTTCGTTACCTGCTCTGCGAAACCTGAGGTATTCTGACTGAGTCCTTTTTCTGGAGAAGTCAAATGATTGCTAAATTCAGCGTAGTTGCAGTTCTCTCTTTCAGTGTCGCGGCCTTTCCCATGCAACAAGCGCGCGCGCAGGACGGGATTGTGGGCGGCATCATTGGCGGCATCATCGGCGGCGCAATCGCCAATGGGCAGCGCAGTTCGCAACCTCAGCGCGTTGTGCGGTCTTCGGGCGTCAGTTCCGCGCAGCGCGAGCAGAACCGTTCGGTGCAGACCGCGCTCAACCATTTCGGATGGAATGTGGGCGGCGCGGATGGTGTTCTGGGGCGCAGATCGCGCGAGGGTATTTCGCAGTATCAGGTCTTTGCAGGCTTTTCCGGAACCGGCACGCTAAGCGATTTCGAACGCAATATTCTTTTGACCGCCCATCAGCGCGCCATCATGGGCGGACCGCAGGTGGCGCAGACAGTGTCTAGCCACCCTCAGGGGATGCGCGGGATGATCTTGGTTGTGCGCGACGAGATGTCGGGCCGCAGCCCGGCGCGCAGTGCTGGCAATTACGGCCTGCCCGGGCCTGTGGCCGCAGCGGTTGATGAAATCGCAGCCTCTTCCGATCCCAATGCCGAACAGCTTGTGCAGCGCGCGGGTTTTGTCCAACTGGCCGATATGAACGGCGACGGGCGCACGGATTACATTCTTGATACATCCGTGACCGGATCTGCGTTCTGGTGCTCTGCGCAGGCTTGCACCGTGCAGGCCTTCTTGTCCACGCCGGACGGATATGTGCGCAATGACTTCCAAGCGTTCAACGTGACCCCGGCCATGTTCACTTGCACGCGCGGCACTTGTGAATTGAACGACACAAACGCGCCCGTCAGCGTTGCTGCGCCTGCCGCCCCCGAGCAGCCATCGCCCACGACAGAAGTGGCGCTTTCGGTGCCTTCTGCGCAACCGGCAGCACGCAACCCCGGCACTCAGGCCGCTGGCACCGCAGAAGTTCCGAATTTTTTCGGCGGCGGTCAGGCCACGCGGTCGCTTGCCTCGCATTGCAACAAGGTCAATCTGTTGACCAGCGCCAATGGCGGTTTCACCACGCTGGAAACGATGAACGACCGCGCCGTCGTGATCGCAGAACAGTTCTGTCTGGCCCGCACCTACGCAATGGCAGATGGTGAAACCCTGATTGCCAAGGTGCAGGGCGCCACGCCCGATCAGATTGCCGCACAATGCGCCGGTTTCGCGCCCAGCCTGCAACCTCATGTTTCTGCGTTGTCGGTCAAGCCGCGTGACGAGGTGATGCGCGATGTGGGGGCCTTCATCCTGCAAACCGGCATGAACCCGGAGCAGCTTGGCGCGACGGCCCGCATCTGTCTGGCCGTGGGGTATAAACAGGATGACATGGTGCTTGCCATCGGGTCTGGCCTGTTGCTGGTCGCGATGGGGGAGCGCGCTTATGGCGAATTGATGGGCCATCACCTGACCGAAGGTTTTGGCGCCACGCAGCGTGATGATCTTTCGCTGGCATGGTATGAATTCGGGCTGGACCCGGCCAAAACCGCCGTTTTCGCGCCCATGCAGCCGGAACGTGACGACCTGCTGCGCGCCGCGGTGTTCGAGCCAGAGTCCGGGGAGGCCGAGAAAGCCGGAAGCACCGCCTTGCCCGTGTTCAGCTTGCAATAAAGCGCGGTCATCCGTCGTTGCACCGCAAGCGCGCCCCAACCGGGCGCGCTTTTTCATGTCCCGCCCGCCAGTGGCTTTTTTCCTCTTTTCAACTAGCCGCGAAATGAGTATCAGGCCGCATACCAACCACGTGCGGTCGTGGCGGAATTGGTAGACGCGCAGCGTTGAGGTCGCTGTGGGGTAACTCCCGTGGAAGTTCGAGTCTTCTCGACCGCACCATTCATTCCTTCATGTTCAGCGTGAAATGCAATGTCAGGCTATGACATGGCCCTGTTGCTGGCGTATGGCCCGTGGCCGCGCATAGAAAAAGGCGCGTCGGGTGACGCGCCTTTCGGGTCGTTCCGCGTGTGCTTACTGCGGTGTCAGGCCCCGCATCCGCTCGCCCCGCCGGCGCAACAGTTCGACCACTGTCAGCAGCGCGATAGAGATCAGCACAAGGATTGTCGCCACGGCCAGAATGGTGGGGCTGATATCTTCGCGGATGCCAGACCACATTTCGCGCGGGATGGTGCGTTGCTCTACCCCGGCGACGAACAGCACGACGACGATTTCATCGAAAGAGGTGATGAAGGCGAACAGCGCCCCCGAAATGACGCCCGGCAAAATCAGCGGCATCGTGATCTTGAAGAAATTCGTCGCGGGCGATGCCCCCAGATTGGCTGCCGCACGGGTTAGCGACTGGTCAAAACCCACCAGCGTGGCCGTCACCGTGATGACCACGAAGGGCGTGCCAAGTGCCGCATGGGCCAACACAACGCCGAAAAACGTCTGCGAGATGTTGATTTGCGAGAAGAAGAAGAACATGCCTGCCGCCGAAATAATCAGCGGCACGATCATGGGCGAAATCAGGATGCCCATGATAAGCCCTTTGGCGGGCATTTCGGCGCGCGACAGGCCAAGCGCCGCCAGCGTGCCCAAACTGGTCGACAGGATCGTTGCCGCAATCCCGATGGCAAAGGAATTGCGGATCGACCGCATCCAGCCTTCATCGCCCAAGAAATCCTGATACCAGCGCAGGGAATAGCCTTCGGGGTTCAGGGTCAGCATTTCACGGGTGAAGGTGAAGTAGGGCTGCGCATTGAAGCTGAGCGGGATCATGATCAGGATCGGCGCCAGCAGGAAGAAGAAGATCGCAAAGCAGATCACGCGGAAGGCGTAATGCCAGACCTTGTCCTTGGTGGTGTAATAGGCCGGAAGTGACATGCGCGCCCCCTTATCCGAATTTCAGGCTGTCGGTGCCGACAAGCTTGTTGAACAGCCAATACAGGATCAGCACACTGACCAGCAGCATAGACCCAAGCGCCGCCGCCAGACCCCAGTTCAAGGACGACTGGATATGGCGTGCGATTTCATTAGAGATCATGCGCCCATCTTGCCCACCCACCAGCGCGGGCGTGATGTAATAGCCAATAGAGATGATGAACACCAGCACACCGCCTGCGGCGATACCCGGCAGCGTCTGCGGGAAATAGACCCGGCGGAACGCGGTCCAAGGTGTGGCCCCAAGGCTCTTGGCGGCGCGTGTATAGCTGGGCGGGATGGTTTTCATCACCGAATATAGCGGCAGCACCATGAAGGGCAGCAGGATATGCGTCATGGCAATGATCGTGCCGGTTTGGTTATAGATCATGCTCAGGCGCTCTTCGTCGCCGATCAACCCAAGCGCGACCAGCATCTCGTTGATAACCCCTTGCCCCTGAAGCAGGACAATCCACGCACTTGTGCGCACCAAGAGCGACGTCCAGAAGGGCAGCAGCACCGCGATCATCAGCAGGTTTGCTTTGCTCATCGGCAAGCTGGACAGGTAATAGGCAATCGGAAAACCCAGCGCGAAAGTCATGAAGGTGATGACCATGCTCAACCAGAAAGTACGCCCGAACAAGGACACATAGATCTGTCGGTTCTCTGGCACCGACACGATCTCGCCCTCGGCATTGTATTCGCGGTCAAGTGCTGCCACGTAATAGGATGCGGTCAAAGGCCGACCTTCGCGCTGGATGATCTGCCAGATTGTCGTGTCATTCCACAAACGGTGCGCATCCATGAAGGCCTCTTTGTAGGGGGCCTCGAACTCGTCCACCGTGCGGGCCGTGCGCGAGATTGCGCCGCGGGCCGCTGAAATTTCGTAGTTCAGCCGCACGGCAAGCGGGCCGATCTTTTGCTCGCGGCGCGGAAGCTCTTTATCCGCCATCATGTCCCGGTAAAGCGCGGCGTAGACGTCCTCGCCGGGCAGGTCTTGCCCGTCCCAGCTTTCCAAGGCTTCAAGGGTCTGCGGCAGGGCATTGACCACGGCTGGATTGTCGACCGAACGCATCATCATTTGCATGATGGGATAGGCGAAGAAAATCAGGATGAAGGCCAGAAGCGGCGCGACAAGTCCAAATGCTGTCAGCTTGCGGCGGCGGTTTGCGCGTTCCAGCGCGGCGCGCAGCGGGCGGCCATCCGAGGTCAGCAACCGTCCCTTGCTGTCTGTTTCATTACCGATTGCGACGTCACTGCCCGATGCGTCAGACATTGCCATGGCTTCATCCTTCAGGAAATTCCGGGGGTGCCAAAAGGCCCAAAAAGGGGCGCGCATTGGCCGCGCGCCCCGATATGGAGTTCAGATTACTGAAGCATCCAGTTTGCGAAACGCTCGCGCAGCTCGTCGCCATAATCGGCCCAGAAGTCGTTATCCAGAACGATGGGGGCGAAGTAGTTGTCCGGCGCGGTCGGCATATGCGGCGCCATGTCGATGCCCAGATCGGCATGCTGACCCACCAGTGCCGCGGACGAAGCGCGCGCCGGGCCATAGCTGATGAACTTGGCTTGGTCTGCAAGACGCTGCGTGTCGGTTGCGAACATCAGGTAGTCCATGACCGCATCGACATTCGGACCGTCGGCCGGCACGACCCAGCCGTCCCATTCCACGATCTGGCCGTCCCAGACGATTGCGGCATCCATGCCTTCGACCTCGATCGCATCGAACATGCGGCCGTTATAGCCGGTTGCAAACGCGACTTCGCCATCTGCCAGAAGCTGCGGTGCTTGCGCGCCTTCAGTCCAGAAGATGATCTCATCCTTGATGGTATCGAGCTTCGCGAAAGCACGGTCTACACCTTCCGGGGTCGCCAGCACGTCGTAGATTTCGTCGAGTGCTACGCCATCGGCATAAAGTGCCCATTCCAGGTTCGTGCCGGGGCGGTCTTGCAGCGCGCGCTTGCCGGGGAAGTTTTCAAGGTCGAACAGATCCTCAATCGAGTCGGGCTGTTCCCCTTCAAACGCACCGGGGCGCACGGCCAGAATGGTCGAATACACGATCTGCGGGATGAAGCAGTCACCAAGGCTGCCGGGCAGGAAGTCTTCGCTGGCGGGGGTGCCATCGGGGGCGGGGGCCAGCATCTCGTCATGGTCGATTTCGAGGATGATGCCTTCGTCACAGGCAAGCTGTGCATCCGACGGCAGCATGTCGACCAAGTCCCAGGTGACGTTACCTGCCTGGCTTTGAGCGCGCAGACCAGCCAGAGCGTTTGCCGAACCATCGTCGTTAATGATTGTCACATTGGGATTCGCGGCCATGTAGGGCTCGTGATAGGCGCGTTGCTGGCTGGCAGTGTAAGCGCCGCCCCATGACACCACGGTCAGCGAGACCGAGTCTTGGGCCGCAGCGCTCAGCGCTATCATGCTTGCCGCCGAACTTAGCGCAATTAACTTGAACTTGTTAGTCATTCGTAACCTCCTAGGTTTTTACGATACCGGTCTTTGCCGGTTCGTTTGCTTGCGTACCCGAGTCTTCGGGCATGCAATTCTTGGCCGCGCTGGCGTCAACCGAAGTCGAGCGCGCGGCAATCTGTCGGCATCCAGCCGATTTCGATCATGTCGCCCGGCTTGTGACGCACCTGATCGGGTGCATTGCGGGTTTTCATGATGAAATTCTCGTTTCCGGCCACTTTCAGGCGCGTGCGGAACACGTCGCCCATATAGATGAATTCCAGAACCTTGGCCTTGATCGTGTGGGCGTCGGCGTTCAGCCGATCCTTGTTGGCCTCGACCCGTTCGGGGCGGATTGAAACGCGCGTGCGTTCGCCAACCTTCGACACGTTGACCGGCTTGGCGTCGATCAACTCGCCGCCATCCAGTTCCACGACGCAATGCTCGCCCTTGATCTCTTTCACAACACCATCCAGAGTGTTGTTCTCACCGATAAACTGCGCCACGAAGCTGTTTTTCGGGGCTTCATAGAGCACATCAGGCGGATCAAGCTGCTGGATGCGCCCATCATCGAACACCGCCACGTTGTCGGACATGGTCAGTGCTTCGGTTTGGTCATGCGTCACATAGACAGTGGTGATGCCCAGATCATGCGCAAGGCGTGTGATCTCGAATTGCATGTGCTCGCGCAGTTGTTTGTCCAGTGCTCCAAGCGGTTCATCCATCAAGACCAGTTCAGGTTCGAACACAAGCGCGCGGGCCAGTGCGATACGCTGCTGCTGACCACCGGAAAGCTGCGCGGGACGACGATTAATGAAATCGCCCATCTGCACCATGTCCAGCGCGCGCTTGATCTTGGCTTCGCGATCCGACTTGCCCATGCCGCGCACTTCCAGCGGAAAAGACAGGTTTTCACCCACCGACATATGCGGGAACAGCGCGTAATTCTGGAACACCATGCCGATGCCGCGCTTATGTGGCGGCACCGAGTTGATTGGCTTGCCGTCCAACAGAATCTCACCGTTGGTGGCGGTCTCGAACCCGGCCAACATCATCAGGCAGGTTGTCTTGCCAGAGCCGGATGGCCCAAGCATTGTAAGGAATTCTCCCTTTCCGACTGAGAGGTTCAAATCTTTGACGACAAGTGTTTCGCCATCGTAACTCTTTTGAACTTTGTCGAATACGACGAAGCCATCCTGCGATGCAGATGCGCTCACGCTTATCTCCCTGTGTGGACCGGCGGTAATCCGCTCTCTTCCTGTTGTCGAGTAAAACGAACCGAGTTTGGCTTTGCAACCGATAACTTGAATTTGGTGGCTGGAGCCCCGTTTTCGGGCTGATGTTCTGAATGTTATGTGCAGTTGGGCCTAAACGACTGCGAAAAACGACGGTTTTGACAAAAAAGCGTCACCCGTGCAGTCCATATTTTGAGGTCATGCAACGCGCGCGGACAAGAGTAGCGCCAATCGTCCGCAAGGCGCGCCCGGTCGGTCAAGCCGCCGGGCGCGCTTCGGAACCCGGTTTACAACCCTTTGGCGCGGTAGCTATCTGCTACCCGCGTGATCGATACGATGAAGGCTGCCGTGCGCAGATCTGCGACATCGTCGCGGCGATGCCATTCTTCTGAGATCGCCTGATAGGCGGTGCGCATCGTGTCATCCAGACCCGAACGCACCAGTTGCAATTCATCGGCACCTTGCAGGTATTTTTTCTTGAAATCGGGTGCCAGCTCCCATCCAAGTTGCTTATCGGCAGAGAGGCGTTCCAACTCGCGCACCAGTGCCATTGCATGCGCTTCCTCGTTGCGGCGTTGCATGCGCCCGAAGCGGATATGCGACAGGTTCTTGACCCATTCGAAATAGGAAACCGTGACCCCGCCTGCATTGGCATAGAGATCGGGAATGATGACGATCCCCTTGTCGCGCAATATCTGATCTGCGCCTGCGGTGATCGGGCCGTTTGCGGCTTCGATAATCAACGGCGCGCGGATGCGGTCGGCATTGCCAAGATTGATGACGCCTTCCAAAGCCGCCGGGATCAGGATGTCGCAGTCTTCTTCCAGAACTATGGCGCCTGCCTCGACAAAGGTCGCTGACGGAAACCCTTTGATGCCGCCATACTGCCTGATCCACTCGCGGACCGCATCCGGGTCCAGTCCGTCTTCGTTCAGGATCGCGCCATCGCGCTCTATGATTGCCGTGATGATTGCGTCATCTTCCTCGCGCAGGAACTTGGCGGCATGATACCCCACATTCCCCAAACCTTGTACGATCACCCGCTTGCCCGCAAGGCTGCCGGTCAGACCCGCTTTGGCCATGTCGCGGGGGTGGCGAAAGAATTCCTGCAACGCGTATTGCACGCCGCGTCCCGTTGCTTCCACCCGGCCCTTGATGCCGCCGGAATTCAGGGGTTTGCCGGTGACACAGGCGCGCGCGTTGATGTCGGTTGTGTTCATGCGCGCGTATTGGTCTGCGATCCAGGCCATTTCGCGTTCGCCCGTGCCCATATCCGGGGCGGGGACATTTTGCGCCGGATGAATCAGGTCGCGCTTGGCCAGTTCATAGGCGAAACGGCGCGTGATCTGTTCCAGTTCATGTTCTTCATATTTGCGCGGGTCGATGCACAAGCCACCCTTTGACCCGCCAAAAGGCGTTTCGACCAAGGCGCATTTGTAGGTCATAAGGGCTGCCAGCGCCTCGACCTCGTTCTGGTCCACCTCTGGCGCGTAGCGGATGCCGCCTTTTACCGGTTCCATATGTTCGGAATGCACCGCGCGGTAGCCCACGAAGGTTTCAATTTTGCCGCGCAACCGCACCCCGAACCGCACCGTGTAGGTCGAGTTGCAAATCTGAATCTTGTCTGCCAACCCCGGCGGCAGGTCAAGATATCCGACCGCGTGGCGGAACATGATATCCACATTCTCGCGAAAGCCCGGTTCTGTCATGTCGCGCATCAAATCCTCCGGTTGCAGACGCTTACTCTGCGTCAATTTGCTATCTTGATTCGGACAGTAACAGGTTAACGGCATCGCGAAACCCTGCTGCACAGGTGTTTTGGGCGACTGGCCCGCAGGGCGGAAAGTTCAGTCCGTTTCCCTGAAAATTGGCTAAATTGCGGTGAAATCGCACTGGAATTCGCCCCAGAAAAGCCACGGAGCAGACGCGCTTACATGTTGATTGTGATGCTTCGCGCCCAGGGCAGCTTGCCTATGGCGTTTGTAAGCAAGGTGTATGTACTGAGTTCTATGGCAGGTTCTGTCGGGTCACTTCGCAAGCTATATAAGCGGGTGATATCGGGTTTCGCACGGTCACAGGATGGAGCAGTCCTTGTTTTTGGCCTTATCATTTTTGTGCTTGTTCTGATGGTCAGTGGCCTGGCCTTTGACGTTATGCGCCATGAGCATGAGCGCGTGCGACTGCAAGGCACGTCGGATCGCGCCGCGTTGGCAGCCGGATCTATGATGAACTCCAACATGACCATGAGCCCCGAAGAATTGGCGCAGGCTTATGTCGATGCCGAAGGGCTAGGGGCGCATTTTGAGGGGCGGAGCACGGTTGGCGGCAATCAGATAATCGGACGCAGCGTATCCGTCGCGCCTGCGGGCAGAATGAATACGATGTTCATGCGCCGCGGAGGTGGTGACAGCTTGGACATGGTCGCCCCGGCCCGTGCAATCGAAGCGCTGGACAATCTAACGGCAGAGGTCGCGATGGTGCTTGATGCTTCAACCTCCATGGAAGATTCGGGCATGATGCCGACGCTGCGAACTGCGGCAGAGCAATTCTCTTTCGAAGCCATCGCGACCCATATCCGCAACACATCGTTGCGCTTGGTCGAATAACTGGTGCCTGAAACTGCGTCTTATTCGCACGCGTTCAGCCACATTATTGTCTTTTAATCGCCATGTTTGCGCGCCTCATCGCCGCAAAAAAGCCATTTGCCGGGCGCAGTAAGGCCACATGGAAGCTGCTAGCCGCCTTACTCCGTTCTGCCGACGGGGGGGCACATGAAAGGGGTTGGTAATGAGACAGTATATAAGGCCAAAATGGCCTATGCGCGCTGCGTTTGCGCGGGCCGCACATACCTATTCGCGCGCCGAGGATGGCGCAGTTCTTGTCTTTGGTCTGATCATTTTCGTCTTGATGCTAATGGTCAGCGGCCTTGCCGTGGACGTAATGCGCTACGAGAATGAACGCGTGCGCTTGCAGGGCACGTCCGATCGGGCGGTGCTGGCGGCGTCGTCGCTGAAAAACAGCAATGTGACGATGACCCCGACCGAGTTGGCGCAAGCCTATTTCGACGCCGAAGGGTTGGGGCAGTTTGCAAGTGGCAATATCACTGTGTCCGGAACACCCGAAACCGGGCAAACGGTGCGTGTGACGCCCTCGGGGCGGCTGGACACCATGTTCCTGCGCATGTCGGCGGTGGACCACCTTGACATGTCCGCACCCGCGGCCGCTGTCGAGGGGATCGGCTCTGCCGCCAAGACCGAGATCGTGATGGTGCTTGACGCGTCGGGCTCTATGGGCAGCACCACGTCTACCGGTCGCACGCGACTGGATGAAATGAAGCTTGCCGCAAAGTCCTTTGCGTCTGAGATATTGCAGAATAGTGATCCAGAAAACGTGTCCTTGTCACTTGTGACCTATGATTCCTGGGTGCTGCCCGCGCCCGGCATGATTAATCATATGCTCAACGTCGACGGCACGGGGGCTTGCCTGGAATTCGACGACTGGGCCGATCTACGTCAGGGCAACGGCCCGCCGCCGCATAGCAACGCCGGTGGTAATGGCAATGGTAACGGGAACGGGAACGGCAACGGATGGGGTGCTGGTGGCACGCCTCCACCATTCCAGAATGGTGGCTCACCCGGCAACGGCAATGGTCCGCCTTGGGCCTCTGTTGGGCAAAACAGCACCAATGCGCCCGCGACGCGTCGGCACTGCTCGACTAATGCGACCTATGAGATCAAGCCGATGATCAACGATCTGACCACCTTCGAGACCCACATCGATGCGATCACCACGCGGGGCACAACCTCGATCGATTTGGGCGCGCGCTTTGGTGCGATGCTGCTGGACCCGGACATGCGCGATTACGTCACCTCGCTGGTCGATGCCGGAACCCTGCCGGAAAGCATGCGCGGGCGTCCCTTTGACTGGGATGAAGAGGGGGTCAACCGCGTGATGGTGCTGCTGACTGACGGGCAGAACTGTTGCGGCAGCCGGTTCAGCCGGGCCGTGCAGGATGACAACACACTTGCGGTCTGCGAAGGGATGCGCGCCAATGGCGTGACGGTTTACACCGTTTCGTTCGAGGCACCACAAGGCGCGATCGATTTGCTATCTGAATGCGCGTCGTCGCCCAACCACTTCTTTAACACGGGTGGGGATGCTTTGGTGGCCGCCTTCGATGCGATTGCCACGAATGTGCAGGTCCAGTCACTGCGACTGACCGAATAGAGACGGATCACCCGGCGCGGCGGCCTATGAGGTGCCGCGCCGCCAACGCGTCACGGTCCTTTCCAAAATTTGCCGTAATCATCTGTATTTCTGGTTCATGCGCTCGGATTGCCGCGCGTATGGAATAGATGGATAAGACTATGAGTTTTTTGATGAATTCGTTCCGGACTTGGGCAAAAAGACAAGATGGTGCCGTTACGGTTGAATTTGTCGTGATCGTGCCCTTTCTTTTAAGCCTGTTCTTCGCCTCGGTCGATGTTGGCGTTTCCATGTTGCGCCAAGTCATGCTGGACCGCGCCACTGACCTTGCCGTGCGCGAGGTGCGGCTTGGGCGTGTACCGGATGACGGATCGGTGACGATGGCGCAGCTAATCTGCGAACGCACGATGCTGCTGCCGGATTGTATCAACAATATTGCGGTGGAAATGCAGCCCATTGACACCAGCACCTTCGCCGGGCTGACGCCCACGGTGCAATGCGTAAACCGTGAATTGAACCTGACGCCCTCTGTTGCCTTTAATGTCGGCTCTGGCGGTAGTGCGCAGGAATTGATGCTGATCCGCACCTGTGTGGCCGCAGAGCCGTTCATCCGGTTGACGGGCTTTCTGACCGCGATGCCGATCAATGAAGATGGTGAGTATGTTGTTGTTTCACGAGGAGTTTTCGTCAATGAACCTGCTTGAGAAAAGCTTGCGCTCCATTCGTGACTTCACGGCGGATTCGCGCGCCGCTGTCACCGTCGAACTGGTGCTGGTGGTGCCGCTGTTGATCTGGGCGTTTTTCGCAACCATGATCTTCAACGATGCCTATCGCGCCCGCACACAGGCACAGGCCGCAGCACTGCATATTGCCGATGCAATTTCGCGCACAACCACGATTGTTGACGATGCCTATCTGGAAGGAATGAATGACGTCTATGACTTCCTGATCGCGGATAGTCAGACATCGCGCTTGCGCATTACCTCTGTTGTCTGGGACCGTGACACCGACCAACCGCTGGTCCTGTGGTCCTATGGCACGCGTGGCATGAATGCTTTGCCTGATAACACGTTTCAACTGATGTCAGCTGGCGACATGGGCGCCCTTCGAGAATTGATGGATGGCGAGGACGGCACCGACCTTGTCGCGGGCTTTACGCAGATGCCAAATAACGATCTGCACAATCGTATTCCTCCGGTCATGCCGGGCGAAGCTCTCATCTTGGTGGAAAGTTTCACGATGTGGGAAACACCGCTGCGTGGCGTGTTCCTTGGCTTCGACATTCTGGAAAACACCCGTCTTAGCCCGATTGCGGTTGTGCGCCCGCGCTTTTCGCCCTTCATCAATTATGAGGGCGCGATGGATGCGGCGCCCCCCGATGCAGATGAATTTGACGGCACGCCGCCTGCGCCTGTCACTGACCCGGATGCCGATCCGGTTGACCCGGATGACCCCGCGGATCCCGTTGATGTGGTTTCGACTGATTTTACCAGCGGGGCGAACCCCGGCTGGTCCAGCACGCAGACGACTCAAGCCGTGAATAACGGTTCTGGAAGCTCCAACGTGGGAACCTATCTTGGGCCCTTCGGGAATGAAACCCGCCGCGCGCCGCTGACATTTACCAACACCTTCAGCCAGGACATGACAGAGGCGACATACGAATTCGGCCTTGTGCTTTTTGGGTCTTGGGACGGTTATAGTCCTGATTGGAGCCATCCTGAAGGCGAATCCATGATCCTGAGTGTGAATGACGAAGTGTTCGCCTTCGAGGTGTTTGCGCACCGGCCATGGGGTCTCCATCAGCGTGACCGCAGTCACGACCTGAATACCTCCGAGGTTCGTGTGCGAACGCGAATGTCCCTTGAAAACGGTGATATCGACCTTGATGGAAATGGGTGGGCTGACCAAATCTGGAGGCTGACTGTCCAGGTCTTTGCCCCGACGCCAACTGTTTCCATCGGTTTTGCCGCAAACACGAATGAGCCGACTTCCAACGAAGGCTTCGGGATTTCCTACATGCGGCTTGCCGCGACCCCCGGCCAACCCACTCCGCCGCGTTGGTTGGCGGACGCCAGCACGCGCCTTGGTGTGGACAACCTGACCGGTTTCGGTGTGCAAGATGGGTGCTTCGAGCCCAACGATCCGGCGCAGGGTTTGATGCTGGGGAATAGCGACCTATGGGGTGGGCCTATCCGGATGACACGCAATGTCGGGGGCGATACGTCGCTGAGGGACTGCCGCAGCGACGGCCTAGGCTTTTTCGATGCGTCGCCGCTGATGGTGTTGAAGTATGAGAATGATACCGGCAATTGGGCTAATAATCGCTTACGGATTCGCACAGATGATGGGGCCGATGGCTTTGATTGTGATGCGACCCTTCTGATACGCGATCCCAATGACCAGTGGCAGTTTGTGGATGACCTTGCGGGGTTTGGCTGGAATGCCGGGCTGGAACTGGCACATGCACAAAGCGGAAATTACACGATTTGGGCGGGCAGGTTTGGTCGGGGCACCTGCGAAACTCAAATCGTGTTCGAGCATTACTGACGCAAGGCCCGATTGTGCAAAGGCGGGGCGTAAGGCAAGATCGCCTTGCGCCTCGGATCATTCCGGGGCTAGGGTGTTGGTGTCTCGGAATTGGTAAATGACATGCGCCGTGCAACCTTGATCTTATGCCTCTGCGCTGGGCTTGCCGCCTGTGTGACAAGCCCTGACTTGCCGCCCGCAGAGCGGCAGGCACAGGGCAACGCGCCGCGCCTTGTGCCGATTTCGGGATTGCTTGACCAAGCCGCGCGCCGGGATGATGTTTTGCCGGTCAGCCTTGCCGCGGCACCACAAGCGCGCGCGGCGGCGCTGCGCGCGCGCGCGTCCAGCTTGCGCGGCCCAGTCATTGCACCGTCAGACCGGGCGCGGCTTTTGTCATCTGGACCGCGCCTGCGCTAAGTCTCGATCCGGGCCAATGCCTGCGCTTCCTGCGGGCGCAGATTGCAGCGATTTATCTGGGCTGTATGAATGGAAAACACCACGGCGCGGCTGACTGGCAAACGCAGCAGGCATTGCCGTTCCGAGCGGATGAAATCCCCACCATCGCGCTTGTCCTTCGGGGCGAATTCTGGCCGTGGCTGATACAGCGCGGGGTTCGTGTAGCGCAACAGGTTGGCACGCCAAAGCGGCTGCTCTGGGCGGATGGCATCAAACATGCGTTGCACGCGCGCGCCCATCTGGCTGTCATAGCTGGCCACTGGCATGTGGATGCGCAGCAAGGGTTTGCCCAGTTTCTCCGACAAGGTCCAGCTTGACGGAAAGCACAGCACTGCGCCGGTCAATATGTGTTCGGCAGCACCGTCTGGCTTTTGCAAGATGCAGAAATCCTCTTGCAACAAAAGGCCAAGTGTCCGCAGCGGTTGATCCCTTTCCAACGCGACAGCACGGCCATCGGGGCAGGTGGCGTGGCCCGGTGTGATGGTAAAGCCAAGGGCAGGCAGATCGTGCAACACCGCGTCCAGCAATTCGGCAGCGGCCGCTTGGGCCTGCGGCAGGCAGGCCAGCACATCGGCGGGGCGTTCGGCCAGAAGCCGCGCGCGCTCTGCCATTTGTGCGGCATAAACGTCCGAGATCAGCAGCCAGTCGGCCCGCGGCAGCGGCATCACGCCGGGCAGGCGGTGGCGCTTAGTGTCCACCCAAGGGGCAAAGGGCAAGCGGGCGTTCAGGATCATGCCCTATCGCTACCGCGCCCGCGCGCGACCCGCCATAGCATTTTCTTGCGTGCTGTGGGATTTCGCGGCAGCATGGCACATATGAACGCGCCCGAATATACGCTTGGCATCGAAGAGGAATACCTGCTGGTCGATGCCGAGACCTGCGCCTTGGTCGATGTGCCCGATGCGCTGATGCATGATTGCGTGCAGGCGCTGGGCGATCAGGTCTCGCCAGAATTTCTGGCCTGCCAGATTGAAGTCGGCACCGGCGTCTGCGCAAATATTGCCGAAGCGCGCGCCGATCTGGGCCATCTGCGCCGCACGATTGCGACTTGTGCCGCGCAATACGGCATGGCGCCCTTGGCGGTGTCCTGCCATCCGTTTGCAGATTGGCAGTCGCGCAAGCGCACCGAAAAGCCGCGTTATGATGAGCTTGCCCGCGATTTGGGCGGCGTCGTCCGGCGGATGTTGATCTGCGGCACACATGTGCATATCGGCTTGCCGGATGACGATCTGCGCATGGATACCATGCGCCAGTTCAGCTATTTTTTGCCGCATCTTCTGGCGCTCTCGACCTCTTCGCCTTTCTGGGGCGGTCAGGATACGGGACTGAACAGTTACCGGCTGTCGGTGTTCGACAACCTGCCGCGCACGGGCCTGCCGCCGGACTTTCCTGCTTATGCCGAATATCGCCGCTCGGTCGATATGCTGATCGATGCCGGTTTGATCGAAGATAGCTCGAAAATCTGGTGGGACATCCGGCCTTCGGCGCGGTTTCCCACAATCGAATCGCGGATTTGCGACGTTATGCCGATTATGGAGCACACGCTGACGATTGCCGCGATGGTGCAGTCCATTACACGGATGCTGGTGGAACTGCGCCGCCGTAACCAGCGTTGGCGGATTTATGACCGCTTCCTGATTGCCGAGAATCGTTGGCGCGCGCAACGCTATGGCCCGCGCGAAGGTTTGCTGGATATCGGGCGCGGTGCGCTGGTTCCGATGGGCGAATTGGTGGCAGAACTGATCGAACTGCTGGATGCCGACGCTATGGCGCTGGGCTGCCTGAACGAATTGCGCGGGGCGCAGGATATCGTGGCGCAGGGCACCAGTTCCGAACGCCAACGCGCGGTTTTTGCGCGGTCCGTAGAGGATGGCGCAGACACGGCAGAGGCTTTGCGCGCAGTGGTGCGCGCGCTCATCTCGGAATTTACCCAAGGACTTGCTTAAAGCCGGATCACGGAAATTAACCGTCCGTAATCCGCCTGTCCTTCGTGGCAGGACCGGCGGTAGGAATAGAACGCCGCCGGGTTGGCATAAGTGCAATGCCCGGTCCAATGCGCATCGACCCCGGCCGCGCGCAGCCGCGCCAGTCCAAAGCCGGGCAAATCGAACTGGTAGTGCCCATTCTCGCCATTGGCAAAAAACCGCATATGGTCCGGGTCTTCATCCATGAAGCGTTCCAGAAATTCCTGCCCCACCTCGTAATTGCGCTGGCTGATGCAGGGGCCGATGACCGCCGTGATCCCCGCCCGCGTGGCGCCAAGGGCGAGCATCGCGTCGATGGTTTCTTCCAGCACCCCATCTATCGCACCGCGCCATCCGGCATGGGCTGCACCGACCACGCCCGCCTGCGGGTCGGCGAACAGCACGGGCTGGCAATCTGCGGTCAGGATCGCCAGCGCCAGCCCCGGCGTGGCCGTCACCACAGCATCGGCACGCGGGCGGTCTGCATCTGCCAAGGGCGCGTTGATGCTGGCGACATCGGCGGAATGAACTTGATGCACGGTAACAAGCGCGGCGCTGTCCACGGCCATGGCGTCGGCCACGCGGGCGCGGTTCATGCGCACACTGTCGCTTTGGTCGGATGATCCGGGGCCGCAGTTCAGCCCCGCGAAAATGCCCGAAGACGCCCCGCCACGCCGGGTAAAGAACCCGTGCCGCAAGGGGGCAAGCGCATCAGAGGTGATGATTTCCAGTGTCACGTCACCTGTCCAAAACCGGGCGGTTGCAGCGCGCCTTGGGGGTATAGCCCCAGCGCCTTGAATAGCTGACCCATTTCCGCGGCCTCGGTCAAGCGCCGATATGCTGCAAGATGGTTTTCGAGTGCCGCGCCGGTCAGGTTGCGCGCCAAAGCTTCGGCACGTTGCGCGATACCCAGACGTGCAAGCAATGCGCCTTGCGGGGTCAAGGTTGTGGCGGCCAATGGCGTGGCAGCGGCAAGCGCGCGGAAATCTACATGCGCGGTCAGATCGGCTTCGCCCGGATGGGCCAGCGGCGCATCTTTCTGCTGCCTCCAGATGGCTTGCAACGTGTCGCCCGCGCTGCCCCAATCGCCGTAATCCACGATCAGCGCGAAACCACCCTGCGCCGCGATCCTTGTGCTGAGCGCATCGATCACCGGCAAAGCGGGGGCGCAGGTTTCGACCATCGCGCCCTCTGTCGTTTGGTCCAGCCTGTCGTCCAGCGCGGCCAGCGGTGCGGGGGGGGATAGGCCAAAGGTCAGCGTATCCCCCTCCAATCCCACGACACGTTCGGCCCAGCCCTTCGGGTGGCGCAGGAATTGGCGGATGGGCAGCGCGTCGAAGAATTCATTGGCCACTATGAAAAGCGGTTGATCTGCGGGCAGGGTATCGGCGCTGTCATGCCAAACTGCGCCCGGCACCCGCTGTGCCTGTGCTGAGCGCAACACGGGAGAGGCCTCTACCAGATGCACTTGCGCGCCCGCCTGAAACCCCGGCACCTTCGCGGTGGCGCGCAGAATATCGGCCATCAGCGTGCCGCGACCGGGGCCAAGCTCTGCCAGGGTAAACGGGCTTGGCGCGCCTTGGTCCATCCAGACTTGCGCGATCAGCAGCCCCAGCACTTCACCGAACATCTGGCTGATTTCCGGGGCTGTGGTGAAATCACCCGCCTGCCCCAGAGGGTCGCGGGTGATGTAGTAGCCATGGCGCGGATGCAGCAGGCATTGCGCCATATACTCGGCCACGGTGATTGGCCCTTGTGCCGCAATCTGACGGCGCAGGATGTCGGCAAGCGCGGTCATGTCGGCTCTTTGGCCTGCCGCGCGCGCCATATTAGTGCCAGCCCGATCGCGATCATCGGCAGTGACAACACTTGCCCCATGCTGACGCCCAATGGCCCAAGCGTCAGCACATGCCCCAGCGGGTTATCGGGCGTGATGAACTGCGCGTCCGCCTGTCGCCAGAACTCTACCGTGAAGCGCGCCAGTCCGTAGCCCGCCGCGAAGGCCCCTGTCACCAGTCCCGGCTGGCGCAACGCGCCGCGCCGCCAAACCAGAAACGCCAGCACCGCGAACAGAACCGCACCTTCAAGCGCGGCCTCGTAAAGTTGCGTTGGGTGGCGCGCGCAAATCGCGCTTGGCCAATCCCATGGGCAATTTTGCGCGGCAGGGCCGGGGAAAATGACCCCCCAAGGGGCCAGTGTGGGCCGCCCCCAAAGCTCTGCATTGATGAAATTGGCCACCCGTCCCAGCCCGATGCCAATGGGCGCGACCAGCGCCATCGCATCGGCCAGTTGCAACGGCGGCACACCATGGCGGCGACAATAAAGCAGCCCTGCCACAAGCACCCCCGCACCCCCCCCGTGAAAGGACATGCCACCTTCCCAGACCCGCAGAATTTGCGACGGGTATTCAAGGTAATAGCCCGCCTGATAGAATAGCACAAAGCCAAGCCGCCCGCCCAGAATGACCCCGATGATGACCCATGTCAGCAGCCCCTCGACCTTGGCCGGCGCCATTGGCGCGGTGTTTGCCGGCCATAGCGCAGGTCGCGCCATCAGCCGTTGGATAATCCACCAGCCCAGCAGGAACCCCGCGATATAGGCCAGCGCATACCAGCGCAGCGCCAAGGTGAAACCACCGATATCGATCGAGAAAATCTCGGGGCGCAGGTCAGGGAAAAGAATGGCAAGCGACGTCAGCATATGGTCCAATCCGGGCAAGGGTTGCGACTGTCTGGCGCGGCGCGCAAGGGGAAGTCAACCTTGCGTTTCGGTTGGACAGGTCACATATCAGGCAAAAGCGTTTGTAAAGGACATCGCCATGCAAAGCCGCAACAAGATTTTGGACGACATGTCGCAACTGATGACCAATGCCATGGGCGTGGCTCAGGGCGCGCGCACCGAAGCAGAAACCGCGATGAAGAGCCTGCTTGACCGCTGGCTGGCCGACCGCGATTTCGTCACCCGCGAGGAATTCGACGCCGTGCGCGGAATGGCGCAAAAAGCTCGCGAAGAAAACGCGGCGCTTCTGGCCCGGATAGAGGCGCTGGAAGCTGCGAAAAAATAGCTCGCACGGACATCTGCGCCGCGCCCTGAAGCGACATGACAGGGCGCGGTCAAAGCCGCTCGTTACTGACCCAGCACGGCGCTGAGTTCTTTGGATGTGCTGTCCAGTTCGCGCTCCAGTTCTGCACGTTGCGGGCGCAGAGCGGCAATTTCAGTATCAATCGCGTCAACACGTTCGCGGCGTTCGGCATTCGCGTCGCTGTCATCACCCAATTGAGCGATCAGCCGCGCCAGACGGTCTTGATCGGCGATTAGTTGCGCTTCCATAGCCTGTGTGCGGGCGATCTGGTCTTCCAAGTCGGCCTGTTCGTTGCGCAGGGCGCGCAGTTGCTTGAACACTGCGATTGTGTCTGGCGACGGCATCCGCCCTTCCCAATAAGCCAGATCATCGAGTGACAGTTCCAGCAGCGCCAAACGGGTGCTGGTTGTCCTGCTCTCGACCACAGCGAATGCCGTGATTTCGCCACTCGGCGCGTCCACGTTAAAGCGCGTGGCGTCCAGTTCAGGTGTGCCGCCCGTGGTCTGCATGTCCCAACCTGCGCGGCGCGGATGCAGCAAGGTCAACGTGCGCGCGCCGCTTTCCGCCCCCTCTATCCGGTAGGTGGTGGTTAATTCCACGCGTTCGCGGGCCACAAGGACGCCATCCGTCACTGTGGCTTCGGTGATGCGGGTGCGCTCGTTCCTGTCCTCACGGATTGTTACGGCGCTGTCTTCGGCAAATTCTACCAAGGCGCTGTCGCCGGGGGCCAGTTCCGGCATAAGCGCATCGCCGGCATGGCCGCGTGCGGCATCATAAACGGTCACGACTCCGGCGGGCAGACGCAGGGGCAGGGGGTTTTCGACCTCTAGCGCCATCATCGGATGGGTGGCATAACTGCCGCCGCGATACAGGGTAAGACGCGCCGTCGTGGCCTGTTCTTGCAAGAAGGGCAGGCTGAGCATCTGGCCGCTGGCCAATGTCACCGGCTCGGACAGGGTGTAGGCAGAAAAGCTGGCGCCTTCGGTCATCGTAATTGGCGCGGCCTCTACCATCGGGGCATCGGCGAAGCTGCGGGCCATGGCGCTTTCTGCCAGCATCGGCGCGAATTGGGGCGCCTTTTCGCGTGGAGCGTCAGTCCGCTCGTAAAGTCGCGCATCCAGTGCGCGCACAGCCCCCGTGGCCAATGTCAAAGACACGGCCTCCCAATCCTGCCCGGTGGTGTTTTCCAAAACGGCCCAGCCAGTGAGTGCCAGCCCGCCCGGTCCTTCGACCGCACGCCAGGCGGTTTTCCAAACGGGCGCGGGTTGCAGCCAGCCAAGGCTAATTTCGCGCGGGCTGGTGTCGGCGCTCTCTATCATGACTTCGATACGGCTGGCGCGGCCTTGCGCGCGGATCGCATCCAGGGCGCTTGCCAATGCGGCGCGGTCGGCACCGTCCTGCAAAACCAATGTTGTCGCGTCATCGAGCGGAAGTTGCACGATCTGCCCTTCGTCGTCCATGAGCGACACGGCCACGCAGCCCGCGCGTCCATCGTCGCAGGGCGTGGGCTGGGTGCCCATCAGCCGCCCTTCTAGCGTTGCCGCGCGCCGGGTCAGCCGTGCCGGTGCGCCTTGCATGGCGGCAATCAGCGCGGTCAGGTCCGACAAGGCCTCTGGCGGAAAGGGCAGGGTGGCGAAGGCATCGTCCAACCCGCCCGGCCCTGGCAGTGTCAGGCGCGGGCTCGCGCCCGACGGGTCTGCCACGCGCAGCGATTTCAGGAAATCATTCATATCGCTGCGCCGTAGGGTCAAGCGCAGGCCGTCCGCGTCTATCTGGCCTTCGGCCTCTAGCATCGCGACCCCGGCGGTCGAAAGTGTGACCGCCCGCAACTGGTTTTCGGCCATGGCGGGCGTGGTCAGGGCAGAACAGAGTAGCAGGGCGGTAATCGGGCGCATTGGTTAATCCTTTTCTCAACTTCGAAACAGCCTATCCCGCCGCACTGGGCGTGGGAACAGACACGCAGGGCCGGGCGCGCGCAAGCGGCGAAGATTCGCCGCCGATCGGCGCGCTTGGGGCCGCACGGGGCTGGACGCAGCCCATCCTTGGGGGTATGCGATGAACATGCCCCAAGATGATGACATCACGCCCGAGCTGAACACCTCTGAACCGCTGCGCCGTGCGCTGGGGTCGCGCTATCTGCAATATGCGCTTTCTACCATCATGCACCGCGCATTGCCCGATGCGCGTGACGGGCTGAAACCGGTACATCGGCGCATTCTGTTTGCCATGCGCGAATTGAAGCTGTCGCCCACCGGCGGTTTCCGCAAATCCGCCAAGATCACAGGCGATGTGATGGGCAATTACCATCCGCATGGCGATGCTGCGATCTATGACGCAATGGCGCGGCTGGCGCAGGATTTCAACCTGCGATACCCCTTGGTCAGTGGGCAAGGCAACTTTGGTAATATCGACGGCGATAACCCGGCGGCGGCGCGCTACACCGAAGCGCGCATGGCGCGGGCTTCGGAATTGCTGCTGGAAGGGCTGGCCGAAAACTCGGTCGATTACCGGCCTAATTATGATGGTACGCTGAGCGAGCCCATCGTGTTGCCCGCGGCCTTTCCAAACCTTCTGGCCAATGGCGCAAGCGGCATTGCGGTCGGCATGGCCACCAATATCCCGCCGCATAACCTGGACGAGTTGATCGAGGGGTGTCTGGCGTTGATTGCGACGCCAGATTTGCCCGATGACGATTTGGTCAAATTGATTCCCGGTCCAGATTTCCCCACCGGTGGCGTTATCGTGGAACCGGCGGAATCGATTCGCACCGCCTATGCCACCGGGCGCGGCGCGTTCCGCTTGCGCGCACGGTGGGAAATTGAGGATCTGGGACGCGGACAATGGCAAGTTGTCGTAACGGAAATTCCGTTTCAAGTGCCCAAATCGCGTCTGATCGAAAAGCTGGCAGAAGTTATCCAGACCCGGAAAGTGCCGCTGCTGGCCGATGTTCGTGACGAATCCGCCGATGATGTGCGCATAGTTCTGGAACCCAAATCCCGCACGGTCGATCCCGAATTGTTGATGGGGATGCTGTTCAAGAACAGCGATCTGGAAACCCGGTTCAGCCTGAACATGAATGTGCTGATCGACGGGGTGACGCCCAAAGTGTGTTCGTTGCGTGAGGTTCTTCGCGCGTTTCTGGACCACCGGCGCGATGTGTTGCAACGCCGTTCGCGCCACCGGCTGGACAAGATCGACCACCGGCTGGAAGTGTTGGAAGGCTTCATTATCGCCTTTCTGAACCTTGACCGGGTGATCGACATTATCCGCTATGACGAAGGGCCGCGCGCGGCGCTGATGCGCGAGGTTTGGGGGCGGGATTTCATCCGCGCCACCTCTGAGAAGGATTATGTGCCCCCATCCGAGGGCGAGGGGGAGTTGTCCGAGCTTCAGGCCGAATCCATCCTGAACATGCGGTTGCGCAGCTTGCGCCGTCTGGAAGAGATGGAACTGCGGCGCGAACGCGACGAGTTGCTGAAAGAGCGCGCGGGGCTGGAAGATCTGCTGGGCTCTGACATGTTGCAATGGAAGCGTATTGCGACCGAATTGCGCAGTGTTCAGGCGGAATTTGGCAAGGCCACCGATATTGGCCGCCGCCGCACCGATTTTGCGATGGCGGCAGATGTCGAGGATGTCCCGCTGGAAGCCATGATCGAACGCGAGCCGGTGACAATTGTCTGCTCTGCCATGGGCTGGATTCGTGCAATGAAAGGCCATGTCGCGCTGGATCAGGCGTTCAAATTCAAGGATGGCGACGAAGGGCGTTTCGCTTTTCATGCCGAAACCACCGACAAGATCGTTCTGTTTGGCTCGAATGGGCGGTTCTATACCATTCTGGCCGCCAACCTGCCCGGCGGGCGCGGCATGGGCGAACCTGTGCGCCTGATGGTCGATCTGCCGAATGAAGCCGCGATTGTGGATTTGTTCATCCATCGCCCCGGTGGCAGACTGGTTGTGGCCTCCAGTGCTGGTGACGGTTTTGTCGTTCCGGCTGATGAGGTGATCGCGCAGACACGCGGCGGCAAGCAAGTCTTGAACGTCAAGGACGGTGCGCGCGCGCTGGTGTGTCGGGCGGTCGCGGGCGACCACTTGGCCTGCGTCGGGGAAAACCGCAAATTATTGGTGTTCCCACTGGCAGAATTGCCCGAAATGGGGCGTGGCAAGGGCGTTCGGCTGCAATCCTACAAGGATGGTGGCCTGTCGGACCTGAGCACGATCACGCTGGCCGAGGGGCTTCGGTGGCAAGATCCGGCTGGCCGCACAAGGCATGAACCGGACCTTGCCGAATGGCTGGGCAAACGCGCCAGCGCGGGCCGCATGGCGCCGCGTGGCTTTCCGCGCGACAATCGTTTCGCCTAGCGCGTGGCGCTGATTTGCGCCCGCGCCCGCGATCAGGTATTGCACATTTGTCGGAAGCAACAGGAACGGTGCCATGCGTTTTTCGGTCGGATCATTGCGCGCGGTGGCGCTTGTCGCGGGGATAAGCCTGCTATCGGCGTGCGCCAGCGGCGAAAAGTTGGGCGAAGAACGCGCGGAACTGGGCGATTTCCTGCTGGGTCACGCGATCGTCGTCGAAGAGAACGCGGTGCAGGGGCCGACCTCGCGCAAGGCAGAGCCGGGCGCTTGGAAAGAAAGCCTGGAAGGCGAATTGCAACGCCGATTCGCGCGGTATCAAGGGGATACGCTGTATCATCTTGGCATTGCCGTGCAGGGGTATGTGCTGGCAATTCCGGGCATTCCGTTGGTGGCCGCGCCCAAATCCTTCCTGATCCTGGGGGTCACGGTCTGGGATGACGCCGCAGGCAAGAAGCTGAACGACAAGCCACACCGTATTATCGTCTTCGAATCTCTGTCGGGTGAAACCGCGATCAGTTCGGGCCTGACCCAAAGCGCCGAGCAGCAGATGCAGAACCTGTCGCAAAACGGGGTTGCCGCGATCGAACGCTGGCTGGCCACGCAGGACGACTGGTTTGAGCCGAAAGCTGTGCCGGAGACCGCAGCGCAAGACACCGACGACACGGACATGCCGCCCGCGACCTCGGAAGATGATTGAGCGACTTTATCTTGCCGGTTTTCGCGCTGATCCGGCTTGATTTTCCGCGCGTGCTTCGATAACTGGCGCGCGTGTCATTTCGGGCCAGTCAAGATGGCCCACTAACAAAGGGTGCCCTATCCATGGCAAAAGCAAAGTTTGACCGCAGCAAACCGCATGTGAACATTGGCACGATTGGCCATGTTGACCACGGCAAGACGACGCTGACGGCGGCGATCACGAAGTATTTCGGTGATTTCCGGGCCTATGACCAGATTGACGGTGCGCCCGAAGAAAAGGCGCGCGGGATCACGATCTCGACCGCGCATGTCGAGTATGAGACCGAGAGCCGCCATTACGCCCATGTTGACTGCCCCGGCCACGCCGACTACGTCAAGAACATGATCACCGGTGCAGCGCAGATGGATGGCGCGATCCTGGTGGTGAACGCCGCTGACGGCCCCATGCCGCAGACCCGTGAGCACATCCTGCTGGGCCGTCAGGTCGGCATTCCGTTCATGGTTGTTTACATGAACAAGGTCGACCAGGTCGATGATGAGGAACTGCTGGAACTGGTGGAAATGGAAATCCGCGAGCTGCTGTCGTCGTACGACTACCCCGGCGACGATATTCCGATCGTGAAAGGTTCGGCTCTGGCCGCTATGGAAGGGCGTGACCCCGAGATCGGTGAGAGCTCGATCCGCGCGCTGATGGAAGCCGTTGACAGCTACATCCCGACGCCCGAACGCGCCGTGGACCAGCCCTTCCTGATGCCGATCGAGGACGTGTTCTCGATTTCCGGCCGCGGGACGGTTGTGACCGGCCGTGTCGAGCGGGGCGTGATCAATGTTGGCGATTCGATTGAAATCGTTGGTATCCGCGACACCAAGACCACGACCTGCACGGGTGTGGAAATGTTCCGCAAGCTGCTGGATCGCGGTGAGGCAGGCGACAATATCGGTGCGTTGCTGCGCGGCATTGGCCGTGAAGACGTTGAGCGTGGTCAGGTTCTGTGCAAGCCGAAATCGGTGACACCGCACACCAAGTTCGAAGCCGAAGCCTATATCCTGACCAAGGAAGAGGGCGGTCGTCACACCCCGTTCTTCGCGAACTACCGCCCACAATTCTACTTCCGCACGACGGACGTGACCGGCACGGTCGCGCTGCCCGAAGGCACGGAAATGGTCATGCCCGGCGACAACCTGAAATTCGAGGTCGAGCTGATCGCGCCCATCGCCATGGAAGAGAAGCTGCGCTTCGCCATCCGTGAAGGCGGCCGCACCGTCGGCGCAGGCGTCGTGTCGAAAATCATCGAGTAACGTGAATGGTAGGGTGCGTGGTTACCACGCACCTCACCTTCCGAGGGGAAGAAGATGCAAGGTCAGAATATTCGCATCCGGCTCAAGGCCTTCGATTATCGCGTGCTCGATGCCAGCACGCAGGAAATCGTGAACACGGCCAAGCGTACGGGCGCTCAGGTGCGCGGCCCGATTCCGCTGCCGAACAAGATTGAGAAATTCACGGTTCTGCGTGGTCCGCATGTCGACAAGAAATCGCGCGACCAGTGGGAAATCCGCACGCACAAACGCCTGCTCGACATTGTCGACCCGACCCCGCAGACCGTGGACGCGCTGATGAAGCTCGACCTCGCCGCTGGTGTCGATGTCGAGATCAAAGTTTAAGGAGCCCGGACAATGCGCTCTGGAGTTATCGCAAAGAAGCTGGGCATGACCCGGCTGTTTATGGAGGACGGGCGGCAAGTTCCCGTGACGGTCCTTCAACTAGACGGGTTGCAGGTCGTTGCACAGCGGACGGCAGACCGGGATGGTTACACGGCAGTTCAGTTGGGTGCGGGCACGGCGAAAGCCAAGCGTGTCGCGGCCCCGATGCGCGGCCATTTCGCCAAGGCAAGCGTTGCGCCCAAGCGCAAACTTGCAGAGTTCCGCGTCAGCCCCGATTGCATGATCGAGGTCGGCGAGGAAATCACTGCCGACCATTACTTCGAAGGCCAGTTCGTGGATATTGCGGGCACCTCGATTGGTAAGGGTTTCGCGGGTGCGATGAAGCGCCACAACTTTGGTGGTCTGCGCGCGTCGCACGGCGTTTCGATCAGTCACCGTTCGCACGGGTCCACGGGCCAGTGTCAGGACCCTGGTAAAGTGTTCAAGGGCAAGAAAATGGCCGGTCACATGGGTGCTGCCCGCGTGACCACCCAGAACCTTCAGGTCGTTCGCACCGATAGCGAACGTGGCTTGATCATGGTCAAGGGTGCTGTTCCTGGGTCCAAGGGTGGTTGGGTCACGATCAAAGACGCGGTGAAGAAACCCTTCCCCGATAATGCGATCATGCCCGCTGCGCTGAAATCGGCTGCCGATGCTGCGCGCAAGGTTGCTGAAGAAGCCGCTGCTGCTGCCGCCGCAGAGGAAGAAGCAGCCCGCAAGGCCGCTTTGGAAGCCGAGGCCGCAGAGCAGGAAGCTGCTTTGAAAGAGGCTGAGGCATCCATTGACGCCGATAAGAAGGAAGGCGAGTGATATGAAACTCGACATCGTTAACCTGCAAGCGGGCAAAGCCGGCGAAGTCGAGCTTAACGAGGCCATTTTTGGCCTCGAGCCGCGCGCCGACATCCTGCACCGTGTGGTGCGCTGGCAGCGGGCGAAAGCCCAAGCTGGCACCCACAAGGTGAAAACCCGTTCGGAAACCAGCTATTCCACCAAGAAGATCTATCGCCAAAAAGGCACCGGTGGCGCACGCCACGGGGACCGGAACGCGCCGATCTTTCGCAAGGGTGGTGTTTACAAGGGCCCGACCCCGCGCAGCCACGCGCATGACCTTCCCAAGAAGGTGCGTGCTCTGGGTCTGCGCATGGCGCTGTCCGCTAAGATGGGCGCTGGCAAGCTGATGGTTCTGGACACGACCGATATGGCCGAAGCCAAGACCGCAATTCTGGCAAAGGCCGCCAAGGAGTTGGGTTGGAAAAAGGCCCTCATCATTGACGGTGCGGAGGTGGGTGACAACTTCGCTCGCGCCGCACGCAACCTGGATGGTGTCGATGTGCTGCCGTCGATCGGGGCGAATGTTTATGACATTCTGCGCCGTGATACGCTGGTCATCACCCGTGCCGGGTTGGAAGCACTGGAGGCTCGACTGGCATGAGCGTGAAGGCAGAACATTACGACGTGATTCGCAAGCCGATCATCACCGAGAAAGCAACCATGGCGTCAGAAGCCAATGCTGTGGTTTTCGAGGTGTCTATCGACTCGAACAAGCCGCAGATCAAAGACGCGGTCGAAGCAATCTTCGGCGTGAAGGTAAAGGCGGTGAACACCGCTATTACCAAAGGCAAAACCAAGACGTTCCGTGGGGTCAAAGGCCGCCGCAAAGACGTTAAGAAAGCCTATGTCACGCTCGAGGAAGGAAATGCTATCGACGTGACAACCGGGCTTTGATATGTGAAGCGCGACTCAGCGGCCCCGACGTTCTCGGGGCCGCTGGTTATTTGGCGCATTGCGCCGATTGACGAAACCGGACCAATTGGTCCAGAGCTAACGGAAGACAGAAAGCATGGCACTCAAGTCGTATAAACCGACGACGCCGGGCCAGCGTGGGCTGGTTCTGATCGACCGTTCGGAGCTTTGGAAAGGTCGCCCGGTCAAGGCCCTCACGCAGGGTCTGACCAAATCGGGTGGTCGGAACAACACCGGACGGATTACCGCACGCCGCATCGGCGGTGGCGCGAAGCGTTTGTATCGCATTGTCGATTTCAAGCGTAACAAACTGGATGTTTCGGCCACGGTTGAACGGATCGAATACGACCCGAACCGCACGGCCTTCATCGCGCTGATCAAGTATGAAGACGGCGAGCAGGCATATATCCTGGCACCGCAGCGCTTGGCCCTCGGTGACAAGGTCATCGCCAGCGCTAAAGCTGACATCAAGCCCGGCAATGCAATGCCGTTTTCCGGCATGCCGATCGGGACGATTGTTCACAACATCGAAATGAAGCCGGGCAAGGGCGGTCAGATCGCACGTTCTGCGGGCACTTATGCCCAGTTCGTTGGTCGTGACGGTGGTTATGCTCAGATCCGTCTGTCCTCGGGCGAGCTGCGTCTGGTGCGTCAGGAATGCTTCGCGACCATTGGTGCTGTGTCTAACCCCGACCATTCCAACCAGAATTTCGGTAAGGCTGGTCGCACCCGCCATCAAGGCAAACGCCCGTCTGTGCGCGGTGTTGCCATGAACCCGATCGATCACCCCCATGGTGGTGGTGAGGGTCGTACCTCGGGTGGCCGGACGCCGGTTACGCCTTGGGGTAAAGACACCAAGGGGCGCAAGACGCGCTCCAACAAGCAGACCGACAAGTATATTCTGCGGTCTCGCCACGCGAAGAAGAAGGGTCGCTAATC